>Ga0137459_1000744_pt1 | contig 11009 bp, 12 predicted proteins | sample EasRivERMGT700_2_FD_104908 | JGI IMG/M metagenome (GOLD analysis project Ga0137459, IMG submission 104908) | Soil microbial communities from meander-bound floodplain in the East River, Colorado, USA - East River MetaG ERMGT700_2 | ecosystem: Environmental > Terrestrial > Soil > Floodplain ...
ACATGGATCGATTCACCCTGCGCTCCAAACGAAAAGTGGATGTACAATGGGGGTTGTTTGCTCTGGTACACAATATCGGCAAGATCCACGTGTTCGGGGCGCTGATCCAAGCCAATCCTAGCCGCCGGGGACTCGTCTAACCGCATTCAGAATGAAAAAAATCGGGCAGCCCCACGGCGCCAGAATGCAAAATAGGGTTTTTCGACAGTCTCGTTGGGGAAAGCACCTTCAATGTTCCTGTCGATAATTCAAATTCACTGACTTCCTTCACAGGCTCTTCGCCTACTGAAAGCGGTCCATCGGGGAACTCCACAAAGAAAGTTGTTTCAGGATGGACAAAATAACGACCGCGTTCTTTGAAACCCAAATCTTCCATCACGGATTTAATCTTGCTGCGTCTGGCAAAACTCGTGTTGATCAAATCCAGATCTTTTGAAACATATTTATTACTGCTGTAAAAAGAAACTGCGCTCCCGCCTGAAAGTACAACTTGGATTCCCTCCACTTGTAAAGAGTCTTGAATATATGCCGCCAGTTCCACCTGGCTCATGTTCTTAACGCGTTTCATAATTCCTTGCCTCTGGAACGCGGCCTGCGGCGATTCATTGTCAGCTCTTCCTGTTCCTTGGCGGGGTAGAACGAAAGCGCTTTTTCGAGCAAGGCTTTCAACTCGTTTAAGAATGGGTAACGTGGATTGAATTCATAGGGTCGCGTCCGCCCGACAGCACGGCTGACGAGGACTCCGCTGGCTTCGAGTTTGTCCATTTGATTTTGGATCGATTTCAAATCCGTGTTGAAATAACGTGCGATCTCACGCGGATATCCCTCTTCACGCGCAAAAATGTAAATGAGAACCCGTTCCGCATTTTTTGAACCAAGTAATACTTCAATCATAAGAAAATCCCTGCGACGGCAATTGTCCGTCAAATGACGTATATTGTCCGTCATTATAGCATAATGACTTTCTTCCCTACCAGAAAGTAAAACATAACCTGCAAATCGAGGATGACTGGATATAATCCCTTCAAGAATCCATGACCCGCCGACTATTCGTTTTAACTTCTATTCTAGTTTTGCTTGCGGCATGTACGTCCGCAACGGAAATGCTGACAGCTGCACCTGCAACAGAAACACCGACAAGCGTTCCACCAACGTCAACGCCGGTGAGCTGTCAGCCTTCGAATATCCTGGAATCCCAAGTCGCTTTTGGAGAGATTCAGGGCGACATGCAATCTGAGGGCGAGTTGTGGGCTTTACTGTTTTTTAAGACGGCTTGGGCTAAAGCGGAACAAAAAATCGTTTGGCGCATTACAGGTGAAGGTGGTGAGTTTGATGCTCAAGCGCAAAGTGAGTCTGGCACGATCATTCAGCCTGTTTGGGAGCAGTATCACGAAAGTTCCACTTGGGAGCGTCCGGGAGAAGAATGGGGCACGGGCTTTAATTTCCCTGAACCGGGCTGTTGGACAATCACCATTTCCTACGGGGAGACCAAAGGCACGATCACGCTGAAGGTGCTGGGTTCATCCTAGAATTTTGACGTCCTGAACTGATTGTTAGAGACTGGGAGAAATCAGAAAATAGGGGAAAGCAATAAAGGATTTATAATTAATTCCCTTATAAACATTTTACAAAAGGAGTCAGTTTATGGCGAACGAACGCACGTATGCATGTCTACCCTGCAGAGCTATCGACGAATCGATAGCCTTCTATGAATCGCTTGGGTTCCACAAGACTTACCGACAGGTCCGCCCGAACCCGTATGCGGTCGTGGCTCTGGAAGATATACATATCCATCTCTTTGGTATGGAAGGGTTTAATCCTGCAGATTCGTATGGCACTGTCCTTATCGTAGTGCCGGACCCGGATAGCCTGTATCGTGATTTTGCTGCCGGATTACGGAAAACGCATGGCAAGCTGCCAGTCGCAGGTATCCCGCGCATCTTGCGACCGCGGAAAAAATACGGCACTGTGCGTGGATTCAGTGTCGTTGACCCGGGTGGAAATTGGCTGCGAATCTCTAAACTGGGTGAAACGGAAGAGGAAGACTCCGCGGAGAAAGCAGAAGGATTGACGCAGATCATTTATGTCGCGGCGCGCCTGGGAGATGCGCATGGGGATGAAGCGCTTGCGCTGAAAACGCTCGAAAATGGTCTAGCTCGTTTTGCCGAAACTGCCGGAGCACTTGAACTTGCCAGAGCTTATCTGTATCGAGCGGAACTGGCTGTTCGCACAAAGGACCTAGAACTAGCGCAAGTTTCACTAACAGCGGCCAAGTCGCTTGAGCTGACTGACGATGAAAAGGTTACTCTTACAGACGAATTTGCTCACGTGACCGAGTTAGTCAACCAGGAGAGCAGAAACTAGATACTCTTACGGCGTACCAGCTACTGTCCAAAAATTTGGCGCTCCATCCAGCGTGGTTGCAGTCGCGGCTGTCACTCGCCAGATGATGTTCCCAACATCATCGGCTACCAAAAGCGCACCCGTTGTATCGATGGCAACGCCAGTGATCTGTCAGCCTTCGCAGATTCTGGAATCCCAGGTCGCTTTTGGGGAGATTCAGGGCGACATACAGTCCGCTGGCAAGTTGTGGGCTTTACTGTTTTTTAAAACGGCTTGGGCTAAAGCGGAGCAGAAAATCGTTTGGCGCATCACCGGTGAAGGCGGTGAGTTCGATAGCGTATATGGATTAATAAGAGGGAAGTTCGGCTAAGAGATCATTTAATGTCCATTATTTCGCATTCACAATTTATTGTGAGATGAAACTATCTTCCTGACCGCAATTTGCGTGCAAGAGTATAATTCGCAAAATTAACGGTTCATCAAGTTTTACTGGTAACCCAAAGAATGCGAGCGTCGCCCATGAACATCGCCACGGGACAAAACATTTCCACGCGGGAAATCAAGGCATCCGAAGTCTCTGCGCCTGCCCACATCCGGCATACCCAAAATGATCTCTGGCAAAATTGGGGGCGCACGGCACGCTGCCAGCCGCAGTTTTCCTTTTACCCACAACGTGTTGAAGAAGTAATCGAGATCGTGCATTTCGCCCGCGCACGCGGACTACCGATCCGTGTGGCGGCGTCCGGTCACTCATGGTCCACGCTGGTGCCGACGGAGGGCGTGCTGGTCTACATCCATGCGTTGAATCAAGTGACGCTGGATCTGTCCGATGAGGCACATCCTCGGGTGGTGATCGAAAGCGGCGCGACCGTGAAAGCGGTCAACGACCTGCTGGAGTCACACGGCTATACCCTGCCGTTGAATGTCGTGCTAGAAAGCGTCCGCTTTGGCGGGCTGATCGCCACCGGCAGTCATGGCTCGGGCTGGAACAACCCCACCCTCTCTGATCTTGTCCATGCTGTGGAGTTGGTCACGGCGTCAGGGGAGATCAGGAAATTCGAAGCAGGAACAGACAGCGACGATGTCATGAACGCCGTGCGCTTGAGTCTCGGCATGTTCGGCATCATGGTCCGCATCACGATGGACATCCAAAAGAGTTGGATAGTGCACGCACACGATGAGTGCATGCCTATCGTGCGCGTCTTCGAGGATCTGCGCTTCCGTGTGCCAACACTGGATAACTTTGACCTCTTCTGGTGGCCCTTCTGTGATGAGTTCTGGGTGAAGACGTGGAAACGGATTCCCCATACATCTATCACCGCCAAGCCGCGTCACAGCCGGGCGGACAAACTGATCGCGGATGTCGGTTCGCGCGTTCATAACGGGCTGGTCAGCCTCTCCGAAAAATATCCCCGTTTGACGCCGCCCATCTCCCGCTTCACATTCAAGCTGACGCCCTCCAAAAGCAACAAGGTTGTGGATATCGTCGAAGCCATCCATTACCGGCGCGCCATTGAATACACCAAAATGGGTTGCGTGGAGGTCGCGTTCAAGGTCGAACCAAATTTCGAGAATGTGAAATGGGCGATCAAGCAGATGTTCAAACGGGTGAAAACATACGCCCGGCGCGGTGAATACCCGCTGAATGTAGTGATGAACGTGCGCTTTATCAACAACAGTAATTGCTGGCTCTCACCCGCGTTCGGAGAGGGACATACCTGTTACATCGAGATCCTCAGCCGTACCAAGCCAGCGAACTGGAAGCGCTTCTCTGGTCAAGTCGCTCAGGACTGGCTGACCCTGCCGCAGGCGCGTCCGCACTGGGCGAAAGAGTTTCAACATATTCCAGATATCATTCCAACCATCAAAAATAGTTATGGTGAAAATATCGTACGCTTCAATCAGATCAAGGACCAACTGCAAGTGGACCCGGACAATATGTTCGTGAATCCCACGCTACAGGAGATATTCGGATGAACCTCAAGAACGCCGCCCGCCTCATTACACTCGCTTGCATTGGGCAGGTACTGGGTTACTTTTACGCCCTGCCCGGTCACATCGGCGACTCGACCTGGTCACATCATGCCCAATTCCACCTGTTCCTGTCATGGCTTTGGATCGTTGGTCTTGATATCGCCATCATCGCCTGCGCCTGGGGTCCCTTGCAAAAACGGGAACGGTCTAGTTTTTGGCTTCTGCTTATCCTGTTCCTTTCCGCGCAGTGCGGACACTTCATCGCCTCGCTGATCGAACCGGCTGGCAGACCCATGGACTACTGGTGGTATGACTATGCCCTTGGCAGCGTCGCGCTGATCTACGCTGTGGGTCTCGGCATTGCCTGGAAGGCGCTTGCCAATCAAAACCCTGCTTAGCATCAGGGGCCTACCTTCAACTACTGCACGAAGAACAGGTTGGTATCTGGCGATTTTTATTTTGTGATATGTCAATCCAAATAGGCGAGTAAGCCGGGGTTGAGGAGCGTCCGTTGTAGGATTTTTGAAATGATGATGTCTTGAAGAATTTGCCCACAGTGATGAAAAGATCAAGGAAAAGTTAAATTGAAAGAGCCGGGGGACCAAACCCGGCTCTTTCAATCGTTCAGGAGGAGAAGAAGAGAAACATCTTACGAATGTAACTTTATCACCGGCCTGCAAAACATGCTGGACGCAACCCCTACGTCAAACAGACGATTGCTCAACGGTTTGTATGAGTCCTTTTTAAGGAGCAGGCAATAAGAAGGTTTTCTTTTGTTCTTGAAAGAAAAACACCCCGAAATTATCAGGGCGTTTTGAGGCTTATTTCAATCCAAACCATTTGGCACGGCGGCTGGAGCCAAATTCCTTTTTCTCACCAACCAGTTCAAGCGAAGGTTCGGTGAATGTGCCAGTTGGCGGACCGGCGAGGAATTCCACGTCCACGCGCCCGACGCGTTCCGCGCCGAATTCGACATAGCAGGTTCCAACTCCGCGATAGGCAGCAGGCGCGTCACTGCTGCGTGCTTCGGCAATGATCTCTGCGGCAACAGTCCGCGCGGCACCTTCGGCAAACACACCCGCTTTGGGTGTACCCACGCTGTTCACGTCACCGATAGCGTAGACATTCGGATATTTTGTCTTAAGTGTCTTGGTGTCCACAGGAATCCAACCGTCCACAGTCATGCCGCTGGCAGCAACCACATCCGGCACACGATGCTTTGGAATGCCGAGGAACAAGTCATAGGGCATTTCACTTTGATCATCCAGAATGGCAACATGCCGCGTTGGGTCGAGCGCACGCACGAGTCGATTCGGGACGAAGGTGATGTCACGCTCTTTGAAGGCAGAGAGCAACGCTTTGGAAGTTGCTGGCGATGGGGGAATCGGAATGCCAAACGGCATCACGAGGCTGATCGTGCAGTCAGCGCGCATGCCGTGTGTGGCGAGATAATCGTGCAATAACAACGCGGCTTCACTTGGCGCAGGCGGACATTTGAACGGGGTCGAGGTTACGCCGACGATGGCGTGTCCCTTTGTGAAAGTGGGAATCACTTTACTCAAGACTTCCGCACCTGCAAAGGAGTAGAACTCATTGCCGCCTTCTGCGAGACCAGGCGTGTGGCTGATATCGTAGTCCGCGCCGAGGGCAACGACCAACACATCGGCATCGTATGTGCCCTTGTCAGTCATGACGCGGCGCGCTTCCGGGTCGATGGCTGTGATGGTTTCCTGGCGAAAGTCCACGCCGGGTTTGACGATGTTACGATAGTGTAACCGTGTTGCTTCGGAAGTCTTGCGCCCGAACATGATATCCAATTTTGAAAAGCCAAAAGCAAAAGAGTCGTTCTTATCGATTAGGGTCAGCTCAAGATCAGTCCCTAGCGCGTCTGACAAAATCGTGCTCAATTCCAACCCGCCAAATCCCGCACCCAGTACAACCACACGTAGTTTCATAAATTGCCAACTCCTTTTTATGTGACAAGTTGCTCCAACTATTTTATCCCAATATAAATAAAGAACCCTGATGAAATATCAGGGTTCTTTATTTATCGTACAGTTTTATGCAACGTTGTTACGGGGAAGTGCGTCCAGGTCCGAGCAGCATGCACAATAGGAAGCGGTCACCTTCATCCTGGATGTTGTTGCCATTCACGTCCACCCACCAGCGTCCGCCGAGATAACCTGGGTCACCAGGACCGAATTCGGTCGTCCCATTGACAAGTTTTTGGAAGCGTCCGTGCATGGGCAATGTGTCTACGCTGACAAAGGTATCGTAATACAGTGCCTGACTAGTGACATAGATCGTGCCCAACGCACCGTCACCGCGGTTCGCCGAAGCCGGAACCGTTGCCATCAAGGCGATCAGCATGACCGCAAAAAGTATAAAAAGTCTTCGTTTCATTTTTAAATCTCCTTTTTCTGAGTGGTATTTGGACGATGGAAAATATTTACTTCCATCATTATCGCTGACTGCGATAGTCTCAATATACAGAAGAAAAATTACGAAGACCTGCAAAAAGAATTATGAAAGTATTACCAGACGATAAACAAAGAGCGACCCATTTCGAGTCGCTCCCTGTTCCATCCATGCATTATGAATGAGTTGTTCAAACGCGCTGTGGCTGTTCCTTACGAAGAAAAAAGGAAACTGCGGCAGGGATGGAGAAGAGGATGGAGATTATTAAAAAGGCACGGTTTTGTTCGGAGGTATCCACAGTAATACCCGCGAATCCTGTCGAGATGAGATAACCAGCTAACATAATGAAACCGAAATTTTTCCACGTCGCTCCATGGGACACAAAATAAAAACCGGATACGAGAGACGCAATCCCATTCAGCGCAAAGTAACGTAGGGGGTACTCAGAATTGAAAGCGAGGCGCAGGACATTGGCCCCATCGAAAAACATAAAAACAGCCAATGTGATAAATCCCACGTCCCTCGGTATGTCTTTTTTCAGGATAATAGATATGCTGACCAGGATGGCAGAAATACCATAAAGGACCCAGAAGGGGTTTAGGAAATTGTGCTGCTCCAACACAAGCAGGATATTGGCTATGGAGGCCAATACTAAAGATATTGAAAGCAACAGGAGAAAAATATTTTGGCGTGCTCCAACCTCGATAACTGATGATGAATTCTTTGAACTCTCCTGTATCTTCCCGATGCGAAATAGTCCCAGAACATAATTGCCAACAAGCCAAAGCACGAGCACTATTCCCAGGTGTCCCTCAATCCACAAACCACGAGATTTCACAAAATTATGAAGCAACCCAAGAGCTACGCCTGCGGCAATGTTTTCTGCAATCCACCGGCCTGCTAATCGGTTTCGGAAGAGGGACCACTGTATCAGGCTCGATAAACCTGTCAGAGCCGCAAATAGTAGGACAAGGGCGGGCTCACCAGAACCATAAATAGATTGGTTGTAATCATCGAATAATACTAAAAACATAAACGCTAAAATTGAGGTTCCAATCCATTTGAACCAGAATGAATTGTCGGAGGTAAGCTGCTGGGAAACTGAAGGACGATCAACAGGTCTGTCGAATTTCTCAACGTCTGGCTGGGATGTCCGACGTTCAGCGACAGGTTCGACTTCAACGGTCATCTTTGCAGAGGCCAGCGATTCGACGCTCATCACGCCTGCCATTTCAGGTTCCGTTTCACCAGCTGGTTTTGGAGGTGTCACTTTAATGGCTGGAGCACGCGACTGCTCAAACTCTGACAACAATCTCTCAGCCAAAGAGGAAATTCTTCGGCTGTCGTCCCCCTTCATTTTTTCGAGTGCTGAGACCACCAAATTAACCATTTCAGGATTACTGGAACGAAGATATTTTCCTAATTCCATGACCCCGCTTTCCCGAATCCCAACAAACTGACTCTCCAATGCCTGAATAATTTCGTACGGCAACTCCACCACTTTCTTTTTGACATAAGGATTCCTTGCGATGAGCAGATCACCCTGCTGGTTATAGGACCACTTATGCGGCACTTGTCTGGGAGTCTCTGAGATGACCTTGCCATAAGTATAGTCATACCATTCATCCAGCGAAATATGCCCGTCGTTATTCACATCCGCCTCGCCGGTTTTCAAACCCTCAAGCAGGAAGTGCGTAAACAAGGAAAGTTCTGTTTGTTTAATGACTTGATCGCCTTCGAGCGCATACTGGGTAGAGTCGGATGCAGTGAGAACGACACGCCCAAAACCACTGCCTTCAAAGGTGGTTTCGGTGATGGCTTTTTGCTCCCCTTTGGTGCCGCGCGCAAATGCCCCGCTATGACAGCAATCGAGCACGAGGATCTGACGTTTTGAACGGCAACTGTCCATTTCATCCGCAACAAAGGAAGATGGAATGGATGTTGCCTTGAGTAAATTAACCTGTGTGTCTTTGAGCGCCAGATATAACCGCCCGCGGTCATCCAATATGCCATGCCCTGAAAAATATAACAAGACGAGATCGTCGGGTTTTTTATTGGTCAAAAATGTGCTGATGGCGCGGCGGACCAGGGTTTCGTTCTGGTTGATCAACGGCGTGACTTCATCAAAGGAACCGATCGTTTTATCATCCAAAACTTTTGCCAAGGCTGCCGAATCTGCGGCAGGTGTTTTTAACTGCGCGAGTTTGGAGTCATCATATTTGTTGTTGCCGATGATCAACGCATATTTCATGAGATCTACTTTTTTAGAGACTTGTTCAGGTTTTTTATGAGAGTATCCAGGTCTTTTGCAGATGTGTTGGCTGGGTCATATTCGATCAGGGCTGTCTTCTTCCCAACTTTGACCGTTACTTTGACGGGGGTTGCTGGTTTGCGCCCGATCCACGATTTTAGGAGATCGAAAAGTGATGGGATGAGCGACGGAGCCAGCGTGACAACCATTTGACCAAACTCTGAAAGCTCTGCGGCTTTTGTTCCTGCGGGAGCAGTACCTGCTGAAACTTGTTCAATTGAATCGATATTCAGCTCTTCAACTTGTCCCCGTAATTGACGCGTTAACTCATCCAACTCGTTCATATCGCCGCCCTCAATTGACAATTCTATGAACACCTCAGCCAAATTTTCAGACATAATTTCTCCAAAAGGTAAATATATGATACGACGGTTGTATCCGTGTTGTCAATTATGAATTTCCCTTGAAATGCACCTTGACTCTCAGGTAACCTGAGGGTGTATATTGTCACAACGTCCGCGCGTCCCTGCAGGAGACAAAACGTATGATCAAAATTGGTGACTTTGCCCGCCTCAGCCAGGTATCGGTGGTGACCTTGCGTTACTACGATGAAATGGACCTGCTCAAACCTGTGAAGGTGGATACCATTACAGGCTACCGCTTCTATTCAGCAGATCAACTTCCACGCCTGAACCGGCTTCTTGCTCTAAAAGACCTTGGCTTCTCGCTGGAACAGATCAAGCTCATGCTTGTCGATGGTCTCTCGCTGGAGCAGTTACGCAGTATGTTGACGATGCAGCGTGGTGAAGTGGAGAAGCGTCTCGCCGATGAACATGAACGCCTGTTACGCATCGAAGCGCGGCTGAGGCAAATAGAAATGGAGAATAAAATGCCGAACTATGATGTCCTTATTAAAACTGTCCCTGCCATGTTGGTTGCTTCGCGCAGGGTCACGATCCCCACAAATGACCAGGTGCCACAATATCTCGGACCTGCCTACACCGAAGCCTACGACTACGTCCGCAAGCAGGGCGCGAAGGATGCGGGTCCATGCTTTGCGTTGTGGCATAGTCCCGCCGACGTGTATGAGAATGAAGATGCCGAGGCAGTTGTGCCGATCGACCGTCAGCTTAAAGGCAATGATCGGGTCACCGTGTATCAGCTTCCGGCTACGCAGGTGGCGGCAGTCATCCATCAAGGGGACTTCGAAGACTTTACGCAAGGTCACGCTGCTTTGCTTGAGTGGATCGATGCCAACGGCTACAAGATCGTCGGTCCATATCGCGAGATCTATATCAAGCACGACAAGCGTCATCTATTGAATACAACGACAGAGATCCAGTTCCCGGTTGAGAAAGTCTGACCCAGGGAATGCCAGCATAAACAAAGAGTGCCTCGTTTGAGTCGCTCTTTTGATTCTTATCGATCAAGCTGTCATGGATCTTTGCCGATATTGCTTTAACACTTCCCAGCCCGCAAGTCTGCGGTTGGCTTCGTCATACACGCGCCATTTCATACATTTCAAACTGGAGAGCAGGGTCAGTGGTTTGACGTGAAAAACGGGATTCTCCTGATAAGCCCTGGGCAGGTTGTAGTTGGGGATCTTTGAACCCAGATGATGGATGTGATGGAAGCCGATATTCCCGCTGAACCACTGTAAGATCGCAGGGAGTTTATAGAAGGAACTACCCTGCATGCTGGCTTTGAAATAATCCCATTGGCTATGACGTTCCCAATACACACCTTCATAGTTATGTTGAACGTAAAACAGCCATACACCTGCACTGGTCCCAAACAACAGAACGAGCAGTTGCGTGATGAGATAGTTTTTCCAGCCAAAGGTCAGCCCCATCACCGTGACGATCACAGCCAGCGCCAGGTTCGTCCACCACACGCTGGCGATCTCACGTTTGCCCTTTGCAGGTGGAATGCGCTCACCGATCACGAATACGAGCACTGGACCGATCAACAGCATGGCGAAGGGATTGCGCATCACGCGATAGCCGGTCTTCTTCCACCAGGA
>Ga0137459_1000745_pt1 | contig 11009 bp, 9 predicted proteins | sample EasRivERMGT700_2_FD_104908 | JGI IMG/M metagenome (GOLD analysis project Ga0137459, IMG submission 104908) | Soil microbial communities from meander-bound floodplain in the East River, Colorado, USA - East River MetaG ERMGT700_2 | ecosystem: Environmental > Terrestrial > Soil > Floodplain ...
CACCAGACAAGGCCAAGGTGCGGCGCACTCGCTGGGCGGTGGTGCGCAACACCTACCGCGAATTGCAGGACACGACCCGGGCCACGTTCGAGGAGTGGATGCCGGGGGCCAAGGACCCGGCCAACTGGTCGGAGCAGGACTTCACTTTTTTCCTGAAGATGCCGCTCCAGGACGGCACCAGCCTCGAGGCCGAGTTCCTCTTCCGGGCGCTCGACCGGCCCGAGGACGTGAAGAAGCTGCTCTCGCTCGAGATCACCGGAGCCTGGATCAACGAGGCGCGCGAAGTGCCGCACGCCATCTTGAAGGCGCTGGTGGGGCGTGTGGGGCGCTTTCCGTCGATGCGCGACGGAGGGCCTACGTGGCACGGCGTCTTCATGGACACCAACCCACCCGACGACGACTCCTGGTGGTACAAGATCTTCGAGGAGAAGCTCGAGCCGGACACCCACGCCATCTTCAAGCAGCCCGGTGGACGCACTCCGCGCGCGGAGAACCTGGGCCATTGGGACCACGGTGGGCGGTGCATCGGCTTCTTCCCAGACGACAAGGTGCCAGCCGGGGCGAAGTGGACGCCGCACCTCGTGCAGAGCTACTACGACAACCTCGCCAAGACCAACGCCACCGACCAGCTGTGGGTGAAGGTCCACGTCGATGCCCAGTATGGGCCGACCATGAATGGCCGCCCGGTGTACCCCGAGTTCAAGGACCACCTCCACGTCGTGTCGGCCATCGTGGCGATGGAGCGCGAGACCATCCTGCTTGGGATGGACTTCGGCTTGACCCCGGCGCTGGCGCTGGCGCAGCGGGACCCGAAGGACCAGCAGTATCAGGTCTTCGACGAGCTCGTGGCCGAGGACCTGGGGGCGGTGCGCTTCGCGGAGAGCGCCGCGGCGTACATCAAGCGCACCTACCCGAACCGGAAGATCGCGGGCTACGGGGACCCGGCCGGGGAGCAGCGCAATCAGGTGGACGAACGCACGCCCTACGACGTGGTGAACGCGCAGGGTATCCCCATCTCGCCCGCGCCGACCAACGACTTCACTCTGCGGCGCGAGGCGGTGGGGCGGGCCTTGTCCCGGCTCACCATCCTAGGGCGACCGGCGCTGGTCATCCACCCGCGGTGCAAGGTGCTGCGGAAGGCTATGAACGGGGGTTACTGCTTCAAGCGGGTAGCGGCTTCCGGGGAGGAACGCTTCCGTGACGTGCCTGACAAGAACTCCTTCTCACACGTCGCGGAGGCGCTCCAATACTTGATGGTTGGCGAGGGAGAGGATACCGTGGCGCTCGAAAGCGCGGCGGGGACGCGCCGAGCCAAGCAGCCCTTCAAGGTCAAGCCCGCCGGCTCGCGCCGGTATCGGAGAGAATGATGGACAACGCCCTGGTCGTGCAACGCACCGACGCCTTGAAGGCCGCTCGGTCACCCATCGAGGGGAAGTGGAAGGAGGTGGACCGCTACATCCTGCCGTTGAACCAAGGGGATTTTGCGGCCACCATCACCTCCGAGAATTCCAAGGACTGGAGCACGCTCGATGTCTGGGACTCGACGGCGCCCATCGGGGCCGACCGGCTGACGGCCATGCTCCACTCGACGCTCCTCTCCGGGCGGTGGTTCGGCGCCAACCTGCGCGCGGCCAAGGTGAATCAAGACCCCAAGGCGCGGCGCTGGCTGGACGACTGCGTGGACCGGATGTTCGACGCCATCATGGTGTCCAACTTCGCGGTGGAGATGGCGTCGTTCATCCTGGAGTGGGTCGGCTACGGCAACGCCTGCCTCACCCAGGCGCTCGTTTCCGAGGAGAAGTGGGAGGGGCTCGACTTCTCCGCTCGCCCGGTGCGGGAGCTTCTCTTCGAGGAGGACCACACCGGCCGCCCGTACCGGGCCTTCTTTCCTCTCTCGTGGACGCCCACGCAGATCATCTCGAAGTTCCGCGACCCCGACGACAAGTCGAAGCCCTCGAAGACCATCCCCGAGAAGATCCTCGGCATGGCTGAGAAGGCGGACGGCGGGGCCGCTGAGAAGCAGTCGGTCATCTTCTGCATCTACCCGCGCGGTGGCATCCAAGCCCTGACCTACGGGGAGAAGACGCGGGCGCCGCTCAACCGGCCGTGGGCCTGGAAGTACGTGCTGCGGGAGGGGCTGGTCACGCTCGAGGAGGGCGGCTTCTTCGAGATGCGGGCCTACGTGGGCCGGTGGGCCAAGAGCGCCAACTCGATGTGGGGCTACGGTCCCAGCTTGCTCGCGCTGCCCACGGTGAAGCTCGTCAACGCACTCCAGGAGCACATCGTCAACGCGGCGGCCAAGGTGGTGGATCCGGCCACGTTGGTGACGGAGCGGGGCCTCATGAGCGACCTCGATCTCGGGCCGGGCGGGCAGACGACGGTGCGCTCGCTCGACGACATCGCGCCCTACGAGTCGAAGGCGCGCTTCGACGTGTCGGAGATGCTGCTCGCGGATCACCGCAACATGATCAGGAAGCACTTCCGCGAGGACGACATCACCCTGAAGGACTCGCCGGCCATGACCGCCACTGAGGTCAACCGGCGCTTCGTGCTGCTCAACCGCTTCCTGGCGCCCCCGGTGAAGCGCATCCAGTTCGATGTCTTCGCCCCGGTCATCCAGAACACCTTCAACGATATGTATCGCATGGGGCAGCTGGACGAGCCGCCGGATGTCGTGAAAGCCAACCCCCGGATGCAGATCGAGTTCTTCGGGCCGTTGATGACGGCGCAGCGCGACGACGAGGTGGCGGCCATCGAGCGGCTCCTCTCAGCCAAGGCCGCCATGACCAAGATGGACCCGGGCTCGCGGGCGAAGCACGTCGTCAAGGATGACGTGGCGCTGCGCGAGATGGCCGAGCGCCTGGCGACGCCGGCCTCGGTGCTCGCGTCGCAGCAGGAGGTGGAGGCGGCGGTCAAGCAGGAGCAGGCGGTGCAGCAGGCGGCGGCGCAGGCGCAGATCAGCAAGACTGCGGCCGAGGCCGACCGGGCCAGGGCCGGCGCGGAGGAGATGAGCCGTGGCGCGTGACCTTCATGGGTTCGAGCAGGGCCGGAAGCGGGACGATCAAGGGCGCCCGTTGAAGCTCCAGACACCCCCGGCCTCGGACGCCTACAAGCAGGGGTGGGAGCGCGTCTTCGGGAAGAAGTCCAAGGAGGAGGACAAAAATGGCCGATGACGTGAAGGCGAAGCTCATCGACAAACTCGCGCACAAGGCGGGCGTGGTGCAGCGTGTGATGCAGACGGGGGACGGGCAGGAGCTTCTGAAGGTGCTCCAGGCCGAGTTCCTCTACAACCTCTCGGCCAAGTCGGAGCACGAGGTCATCTTCAACGCCGGCCGCGCCGATGTCGTTGCCTACATCATGCAGTTGCAGAACTTCAACCCGCAGGGGAGGTAAGCGTATGCCCGAGGAAAAGGTTGTGGAGACGCCGGTTGACTGGAAGGCCGCGCTGCCCGAGGCCATCCGCAACGACCCGTCGATCTCGACGTTCAAGGACGTGGCGGCGCTGGCGCAGAGCCTCATCGAGACCAAGAGCCTGGTCGGCCGTTCCATCCGGCCACCCGGCCCCGACGCTGCGCCGGCTGCCAAGAAGGAGTTCGTGGACCGGATGCTCCAGCTGGAGCCGGCGCTCATCTACGCGCCCGACGGCGATCCCGAGTCCGTCAACCGGATGTGGAAGAAGCTCGGGAAGCCCGAGAAGGCCGAGGAGTACGAGATCCCCGACATCGCCAAGGAGGCGGGCCTGATCCCCGAGGACCTCCGTGCGCTGGCGGTGACCGGCGGCTTCACCAAGTCGCAGTTCAAGGGGCTGGTGGACGTGATGGCGAAGGCCAACCTCGAGCAGCGGCGTCTTGTCGCACTCGACCGGCTCGCGCTCGAGCAGGAGTGGGGTGAGGCCAAGGAGGAACGCACCCTCGCGGCGCAGGCGGCGGCGCTCAAGATGGGCCTCACCGAGCCCGAGGTGAAGGCCCTCTCTCCGAAGCAGCTGAAGGCGTTCGCCAACGTCGCCAAGGCGGTGGGCGTGAACAAGAACGAGTTCCGCCGCAACAGCGACGGCGCGAACGACGAGCCGCTCGATCCCACCGAGGCGCTGAAGCAGATGTCCGAGATCCGGGCCAACGCGGACTTCTTCGACCCCCACAAGAATCCTTCGCGGCACAGGGAGCTCGTGGCGCAGATGTCGAAGCTGGGCGCCATGGCGTATCGGTAGTTGACGCCCAGAGCGGGTGGGTCTACCATGCAGGCTACTGCTGGGGGTGCGGGAGTACCGTAGGGCCCCGCGCCCCCAGCGCCTCTAAAGGGAGGGCGCACATCCCTTGAGCCAGTCGGGCCCCTGACCGGGACTACTCGCGGCGTTTGGTGCAACCACCATTCGCCCGCTGAGTGCGGGCAGAGAGAGAACTGACATGGCTGCCAACGAACTGATGAACCACTTCGTGAAGACGTTCGAGTCGAACGCCATCCACCTCGTGCAGCAGCGGTACTCGAAGTTCCGCTCCAAGGTCACGGAGAAGTCCCCCGGGCCCACCGAGAAGCACGCCTTCCGCGTCGTGGACGCCCGCGGTCTCATGGTGGCGCGCGTCGGCGCGGTCGGCGCCAACGCCAACAAGAACACGCCCACCGTCTACACCAACACGGTCTACAACGACCGCGTGGTGTCGTCCGTGCCCTACGTGACGGCCGACTCCTTCTCGAAGCCGGACATGCGCCGGATGCTCGAGGACCCGCAGTCGGAGATCTACAAGGCCATGGTGCCGCAGGTCGGGCGGATGTACGACGACGTGATCAACACGGCGTTCTTCGCCGCGGCGCTCGACAGCGCCGGCAACAGCAACGCCTGGGCCGGCACCACCATCGGTGGCGCGGCCGAGGCGTTCGACATCACCGACGTGATCAACCTGCTCGAGGCGTTCAACGCCGACGAGATCGACCCGGACGAGGAGAAGTTCATCTCCATCTCGCCGGACGGCGTCTCGAAGCTGCTGGTGGAGCCCAAGGCCACCAGCGTGGACTACGTGAACGCCAGGGCGCTCATGTCCGGCCAGGTGGTGCCGGGCTGGCTCGGCTTCACCTGGATCCTCTCCAACCGGCTGACCATCCCGGCCACCACGCAGCGGTACTACCCGGCCTGGACGCGCGACTCGATGGGCCTGCTGGTCCTCGGGGACCTGGGCTTCAACTCGGCCATGGACCCCGGACAGTCCTTCGACACCACCGTCCAGCTGGACATCGACATCGGCGCCGTCCGCATCCAGGACAAGAAGGTCAAGCGCATCCACGTCCTCGAGTAGCCCCCTCCCCGAGGGCAGGGCAGCTGGATCTTCGGCCCTGGGTGGTTTCGGCCACCCGGGGCTTTTTCCAAGGAGAAGGAAAAATGGCACAGCGAGTCGGCATCAGGCAGGACGAACGGGACCGCCTTGTGGCGGTGCTGGCGCAGACCAAGGACTGGGACAAGGCCAAGGCGACCGTCATCGACATCGACCCCAAGGTCCTCGACGCGGGGTTCAAGGAGTGGGCGCACAAGAAGGCCGGCGTGCCTCTGTCCGAGCCGGTGAAGGCCAAGCCCGACCCCCTGAAGTGACGAGGCCCCTGTGACCGAGGTCGAGATTTGCGGCGCGGCGTTGAACGCCCTCGGGGTGAAAGGCATCGCCTCGCTGGAGGACGACTCCACCGAGGCGCGTGCCTGCAACACCTACTACTCGCTCATCCGCGACCGGGTGCTCGAGGACCGGGTCTGGTCGTTCGCCAAGACGCAGTACATCCTCGCGCCGGACGCAGCCGCGCCGACCTTCGGCTTCACCAGGCGGTTCCTGGTGCCGAGCGAGGTCGTGCGCGTCCATCGGGTGGACGACGGCTCGGGCACGTACCGCATGCCGTGGGACCTTCTCGGTGAGTTCATCCACGCGGACGAGGCGGCGGTCTACGTGACCGCCGTGAAGCGCGAGGTGGACACGGCCCTCTACTCCCCGGCGTTCACGCTCTGCGTGGCGCTGCGGCTGGCGGTGGTGCTGGCAGTGCCACTCAAGGAGAACCGGCAGTTGAAGGCCGACCTCTGGGACGAGTACAAGTTCGAGCTCAAAGAGGCATCCGGGCTCGACGGCTCGCAGGGCAAGGCCGAGGTCACTCGCTCGGACTTCCTCTCCCGGAGGCGGTGAGCGATGCCCGTCATCGTCCCCATCCAGACCAGCTTCAACGGGGGTGAGATATCCCCCCGGATGCGCGGCCGGATGGATCTGCCCCTGTACCACCGGGCGCTGGCGCTTTGCGACAACTGGAATCCAACACCGCAGGGATCGCTGCGAACGCGGGGCGGTTTGCAGCACATCTCGGACCTCGTGGGTGCGCCAGGTACCAACCGGCGGCTGCTCGACTTCAAGACCGCGTCGATGAATCGGTACGTACTGGAACTCACCGATGGGTTACTCAGGATCTACGATCCCACCGGAGCCTTGGCGCTCACCACCGGGGACATGGTGGTGAATGGTACGTTCGAGACCGACCTGTCGAGTTGGACAACCGGCGCGGCCACCTGGCTGCCCACAAGCAAGGCGGCCCGGATCTCGGATGGTGGGTACATCCGGCAGGGCGTCGGCACCGCGGCGATCAACTACACGCTCAAGGTGTCCGTCGTCGGGCAGACCAGCATCCCGGGTGAGGGGGTCGAGGGCGCGCGCATCACGGCGGGCACGACGGCCGGGGGAGCGGACTTGCTGGATGAGATCGTGACCGAGAAGATTGGGCACACCTTCACGTTCGACGGCACGGCCGGCACCAACTACATCCAGGTCTCGCACGCCGGGCTCCTCGTGGGGTCTCGGGTGGATGTGGATACCATCTCGCTTAAGCCGACCGCGTCTGATAATTCGGTGGTGGCGCCTTGGACTGCGGCACAAGTCGCGGATGTACAGATCGCGATGATGACGGGATCGGATACGGTCTACCTTGCACACCCCGAGGTGCAGACCCGTAAGATCACGCTGAACGCTTCCACGGGAGTGTGGTCGTTGACATCGGTCGCGTTCGTGGGCAAGCCCGCGGCGTGGACCGGGTCCAACTGGCCCGGGGTGGTGGAGGTGTGGCAGGGGCGTCTCTACCTTGCGGCCACTGTCGCGCAGAAGAGCACCTTCTGGGCGTCCAGGCCCGGCTCAGTAGAGGATTTTACCCTCGGAGACCTCGCCGGGGACGGCTTCTCCTACGCCGTTGCCACCAAAGGGAAGATCCAGTGGATGCGTGGGGCGCGGGTCATGCTCGCGGGCACGGACGACGGGGAGTTTTCGATCAGTGCGGGCGACGGCGTGGTCTACGCCGGGAATATCGACATCAAGCAGGAGTCGGCGTTCGGGTCCGCGCCCATCCAAGCGTTGAACCTGGGCGATCAGGTGGTCTACGTGTCGCCCGACCGGCGGCGCGTCCGGGCCATGGCCTTCACCACCGAAGGTGGGGGATGGTCCTCCCGGGACATATCGTTCACCGCGGAGCACATCACGGCGGGCCGCATCAAGGACCTCCGCTTCGCGCGCGATCCGGACGCCACCCTCATCCTTCTCCTCGAGGAAGGTCCGTTGGTGTGCTGCAACTACGACCGCGCTGAGCAAGTGGCAGCGTGGTGGACGATATCGCTGCGTGAGGGAGAGACTTCGACTGGACAGGTCGATGCGATTTGCGGCGTGCTTTCCGCCCTGGGCTCGGAGGTTTGGGCGGCGGTCGGCCGTGGCACGGCGGTCACGCTGGAGCGGATTCCGATGTACGACCCGGAAGGCCCGGTTTGGGATGCGGGTGGGCGCACAACGGTGCTGGACGCCAACAAGCAGATCACGGTCCCGGTGAGCCTCAACGGGCTCACGGTGTGGGTCCAGAAGAATGACGGCAGCGCGCCGATCCGGGCCGGCACGGTGGTGGCGGGGTTGACGCCGGCCATTACCGACCTGGAAGTGGCGGATGAAGTCACCTACGGGCTGGTATTCACGGCTGACGCCGAGACCCTGCCGGTCGAGGGCGGCAACCCGGCGGGTACGTCGCAGGGGTTCAAGGTTCACTTCGCGGACATCTCGGTGCGCCTCTCCGATTCGGTCCCGCCACTTGTGAATGGCGAACGTGCTGGCGACGGCAGGCCCTTCTCGGCGCCGCTTGATGCAGCAGAGCCGCGGGTGTCGGCGGATGTCAAGGTGCAGAACCTCGGGGTGTCCGAAGGAGGCATCATCACTCTCTCGCAAGATCTCCCCATGCGCACCGAGATTTGCGCCATCTACGGGCTCGCCCAGACGAGCAGGGTGTAGCCATGATCGGCGTCGGCTTCGCAGTCGCTTCGCTGCTCGGGACCGCCGGTCAGGTGGCGTCTGGCGTCATGTCCGCGCAGGCGCGGCAGGGTGAATTTGCGGAGCAGTTGCGCCGGCTGGACATGAAGAAGAGGTACACCGTCGGCCTCACTGCGGCGCGTGCCGGGGCGTCAGGGACGGAGTTCGCCTCGACCTCGACGCAGAGTTACCTGGCTTCGCTCACGAGCGAGTTCGACCGGGCCATCGCCGCGACACGGAAGGCGAAGAGCCTGGCGGGGCTCACAGATACGCTGGGCCTCATTGCTGGCGGGATCAGCGGTATCGCTGGCGCGGCAGGCACGCTCGGCAAGGCCAACAACTGGTGGCAGACGCCAGCCACCGAAGCGGGTAACACTTACACGCCCGGCAGCGGCATGCCGCTCTGGAGATAGCCGGTGAGCGACCTCAAACTGCCTGACATCGAGCCGGTAGGCCCCATCGTCTCGTCGGCGGGGGACATCGAGCGGGCCGGCGCGCAGTTCAAGCAGGCGGCGGACGCGGTCGGCGGCGTCCTGCTCGAGTCTGAGATGGCCGACGTAGCCGTGCAGATGCAGGAGGCCGAACTCCAGACGACCCGTGGTGCGGTGGAGGCGCTGCACCAGATCAAGTCCGCGCCCTACATCAAGCCCGAGGAAGTGGAGGTGCTCTTCGGCGGCAACGTTCCGTCCACCATCGACTTGACCGAAGACGTGGAGCAGGCTGACGGAACCACGACGCGGGAGCGCCGCCAGATCATCCCGATGCATGAGGTGGCGAAGGACCTCATCGAGCAGAGGATGAAGGTCGCCGTGGCGAATGCTGCGGAAGGGGTCAAGGCCCCGGGCTGGCGCGCGGAGTACCAGCGCCGCTCTGCCGGTTTCGTGGAGAAGGTTCGGGCCGAGGCGCTCGACTGGCAGCGTGCTCAACGGATAGCTGACCGCGAGGTACAGTCGGTGGCGCAGTTCGAGCAAGCTATGGCCCGGGGCCAGTTCCAAGCCGCGGAGAACGTTCTCGGCAACGCCAACTACACGATGGACGTTCATACCCGCGAGACGCTGCGGGCGCAGTACCCGACCCGGCGCGCGGCGCTGGAGGCTTCCACCGCGGTTCGGGATGCCACCACGGCCGAGGAGCTCAACGAAGCGGCGCGGGTCATCGGAGGAAACGTCGAGCGGTCGGACAAGGAGAAGGGTGGACTCTTTGCGCCGCTTCCGCAGGAGACACGGACGCACCTCCTCAAGATCGTCGAGGAGAAGCGGAAGGACCTCCTGGAGGCCGCGGAGCGTGCCAAGACCGCAGTCTTCGACGCGAAGGCGCAGGAGGTCAACAACCTCCCGCCAGGTGTGCGTCGGCAGTACGCGCTCGAGAATCCAGATTTCCAGCCGCCTACCGGACTCGCAGACCCGGAGCGGTATCGCACCCGGAGGGCGTGGTTTGAGAAGATGCTCGCAGGTGAAGATGTCGAAGACAACATCTCGCTCTACTACTCGCTCGCGGAGAACGGCTGGAAGCGGTTGAAGGGGCTGTCGCGCGCCCAGGTGGAAGATCTCATTCCCAGCTTCACGCCCGCAACGAACAAGGAGCTCGCCAAGGTTTGGGGCGACCTCGACGCCGGCCGAAAGCCCCCTCCGATGCTCACCGACGACGAGGCGCGCGGGCTCAACGCCGTGCTCGCTGACGCGAAATACAAGTTCGGTAAGGACGCCAGTGCGGAGGAAAACCTCGAGTACGAACTCGCCCGTGCGACGGTGGCGGTGGAGTACCATCGTGAGCGCCGCGACCCGACCAAGCCCTCGGTGGAAATCTTCAGCGAGTTGGTCGGCAACTACATTCGCAACGCGCCGAAGAGCACGGTGGGTGATCGTGGTCGGCTGGACATGCCGCCCGACCTCAAGGCGGTCATCCAGCAAGTCCACCGTGACCAGGGCCGCAAGGTGTCTGAGAGGGCCACGCGAAGCGAGGCAATCGACTACGATCTGAAGCGGGGACTCATCGAGGAGGTCTGGGGCCGCTTCAACAACGAGGACATGACCGAGCGCGATGGGGCGCAGATTTTCCTCGCGCTCAAGTACAACCGCCAGAGCATCCTCGACGCGGCTCGCGAGAAGCAACGGGTCGGCTTCCGAGACAGCGGCACGGCGCAGAAGGCCGGGGATTTCTCCGACAAGGTGCTGATCGAGTTCCTGGTGGACCAGAACTACTCCACACCGGAGGGCCGGACGAAGGCCGAAGCTGAGCGGCAGGGCGCCGTGGTGAAGCGGGGGAATGTCCAAGCCAACGCACAGGCGAAGACCGACGCTGCCGCCGCGTTGCAGCGGCGGCAGGCGCTCTATGAGATGTACCTCCGCGAGTTCAACATCATTGGGGTGCCCTCGGCGCGGAGCGATGTCCCGACCTTCAAGGAGTGGCTCGCAGCCCCAGAGGTCGGGCCTTGAGCGATTTCATCCTGCCCGAGGGTGCGGAGGACCTCGGGGTCACCGAGCCGCTTCCGGCGGCCCCGGTGACGGAGCCGCTCGCCTGGAAGCGCGAGCCCGACCAGCGGCAGGCGCTCGCCCTCGCGCAGCAGGACCACGACCGGCGCCCGCCGCCGGCCGAAGCGGTGAAGATCAAGGAGGAGGCAGACCGGCAGGGGCTCCCCTTTCTCACGGCGCTCGACGCCCCGCAGCTGCTCGGGCCGCGAAAGACGGAACTTCCGTGGATGGACGTGGCCGACAATGG
>Ga0137459_1000746_pt1 | contig 11006 bp, 12 predicted proteins | sample EasRivERMGT700_2_FD_104908 | JGI IMG/M metagenome (GOLD analysis project Ga0137459, IMG submission 104908) | Soil microbial communities from meander-bound floodplain in the East River, Colorado, USA - East River MetaG ERMGT700_2 | ecosystem: Environmental > Terrestrial > Soil > Floodplain ...
AAGTCCCGAGCGAAAGTCAATTTGGAGTATTAGCTTCTTATTTGCCATAAATTGTCTCTTTGTATTATTGTACTAATTGTATCATTGTAACAATTGTACAACTTAAAGGTTTTTTGTCAAGAGGCTGTTTGCAATAAAAAACGGGTGTCATCAGACACCCGTTAAAACCTTGCACAATATGGAAGTGAAACTATTTGTGAGCGCTCACTTTGCGCATGGCCTGCCCCAGTCTTTTGATCCCTTCTGTTATAGCTTCTTCTGGTTGGGAAGCAAAATTGAGGCGTATCCATTCCTGGCCGCTTGTTCCATCTGTAAAAAAGTAATTCCCCGGCACAAATGAAACACCTGCTTTGCATGCCACAGGAAGTAATTCACTTGCAGATAGCGACTTAGACAAGCGCAACCAGACGAACAAACCTCCCTTCGGCGGATCGAAAGAAATGCTGGACGGCAGATAGCGGCCAATAGCTTCCAGCATGGTATCCCGCCTCTTACGGAAAGTTTGACTTGAACGGCGCAAATACGCCTGATACCGCCCAACACTCACATACGCATCAAGCGCGCGTTGAATCAATGTGGATGTCGCCAAATCGCTCAGACGTTTAAAATTAAGTAAACTATCAAAAACGGGACCATCAGCCACAATGAATCCCACCCTCAACCCAGGCATCAGCATCTTGGAGAATGTGCTTACATAAATCACTTGCCCACCTGGATCCAATGCTTTGAGCGATGGCTGTGCATGACCTTCATAGCGTAGATCGCCAACGAAATCATCCTCTAGTATTGGAATGTTGTAACGCTCTGCCAGCACGATCAACTCACGACGGCGGGCACTGCTAAGACAAGTCCCTGTTGGGTTATGAAAGTTTGGTATCGTGTAAATCAACCTTGGATGATGTTGTTGCAGAAGTTTCTCCAGGTTCTCAACCTGCATACCCTGACTATCCATCGGAATGCCAACAGTATGAAATCCCAGGGCACGGAATAGATCAAGCGCAACAGAATAGGTTGGTTCTTCTACTAAAACAATATCACCAGGTTTGAGTAAAACTTGCGACGCTAAAAAAATCGCCTGCTGTGACCCGGCTGTAATCAAGATATTTTCTGGATGCGCTTGCAATCCCTGGCTGGCGAGGATGTGCGCGATCCCTTCACGGAGCGGTGTGTACCCATTGCGCTCGCCATACTCCAATGCAGAAATTTGGTCACGACGCATAACGGCTTGGAGTACTTTACGAAATTCTTCAATGGGAAACTGACGCGCATCACTGATGCCGCTGGCAAAACTGATCGGGTTTGGATGTCCCGCTGTGTGGAGCATTTCATCCACCATATCAGCCTTTGAAATGATATTCTTATCTTGCACACTTGCCTGCCAAAGGGGCCAGGATGCACTACGATTGTTTTTTGTAATTGCAGGGATGGGATTGACTGGCAACACATAGGTCCCACTACCCATGCGTGAAAACACCAATCCATCAGCCTCTAACTTGGCATAGGCATTTTCCACGGTGGTGCGATTAACCCCAAGGTCTTGTGCTAGTTGACGACATGCGGGCAGGCGCATATCGGGGGGCAAACTCCCAGATAGGATTCCCTGTCGGAGATAGGATTCAATTTGATGGTAGAGCGGAACGTCGCTTTTTTTGTTCAGAGGAATGCGCATATTGTTACTCCATAAATATTGGCAGGTTAAGTATAGCCCTGTTAATGTCCAATTTATGGGGACAATTTCCTTTAGTTGCAAAAGTGGATGGCAATTTATTGATAATTATTGGCTCTTAACATATGCCAATTTTCCCCCTAGAATCAATGTAAATCAAAAAATTTATTAAGTAGGAGTACAACATGGAAGTAAAGACTGGTACATGGACTGAGAAAAAAGGTTTGGCGCAAATGCTCAAAGGCGGCGTCATCATGGATGTGGTGAATGCTGAGCAAGCCAAGATTGCGGAAGATGCGGGCGCCTGTGCGGTGATGGCTTTGGAGCGCGTGCCCGCTGATATTCGTGCGGATGGTGGTGTTGCGCGTATGTCTGACCCTGATATGATTCTGAAGATCATTGACTCGGTGTCGATCCCTGTGATGGCAAAGTGCCGTATTGGACATTTTGTTGAGGCGCAGATTCTTGAATCACTGGGTATTGATTATATTGATGAATCTGAAGTGCTCACTCCTGCGGACGAAGAGCATCACATTTTGAAGCATAACTTCAAAGTGCCGTTCGTATGCGGATGTCGCAACATTGGTGAAGCACTACGACGTATCGGTGAAGGCGCCGCGATGATCCGCACAAAAGGTGAAGCAGGAACAGGTGATGTGGTTGAGGCTGTGCGTCATGCGCGTTCGGTGATGGGATCAATTCGCCAATTGCAAACAATGAACGACGAAGAATTGATGACGTTCGCAAAGAATAATGGCGCGCCGTATGAATGGGTGAAAGAGACCAAGGAACTTGGACGCATGCCAGTTGTCAATTTTGCGGCTGGTGGTGTGGCAACTCCTGCTGATGCTGCTTTGATGATGCAGCTTGGCGTGGACGGTGTGTTCGTTGGCTCGGGCATCTTCAAGAGCGGTGATCCTGCTAAACGTGCAAACGCGATCGTCAAAGCCGTAACGCATTATCAGGATGCGTCCATTCTTGCCGAAGTGAGCAAAAATCTCGGTGAAGCGATGGTTGGACGTAATACGTCGGCAATGCCTGATGCGGAAAGACTTGCAGTGCGTGGTTGGTAATTATTCAGCTGTTAGCGATTAGCATTTAGCTCTTAGGGTTTGCTGATCGCTAACAGCTAATGGCTGATAGCTAAATTATGAAAATTGGTGTCTTAGCGTTACAAGGTGATTTTTCTGAGCATATCTCCATGCTCAAGAAATTAAATGTCGAAGCATCGGAAGTACGATTGCCGGAACAACTCAATGGACTTGATGGACTCATCATCCCTGGTGGCGAATCGACGACGATCGGTAAACTTGCTGTGGCTTATAACTTGATGGAGCCGCTTCAATCGTTTGGTCAACGTCACGCGATCTGGGGAACGTGTGCAGGCGCGATCTTTCTTTCGAAAGATATCAGCCGTGACCAGCCTTTGTTGAAGTTGATGGACATCAAGGTCCAGCGCAATGCCTTTGGTCGTCAGATCGATTCGTTTGAAACGGACCTGAATATTCCTGAACTTAAACAAGCCACGGGGACAGATGAAGATTATCATGCGGTCTTTATCCGCGCGCCGATCATTGAATCAGTTGGTGGCGATGCGAAGGTCCTTGCGACTGTGCCAGATGGCAGAATTGTCGCCGCGCAACAGGGACATCTGCTTGCTACTTCGTTTCATCCTGAACTGACCAGTGATACCCGCTTCCATGAATATTTCTTGACGTTGGTTGATTAACCTTTACATGTCATTGTGAGAGATAGGTTTCGATACGGACGAGAAAGACATTCGTCCTACTCAACCACCAATCCTCGCAATGACGTATAATTTAACCTATGACCATTCGCCCGCTTGCCATTCTCGATCTACCGCAACTCTATCGTTTCCGTGAAGAAGCGATCGGGTTGGATACTGCCCGCACATTGACGAGAGGCAATCCATTAGACACAGCGAGACTGCTTGCGTATATGAATCCCGCGCGGCATGTTTACAGCGCCATTGCAAATGGGGAGCAGGCCTCGGTCGTAGGTGGGATCATTCATGCGCGTGACGAGGTATTTGCAAAAATGCTTTATCTTGCCCCGGCTTCGCAACTGAATAATCCAGAATTGCCTGCGCTGATCGAGAATTTATCCGCTCAAGCAGGTTCATGGGGAGTATTCCATGTACTTGCCGAAGTGGATGAGAATGGTGGTGCATTTGTCCCGTTGCGGAAGGCTGGCTTCTCTGTCTATGCATGGCAAAGGATGTGGGAAGTCTCCGAGATCACAGAATCAAGCTCAGGCTTTGACTGGACGCGTGTGCTTTCCATCCAGTTTCCTGCGGTGCAAAATCTCTATCACCAGATCGTTCCGCCCTTATTGCATCCGATTGAACCGCAACCGAAATCAGCTGTTGGCTGGATCAGTAATGATGGGGTGAAGTGTTATGTCAGTGTGGCGCATGGCGTGTATGGGATCGTGTTGACGCCGTTGATCCATCCCGAAGCTACAGATGTGAGCGCCAAGCTGGCCGCGTTGATCAGCAAGCTGCCCGATCGTCGCAACCGACCTGTATATGTATGTGTACGTTCATATCAAGCCTGGCTTGAACCCGTGCTTGCGGATCTTGGCGCAAAAGCCGCGCCACGTCAGGCGGTGATGGTGAAACATTTGGCTCGCCTCGTGAAGGAGGGTCAGACTGTGCGAGCAGTGCCTTCTGGAGTAAGCATCCAGACTTCGCGGGTAAGTCATGTTGAGGGGAAGAAGTAAAAAGTTAAGGGAGTTATAGTGGACAGTTTTCAAGTTTATAGATTATCACTAATCACAAGAGCTTTTATGTTTGTCGGGGCAGTTATGTTTGTACCTATGCCGTTTGGGCTTATCAATGAGGGTGAAGAAGTCTTGGCTTTATGTATGGGCTTACCCATCTCGCTTTTGTCACTATTTACTTTTATTTCATCCTTGTACAAGGTCAAACTAACAGATAAGGAAATCAGTGTTACAAAATACTTTCAAACGAAAGTTCTTCAATGGAATGAGATCGTAGGTGTTTCATTGAAAAGTGATGGATACGGGTTTTATTTGAAAAATGACGGGGAGAGTGTCAAGTTATTCATTAGTAATCAGGTTGTGAATTATGAAGAACTTGTCCAGCAAATTGAAAGAAGACGCCCCGATTTATTTCATTAGCAGATTCTACAATTACATTCTAATGCGGGGGCAGTCCATTTCTCGTATAATAGACGTGGAACTTGGCACTTGAAACCTATAGAACAGGCAGGAACTTTTCCGTGGTTCACATCATCTAACTCTCTGTAAGCCGCGCGTCAGGGATAACGCGGCGCCCGTATCTTTCTTCTTTCCCGCTTTCCTACCGTTGTTACGCAATATTTTTTACAAGTTACGTAACACTTGACACCTGGAACTTGAAACTTAATCCTATGACACAACATAAAATTACAGACGATCTAGACGCGCTTCTCGACGTGCTACCTGCGAACATCCGCCATGCCGTGGAAGAAGCGAATAATAGCGACTACCTGCTCGAGGTCATTCTTGACCTTGGGCGTGTACCCACGGCGCGTTTTGTAGAGAATGAAATTGTATTAAGCGACAAAGAACTCACGCGCGCCGAACTCGACCATGTCGTGGAACGCGTGGGCGAATTTGATACAGATAACCGTTCTGGCATTGAGCGCACGTTGCATCGTATCTCTGCCATTCGCAATCGGCGTGGTGCCGTTGTCGGTTTAACGCTGCGCGTTGGACGCGCTGTCTATGGCACTGTGGATATCATTCAAGACATCATCGAGTCCGGTAAATCTGCGCTCATCCTTGGACGTCCCGGTGTCGGTAAAACGACGCTCCTGCGTGAGTCCGCGCGTATTCTGGCGGAGAACAAGCGCGTCGTCATCGTGGATACCTCGAATGAAATCGGTGGCGATGGCGATGTTCCGCATCCGGCTGTGGGCAAGGCGCGGCGCATGCAAGTCCGCGAGCCGATGCTGCAACATGAAGTGATGATCGAAGCCGTTGAGAATCACAATCCCGAAGTCATCGTCATTGATGAGATCGGGCGCGAACTCGAAGCGCTCGCGGCGCGCACCATTGCTGAACGCGGTGTCCAACTCATCGGCACGGCACACGGTCAAACCCTCGATAATCTTTTACTCAACCCAACGCTGAGCGATCTGGTCGGCGGCATCGAAGCGGTCACGTTGTCAGATGAAGAAGCGCGTCGACGCGGCACCCAGAAAACGGTGTTGGAAAGACGCGCACCACCCACGTTCGATGTCCTCATTGAAATCCAACATCGCGATCGTTTCGCGATCCACACCGATATCATGTCTGCTGTGGATTCGCTGTTACGTGACGCGGCGATCCTGCCCGAAGTGCGGATGCGCGATGCCGAGGGCAACATCCAAATTGAAAAAGCTGGACCCGCCGCCAAAACAAAAGCGGATGCGAAAACGCCTCGCCGCGGACTTCGGTCTGCTTCGACTTTCGAAGAACCGACTCCCAGCTTTGACGCGCCCGTCGCCACTGCCAAAATCACTCCTACGGTTGGCGCTGCACTACAGACCGTGCGTATCTTTGCCTATGGTGTAGCACGCAATCGCTTGATGCAAGGTGCCAAGCGACTCGGTGTGCCTGCAGTCGTGGTGCGTGATGTCTCTGAAGCCGACGCGTTGGTGACCTTGCGGAGTTATTATCGCAACCGCCAGCAGACGGTGATCGAAGCTGAACAACGCGGCATGCCGATCTATGTGCTGCGCGCGAACACTGTTGCGCAAGTGGAGCAGTTCCTCAGTGACTTATATAGCCTGAGTGCGCAAGCCCCGCGCGACACCATGGACGATATCCGCAGTGAGACCCAACAAGCGATCTCCGCTGTATTGAACGGCGAACGCTGGGTGGATCTGCCGCCCGGTCCTTCGCTCGTGCGCAGACTCCAACACGAAATGGCACGCAGTGCCGAGTTGGTGAGTCACTCGTATGGCAAAGAGCCACGTCGTCACGTTAGAATTTTCCGCGAGTAAGAGTAAAAACGTAGACAGGGAAACAAGTACACAAGTAGATACGTGATTTGTTTCCCTGTTTACTTGTGTACCTGTCTACTTTATACTTCCCCCATGTTTATCACACTTGAAGGTCCTGAAGGCTCTGGCAAAACGTCTCACATTCCGCCGCTGGTGGAATACCTGCGTGAGAAGGGACATACGGTATTCCCCACGCGCGAGCCGGGTGGCACGTCCATTGGTGAGCAGATCCGTGAAGTGATCCACGACTTGAAGAACGTGGAGATGCATCCGCGCACCGAGACGTTGCTGTATCAAGCCGCGCGCGCCCAGATCGTGGAACAGGTCATCAAGCCACGGCTCGCTTTGGGTGAGATCGTGATCTCCGACCGTTACTACGACTCAACGATTGCTTATCAAGGCTATGGACATCAACAGGACTTGGAGCAAGTCCGCGCGCTGGTGAAGTATGCAACCGGCGGACTTGTCCCTGACTTGACGATCCTGCTGGATGTGGATGTGGAAGAAGGTCTACAACGCAAAAAGAAAAACAATGCCGAATGGAATCGCATGGACGATCACGCGATCCAGTTCTATCAACGCGTCCGCGCGGGCTATTTAGTGATGGTGAAGCAGGAGCCAAAGCGTTGGGTGGTCGTGGATTCGGGTCAAAAGTGGGAGTCTGTGCAGGGGGCGTTGCGGAAGGTGATTGATGGAAGAAATTCATGAATAATGAAAGGATGAAGAAATACTTACCTCTTTTTATATCCATTTTCATGCTGGTATCTTTTTTAGGTTTGGGCTTATTCGGCAGTATTCTTCTTCTTACTATAAATGGAATGGATGGTTTTTATTATTATTTCAATTTAGATAAATGGGGATTTACACTTTCTGAGGTAAAGCTTTTTTGGGGCACCATCGTAGTTGTAGGATGGGGTGCCTGGTTTGGGCTTGGCGTTCTTGTGGAACGTATATTCAAAATACAAATTTTCCGTCGGAGTCTTTTCATATCTCCTCCACGTAAGAAGAAGACTAAATCTCCTTAGTGTCATTAATCAAAGGCAAAAAGATTAAAAGGATGGAGTGTTAGAAAAAAAGGTTAATGGGGAATTGAGTTTGGATTACAATCCACTTATGACGGCTGACTCTCAAAAAGATATTCAATATCTCAAAGCCATCGGGCGCATCTGTGCCGAAGCCTTGCGTGTGATGCAGGCTTCCGTCCGCGCGGGGATGACCACGCGTGAACTTGATGATATTGGTCGCGCGTTTCTCGAAGCCGAGGGCGCGCACTCTGCTCCGCAGGCGATGTATAAATTTCCCGGCGCCACCTGTATCAGCGTTTCGCCGGTCATCGCGCATGGCATTCCCAATGAACATGTACTGAGCGAAGGCGAGCTGATCCACATTGATGTTTCTGCCGAACTCGATGGCTATTATGCCGACACCGGCGCGTCGATGGTGGTCGCGAAACACGAACGCCATCTCGACAAATTGCTCGAAGCCACCAAAGCTACGCTCAAAAAAGCATTACACGCCGCCAAAGCAGGCAGCCCCTTGAACGGCATCAGCCGCGCTGTGCAGAATGAAGCGCGGAAACGCGGTTACAACGTCATCTATGATCTGACCGGTCACGGCATTGGACATAAACTCCACGAGGCGCCTACTGAGATCCTGAATTATTACGACGCCAGAGACCGCCGCATTCTCAACGAAGGTCTGGTTCTTGCCATTGAGCCTTTTCTCACCCCCGGCATTGGACGAACTACCAAAGAGCGCGATGGCTGGTCATTACGCACCACAGATAGCACCATCGCCGCACAATTCGAGCACACGATCATCGTCACCAAGAACGAGCCGATCATTTTGACGCTGTAAGTTTATTACTGGTTGAACTCCGAAGGAGTGAAACTATTATAGCTATAAGATTTTGTGTCCGATAACCCCAAGGGGTGTCATGATCTCATCGCGAACCATGTCATCCTTTCAGGATTTGTATACTATCAATCCTGAGCTATAAATCTGTTATCTGTTTCGACAGGCTCAACACACCGCCTTCGGGATTTTTCAAAACATTTTCGATATACTATTATCTATGATAAATCTCCATCTCTTCTCCACGCCGGGTGACCGCGATATTCGTTGGGTGTTGGATGCCTGCCGACCTTATCTTGAAGATAAGGATGACCCGACTGTGGCATTTTTGCCGCAAGCCTGGTTGAACGTCAATCACTGGCTGGATTACACAACGCGTTCTTTTGAAAAACTGGCACAAATTGAATTGATCGACACCGAACGTATGGATTTGCCGACGATGGAGTCCATTATCCGGCGGGCGCGGGTGGTCTATATTTCAGGCGGAAATACGTTCCTGTTGAATCATCGTTTGCATATCAGCGGACTCATGCCTTTTCTGCGTAAGAAGGTGCAAGCCGGTTTGCCAGTGGTGGGCTTTAGTGCAGGCGCGATCGTATGCGGACCGAACATCCTCACGTCCAAAGATATGAACTCTGTGGAGACGGATCGTTTCGACGCCTTGAACGCCACACCGTTTAACTTTCTTGCGCATTATGATGCGGATGCTTATGGACAGTCCGCTGAGCACGATGACTGGCTTTCGGATTATCATACGTTCCATGACAACCCGGTCATCCTGTTAAGTGATGGTGCATATGTGAAAGTGGAAGGCAAGAAGACAACCCTGGTGCGCGGTGATGCGTGGGTTTTGCGAAAGGATTCAGAGAAGGAAAAACTTATTGTTGGCGAGACAGTTGTCCCGTAAATAAAAGGAGACGCAGATGTCAAACGTAGAATGGATCCCCGGAAGTAAAGCTGAATTGATGACGTCCATCGAGCGTGAATGGAAGTCCCTGATGGATGTGGTGGCGAAACTTGATTTCACCCAAATGACCACGCCCGATGAAGGCGGTTGGAGCCCGAAAGATAACCTTGCCCACCTTGCCGAATGGATGAAAGCCCTGATGGGTGTTCATCTGGACCGTCGCCCGCCGCATGAAGTGATGAATCTTCCCGAAGAGGTGACGAAGGGTTGGACTATGGAGCTTATCAACCCGGCGTTGTTCGAACGTAATCGCAACCGACCGATGCAGGATGTGTTGGCGGAGTTGAAGAGTGTGTATGCGGAGTTGGTCAATAGATTGGCGGCGATGACTTTCGAAGATCTGTTGGCGCCGCGCCATGCGGATGACCCGGAGAAACGTCCGGTGTTAATGTGGGTGTTGGGCGATACCACCGATCATTTTGCGGAGCACCGCGCCACGATCGAAAAAATGTTGTAGCTTTAATCAAAAATGCTCTGTTACTTACGAACAGGGCATTTTCTTTTTGTTGTTATGTTCTTGCGGGGGCTTAGCCCCCGCAAGAACATATTTTACTCATCGTCGCTTGAACCTGCTTCTCCCAAATTTGGCACCGCGGACTCGATCTCTTCGGGACTTTGACCGGCTTCGAGTCTGCCGACGACTTCGTTGAACTCAGGCGGCAATTCCTCGCCCATTTCCTTGCCCATCTTGCGCATCACACGTCCCATCTCACGCGGATCATTTTCAAGCCCCTCGAAGCCATCCGCCACGGATTCCATGCGGCTCTCATCCGATTTCGCAACGCGGACCTTCGTCATGCGGCGGCGCACGTTCTTGCTTTTGCAGTGAACGCAGGTGACGGTTTTCTTGCCGTATTCGGCGAAGGTGAGGAATACGTCAAAGCGCTGGTTGCAGGCATTACAGATAAAGTCATAGGTAGGCATGACTTTATTTTAACGGAATTGGGTCAAGGTGGGGAGAGAATATCTATTTCAAACTTTCAGCTATGGCAGTCAAACCATTCAATTGAATGGGCGGGGTTAATACGCCGCCCAAAAAATCGACAGTAAAAGACATGCCGTCTTTCTGCCAACTCAGTGAGTAGTAATCATTATTCCCTTCCCAACGCGGTGTCGTTGCGTCGGGTGAATCATAAACCCATGCACCGTGTGTAAATTCCCCCGTCACATCCCCGACTGGTACAGGTGTCGCGTGCGAAGGCAGGTTATCCGGTTGTTGGGAAAAATCCCCGCGTTTTTGATATATGGATATGACGCCTGTATCATTTGGGTCTCCGGAAGAGGAAACATATTTCAATGTGACCGTCTGGTTTTGAGAATCGTAGTCCGCTCCTTGAAAAGTGTAGCCTTCCGGAAGATAGGATGGTACAAGGACATCAAATCCGGCTAATGCTGCTGCTTGCGGCACATTAAGTGGGGATGTTCGTGGTTCGGGGGTTGGCTTTTCTTCGACAACCTCGTTATTATCTTTGGGTTGCCAAACAGCGCCATATTTCATTGCACCATC
>Ga0137459_1000748_pt1 | contig 10989 bp, 10 predicted proteins | sample EasRivERMGT700_2_FD_104908 | JGI IMG/M metagenome (GOLD analysis project Ga0137459, IMG submission 104908) | Soil microbial communities from meander-bound floodplain in the East River, Colorado, USA - East River MetaG ERMGT700_2 | ecosystem: Environmental > Terrestrial > Soil > Floodplain ...
CGTCCTCGAAGTCCTGGGATAGCGGGTCCCTCATCGTGATCGCGGCTTCCTCGAAGCTCACGCCGTGCTTCGCGATGTTCGTCGCGGCCTTGTCCGCGTCCCACTCGAAATCTCCGTGCACGACCGCTGCCTCGCGACCGCGCTGTCGGGCGACGAGGGCGAGGGCTGATGGCGAGGCGCGGACTCACGCCGCCCCGTAGGGCCACGGCCGTGCGCTGACGAACGGTGCACCGGCATCCGCCGCATGACCTCGGTCTTATTGCGCCCCGTGTGGTTCCGCCAGTCGTCTACCCAGGACTCGCGGCAGGTGTCGCCCTAGGAGATCTGCCCGCAAAAGCAGCAGCACAACCGGAAGGGACCCAGGGCAGCCAGCGCGGGCTAAGCTGCTGCTAAGCCGGGGTTGCGCGTGTGGATCCGCTCGTCGGCGTCCCCGAAGCCCGGCCTGCGACGCCCGATGCCGGTGGCCCGATCGCGATCGCCAGCCTCATCGGACGGCGCGCACTTCGTCCTCGAGTCGCACCGCCCATCACGCGGGCCGCGACGGTCCGGCGACGTCGGCTACTTACGCACGGACCGTGGATGCGTTGCCCGTCGGTTGCTCCGAACTGCGAGAGGCCCGGCGCGCTCGGCTCGAACCATATCAACGGGCGATCCCGGCGCTACGGGATGACCGTGAGGCTCGGCGAAACGGTGGCGCCGCCGATCGCGACGTTCGACTGGATATAGCCAACCGCGCCGCCACCGCCGCCTCCGCCGCACGTGTTGTTCATCGCTCCAGCCTCGCCGTCGGCCGCGGCAACCGTCGAGGCCGCACCGGCGCCGCCGCGACCGTTGCCCGCGCAGCCATTTCCGCTGCCGCCGTTGCCGCCCTGCGCGGCCGTGGTCGGCGTGAGCGTGCTCGGATCGAATCCGGGGCTCCCGTTCGATGCGCCGCCGCCACCGCCGCCGCCACCGCCGTTGGCGATGATCTTCGCGTTCGTCGCCATGATCGACGGTGCGGCGAGCACGATCATCCCCCCCGAGCCGCCGCCACCACCGCCGCCGAGCGACAGTCCGCCGCCGCCGCCCGCGCCCGAGGCATTGATCGTACCGAGCAGCGAGAGGCTCGTGCTGGCGACGAGAAACACGGTGCCGCCGCCGCTACCCGGCGGCCCGGCACTTCCGGCGCCCGCGGTGCCTCCGGTCTGGCCATGACATCCGCCGCGCAGGATTGTGGGCGCCACCGTATCGGCAGGTGCTGCGTGCCCCGCTGTCGCACCTCTGCCGCCGGCACCACCGTCTCCGGCGCCGGACATGAAGCTGCCGCCACCGGCCCCGCCGGCACCGCTCGTCGAATCCATCGGCGCCTGTGGGAACGCATCGCAGCCGGCGGCGTGCGCGCCGGCACCGGTCGTGCCGACCCGATGACTCGCGACATCCAGCGTGACGCCGCTGGCCAGCTGGATCGTGCTGGTCGAGAACAAGACGAGCGGCTTCGTCCCGGTCGCGGTCGTGTTCGTCGAGACGTCGATCGATGTACCCGCGATCACACACGCGGCCGGCTGCGACGCGGACGTCCAGGCCCCGTTGCTCGCACAACTTGTCGAGGTATCCGTGTTGATCGTACCGCCGAGCGTCACGGCCGCCGACGGCGGCGCGCCGACGATGCAGAGCTGCCAGACCCCGCTGCCGACACAGGTCTGCGCGACGTCGACGGCTGCATCGTCCATCGGCGCGGACGAAAGGCACGTTCCGGCGACGCAGACGAGCCCGTTCGGGCACTCGCCCTGCGGCCCACACATCGGGTCGTGATACGTCGGGTTGAAGCACGCCGCGAGCAGCAGCGCGGCAGTTGCGACGAGCCGAGTCAAGGCAGGGGCCCCGCGAACGAGAACCGAAGAATCCGGGGCGCAGCTGCAGGCTCACTGCTCGCGCGGTGCCATCTGATCTCCTTTCGCTTACTCATCGGCTAGCGCTGCCATAATCCGTGTTGCACGTCGCCCTGTATCACGATAGCAAAGGTGCCGCGCTGCCCCTGTCGGGTCGGGGGATAGGCAATCGTCGCGCCGGAGTCCTCGGCCTTCTTCACCGCTTGTTGGATGTCTTCGACGGCGAGGTAGGTTCGCATGATCGGCTGCTCATGCGCCGCCAGAGGCTTCCGGATGCCCACCAGCGTTCCGTCCGGTCGAGCCGCCACACGGGCCTGGCCGAGATCGGGGTCGGGGGGACCAAACGAGAGACCGTGCATGCGCTCGTAGAGCCCAGTCAGGGTGTCTACGTCGTTGCTGACGATCTCCAGGTAGTGAACGGCCATCTTGGAATTCCTCTCTCTTGAGCTCATTCTTTGCACCTGACGATCCGCGCCACCACCAATCATGACCACCAAACTTGCAACATCTGGCCCTGCGCAGCGATGTGACCGTACCCATCATGACTCGCGATCGGGCGCGGATGCAACGACGTGGCAAGCGCGCACGTACCCGCAGTGGCATCTACTGGGTCTCTTCTGCGGCAACGGGGGATCCGGATCACAAAGTCCGGATGCCTGGCAACCTCGTGGCGACCGACTTTGATCCGCGCGGCCGAAAATGACCGATCCTCGGCGAGTGGCCGCGCCCGCACGATGGAGCAACAGCATCATGCCTGCTCAGCCAGCCGCCGCCCCCGACAGCACCGCCGTGCGGACCGCCCTGTGGCGCGCCATGCACGTGGAGGTCGGCCCTCCGCCCGTCGATTCCGGCCTCCCGCGACTCGACCCGATCGATGCGCTGCGCTCCGAGTGACCGTCGGGTAGCCTTGCCCGGCATGAATGACCAGCTGGACGTCGTGGTGGTCGGCGGCGCGGGGGTCGACACCAACGTCTACCTCGCGGGCGACGACATCGACTGGTTGGTCGAGACCAACTTCACGCGCAACGTGGACTGCGTCGGCCAGGCCGGTGGCTATAGCAGCCGGCTGTTCGCGCGACTCGGCAAGCGCACCGGCTACATCGGCCCGGTCGGCGACGATCACGGTGGCCGCCTGGTGCGCGACACGCTGGCGCGCGACGGCGTCGATCTGACCGGGCTGTTCGTCGACCCGGGCGGTACCAACCGCAGCGTCAACCTCGTGTACCGCGACGGCGGGCGCAAGAACTTCTACGACGGCCGCGGATCGATGACGCTGCAGCCCAACCTGGCGCTGTGTCGCGGCGTGCTGGCGCGGGCCCGGCTCGCCCACTTCTCGATCGTGCACTGGGCCCGCCAGCTGCTGCCGATCGCGCGCGAGCTCGGCGCGGCGATCGCCATCGATCTCCAGGACGTGGTGACCGCGGACGACCCGTACCGGCAGGACTTCGTCGACGGTGCCGATATCCTGCTGCTGTCCGGCGTCAACCATCCCGATCCGGCGCCCGTGATCGCCGCGTATCACCGGCGCAACCCGCGCGCGATCTGCGTGGTCGGCATGGGCGCGCGCGGCACCGTGCTCGGCACCGCCGACGGGGTTCGCTGGTTCGGCCCGGTCGCGCACGACCGGCCGGTGGTCGATAGCAACGGGGCGGGTGACAGCCTCGCGGTCGGCTTCGTCACGAGTTACCTGCTCGACGGCTTCGCGCTCGGCGATGCCGTGCAGCGCGGCCAGCTGCTCGCACGCCACACCTGCACGCTGATCGCGGGCGACGACCAGTTCCTGACCCGGCGCGAGCTCGACGAGCGGTTTGCGGCGCTGCGCGGCTAGCAGCGTCAGTAGCGAGCGATCGACACGCGACAGCCAGCGGCCTGGGCGCGCCCGATGCGCTGCTGGAGCCGACCTTCAGAGGAAGCAATACACCGAGGCCCAGCGCGCCGAGTTGGTCGGCTTGGTGGCCACGGGCGCGCTACGCCGGGGGCCGCGGCAGCCCAGCTCGGGGTCTCCGATTCGATGGCGTACTACTGGCTCAAGCGGGCCGAGCGGCGGCTGCCCGCGCTCGCGGTCATGCCTCGGGTCTCGAGCTCGCGGTCGCCGGCCCGCGCGCAGCCTGTCGCGTCGCCTACATTCGCCCGGCTGGTGCGCGCACCCGACGCACCTAGCGCGATCACGCTGCGAGTTGCCGGCGTGGTCATCGAGGTTCGTGGCGCGCTCGGCCGGGTGCGCTTGGCGGCGATCATCTGACCTTCGAGGTCTGGATCGGCGCCGAGCGCTGCTGGCAGCTTCATGCGCTCAGCACCACCTCCGAACGTGCGCACGCGATGCGAGACGATCGCGCCACCGCACGTACCTCGAGCGAAACGAGGTCTTCGTGAAAGCGGCGACCAGGATCGCCCGGCAGCCTTCATGCTCGGCAAGAACGTGAAGCCCGCCGCCGATCACGTTTGCCAGGGCGATCTTCCGCAGGTGGCGCACCAGAACTAATCTCAGCGCATGTCCACCCTGCGCGTGTTGGCGTTTATCCTTCTCTGCGGCCGCTCTGTGTGGGCACAAACCTGCGACCCGATCGATGTGTGCCGCACCGAGAAGTGCGGCGTACACAACAATGGATGCGGCGGGCAGGCCGATTGCGGCCCGTGCGACGACTGTCCCGCCGACCCCAAAGCGCGGGCCGAGCTCGGGCGCGCGAACCCGGCGCGGCTGTCGGCGCTCACGCTGGCCGTGCGCGACGCGCGCTCTGCTCGCGGCGTCGGCGGTGCCGCCGTCGTGTTTGCTGCCCACGGCGGCGAAGGCCCGCGCTATGCCGCCGGGGCCGACGGTATCGCCAGCATCCGCGTCCGTTCGGGAATCGTGAGGGTCCGCGTCTCCGCGGTTGGTTATGTCTCCGCCTACAAGGCATTCACGCTGAGCCCCTGCCGCCAGCGGGAATCGGTGTCGCTCGAGCCCGATCCGGTCACCCGCGACCGCCCGGAACGGACGCGGCTTCGCGGCCTTGTCCGCGGCAAGGGGAAGCCCGTGGCCGCCAGCGTCGAGCTCACGATGGTCCGCGAGACGGAGCTGGGTGCCTTCGTCGAACGATTTCGGGCCACCAGCGACGAGACCGGCCGCTTCGAGCTCATGGGCATCCCGCCCGACTGGGCGCTCGGGGCGGCCTATCACGACGTGCACGTGCATCGTCTGGGACAGACCCACGCGTTCTTCCTGAGTCCGCAGCAGGCCGGGAAGGATGTCAGCTTCGACCTGCCCGAGTGAGGACGCGCGGACGAATCGGGCCCGTCATCACGTAGCATAGGGCGTGTTCTTGCCAATGGTCTACGTCGATCACTCCCCTCGGTAGAGCCGGTCGAGGTCGACCAGGATCAAGCGATCGGCGCGGGCACGGGCGCGGAGCTCGGGGGAGAAGCCGCCACCGGCGAACAGCGTGATCCGGGTGTCGGTCGTGTCGTGGCCGCGCGCAGCGAGCAGGCCGATGATGCGTTGCAGCCGGGCCACCTCTCGCGAGTCGACGCGCGCGCCCCACTTCGCCTCGCCGATGGCGAGGAGCCTGCCGCCTTCGCCGCGGACCACGACATCGACCTCGTGGGTCACGCGCTGCTCGGCGTCGGGGACCAGGCCGCGGCTGATCGCCTGGACCGCGCCGCCGAACGTCGTCGGGGCCGCGAACCTGAGCGCCCAGGTCCGACACAGCTCCTCGAACACCGGACCGACGACGCTCGCCTGGAACGTGGCGCGGACCCGGCGCCAGACCTCCGCTGCGCGGCCCGGACGCTCCAGCTCGGACCAGGCCGGGCGCAGGATCGCGTGGTGGAAGGCGATCAACGGCTCGGCGATCGCGTAGTGGACGCGGTTGTCGTGGAACGCGTCGCCCTGGCGGGTGACGAAGCCGGCATCGGCCAGCACGTGTAGCGGGTGGGCGAGCGCAGTGGCCGCGCGTCCGATGCGGCCGGCGATCCGCGCCGACGTGGTCTCGCCCGACGCGATCGCCGCGAGCACCGAGTGGTACAGCCCGAGGTCGCCGACCTCGGGATCCTCGGCCAGGAGATAGCGGGCCTCGCGAAACAGCGGGATCGCCGGGTTCATCACGGTGCGAGCCACCCACGCGTCGAAGTCGCGGGGGCCGCGCGGGGTGTCGTCGGCGATGAACTCGCGGCGATACGCCGGGGTCCCGCCCACGATCGCGAAGACCTGGACGGCGAGGCGGAGGTCGCGGATGCGCCAGAACGCCCGCGCGGTCCGGAAGTCGAACGCGGAGACCACGAGCTCGAGGCCGGCGCGGCCGCGCAGCGGGGCCTGTCCGCCGACCAAGCGGCCCATGAAGCCGACCGCGGATCCACATAGCAGCAGACGGGTGCGTGAATCCGAGCGTCCACCAGGTCCGAGCAGGTTGCGGATCAGCGAGGGGACGGTGGGGTTCGCGCGCGCGAGCGCGGGCAGCTCGTCGAGGACCGCGAGCACCGGACGACCACGGGTGCCGAGGTTCGCGAGCGCCGCCAGGGCATCCTCGGAGGATGACAGCGCGAGCGGACCGGGCAGGCCGAGATGACCGGCGAGCTTGGCGCCGAGGTCGCGGAGGATCTCGGTCTCGTTGCCGTCGATCGTCTCGTGATAGAAGCCGCGACTGGCCTCGGCGAGGCCGTGCAAGAGCAACGACTTGCCCTGCCGTCGCCGCCCCGACACGATACCTAGCGTGATGCCGGGCCGGGGATCGGCGACGAACCGGCGCAGCTCGCCCCACTCCCAGTCGCGGTCGAAGATCGCGGTCGGCTTCTTCATCATGCCAACCTATTATAGGTCGATCTATACTAGGTACGCACGGAGCGTGGTGCCCCGCGGCTCGAGGACCGCTGGGTTCCCCGCGGCAGGGCGCCGCGGTGGCGCGCTGACGAACGCACCGGGACGGCGCGCGCGTCGAGATCGCCGTGGTCGGACAGCGTGTTCGCGGCGTGACGCCGGGCGACGCCGCGTGAGAAGGCAGCGGGCGGGCGACGGCGGCCCGGCCGGCGGCTAGACTTCGGTGATGCGGACGTTCCCGACCGGCGCGGAGCTGGTGAATCCTTATCCGTTCTTCGCCGAGATGCGGCAGCACCACCCGGTCGCGCTCGACGAGCAGACCGGCACGTGGTCGGTCTACCGCCACGCGGACGTGACCTCCGCCCTGACCGATCACGACAGCTTCGCGAGCTTCCGGACTGGCGCTGCGCCCGATCCCGCGGCGCGCCGGTTCGCGAGCCTGGTCGCGTTCGATCCGCCGCACCACACCCAGCTCCGCAAGCTGGTCTCGCGGGCGTTCACGTCGTCGGCGGTCGCTCGCCTCGAGGGCCGGATCCACCAGATCATCGACGAGCTGCTGGACGCCGTCGCCGGCGCCGGGCGGACCGAGCTGGTCGCCGACCTGGCCAGCCCGCTGCCGACGACCGTGATCGCCGAGCTCCTGGGCATACCGGCCGCCGACCGTGACGCGTTCCGGCGCTGGTCCGACGACGTGGGGGTCGCGGCGAACGTCACCGTGTTCGATCCGGTGAACGGGCCCAGGCGGCTGGTCGAGACCTACGCGCCGATGGAGGACTACCTGCGCCAGGTGATCGACGAACGCCGGCGCCGGCCCGCGGACGATCTGATCACCGCCCTGCTCGCGGCCCGGATCGACGGCGAGGCGCTCGACGAGCTCGACCTGGTCGCGTTCTGCGTGATCCTCCTGGTCGCCGGCAACCTCACCACCACGCACCTGATCGGCAACGCCATCCTGGCGCTGCTGCACCACCCCGCCGAGCGGGCGCGGTTGCTCGCGCACCCCGCGCAGACGGCGGACGCGGTCGAGGAGCTCCTGCGCTACGATTCGCCGGTGATCGCGGTGGGGCGCTGGGTGCGGCACGATCGCGAGCTCGCCGGCCAGCAGCTGCGCACAGGCCAGCGGATCCTGTTCTGGCTCGGCGCGGCCAACCGTGATCCGGCCGTGTTCTCCGATCCCGACCGCCTGGATCTCGCGCGCAAGCCGGGAAGTGTCGCGTTCGGGTACGGCGCGCACTACTGCCTGGGCGCCCCGCTCGCGCGCCTGGAAGCGCGCATCGCCCTGCCGGCGATCCTGCGCCGCCTGCCGGAGCTCCGGCTCGAAGAGGGCGCCACGCTGGAGGCCGTGCCGGGCTACTTCCTGCACGGCCTGGTGAGCCTGCCCTTGCAGTTCCAGCCCAGCTGAGCCGCGGCGGGCGTCCGCTTTGCCAGCGCCGGTGCGAGCGTCATCGCGGCGCGCGCGTTTCGCCTCGTGCTCGATCGGCGGTATCCTCGCGCCATCGACGCTACCCAGCGACGCGGCTTCGCCGGCCTTGGCTTCCTGATCGCGGTGCTCGCCGCCGCGCTGTTCGGGCTCGCGCGCACGTGGGACTACTGGCAGGCGTGGCTGTTCCTCGTCGTGTTCGGGCTCGCGATCATCGCGATCACGGTCGACCTGGCCCGCCGCGACCCGGCGTTACTCGCGCGGCGCGTCGGCCGGCCCGATGGCGGAGAAGGCACCGATGCAGCGCGTGATCCAGAGCTTAGCGTCGCTCGCGTTCCTGGGCTTGTTCGCGGTGAGCGCGCTCGACCGGCACGCGGGGTGGTCGAGCGTCCCGGTCGCCGTGGTGCTCGCGGGCGACGTGCTCGTCGCGGCCGGGCTGTTGGTGGTGTTCCGGGTGTTCCGGGTCAACACGTTCACGTCGGCGACGATCGACGTCGAGCGCGAGCAGCAGGTCGTCGCGACCGGGCCGTATGCGGTCGTGCGCGACCCGATGTACGCCGGCGCGCTCGTGATGCTGCTCGGCGTGCCGCTCGCGCTCGGCTCGTGGTGGGCACTCGTCGCGGTGTCGGTGATGACGGCCGTGATCGTGTGGCGGCTGCTCGACGAGGAACGCCAGCTCACCCGCGACCTGCGCGGCTACGACGCGTACCTCACGCGGGTCCGGCACCGCCTCGTGCCCGGCGTGTGGTGATCCGGCGCAGCGTGCGCCGGCCGTCCTGCTAACGAGGAGGCTCGTTGAAGACTTCCAGCCTCAGAGCCAGCTCGCGGCACACAGCGTCCGGTAGCGGCACGCGCTGTGCCGCACGCTCGGTGCTCAGCTCATCCATGCTGAACTTCTCCCCCATCACGATCTGAAACCATCGCTCACGATCCATCACCACCCGGAACATCTTCTCGTCCTGGGTTCCGCCCACGTAGGGCAGGCTGATCTCGATGCTCCTGTTGACCCGTTCGGTCTTCGCGCCGATGCGATCGATGCGGCCGGTCCGTTGCTCGATGGTGCTCGGGTTCCATGCCAGATCGTGGTGGATCATGTAGCGGCAGTTGAGGTGAAGGTCGACACCCTCGGCCATGACGCTGGAGGCAACGAGGACCTCGGGCAGGAACGGGGTGTTGAACCCGAGCAACAGCCTGCGGCGCACCGGGGCGTCGATGCCGCCGCTCGCCAGGCGCACGTTGGGCAGGGGGACGATGTCCTTGTGGTGCGCGCCGCTATCGTGAGGCAGGTAGTCTTTTCCCCCCGGGTGGATCGTCCCGAGCGCAGCGAGGTACTCGCCTCGCTCGGTGGGCGTACACCGCTCGGTCATGAAGCGGACGAAGTCGGTCAGCTTGTCGTGCAAGGAGGTCCCACTGCCATCGCGGCTGCGCAGTGCGCTCTCCAGGGCGTCGGGGCGATTCGATGCGGCGAGGTCGACGTAACGGACGAGGAACAGCGACGTGCGCATGAACCGGCGCACGACCTCAGTCATCTTCTCCTTCTCGGCATCATCGAGGGTTGTCCGCGAGAGCATGTCTCCAACCAACGACGACAGCCGGCGGTCCAGCGGCTGACCGCGGCCGAACCCGCCGTCCCAGGACCGCAGGACACGCGAGGGGGGATTGCGATGGCCGGCGAGCTTCTGTGTGGCCATCGCCATGAGCCGCGCGGAGATCGCGGAGGAGATGTGCTGGACAAGGATCCGTCCCGTGACCCGGTAGTGGCAGAACACGACGACCTTCTCGCCGGCCTCCCACAGCGCTGCCACGCGGCCCACGACGGCGGCGACCTTGGGGTGCTCGGCGTAGGCCGACTCCGATGGCAGTGCGTCGGCGAGCCGCTTCACGTACTGGTGGATCCGCGGATCGTCACTGGCGTCGGCGTCGGGAAGCTCGTCGGCCGCTTCGGCGTTGGCCTTGCGAGTCTCCATGAACGCCTCGTAGCTCGACGCGAGGCCCTCGGCGAAGGTGGCGCGATAGACCGCGTGATCGCCCCTGGTCCGGGCGACGTGGGCGACGATCGATTGCGCGCGCGCAGCGAGCAAGAACGGCAGGAGGGCCGCGTCCGCGACCGGGAGGCCGGCTGGATCATCGGGGATGCCAGAGCGGAGGCCGTTACCGAGGACGCGAACGCGACGGTCGACGATGCTGCTGGGGAGCTTGCGGCTGCGTAGGTGCCGGATCACCCATGGCTGGAGGAGCCGTTCCGCGGTTCGCAGCGCGGCTTTCGCCCGCACGTAGGCCCGATGATTCTCTTGCACCCGCTCGGGCTGTGCGAGTGGAGCGGCGTCGACTCCCTGCCACCATGGTTCCAGCCGTACCGGCTCACCATGGACCTGGAGGTCGTCCTGTCGCACGCGCTTCCACGACTGGTCGAAGTCGAGCGCGACGCGCTGGGCATGATCGAGCGCCTGCCGAAGCTCGGCGCAGTCGGTGGCGAAGCGCTCGACCCCGTACGTGCCGAGGCTGCCCCAGTGGATGCCCCGAAAGCGGTCGAGCACGTTGAGCAGCTCGGCGTGTCCGAGCTGGAACGGCGTGGCGGTCAGGAACAGCATGCGTTCGAAGCCGCCTTCGAGCGCCCCTCCGTGGTCATTCCCGTCGGCGTCGTCCTCCAGCGCCTCGCTGACGAACAGCGAGGCGAGCTGCGTTCGGGGGTTCTTGAGGTGATGAGCCTCGTCGAGGATGATGAGGGGCGAGCGGAACTCCGCGAGCTGGAGGGCTTCCTGCCAGATCGTGCGGAACGCACGGTTCATCGCGCTGCGCACGCCGGCGAGTCGCTCGTCGATGCTGGTCGTCTCGCGGATCGGGAGCTTGTCTAGCTGGTCGCCGAGCTCGCCGAGGTCCAGCTGGTCGCGGGCCAGCACGCGCGCGATCGC
>Ga0137459_1000750_pt1 | contig 10978 bp, 10 predicted proteins | sample EasRivERMGT700_2_FD_104908 | JGI IMG/M metagenome (GOLD analysis project Ga0137459, IMG submission 104908) | Soil microbial communities from meander-bound floodplain in the East River, Colorado, USA - East River MetaG ERMGT700_2 | ecosystem: Environmental > Terrestrial > Soil > Floodplain ...
GAGCGAACTGGCACCCACCTGAAGGCCATGTCGCCTCCCAGGCCCGTTTCATCGTTGCCGGCCTCCAACCACCGCTCATGCCCGGCGCGTCCCACGGAGCCTGTTCGACACCAGCCACCTAGGAGAGGGCACGACCGTCTGTCCCCTCCCTCCTGCCAATGCCAAAACATTTATATGTCAATATGTTACGTGCTTACGCAGGCTGACGTCGCCCGCCTGAGCGAGCATCGTGCCATCTCCTAACCTCAGCATTTGAGCTTGGGTGTGTTATGCAGCGTAATCGGCGGTCATGGCTGTGGTCGCGCCGGCGGCGTAGCTGGTTGTGGAGGGACGATCGTCGTCATGCGATTCCAGCGACAGCATCGCCTAGATGCAGAGTTCCACCGCGACCGGGCCGCGGCGCAGCCCGAGCCAGCCGCGCTGCCGGTCCCCGGCAAGCGGACCGCGGTAGAGCACATGCTCGCGCGGCTCGCAGGCATCGCGCTGGAGCCTGGCCAGCGCCCGCCAGCGCCGGCTCCCGGACGGCGAACGCTGGTCGACCCCGGCGAGCCGGCCGAGCTCGGGCTCGACGACCACCGCGTCGCCGCGCTCCGCGACGTGCTGCGCCGGCTCGGCGCGGAGCATCCGCTGCGCGCCGAGGCGCTGGCAGCGGCGGCCGGCGACGATCGCGCCATCGCGGGCCGCGCCAACCTGTGGCGCGGCGTGCCGTCGGGACCGGCGACCGCGGATGGCCACGCGCTGTGGCAGGCCGCCGAGCGCCGCGCCGTGACGCTGTATCGGCGGGCCACCACCGGCGCGACCGCCGCCGACCAGGCCGCCGACCCCGCGATCGAGGCCGCGCTGCAGCGCCGCGGCGGCGGTCGGCCGCTGCCCGACGAGCTGTGCCGAGATCTCGAGCCCGCGCTCGGCGTATCGCTGGCCGCGGTCCGCATCCACACCGACGAGCTGGCGGCGCGCGCCGCGCGCGCGGTGTGCGCCGAGGCGTTCACCGTCGGCGAGGACATCTTCTTCGCCGAGCGCGCGTTCGCGCCCGAGACCCGCGCCGGGCGCAGGCTCCTGGTGCACGAGCTCGCCCACGTCGCCCAGGCGCTGCGCGGGGCGATCCGCGCCGCACCCGACGGGCTGCGCGTGAGCCAGCCGGGAGAGCCGCTGGAGCAGGACGCAGACGCGACGGCCGATCGCCTCGCCGAGCCGCCGCCAGCGCGGTGCGACGAGACGCCAGCACCGGCGCCGGTGAGCGGGGCGCGCGCCGGGCCGGCCTCGGGCCGCGCGGTGGCGCTGGACGGCGCGCTCGAGCTGGACGCGGGCGACGCGATCGTGGATCCCAGCCTCGGCGCATCAACCGCGCTGGCGCTGCCGGCGAGCGCGCGATCGCGGCTCGAGGCGTCGACCCGCGTCGCGCTCGACGGGATCTCGATCCACGAGCAGCCGCGGCTGGCCGGCGAGGGGATCCGCGCGCTCGCCCGGGGCAGCGCGCTGTACTTCGCGCCCGGCGAGTTCGCGCCGACCACCGAGCGAGGCGCCGAGCTACTCGTCCACGAGCACGTGCACGTCGCGCAGTCCCGAGCCGGCGCGGCGGATCGCCCCGGCCCGGTGCGGATCGCCGACGACGCGGCCGCCGAGGCGCAGGCCGAGTCGGTCGCGCTCGCGGTCGCGTCCAGACCCGGCCGCGTCGCGCCGTGGACGCCGGTCCACGCGACCGGCGATGCCCACGCGGCCCGAGGAACGACGCGCCAGAAGAAGGGCGAGAAGCGGCTGTGGATCCGCGGCGACGACAAAGAGTGGTACCCGCTGCCGGAGCTGCACCTCGCCGACGAACCGCGTCACGTGTTCGAGTTCTCTGGCAGCATGGAGGTCGACTTCGACGTCAACGGGACCACCGGCGCGGTCACGGTCACCAAGCTCGTCACCCACGGCACGGTGCGCGGTGGCATGGTCAAGGTAGGGGCCGGACAGTACGGACGGTACTACGTCGTCGATCAGGGCGAGCTCGACAACGGCACGGAGGTCACGCTGACCTGGGCGGTCAAGGATGGCGCGGTCGGCACCCCGGAGGTCAGCCCGCTGGCAGCGATCGCGAAGCCGGCCAAGAAGTCCCGCGAGAAGCGCAAGAACAGCGAGAGCCAGAACGCGTCGAGCCAGGTGGCGCCGGACGGCTCGGCGGCCGTCGCCACGACCGATCCGGTCTCGATCGATGCGCACGCCCGGCGCGCGACGTTCCACGACAAGAAGCAGTTCCAGCAGCTCAACCGGGACCTCGATCGAAAGTCCGGGAGCGCGAGGCGCCGGTTCTCGAAGCTCCGGCTGACTACCTACGAGGGCAGCAAGGGATCGATCCGGAACTTCATCCTGAACGAGCTGGTGTTCGCGGCGAACAACCAGGGGAGCGTCGGCCGGATCGTCGAGCCATTCATGGGTGCGGGGACGATCTTCCTCAACTGGCCGAACGCCGAGCTGACGATGGCCAAGCATGTCATGGGGGACATCAATCGCCATGGCATCGATCTGTTCGAGGCCCTGAGAGACCACGATCTGAAGACCCTGGAGACTCACTACAACACCGTTCACGAGGAGTACCAGGCGAACGCGCCGATCAAGGGAATCAAGGCGGTGTTCGACGAGCATCTGGCGTCGCTCGGCGAGCAGCCGGCCAACCTGCTCGCGAACGACGCCGTCGACGCGGAGTCGAACCGCCAGGCACCCGCGGTCGATGCGGGGATGGAGCGCGCCATCCGCCACATCTACTTCTCGGAGATGACGCGGCAGGGCATTCATCAGGAGGCGGAGAAGCCGGCCGCGAGCGAGAAGCGGGGCAGCGGCAACTCGCAGCCCCGCAAGCGGCGCAAGACCCTGGATACCCGGGACACCGAGGACAGGACCGAAGACAAGATCGAAGCCGTGACCGAAGACAAGGCGCCGAGCAAGGTCGCCCCGCCCAGGAGGCGCGGCCGACCCAGGGGCAGCCGCAAGCAGGTGGCCGAGCCAAAGGACCACGGTGAGCCGAAGGACCACGGTGAGCCGACGGCCCCCGGCAAGTCCAAGGCCGAACGCTGGACCGGCACGCTGGACGGGACCAAGAAGCTCGACAACCGCGAGAAGCGGTTCGCCGAGCGGACCGCCGCCGTCAAGCAGCGCTTCAAGGAGACCGAGGCGGTGTTCCTGTGCCAGACTTGGGAGCAGACCATCGCGCTGGCCGGTCAGCCGCACGAGGCGATGCTGCCGCACGAGGCGAGGCTGCCGCACGAAGCAATGCTGCCGCCGCAGTCCGGCATGGAGCTCGACGATGTCCAGCCCGATATCGAGATCGACGTCGGCGAGCTCGGCGAGCTCGCCGAGAAGGAGACGGCCGAGCGCGCGGTGGAGCGATCGTTGTCGAACACGATCGTGTACTGCGATCCTCCCTATCCCAAGTCCAGCAAGGAGTCCGATACGATATATGGCGCCGAGTTCACGATGAAGGACCTCGAGCGGGTGCTGGTCGCGGCCGAGACGCTGGCCGCCGCCGGTGTGTCCGTCGTGGTCTCGAACTACTTCAACGATGACAGCGACGGCCTCATCAAGGCGCACCCGCCGACGATGACCTTCATCTTTCCGGTGGTGCATCAGGGCAAGGACACGACCGAGCTGCTGCTCATCTATGCTCCGCCATGGAGCAAGCTCAACGTGGATGAAGACGTCCGGCGCGCACATCTGGCCAGCCTGGTGTCGCGGCGACCGACCCGATCGAACACGACGAATACCGACGAGGAGGAGAAGGAGAAGGAGGAGAAGGGCGAGAAGGAGGTGCCCGGGCGACAGGCCGGCAACTGTCTGTACGACGCGGTCAGCGCTCAGCTCGGTGCGTCGCCCTCGATCTATCGCCGCCTCGCCACGACATGGCTCGTCGAGAACCGCACGATTCACCAGGAGTTCGCGGACATCAACCCGAACCTCGTCGAAAATGTCCTCGAGGTCCTGGTCACGCCCGGGTACTGGATGGGCCGGCAGGAGGCCGGTAACCTGGCCCCCAAGGTGCTGGCCTCGGCGATCGCGCGCCGGCTGCGGGTGGTGTCGGTATTCGAGGGCGCTAAGGCGATCTACAACGTGGCACCGTACGGCGATGTGGTAGCCGAGGCGCTGACGGTCTACTTTCACGACAACCACTACGCCCCGCTTCCACAACCGATCCACACCGGGTGGGACGACGGATCCTGGCTGGAGATCGACACATGACCACGACATCCACCCCGCTGCTCGACCGCACCGGCCAGCTGCTCACCGAGCGCGGGATGACGTTCTCGCGCCACGCCAGCTTGCCGCTGCTGATCCTGCGGTTCACCCACGAGCGCGGACAGTGGGGGACCTTCGTCGAGGTCCAGGAGTCGCCGCCGCGGATCGCGATCTACTCGGGCTATCCGCAGAAGGCGAGTTCCGGGGCGCGGCGCGCGATGGCCGAGTTCCTGACCCGCGCCAACCACGGGCTGTCGGTCGGCAACTTCGAGCTCGACCTCGACGACGGCGCGGTGCGCTTCAAAACCAGCGTCGAGCTGGCCGACGTCGCGCTGACCGCGGCGCTGCTCGATCGGCTACTGACCGTGAACCTCAGCGAGACCGCGCGTCACCTCGACGCGATCGTCGGGATCGCGAGCGGTGCGCTGTCGGCGAACGACGCTGTCGCGCGGCTGGCGGCACCTGCGCGCCCGTGACTCGGATCAGCTGCCGAACGCGTTGACCGCGCGGAGCCGCCGTTGATGGGGACGGTGTCTCATTTGTCTCGTGTACCGGCGCGACGCCTCCTGGCGGGAGCCTTCTGCGTCGCCTGGCTGGCAGCGTGCGGCGGACCGCAGCACAAGCCCGATGGCGGTGGCGGCGGCGGGCCCCGAGACCCGGCTCCGCCGGCCTACACGGGCACGCCGATCGAGCAGCGGCGCGACGCGGCGTGCGATCAGCTCGGGCCCAAGCTCACCGCCTGCGCCGTCGAGGACGCGCGGGCGAGCCTCGCCGCCGGCAAGATCACCAAGGCGCAGTTCGATAAGGACACCGCGCCGGGCGTGCAGCGCAAGCACACCGAGAAGTTCGAGACCGCGTGCAAGGGGAAGCCGTACTCGTCGCGCCAGGTTCGCGTGCTCGAGGTGTGTCTTCGCGAAGAGACGCGGTGCGGCCCGTTGCTCGAGTGTCTCGGACACATGAGCGACGCGGCGCCGGCCGGGCCTCGCGACCCGAGGTAGGGCGGTTCGGTCGGCTTTACATCACCGGCGATCGGATCCGAACTCACTGATTTCCAAGAATAATGCCACCTGACCGGTGACATCGCGGAGGCTGCAGGTTTGCGCGGCGAGGCAGCGTCGGGCAAATTCTGGGCCTTCGATCCCATAGCTCAGCTGGATAGAGCGACGCTTTCCTAAAGCGTAGGCCGCAGGTTCGACTCCTGCTGGGATCACGGAATCATCACCAGGCCCGCTCGCCATGGCGCCGGCTCGGGTTGGCCGGGTTTTACATTGCCGCTGTATGCGGTCCGCTACCAAACGCAGCACGCGGTCCCTCGCCACCGCCGCGCGCCCGGTAGCCGTCCGCGCAGAGCACGTACCAGCTCGGCGCGCTCGTGGTGGGGAACGCGACGAACCGGCCGCGCGCGTCGCGCGACGGGAGCGAGCGCGCGCGGCCCCGAGCCATGCGCGAAAGCTGCGAGGCCACGCGCGGTGACTTGGGCGCGGCGCCCGAGCGCGCGACGAATCGGCCGCGCGTATCCCGCGGCGGGAGGATGCGCGTCGTCGTGCTCGGACTGGCCTTCGTCTCGGTCATGGGCCAGTCGCTATTGCGGAGTATATGCCGAAATCATGAGCTCCTATGCCTTTGCATGATCTCGCAATGAGCCTATGACCAATAGCGAGCTGTGGCCCTATGACAACGACGGTGTGAATCGAGGGCACGAATCGAAAGCCTAGCATTGTGTCGGACACCGATTCATTCCCATCTGATTGCCACTCTGGCAGAAACAACTCTCCGCGGCGCGCCGTTCCTGCCGCTATCTCGCACGCGCCTCGCCGACGTCGTCGTCCCGCATGCTTTCGACCTCCGGCCCTTCGCCAAGCGCGGCCTTGTCCTTGTCGCTCAGCCTCGTCGCGACCGCGGCGGCAGCGGCAGCTGGGCTGTCGCGGTTTGTGCCGCTCGGGCGCTCGGTCGAGCTTGCCGAGGCGGTCGACGACCAGGTCGAGCGCACTGCCGCTCAGGGCGTCGAGCTTGAGCCTGGTTGGCCAGGTGATCACGCTCAGCGTCCTCAGCAGCCGACCGCGAACGCAGCTCAGGGCCGATGCTGAATCAGTCGATCACTCGATGCGATGGCCCCGATGATCGCGAGCGGCGGCCGCGGCGCCTTGTCGGCAAAGTGTCGGCTGACCTTCTTGCGCGCGGACTTCTTCCAGTCGTCGTCACCGTAGAAGCGATCGTCGGCGAGATCGACCGGTGGCCGGCCTTGCATGATCGCGTTCGGCGAGTTCCATCCGTCCAACTCGCCGTCGGCGATCATGGCGCCGATATCGGCGGCGAATTTCGCGGCATCGGGGTGGAGTGGTCCTCCGCCCAGCGCGTGCTCGCTTCCCTTGTCCCGGATCACCGCTTCGACTGAGAAGTCCGCAATGCGGCTCGACACCACCACGTCTCCCAGCGAGAACTCGTACGACGGAACGCCTGCGGCGATCCCGACCACGAGCACGAACCTGGGTGCCAGATCATCGAGCAGCGCAGTTGCAGCGGCCTGTGCGTCGGTGTTGCCTTGCTCGAGACAGCGGAGCACCGCGAGCGTGTATGCGCCGCCGCCGGGGAGCGTAAGGCTGCGGATCCGGTACCGGCGGCGTCGCTCCTCGGTGGCAACCTTGTCGCACCGGCGCAAGACGGCTGCGTTTTCGTCCTCCCGGATCGTGAGGATGCCGACGTCGATCTTGCCGCGATACGGGCTGCCCACCGGCCGGGTAGGTCGGGGGCCGGCCGAACCTTCGGCGAGGTCGTCGAGCACAATGTCGCCGCTCCGCTCGGCGCGACGGCGGCGCCGCCGGGCCCCATCGTCGCGCACGCCCTCGAGCAGCTCGCGCACCGTGTACTTGCGGTCCGCGTCTTCGGGGAGACTGTGATCGAGGCCCTCCTCGCGCTCGAGCTTCACCAGGTGATCGTAGCCGACATCCACCTCCGGTGGCTCGGGGACCGGAACTCTCTCCTTGACCCGGAGCTTGGCGTAGTAGCGATGGACGGCGTCGAAGTAGTTGCGCACGATGCTCAGCGCAGCGCGCTGCCCGATCGCCCCGGCCACCTGGGTCTCGACGCGGTTGCGGGCGGTCTCGCCGCGCACGAGGATGCGGCAGCCCTCGGCGCCGAGCACGACGCCGGTTCGCCACCAGGTCGGCCTGTTCCAGTAGTCGCCCTTGGCACCGAGGTAGGCGAGCGCTGCGACGGCGACCGCGACGAGCATGCGCAGTAACTCCGGTTCGCCTCCGCGATCTGCTCGCTTGCCGTGGGCGGTCCAGGTGGTCGTGAGCCAGGGGCTGCCGTGCTTCAGTGCCTCGATCTCACCTTTGACCATGCCGGCCGCACCGAAGGCCGAGAGCGCGAGCTGGATCACGATCGCTGCGGCCTGGGTGACGCCGGTCGGCGCGGCGGCGAGGAACATCGAGCCGACCTCGGCCACGAGGAACCCAGCGGTGATCCTGATGACCTCTCGAACGAAACGCCCACGCGGCCAGAGCAGATCCCTCCTCGAGCCAGAAGTTGCCTCGGCGGAAGTGCTCTGGTCAGCTTGGAACTGTCAGACCCCGCAGGTAGCCTTGGCCGATCCATGCTCGACGAGACCGACAACCTGCTGCGCGACATCGGCGCCGAGCTATGGCTACGCCACCAACCCGATCCGCCTGAGCGCGCTGCTTCGCAAGATGCCAGGGCTCGATGTCGAGCTCAAGGAAGCGCCCGAGCTCGATCGGATCAACAGCTACATGAATGCTGGCAACAAGGTGCGCGAGCGTTCCAGCTCCGAGGCGGTCCTCGCTGCCTGGGCGCTTCTGCAGATCAAGAACATGCGAGATGCCGGGAAGCCGGTGCTCCGTCGAACAGCGCACATCCTGCGATCGATCAAGCACCCGGCCGAGGCTCGCACGCTCCGCGCTGTCTACGGTCCGGGCTTCTACCTGATCGGCCTTGCTGCATCGACAGCTCAGAAGGTGAAGTACCTGAAGCAGAAAGGTCTGACGGAGCTGGAAGCACACCACGTCATCAACCGGGACGCGGGCGAAGAGAACGATTTCGGGCAGCACACGCGCGATGTCTTCGAGCTCGCCGATGTCTTCATCCGCCAGGAACCGGAGCACAAGAAGACCACGGCGCAGCTCGAGCGGTTTCTCCGCGTCGTATTCGGGGCTGTCGATGAGACACCCACGCCGGACGAGCACGCCATGTTCCTGGCCTACGCGTCGTCGCTGCGGTCGGCCGACCTGTCCAGACAGGTCGGCGCTGTGGTCTGGAAAGATCGACGACCACGGCGATACCTCGTCGCGATCGGATCGCGAGGAGGACAGCGCTCGTGCGACGAAGAAGGTCGTGTTCGAGCCCTTCATGGGCATCGGTCCCCGAAGGTTCTTCGACCTGTTCTCGATGAAGCTGAGCAACGGATACCCGTTGAAGCGGAAGCAGAAACCCGATGGGGCCAAGGTCAAATGGAAAGTCGGCGACGAAGCGCTCGTGCGCCTTCCGATGCCGCGAACCACGTACCTCGAACGCGAAGCCCGCGTTGTGCAGCTCGTGACCACGCTCTTACAGGAGACACCATGAAGCTCGAGATTCGGATCGACGACGACGAGACCCGGGCGCTGTGGGAGACCGCCAAGAAGGCCAAGGCCGAGGTCGAGAGCTGGCCGGCCTGGAAGCACAACGAAGTGCCACGTGCATCCTCCGATGCCGCTGCCTCGGATGCGAGCACGGAGACGTCGAGAGACCAGGGCTAAGCTATCGGGCGCTGGCATACACGCCGACACGCGAAGGAGGCGCAACAACGCGCGGTCACACCATGTGCCCGGGGCGCTGGCGCGCTTGGCAGGCGTGCTCGGCTATCCTGGGCGCCGTGCTCGAACCGCCGGGCGGGGGAACCGGCCGACGTACCTCGCCGCTCGCCTCGCGCATGCGTCCATGTTCCCGGCCGCCGCACCGCACCGGCAGGGTCGGCGCGTGCGGGCCTGCGACACGCGGTCCGCGGCGGCACGATGCGGGATCCGACGAGTCGTGTCGGAGCCCCGCGAGACGCGTATGTATCCTCCGTGGTGATGGAGACCGAGACCAAGACCAAGACGACGAACCTCGACGCCGTCGGGCCGAACGGCTGGAGCATTCGGGACGAGGTCACGCAGTTCCGGGAATGGGGGACGCACGTCAGCTATCCGTTCCCGCCGAAGCACGTCGGGTCGACGATCGGCCGCGTCTCGCGCACGACGCTGGCGACCTTCAGCGTCTGGAGATACGACGCGAGGTACTCGACCTGTCGCGTGACGATGCCTCCACCGGCTTGCTTGACCGTCTCGGTGAACGTGGCGGCCGTGAACGGCTCGACGTGGATCGCGTTCTCGATCACCGGCGCGTCTGGATGCGCAGCAGAAGGCTGCTCGCCGGGATCTTCAACGTGCTCTGGAGCTGCCGCTCGACCTCCTTCACGGTCGCGGCAGCGGCGGCGAAGTAGTGATCGATCTCGGCGTCGGAGAGCATGGGCAGCGCGGTCGGTTTGACGGGTCTGCGTCGCTTTTGCCGTGCACGAGCCATGAGCACCTCTGGCAGGGAGCTTCTCACAGGTCGTGCTCTCGTCGCGCGGGGGATGCCGATCTCGGCGTTGGGCCCTCGTCGGCGGCCCACAGCGCATCCAGCTCCTTGATGCGGCGCTTCGGCTCGTCGATCGCCTCCGCGCCGCCGCCGTCGCACGTGGGGATGATCTCGCCCCGATTTCACTGCCTCGCGGCGCGCGACGTAACAGGAGCGGACGCCGCGGCCCTCCGCTGCGAGCGCGCCGAGGCCGGCTGGCAGGTTGCGCCGATTGCGCGGCCTCGGGCACTCGGGGTCGGCCGGCGCTGGGATCAGATCAGCAGCGTCGGCTGACCGGACGCGGCTTGACGCCGGCGCCGCGGCGAAGCGCCGTCGCGACGTCCTCGGCCATGCGGGCGGCGGGCCTTGATCCGTTCCCACAGCGCGTGCTCGATCCGCTCGGCGCTTGCCCGCAGGTGATCGAGTCGTTCGGTCTGGACGTAGTGCTTGACGTTGACGCCGCGGCCCGAGTGGTTCATCAGCGTCTCGCGCGTCTCCAGATCGATCCCGATCTCCGCGGCCACCGAGTTGAACGTGCGGCGCGATACGTGGATCCCGGGCAGCGTGTTCACGCGCACGGGTTCGCCATCGTCGTCACGCACAACCCGTCCATTAGCGTGCGTTAGCTGATGGCGTTCCTTCACCTCGGCGACCGGGATCACCCGCGTCATGTCACGCGACAGGGAAGGGAAGACGAACCCGTGATCGCCTCCAAACGGCGACAGCAGCGCGCTCGTGGCGTTGTCGGCCTCGCGCCGCTCGAGGATCTTGCGAACGGTCTTGACCATCGGCAGGGAGTAGGGGCGATCGCCCTTGGCGCGCGCGTTTCTGCTGATCGCGGAGCACGCCGTCGCACCTCGAGGCGCGAGCGCAACCGACGAGATCGGTGCGCGCTGTAGTCGCCCGGTTTTTTTACATTGCCGCTGTATGCGGTCCGCTACCAAACGCCGCACGCGGTCCCTCGCCACCGCCGCGCGCCTGATCGCGTGCCCTCGAACGGGGTGCGCCGCGCGCGGCCTGCCTGGCCGAGGCCTGTCACGTAATACTTTTGGGCTCCCTTGGTAGATCTGTGGGCGATTTCGGGGTGCCGATTCTGCTCCTCCCTTATAGAGCCAGAGGCCGTCGAAGACGGCCCGCAGAGGCATCTGAGCCGCAGGGACGCGCCCTGTCACCC
>Ga0137459_1000751_pt1 | contig 10974 bp, 11 predicted proteins | sample EasRivERMGT700_2_FD_104908 | JGI IMG/M metagenome (GOLD analysis project Ga0137459, IMG submission 104908) | Soil microbial communities from meander-bound floodplain in the East River, Colorado, USA - East River MetaG ERMGT700_2 | ecosystem: Environmental > Terrestrial > Soil > Floodplain ...
CGCGGCGTCGCGGTCGCGTACTGCGACTCGTCGGGCCCGCTCGAGGCCACGCCGGAGACGTTCTACGCGATCTCGCCGACGCCGGCGGACTGGAACAAGCCGCGCGTCGACTCGTTCTACCGCGAGTACAACCAGGCGATGCTCGCCGAGCTGTCGATCCACGAGGCGATGCCCGGCCACTACCTCCAGCTCATGCACAATAACCAGTTCAAGTCGAAGGTCCGCGCGGTGTTCTCGAGCGGCCCGTTCGTCGAGGGCTGGGCGGTGTACGGCGAGTGGCTGATGGCCGAGAAGGGCTTCGGCGGCCCGCGCGTCAAGCTGCAGCGCCAGAAGATGGTGCTCCGGCTCACCGCCAACGCGATCCTCGATCACGACATCCACGCCGGCGACATGGACGAGAAGGCCGCGCTCGCGCTCATGAAGGGCGAGGCATTCCAGGAGGACGGCGAGGCGGTCGGCAAGTGGAAGCGCGCCCGGCTGTCGAGCGCGCAGCTCACGACCTACTTCTACGGGTTCTCCGAGCTGCTCAAGCTGCGCCGCGCCGCCGAGACCCAGCCCGGGTTCACCGAGCGCGCATATCACGATCGGCTGCTGTCGTGGGGCTCGCCGGCGATGAAGTACGTCCGCCGGCTGGTCGCCAAGCACTGATGGCCCCGGGCTCCCGCGCCGGCGCCGGCGTACAAGCCGACTGAAAACTTGCCCGCGCCGCCGAACCTCCTCAGGGTGGGGTCACGATGAGCCATACGCCGACGGTCTCCGAGCCGATGACCTGGAGCGAGATCTGCGAGCGCTTTCCGGATCAGTGGATCGCGCTGGTCGCGCTCGACTGGCGCGACGATCGCGACGAGCCGTTCCGCACCGCGCTGGTGGCGGGCCACGGCTCGCACCGCGAAGCGCTCGAGCAAGCCAGGCCGCTGATCAAGCTGTTCGACAAGATGGGCCCGTACTTCACGGGCGACCCGCCGCTCGCCGTCCCCGCGTTGCCGCCGATCGTCTATGTCGCGTGACGCGGTATGCGCACGCGGAGGATCGATCGATCCGTGGATGCGCACGACGGGTCCAGATCCAGTAGCCGGTGAACGCGGGCTCGGTCAGACCGCTGCGCTATACGGTCGGCCGAGGTACCTGATGAGCTTTGGACGCAACCCGCACGTTTCGAAGGCGGAGGCCGCCGAGCAGAAGGCGGCTTCTGCAAAGGACGCCACGGCACGCGAGCATGCCTGGCGCGAGGCCGGACGGTTATGGGAGCGCGCCGCCGACCGCGAGACCGACGCCAAGCGCAGGCAGAGCTACACCGCGAACGCCGAGCGCGCCCGGGCCAGCGCCGACGAGCCGGAGCCGGTCGAGACCGGCGACCCGAGCGCCACGGCCGACCCGGTCAACTAGTATCAACTCGTATCTCGTCGCAGTGGATCTGACCGGTTGCGCTGCGGAGGCCCGACGTCAACGCGCAGCGTAACGCCGCGGGGTGGGTCGGGGCGCGAGATAGATTGCACGGCCGGGTGGTGGATCGCCGGCCGGTCGTGGAGATGGCACCGCCCTCCATGCTCGATTCGGTGGTTGACGGACGAGCGCACGACCCAGCCCCGCGGCGCGAGCGCGCGTGTCCGCGTTCTCCAGGAGGCTCCAGGAGTCTTCGGGAGCTCCTGGTCCGCACTGCCGGCGCAACCGATCAAACCCCTGTGGCGGGGGAGCGCCTTGCGATCTTCTTGAGCGCGTCGGTCGCGCGCGCGTCGCTCGGGTGGCGAAGCTCCTCGATCGAGAGCCCGGTCAGCGGGCGCAGCTTGCGCTTCCTGGTGGCCTTCGGGTCGCCGCTGGCGTCGTTGTCCGGATCGTCCTGATCGCTCACGCTCACCGGCCTTGCCTGGCGCGCTACCGGCCCTGCGTCATCTTCAGCATCACCAGCGGCGTCTTGAAGATGATGCCCAGCTCGGTGCGCAGGAAGGTATCGAACCGCTCGAGCGACGCGGTGTACGCCAGGTCGTAGAGCAGCTTGATCCGCATGTCGTCGGCGAGCGAGCCCTTGGTCTCCTCGAGCTGCCACGGGTTCTGCAGCGTCGACGCGAGCTTCGCGATCTCGCTGCCTTCCGGAATCGAGCCGGTATAGCCGAGCGAGATCTGGGCCAGGCCGGTGATGCCGGGCTTGACGTCGCGCATCCGCTCCTCGAACAGCGGGATCGCGTACGACAGATCCTGGAGCAGCTCGGGACGCTCGGGGCGCGGCCCCACCAGGCTCATCTTGCCGCGCAGGACGTCCCAGAACTGCGGCAGCTCGTCGAGCCGTGACTTGCGGAGGAACTTGCCGACCCGGGTGATCCGGGCGTCGTTGGCGCCCGCGACGACGATGCCGGTCTTGGCCTCGGCGTTGGGCACCATCGTGCGGAACTTGTGCATGTCGAATTCATCGAACTCGAGCTGCTTCTTGCCGTTCGCGGTCTTGATCGACTTGAGGCTGCCGGCGCGGCGCTGGCGAAACAGCACCGGGCCCGGCGAATCGATGTAGATCGCCGCCGCGATCAGCGGGAGCAAGGGCGCCGTCAGCACGAGGCCGACCGCGGCTCCGGCGACATCGATGGCCCGCTTGGCGAGCCGCACGCTACGCAACACGGCCGGCACAGTAACATACCGGCTCACCGCCACCGAGCCGATCGTTACCTCCCCGTCACCTTACATTCGTCACGGAGTGCACGTGCACTCTTTCCCAACCCGACCAGCCTCGGTATCCTCGATATCCATGGTCGCCACCATCCGCCTCAGCGTGCCCGGTGCGCTTCGCTACCGCCCGATCGCGGTGCGGGTGGTCGCGGAGGCTGCCCGGCTGGTGTCGGGCTCGAGCCCCCGCGATCCCAAGAACCCGACGATCGACCCGCTGGCCCACGACATCCGCCACCCGTTCGACACCGCCGTGGTGTCCGCCTTCATGGAGATCTTCAACAACATCGCGATTCACGCGTATCAGCGCAAGGGCGCCGGCACGATCGAGATCGAGATTACGCCGTCGCTGGATGCAATCGTCATCGAAGTGAAGGACGATGGCAGGCCGTTCGACATCGACAACGTCGTGCCGCTATCGACCGACCTCGATGAAGAAGCGTTACCGGAGGGTGGCATGGGGATCCACATTGCGAAGACGATGCTCGACGAAATGACCTACGAACCCGGACCACCGAACATCTGGCGGTTGTGCAAGCGATTGCCGGCGACCCAGGTCGCGGTCGGGAGGAGCTGATATGCCCGTACCGTTTGACGTGCAACTCTCGAGCGACGAGACCAAGGTGACGATCCGCGGATCGCTCGACATCAACGGTGCACCGGCGCTCGCCGACGAGATCGACAAGGTGGTCGCGACCCGGCCGAGCAAGGTCGTCGTCGATCTGAGCGAGCTCGATCTGATCGACAGCTCCGGCGTCGCGGCGCTGGTCAAGCTCTACAAGGGCGTGCGCGGCGGCGGCGGCGCGTTCCGGATCTCGGGCGCGCGCGATCAGCCGCTGGCGATCTTCAAGCTCCTGCGGATGGACAAGGTGTTCAACCTGTAGCCCGGACGGCGTCCCGCGGCTCCCCTTGCGCGTCCTGGCCATCACCAAGATCTTTCCGAACGCGGCCGAGCCGCTGTCGGCGCCGTTCAATCGCCAGCAGTTCGCCGCGCTCGCCAGGCGCTGCGAGCTCGAGGTGATGGCGACCATCCCGTGGTTCCCGGGGGCCGGGCTGGTCGCGCGGTGGTCGAGCGCCGGCAAGCTCGCGGCGGTGCCGGCCCACGAGCAGATCGCCGGCATCGCGGTCAGCCACCCGCGCACGCTGTTCGTGCCGCGGCTCGCGCACAGCGCGTGGGGCCCGCTGTACGCCGCGTCGATCGCGCCCGCGGTGCGGCGCTACCGCGGCAAGGTCGACGTCGTGCTCGGCTCGTGGGCGTACCCCGATGGCTTCGCGGCGATCCTCGCGGCGCGCTTGCTCGGCGTGCCGTGCGTCGTCAAGCTGCACGGCTCGGACATCAACGTGATGGCGAAGCTGCCGGGCCCGCGCCGGCTGCTCGCGTGGGCGTTGCCCCAGGCCGCGCGCGTGGTCGCGGTCAGCCGGGCGCTCGCCGGCGAGGTGGCCGAGCTCGGCGTGCCGCCAGGCCGGATCGCCGTCGTGATGAACGGCGTCGACGCCGAGCTGTTCCGGCCCCGCGATCGCGCCGCGGCGCGCCGCGAGCTCGGGCTGCCGGCCGGCCCGCTCGCGCTGTTCGTCGGCAACCTCAAGCCCGAGAAGGGCGTGCACGAGCTGGTGCGCGCGTGGGACAAGGTCGCGCGCGACCTGCCGGACGCGGCGCTGGCGATCGTCGGCGGCGGCCCGGAGCGCCCGGCCCTCGAGGCCGCGCTGCCGCCGCGCGCCCGGCTGGTCGGACCGCAGCCGCTCGCGGCGATCCCGAGCTGGCTCGCGGCGTGCGATGTGCTGGTGCTGCCCAGCCACGTCGAGGGCACGCCCAACGTCGTGCTCGAGGCCCTGGCGTGCGGGCGGCGGGTCGTCGCGTCCGCGGTCGGCGGCGTCCCCGACGTCATCACCAGCGCCACGCTCGGCACGCTGGTGCCGGCGCGCGAGCCCGACCAGCTGGCCACCGCCCTCACGCAGGCCTTGCGGACGCCGTACGCCCCCGAAGCGGTCGCCGAGCTGGGCGCACGCGGCGGCTGGGAAGCGAGCGCCGCGGCGCTCCACGCGGTGCTCGCCGCCGCCACGGGTGCTAGCGTTTCATGAGCCCGCGATGATCGCGCCCCCCGCATCGGACCTGGATGACGACGACTGGTACGGGTCGGAAGAGTCGACCCGGGTCGGGCTGATCGCCGAGCTCCAGCGGATCCGGCGCCGCACGCTGGTCCGGCCGCTCCCGGTGCTCGCGCTCGCGCTCCTGGTCACCGCCGGGATCACGTACAAGGTCGCGCACAAGCCGGTGTTGCTCGAGTCCGAGGTGGTGCTCGCGCTCGCCGAGGGCGCGATGGCGAACCAGCAGCAGACCGGCATCCCCGTCGATCAGCTGCGCGCGTATGTCACCTCGGTGCTGCTGCCCGACAAGAAGCTCAGCGAGCTGATCGAGAAGCGCGATCTGTTCCGGCTGCGCAGGAAGCTCGGGCCGGAGTTCGCGATCGAACAGCTGCGCGACAGCTTCGATGTCCAGATCTGGAAGAACACGTTCGTGTACTACGACGAGGACGATGATAACGCGGCGCGCTCGGCGCGGATCGCGCTGACCGTGACCGACACCGATCCCGATCGCGGGTTCGACATCGCGCGCGATCTCGCGGCCATCGTGATGGCGACCCTGGCGGCGCAGCGCCAGAAGCTCGCCGACGAGATCTCGGCCCAGGTCACGGCGCTGCGCAAGGTCACCCTCGAGCACCTCGCCCAGATCCAGCAGGAGGTCGCGCGCAAGCAGGCCGAGATCGACGCCGCGAACCAGATCGGCAGGCCCGAGCTCGCCGGGCTCCAGCGCCTCGACCTCGTCGCGCTCGATCACGAGCGGATGCGCACCGAGGAGCAGCTCGTGCACATCGCGACCAGCCGCGATTCGCTCGCCGGCCAGATCGCCGCCGCCGAGCTCGACCTGTCGCTGTCGGTCGTCGAGGAGCACCGGCCGGAGCTCCCCACGCGCTCGAGCTTCGTGCTGGTCATGGTCGTGGCCGTCGTCGGGACCGGTGCGCTGATCGGCGCCGCGCTCGTGCTCGGCGCGTTCGATTCACGCGTCCACGACGCCGACGACGTGGCGCGGCTGGGGCTCCCGGTGCTCGGGCATGTCCCTGGATTTGCAGGTGACCACGTCGGCTCCATGCAGACACGTAGCGCCGCACGCGCTCGTGTACCATCGTTTCTCAGATGGCGCTCTCACCGATAACCCCCCGCGATCGCCTGCAGCGCCTGGTCGACCTCGGCCGGAAGACCTGGCGTTTCTGGTGGCTGGTCGCCGTGTTCGCCGTCATCGGGGTCGGGCTGTCGTTCGCGTTCGCGATCACCCGGCCCAAGAGCTACCTGTCGTGGGCGACGCTGTTCTACCAGGAGCGGATCCAGTCGCAGCTGCTGACGCCGAACCGCGAGGAGAGCGCCCAGCGCAACATCGGTGATCGCTATCGCGAGCTCCTGCTCGCGCGCAAGCAGCTCGAGAAGATCCTCAGCGATCCAACCCTCGATCCGTACCCCAAGGAGAAGAATCCGGACCTGAAGATGGAGAAGCTGCGGCTGGCGGTACGCCTCGCGGGGCGCGGCGCGATGGTGTTCCGCATCGAGTTCCGCGACTCCGACCCCGACCGCGCAAAGCGGGTCACCGAGCGGCTGACCAGGCTGCTGCAAGAGACCGAGGAGGCGATGCGCAACGAGCAGGCCGCCGAGACGGTGAAGTTCGCGACCGAGCAAAAGGACGCCGCGGCCGAGGAGCTCAAGAAGCGCGAGCTCGCGCTCACCGAGTTCCTCGCGAAGCACTCCGAGTTCGCCATGGACACGGGCGCCGGGCAAACCGGCGGCGCCTCGATCCGTGCGGCCCACACGACCAAGCCCGCGGGCACCCCCCAGCTGTCCGGCAAGGAGCGCCAGCTCCAGCGCATCCAGGCCCGGCTCGACGCGCCGCCCAACGCCCCGCCGATCAGCGTCCCCTCGCCACCGTCGCAGGAGCGGCTCGACGCGCAGGCGAAGGTGGAGTCGGCCAAGCGCGAGCTCGACGCGGCCAAGCGCGAGCTCGCGGACCAGCTGTCGAGGTACACCGAGCAGTACCCCTCGGCGATCAAGGCCAAGGACCGCGTCACCAACGCGACCCAGCAGCTCCGCCAGGCCGAGGCCGCGGTGCCGCCCGCGGTCGAGACGGTCGTGCGGCCGGCGACCCCGGAGGACCGCACCAAGCTCGAGAAGGAGCGCCAGCAGCTGCTCGCGGAGATCCGCGACGAGCAATCCCGGACCGGGCGGCCGCCCGAGGTGCAGAGCGGCACCGAGCAGCGGGTCGTCCAGCTCGAGACCGAGAACAACGAGCTCCAGCGCGCCGTGAAGGAGCACCGCGATCGCCTGCAGTCGTTGACCGACGGCTGGTTTCGCGCCCGGCAGGATGCGAACCAGAAGCTCGCCGAGCAGGGCGGCCGGCTCTCGATCATCGACCCCGCGTTCAAGCCGGTGAAGCCGAACGGACCGGGCAAGTCGATCTTCTTGATGGCGGGCATGGCGTTGTTCCTCTCGCTCGGGCTGTCGCTCGCGCTCGCGCTCGCGGTGATCGACGACCGGCTATATCGTCGCGCCGACCTCGAGCACCTCGGCATCCCGGTGCTGGCCGTGATCCCGCCGGCCGTGCAGGTCAAGCGGAAGGCCCAGGCCAAGCCCAAGGCCACGCGGAAGGGAAGGGGCGACGTCGCGTGAGCGCCAAGCGTACAGGCAACTATGGAGACGGACCGCCGGGCCGTCATGGCGAGGATCCCCCGCCCGGGTCCGGCAAGTCGTCGCCGGTCCCGCCGTACGGCGAGCGCCGGGGCGCGCCGCTCCCGCTGCTGACCCAGCCGATGATCGCGGTGGACGCACGGCGCGATCTGCCCGACCCCAACCAGACCATCAATCAACCTCTCCAGCCCCTCCACCAGATGCGCGCCGACGGGCCGTTCCCGACGCTCAAGATCGAGAACGCGTCCGTGGTGCACGGCAAGCCGACCGTGATGGTGACGCCGCAGGCCAAGTCGATGGGCGGGGCGCCGCAGATCGACCTGACCCAGCACCACCTCCCCGACGACCACCTCGATCCGCGCCTCGCGCTCGTGCTCGATCCCGACTCCGAGCGGAGCGCGGCGTTCCGCGTGCTGCGCCATCACCTGCTCGAGATCGGCCGGCCGCAGGTCGTGATCGTCTCGAGCCCGCAGGTCGGCGACGGCAAGACGACCACCGCGGTCAACCTCGCGCTCGCGCTCGCCGAGTGCGGCCGCGCCAAGACGCTCCTGGTCGAGACCCACGTGCGGCGGCCGCAGTTCACGGACATCTTCAAGTTCGTCCCGCCGTGGTGCTTCGCCGAGCAGCTCGCGGCGCACCGCCACCAGCCGACGATGCCGTGGAGCCTGATCGACATCCCGCAGCTGTGGCTCCACGTCGCGGCGATCAACCCGCGGATCGCGCTGACCCAGCTGCTCGATGGTCCGGCGTTCGCGATCGCGATGGAGCGCCTGCGGCTCGCCGGCTACGACCACATCGTCGTCGACGCACCGCCCGTGCTCGGGTCGGCCGACGTCAACCTGATGGCCGATGCCGCCGACAGCGTGGTGTTCGCGCTCAGGTCCCGCCGCACGACCACCCGCGATCTGCGGCGCGCGATCGATCAGCTCGGCGGCCGCAAGGTCGCCGGCACCGTCCTCCTGCAGGACAGCTGAGCGCGCGGCCGGTGTTGGCCGTGCCCGCGTGCGCTCGACGGGTGCTACCAGGGTGTGCCGTTGGCGCGAGTTCCCGGCGACGATGGTGCCGAGGCGAGCGCGGTATGCAGGACGAAGCTGGCGGTCGCGCCGCCATCGGGGTTGCGGTTCATCGAGACACCGTCCTGGCTCGACAGCGCGGACGTGTAGGTGAAGCTGCTGATGACCGCCGAGCTGTTCGAGCGCAGCGTGACGGTGTCTCCACCGTTGTTGAGGCTCAAGCCGCCGGTGGAGGCAGCGACCGTGCCGGTGAGGCCGGCAGGGATCGCCGAGGCACCGCCAAAGACCACGATCGCCTTTCCAGGTGCCAGGCTGGTCCCGGCGGTGAAGCTGTGCCGGGTCGAGGTAGCGTCGGACAGCGTCCAGCCGCCGAGGTCGGCGGTCGCGGTGCCGATGTTCACGATCTCCACGAACTCACCGGCGGTCTTGCTGCCGGGCTCGTTGGCGAGGATCTCGTTCAAGATGACGTTGGCGGCGCCGCCGCCCGCCGTGATGGTGAACACCGCATCGCTGGAATCGCTGGCTGCCGAAGCGGTGTCGGTGGCGCGCACCTTGGCGTTCGTGGACGCGACGCTGGGGACCGTCCACGCGAAGCTGCCGGCCGCGGCGGGCGTGCTCGCGACAAGCGTCGTGAACGACGCACCGCCATCGAGCGAGAGCTCCAACCGCAGGTCGGCGATGCCCGACGACGTCCAGGTGGCGTTCTGCACGCTGCCGCCGGCGAAGGCCTCGCCACCGTTGGGAGCGGTGAGGGTGACGGAGGGCGTCGTCCCGCCGCCGGCGAACGTGTACCGGCTCAGCACCGGGAAGTGATCGCTCGTGGTCGTCCCGTAGCTGGGCACGAACGCGTCGACGCGATAGACCTCCGCGGAGCTCGCAATAAAGGTTGCGGCGACCTCGTTGGTGTTCATGTGATGATCGATCATGTCGGGAAAGCCCGTGGTCGAGGCGAAACCAGCATCGGAGAGCGCCTTGGTCTGCACGATATAGCGAGCGCTGTCGGTCACGAAGTTCTGGTAGGGAGATACGTTTCCGGGGAAGATCGACGTATCGACATCATCGTTCCAGTCGCCGATCACCCAGACCTGCTGCGTGGGGTACGTTGCGTCGAGGTACGTCTTCAACGCATTCGAGGCATTCACGCGACGTTGATAGCTGCTGGAGTCGGAGCAGCACTTGGGATGCATCACGATGATGACCGCGTCCTGGGTCGTACCGTTGAGCGAGAGTCGAACCTTGACCTCGAGCGGAGGACGCCCGGCAAAGTCGAAGTCATTCTGCGTCAAGATCACCGCGGCGCTGAGGACCGTGACGATCGACGTCTTGAATAGCAGCCCGACCTTCTGCTCGAGGTTGTTGAAGCCGCTGTAAAACGCGGCACCGTTGACGACGCTCGGATCGTTGGCCAGAAAGCCGGCATACCCGGGCAGCTGGCTGACCAGGCTATTGAACTGCGTGGTGCTGACCACCTCCTCCAGCCCCCAGATGTCGAGATCGGCACCACCAAGCACGTCTCGCACGTTGCTCAGCTGTAGCGGGTCGTTGGTCGGTCCATTGGCGGTATCGCCAAAAAACTCGAGGTTCCAGCTCCCGATGTCCAGCGTCGTTGCAGATCCCTTCGCGGGAACGCTGACCGCCTGGGCTATCTCGGCCGCCGTGGGATCGTCTTCGGCCCCGACGTCAGCTCCGGTGCCCGAGAGCTGACAGGCGGCAAGCCATAGAGATGTGAGTGCAAACGCAACTGGACCACCGAGGCGTTTCATCATCGAGCTCCTCCACATAGAACGACTGCGATCCCACGCCGTCAACACGGCAGCACGGTTCGCGCAGGCGTTATATCAGGCGTGCAAGCGATGGGTCCGTGTGATCTGCAACACCCCTGAATGGGGATGTTCGTCATCATCATGAAGATTCTGGACTACTGCGCCCGGGACGGTGACAGCCCGCGAGCTCGATCAGCCGCCGGCGCGCGGCCTCCCAGGCGGCGTCGTCGGCCGGCCACGCCGCGGCACCGCCGGCGTCGCCGAGCGCGCGCGGCACGAGCCGGGCGGCGAGCTGGGCGGCCGCGACCGGGTCGCACGCCGCCGCGAGCTCGAGCAGCGCGTGATCCTGGTAGCCGCGGCGCAGCGCCGCCAGCCGCAGCGTCGGCCGGCAGCCCGGGAGCGCCAGCACGCCGTCGAGGTTGCCGTGATCCTCGCCGTCGTCGAAGCTCACCGCGTCGCGCCCGGCATCGAGCGCCCGGAGCGGCAGCGGCAGCGCCTTGCGGTTATGGCGATCGTGCCAGTACAGCGCGTCCCACACGTACCAGATCGGGATCTGCCAGCGCCACGCGATCCAGCCCCACGTGCGCATGCCCGGCGCCTCGGCGTCGACCACCATCGCGCCCGCGCGCGGCGGCGCGCCGTTGTACGTCCACCGCGCGACGCGATCGCCGGTGAGGTGGGCGGCGAGCGGCGAGATGTAGAGATCGATCGTGTCGCCGTACTCGGGGTGCGGATCGTCGGTGACGGCGAGGTGGAACCGGCCCGGGCCGCCGCCGGCGGCGCGCACGGCGTCGGCGAGCGCGCGCATCCGGGCGCGC
>Ga0137459_1000752_pt1 | contig 10970 bp, 8 predicted proteins | sample EasRivERMGT700_2_FD_104908 | JGI IMG/M metagenome (GOLD analysis project Ga0137459, IMG submission 104908) | Soil microbial communities from meander-bound floodplain in the East River, Colorado, USA - East River MetaG ERMGT700_2 | ecosystem: Environmental > Terrestrial > Soil > Floodplain ...
CACCGCCCTCAGGTGGCTCCGGAGCTGACCGCCTCCTGTGAACGGATCGGCGGTCGGCCCCGAACACGCTGGTGATCGGCTCGACCGTCAAATCTCTACGGAAATTCTCCGCCGTCAACAGCTGATCGCCGATGCGGATCCCGATGACCTGTACGGAGTGCTCGATCGCGGAAATTGAGGCCGAGGCGGCAGCGGATGCCGCCGCGGTCGCGAGGGGCGAGACGCCACTCGACCGGCGTGGCGGGCGCCCGATGAAGCCGGAGGACTGGTACCTGGCCGACATCGAGGAGGACAACGCGTACGTGGAGAAGTGCCGCAACGGGCACACGATGAAGACGACGCTTCAGAACGTGCGCTACGAGCTGCTGTTCGAGTCGGGCATCGTGGCGACGCTCGTCGGCTTCCATCGCGAGTCGGTGGCCAGCATCGCGGCCGCGCTGGAGAGGTTCTACGAGTTCGCGATCGAGGTGTTCACGCTACGTGCTGGCGTGGACGAGACGACGAACGAGGCCGCGTGGAAGCAGGTGAAAGAAGCAGAGCGAGCGGCAGTTCGGCGCGTTCCTGTTCCTGTTCCTGGTGAACTTCAAGAGGCCGTTCCTGACAGGCAAAGACGTAGGCACGTACGAGACGAGGTTCGGCTTCCGCAACGAGGTGATTCACCAGGGACGCTTCCCGAGCGCGAAGGAGGCGCTCGACTTCGCGCGGTACGTCTACGAGACGATCTTGAACACCCGCACGTTGCTGAAGGAGCTGGACGCCGAGGCGGTGCAGAAGGTCCAGATCCTCCACTCGTTCCGCGGTCACCGAGCGGTCGAGGCGAAGGCAGGGCCACCGGTGAAGGGAGCAGACGGCCTGTATCGCGGGGTCGGTACGTCGGGCTACCCGATGATGCTGAACACGATGGTCCAAGGCGCACCTACGGACTTCGACAGCCGGCTCGCCGAGGCGAAGGAGAACCTCTGGCTCTGGGGGTTCCCACCGCAGAAGTGACCTACGTCCGCCTGAGCTAGGTGGTCAGACCGATGCCCGACCTTCGGTGACCGGAGGTCGCGCGGACGACGCTGGACGGACCTGCAGCCGAGCACCTCCTCAGGAGGTTCCTTGGCTACGGAGCGACTGTCCATGCGCAAGACACGAGAGATTCTTCGACTGAAAGAGCTGAAGCGGAGCCATCGCCAGATCGCACGTGCGACCGGCGCCGGCACCGCGACGGTGAGCGAGGCCGTAGCGCGCGCGAGGGCCGCGCAGCTGGACTGGGCGGTGATCACCGCGATGAGCGATGCCGAGTTCGAGGCCCGGCTCTACCCGAAGCCTGCGAGGGGCATCGAGCGACCGTTGCCCGATCCGGCGACGCTCGACATCGAACTACGCAAGACCGGCGTGACGCTGCGGTTGCTGCACCCCGAGTACCTCGAGCACAACGGCGCCGGCGCCTACGGGTACACGCAGTTCTGCGCGCACTACAACGGATGGAAGGCGACGCAGTTGCTCACCATGCGCCAGGTCCATCACGCCGGCGACAAGCTGTTCGTCGACTACTCGGGCAAGAAGCCGCGCATCGTCGACGTGGCGACCGGCGATCGGATCGAGGTCGAGCTGTTCATCGCCGTGCTCGGCGCCTCGAACTACACGATTACGACAGGCGCGGCCGTTCTTCCAAGGCTGGATCGTACGATCCAGACGGTTCGCGAGTCCACAGCAGGCGCCCCCGGCGCCGCGGACACGCTCAGCCGCCAGGCTTGATGTACGTGGCCAGCCGCGAACGTCGGTGAGCTGAGCCGGCGCGGTCGCCTCCACTCGCTCCCGGTGGCCGAGCCCTGCTTGGCCCTACTCGCGACCCGCTGCGCGCAGGCGCACACGCGCGTGCGATCTGGATGGGCATGGGCAGCATTCGTCTTCCGAAAAGAACGACGATGCTGTGAGCAGCAAGCTGCGCTGTCTCGGTGGCGGTACCTCAGCTTGGCGCCATGTATAGTGCTTCCCCGAGGTGCCGATGGCCGATCCCGATCTTTCTGGCCGCACGCTGGGCGAGTTCGTTCTGCGCGAGCGGATCGATGAAGATAGCTCCGGTGCCATGTATCGCGCTGAACAGCCGCTGCTCGGGCGCGATGTGGTCGTCAAGGTGCTGCACCAGCGGCACGACGCCGACGCGCTGCAGCGGTTCAAGCGCTCGGCGCAGCTCGCCTCACGGCTCGATCATCCTTACGCCGCTCATATCTACGCCTTCGGGGTCGAATGCGAGGACGACCTGCCCTGGATTGCGATGGAACTGGTGCAAGGCATCATGCTCACGCGCTGGTTGCAGACGCACGGGCCGATGACGCTCGCACTGTTCGTGCCGTTCTTCGAATGTATCGCGGAGGTGGTCCAGGCCGCGCACGAGCGAGGGATCGAACATCTCGACCTGAAGCCCTCGAACGTGATGGTGATCGAGGGCGCGGGCCGGCTGATCCCCAAGTTGCTCAACTTCGGGATCGACCGGCTCACCTGCAGCGATGCCGGGATGGGGCCGGCAGCCGATATCCATGCGCTCGGCGTCCTCGCCTACGAGGCCCTGACCGGACACGTGCCATTCACCGTGGAGACCCTTGACGAGCTCGGCCAGCTTCACGGCGATGCACCGGTGCCGCCGGTCGGCGGTAACTTCTCGCCAGACCTCGACCGGATCTTTCAGCGTGCGCTCGCCAAGGATCCCAGGGAGCGCCATGGCAGCGTGCTGGAGCTGGTATCGGAGCTGCGCGCCGCGCTACGGACGAGCGAGCCCGAGCAGCTTCGGTCCTTGGCGCAGCAGTGGGAAGACCGGGGGCGGCCACCTGGCCTGCTGTTGCGAGGTGACGCGCTCACGGAGCTCACGCATGGGACGCGCGTGCTCGGCGAGCCCGCGTGCTCGTTTGCCGCAGCGAGCCAGCGTCGCGCTCGGCGTGTCAGGTGGGGGCTGCGCTCACTCGTGCCGCTTGCCATGTTGATCGGGTTTGTCGTGTACCAGGATCGCGCGGCGACGGAGACGCGGGTGGCGCAAGAGCAGACCCGCTCGGCCCAACGGGTGACGGAAGCGACCGTCACGCAAGCCGAGCTCGAGCAAGGCCGATCCTCGCTGCTCCATGGCGAGCCCGAGGCGCAGCTCCACCTGGGTCGCGCCTACCATCGCGGTGACCACTCCCCGAGCACAGCGTTCATGTTCGCTCGTGCCCTGCAGCCCAAGCTGGCCCAACAAGCCCGCTTCGCGAGCTCGTTCGGTCGGATGTGGTCGGCCTCGTTCTCTCCGGACAGCCGACAGATCGTCACCACCGACGATCGGGGCGCGCAGGTGCGGGACGCGCAAACCTACCGGCTGCTGTTCGCGCTGCCCCACGGCGACCCCGTCTATCAGGCGGTGTACAGCGCCGACGGTACGAGGCTTGTCACCGCCGGAGGCGACGGCGCGGTCAGGATCTGGGATGCTGCGAGGGGCGCGCTCGTGCGCGAGCTGCGGCGCAGCAGTGCCAAGCGACGCTACTATGCCGTCGCGATGTCGTCCGGCGGCAAGCTCGTTGCCGCGATCGACACCCAAGGCGAGATCGCCGACGTCTGGGATGCAGCCACCGGGGTGCCGATCGCCGAGCTTCGCAACGATGCGTCGGAGTTTCCGGCGATCGCCTTCAGCGCTGACGGTCGTTGGCTCGCAACGACCGGAGGCAACGACGTGCGTGTGTTCGACGCGCAGACACGGGCGCAAGCGATCACCATTCGCGGGCCTCGCATCCGCAAGCTGGCCTTCGACCCGACCGGTCCGCGCCTCATCACCGGGGCTGCGAACGGCGACGCGGCGATCTGGGCGATCCCGAGCGGCGCGCGGATCCGACATCTGCGCGAGAGCGGGGGGCCTGTCGAGGCCGTGGCGTTCTCGCCCAATGGCCAGCTCGTCGTCGCGGGGAGTCGTGACGGCACGGAGCAAGTCTGGCATGCAGGGTCGGGGGAGCTGCAGAGTGAGTTCAATCCTCGCCGCAGTAAGATTCTCGCGGTCGAATTCGATCGGACCTCCAAGCTCGTGCTCGCCGCCAACTCCGATGGAACCGTCGTCGTCGCGGATACCGCGCTGGGGATGCCCATCACGATGCTCGAAGGGCCGCAGAGCGTCGTATGGGTCGCGCATTTCGATCCGAGCTCGCGCCGCGTTGTCGGTGCATCCACCGATGGCACGGCATGGGTCTGGAACGCGACTTCGCCGTATCGCCGCTGGAGCTCGCCACCTGTGATCGGTGACTGCGGGATCGGCACGAGCGCCGAGGCAGACCGCCGCTTCATCGCGGTCGGCTGCAGGGACCACGCAACCGCGTGTGGGACACGTCGCGTGATCAGCTGCTCGCCGAGCTGCCGAGCGTGTCGCACGTCGAGGGTAACTTCACCTCCGCGTTTCCCGCGGTGTCCGCCGCAGGGGATCGCGCGGCCATCGCCCGCGGCAACACGGTCGAGATCTATGAGCTGCCGGGCGACCGCCTGCTTCGTAGGATCACGCACGGCGCTCCGGTCAATGCGGTGGCCTTCGCGAGTACGGGGAAAGATATCGTCAGCGGAGCAGTCGACGGCTCCCTGCTCGTCACGCGCGACAACGGTGCGTTGGTTGCGCTTCCGAGCTTCGCCGGAGGCATTGACGCCGCGGCGTTCCTGCCCGATGGCCGGGTGGTCGCGGCGGATACGCAACGGCGACTGCGGGTCTATGCCCCAGGCGGCACGGTCCTGGCAGACCTCGAGATTCCGGTGCGCGTCATGTCGCTACGGATCGATGGGGCTCGCCTGGTCACCGTCCCGATCCCCCCGATGTACACCGCCAACCTAGCACCGCCTCTGCTGCTGGACCTCGAGCACTATCGAGTCATCGCCCCGCTTGAGGGTCACGTCGGCCGGGTGGTTTCGGGGCGCTGGGTGGCAGGACATCAGATCCTCACTGCGGGCAGCGATGGCACGGCCCGGCTGTGGGATGGATCGACGGGCCAGCTCCGTCAGATCTACCAGGGGGGCTCGCGGTTCCTCGCCGACGCAACACTTGCCCCCGACGGCCTGGTGATAGCGGGGCACCGGTGGCCTGCTGCAGTTTTGGGATGCGGCCAGCGGGCGCCTGATCTGGACATTGCAGGCACATAAATCGCGGCTCATCGGGGTCCACGTCGAGGGTCGTGACATCGTAACGCGCGGATTTGGTGGGGAACTCTCGCGATGGACGTTGTCGAAGTCCGAGCAAGTGATCGAGGCGTGCGGTGACCACGAGCGTTGCGCTATCGTGCAACCATGAAGAAAACACCCCAGAAACTTGTGCTGCGTAGTGAGATGCTGCGGACGCTGGCCAACATGGACCTCGCGCGCGCCGTCGGAGGAGTCGACTCCGGCGCCGCACCGTGTGTCGCCGTCTTCGACACGGGCCGCGTAAACTGCGTGACCGACGCCGTCGCCATCGCTACAGCGGCCTGCCGCTGAGCGCGGTCGGTCGCTCGATCAGTCCGGTGCACGCCGTATGGGATTCGCAGCGACAACGCCAACCTCGGGTGAGCGCGCTGACGGCGACGGCGGCACTGCTCGACCGCGGTGCCCACCAGGATGCACGCAGCCTTGGTGCCGGACGCGCGCGAACTGGTCAAGGTCCGGCGCTCGACCGCTCGACCCGCTCGACCGTGGCGCCCAAGCAAATCGAGCACGCGAGCGCAAGATTCCTGGTCCGGAACTTGCTCGCGATTCCTCGAGGGTCGCGCCGAGCGGCCGTGGTCGGTCAGTGAACGCGATGACGTCGCGCTACCGGTCCCAGGTCGATGCCCGCGAGCAGGTCCTCGAGCGCGCGCTCGTTGATCAGACGAGCCGCATCGCCGGTCACCACCGGCTCTGGGATCTGGAACGCTCCGGCATCGAGCCGCTTGTAGACGATACACATCCCGGTACCGTCGAAAAACAGAACCTTCAGTGCGGTGCGCCGCCGCCCGAAGAACACGAACAACGCACCGCTGCGCGCCCCGCGCCCCAGTTGCTCTGTCACCACACCCGCCAACCGATCCCCCCCATCTCAGGTCGATCGCGTCCAGCGCGACATACACCTCCACCCATGCGGGATCATCGTCCCCTCCGATCGAGCACCTCGAGCACCATCGCCAGCACCGCGCGGTCCGTATCTGATGCCACTGTGATCCGTGCCCGTGCGTCGAGTAACTCGATCGCGACCGTGCCACGCGGCTCCTCATCCCGCTGCGTGGACGGCACGCGTACCACCTGGGCCAAGCGCACCACTGGGCCCGCGAGGGTGTCTTCTCGACGAACCCGGGACGCCCAGTACCGCAGGGAGCTCATCGTGAATCCCTGCCGCGCGCTGTACGTCGCCGCGGTCTCGCCGCTCGCGCGCCAGCCGGCGACTCGCTGGCGCCACTTCGTTGCTGTGTCTGACATCCCGCGATCTTGCGATCCCGCCAACCCCGCTCATGCACGGGGTATTTGCACCGGTTACATCCATGGCGCGATCCTACGCGCCTGCGGCGCTGTGTCCAACCGAGATCGTCAATGCGGGCGCGGCTTCCGAAGTGCCGCTGCTGCCGCGGACGAGCTAAGCGGTCGAGCGCCACGAGCTGGACGAGGTCCGCCGCCACGCGGTCGCCGCCGCCCGCCGCCCATCGTGGCCGAGCGCCTGCCGCCGCATCGCCGTCGAGCTGGTGACGCCGGTGTGGTTCGCGCTCCACCGCGCCCGGGCGGGCCGAGGTCGCCGGCGAGGTCCAGTTCGTCCCCACCGCGACCTGCCCGCGCTCCGCGACCACCAGGCCCGGCGTCCGTGAGGCGCGTTGAGGCCGCAGCACAGGCGGACGCGTTCACCGTGGCATCGACGGATCGCCCGTCGCGTTTGCGTGCCAATCGCACAGGAATCGGCGCTCGTGAACTGCATGGCCTGCATCGCGCTCGACGATCGCTAGTGCCGCGCGAGCACGCGCCGGTGAGACTCGCAGCCAAGGGGCTTCGGATCGTAGGTTACGCGAGCTGGGCCTCGGCCCTGTGCGGAAAACAGCGGCCTGGAAGGTTTGACATAGCGTCGGTCTGCGCTGTTTTCAGCGCGTCCTCGTGGGACGCGCCAGCGATTGCTCCTGACTTGTGCAGCGTCCCGTTCACGAAAATCTTCCATGTCGTGCTCTTTTGGTTCTTATCGATCGTCGTCTCGATGTAGTCGCGTCGATCGAGCGCCCCATTGGATATCAGCTGCTGGGCGTCGTCCATCGTGACCTCGTATTCTTCAACGAGCGGCGATGGGACACCGGCCTTGGCCAGAACTGCCTGCGCGATCAACGCGACGACGCCGGGGCGCTGCGCCGACGGGCCAGCACTCTGCACCGGAGGGCAACGCGTGTAGATCGAGACGGTCGTATTCCCTGCAGCAAGCGCTTTCGCCGCCTTCTGAAACTCGCTCGAGCCGCTGTTGCCCATGTTGCAACTGTACCTCGCGAGCACGAGGAGCGACAACTCCGGCCCGGTAACCGCGCCGCGCTCGGCCTCGAGCACCGGCTCGGCACCGAGCGCCTACCGTAAATCCCCGCCGTTGCTCCAGGGACCCATCCGTTTCCGAGCGAGCTGGGGCGCCCGCCACTTCGAGCTCGCCGCGGTGAGAGCGACGACGATCGTTTGTCGCCTGGTCGCGATGCAAGGCTCGGGGCGGCCCGTGAGAGCGATCGCCCTGGCCGGCCAGGTGTTCGGCCGATGGCGGCGCTGGTCGTGGACCTGGGGCGACCTTCGCTGCAAGATGAGGATGCGATGACGCCACCACGGATCGACTACAACCCGCTCGGACCCGACGGATTTCGCGATCTGTGCCATCGCCTCATGGTGGCGGTCCTTGGCGAAGCTTTTCGACCTTTCTCTGCGGGCGGTGAGGATGGGCAGCGTGATGGCACGTTCGAGGGAGTACCGAAGAAGACGGAGCTCCCCAGCGGCTACTGGGTGGTTCAGTACAAACATCATGACGTCGCCAACGTGGGGGCAGGGACCGCCCGAACGCGGTTTCTCGGCGCAGTCGGGCTCGAGTTGACAGGCTGGAAGACAAACACGGGTCGCAAGCCCGACGTTCTCCTGTTCGTTACGAACGTGCTGGCGTCGGGAGTCCAGGACGCTGGAACCCACGACAGGTTCGACACGCTCGTCAAGACGCACGGTGGCCCGAAGTCGAGCAGTCAGGTGCTTCTGTGGGACAGGGCACACCTCGATCTAGAGCTTGATGCGCATCCGCAGATCCGAAGAGACTACTGCGGGCTGTCGGTAGCCGACGTACTCGCGTTATTCTCAGGCAGCAACGCGATGCCAGAGACCAGCGAAGTTTCCAGCGACGACCTGCATCTCAACGTTGGGGCAAGCTATGTGCGCGATTGGTGCGCGGTCGTTGTGGTCGCCGAGATCGGCAACACTGGCACGCGCAAATTGACGATCGCCGGTGTTAGCGTCTCGGTCGACGACCTCGGGACCTACCGCGCCGATGATGTCCTGGACCCAGGCAGCAAGAGCGTGGAAGGCACTACTTGGCAAGGAGCCGGGGCGACACCTCCCATCCCGCCCGAGGAGTTGCGGCAATGGGCGTGGTACTTCCCAATCTCAGAGCCCACGGTGCGGCAGACCCTTGGGACCGAACAGCGCCGCGCGTTTGTGACCTTTCGCGGTTTCCCGGGCGCGGAGCGGCGGATCGAAGTGACGCTTGACCCGCCACGTGTGAGTCCGCCGTCGACGCGTGAGCCGGTGGCGGCAGCCGACGAGCAGGGCTGTGCCGCGATCAGCCTGGAAGACTTACCCGACGGTGAGCGGCCACAGCTCAAGGTCCGCGCGGGGGTGGATGCGACGCAGCTCGTGCTGGTCCTAACGGATCATCCGCTAGCCCCGCCATCATCGTCGACGACGGCTGCGCCGATTGCGATGGCTGATGAGCGGGCACGCATCCCCGGCGCCGGCAGCGTGCAGGTCCACGCAGGCGGTGTGGGCCAGGTGGATCCAGCGCGGGTGGGTCAACTGCCCAATCTACCGCGTCCGTTCTTTCCGCGTCCCGCGCTCCAGCATCGAATCGAGGTCGTGCTGGCCCGCGCGCGCCGCGTGTTCGGCTCCCGGCACCAACGTTCGGCGTCGTGCCGGCTCTGCGTGCTGCTCGGGCCGCCTGGCGTCGGCAAGAGCGCCATGGCGTTGAAGGTGGCGATCGACCATGCCGCGCAGAACCGGCGCGTCTATTTCCACCGCTGGCCGCAGCGTCACACCGGGCAGGTCGAGGAGGGCGACCTGGTGGTCGTCGACAACCTGGTCCTGGTGCGCAACGCAAACCCGCAGCAGCTCGCGTGGATCTGCGAGCTGCGATGCGGCGTCCTGGTGACGACCCACGACCGCGATACCGCAGACCAACTGCTGGGTCTGTGTGGGCTCCAGCAACGCGCGGCGGAGATCGTCCTCGAGGCCGACAAGCTGTCGCGCGACGAGTCGTTCGCGCTGTTACGCGATACCGTCCCTGCGAGCGCGTTCGAGACCCAGCCGGAGGAGCTGGCGACGGCCGTGACCGCGATCAATGGTTCGCCGTTCTACCTGCGGCTGCTCGCGGAGCTGATCTTCCGGCCCGAGACCCGGTCCCTGATCTTCCGGCCCGAACGCCCGATATCCAGCCTCGCCGATACGGCGATGTATCGCAAGCGGCTTGCCAAGATTTGGACCAACTGCATGGCGCGGGACAGTCCCTCGGACTACCAGGTGCTGTCCCGGCTATGCCTCGTACCCAAGTTCGGCACCGGAGTGATGTACCTGGCGCAGCTGCTGAATCGCGACGCCGCAGAGGTGTCGCAGATCCTCCGCGAGCTGCGAGACCGCGGCCTCGTCGATCAGCCATTGCGCGATGATGACTACACGATTCCGCATGATCTCGTGCGAGAGGCGTTCGCGAACGCGTTGCCGGCCGACAAGGTCGCAGCGCTGCGCAACCGCTACTTCGTCCACGCCAGGTGCGCGATCGAGGAGGATTGCGTACATCAGTCGTTCGCCGGCACGCTCGATGCGCTGATGCTCACCACGATCAAGGGCTTCAACGAGCGCGATGCCGGCACGCTCGCCAACTCGGCGCGCCTGTTCCGTCAGCTGCGAGCCTGTCGGTTTGCCAGGTCCGCTTCCGAGGTCGCGATACGCTGGCTTCAGCCCTGGATCGCAGACCAGGTGTTCGCGTCATGTGAGGGCGTGATCGCCGTGGCAAGGACGCTGCAGACGATCGAGCCGCGCTGCGCTCTGCTTGCACAGATCATCGTGCGCGCGATCGATCATGGCGATCATTACGCATCGATTGAGGCGGTCCTCGCGGTCACCTGTCATTGGACCCAAGAGGAGGATGCCGAATCCAGGAACCAGGCGGTCCAGACATTGATCGATGCCGGCATGCGGATGATCGAGAACGCCAAACCCGACGATGCCTGGCTCACCGGCCTGCAGCTGTACGCCCTGGCCTGTTCCATCGATGTGCTGGCGGACGCCATCGCCGTGCGTGAGGCGCAACTATCCTGGCAGCCGCTGATGCGCCTGTGGCAGGATCGCGAGGTGGTGGATGCGCTGCTCGAGCTCGCCGCGGTGCTTCGCAGCGTGTCCCGCGGCGAGTTCGGCGCCGCGACCCGGCTCGTGGCGATGTCTCGGATCTGCCCGGAGGTCCATCATCTCGCGATGTTCGTCCGCCTCGAGCAGGGATTGCCCGTCACCGAGCCACCGCTTCGACGGCACGTCTGCAACCCCCATCTCGTCACGGTGCTGTGCCGGCTGGCGCACTATCAGCCGGCGTTCGACTTCTGGTCGTGGCTGTTCGAGCGCGGCTTTCTCCAGGCCGGTCAGTTCACGTACACGACGCAAGACCTCGAGTTCCAGCACGCAGCGTGGCGCCAGGCCGCGCGCCCGGGCGGGGGCGGCGGCGCGTCCGGCCCCGCCTGATCCGGGGCGGGGGCGGCGGCGCGTCCGGCCCCGCCTGATCCGGGACGGGG
>Ga0137459_1000753_pt1 | contig 10960 bp, 9 predicted proteins | sample EasRivERMGT700_2_FD_104908 | JGI IMG/M metagenome (GOLD analysis project Ga0137459, IMG submission 104908) | Soil microbial communities from meander-bound floodplain in the East River, Colorado, USA - East River MetaG ERMGT700_2 | ecosystem: Environmental > Terrestrial > Soil > Floodplain ...
CATGCGCACACAACTCTCTCGGTTCCTGTTCACCGCGATGCTGGGTGGCACGCTCCTGTGGTCGGCGGGGCAGTCGTACGCCGACCGCGATCGTCACGAGCGGCGCCAGGATCGCCGCGAGGACCGGCGCGAAGATCGCCGCGAAGACCGGCGTGAAGATCGCCGCCAGGACCGGCGTGAAGATCGTCGCCAAGACCGCCGCGAGGACCGGCGTGAAGATCGCCGCGATCGCCGCCACGCGTACGAGGCGCCCCCCGCGGTTCGCGTCGAGCGTCACTCCGAGCGCCGCGGCTACGTCTGGATCAACGGTGGCTGGGACTGGCGCGACGGTCAGTACACCTGGATCGGCGGGCGCTACGAGCGCGAGCGCCGCGGCTACCGCTGGCGTGAGCCTCGCTGGGAGGTGCGCGACGGCGCCTATATCCGTATCGAGGGCGATTGGTACGCTCCCGGACCCAGCGCTGCGCCCCCCACGTTGCGCGAGGAACGCTGGGAGGCTCGCCAGGGCTTCGTCTGGGTCCGCGGCCAGTGGACGTGGAACAACGGCGAGTGGGCCTGGACGCCGGGCCACTACGAGCGCGAGCGCGCCGGCTACATCTGGCGCGAGCCGCGCTGGGAGCAGCGCGACGGCGTCTACGTGAACGTCTCCGGCACGTGGGTCATTCGCTGAGCTACCGCGCATAGCTACCCGAGCGGCAGCACCAGCCGCGCGAGCAGCTGGTCGAGCGCCGCGCTCGGCTGGTCGCACAACCCGGTATGCACCGGCGAGGTCTGGATGATCGCGCTGCGCGGCGCGACCAGCCAGTGAAACCGCTCACCGCGGGGCAGCGCCGCGATCGGCCCGCCGCGCGGATCGCCGGCCGCGATCAGCGGGATCACCGCCAGCGCGGCGGCGACCTCGTCGGCATCGGTCGCCGGCGACAGCGCGCGCAGCCGCGCCGGGTCGAGCGCGATCCGGGCGGCCAGGTAGCGCTCGGTCGGGCACGAGACGATCACGCCCGCGTTGATCAGCTCACCGCGTTCGACGCGCGGGACGACGCGGACGACCGCATAGTCAAACGAGCTTGGCACGGACCGCCTCCTCGACGAACGCGCGCGGTTCCGCCATCCGGGACCACAGGTGGTCGACGTAGCTCTGCCGCGTGTCGGCCGGCGTCGCCTCGCCGGTCAGCCAGGCCTCCGGCACCTGCGCGACGATCTCGTGCAGCGCCGCCTCGGTGATCCGCGGCGCGAGCGCGGCATCGGCGGCGCGCAGGTCGCCCGCGAACGGCAGGAGCGCGTGGTTGCGGATCATCGGGAACGGCGAGCGGCTGCGCGCGAGGTGATCGCTCCAGTCGTGGTGGAAGTACAGCGCGGCGCCGTGATCGATCAGGTACAGGTCGCGGTGCCAGCGCAGCATGTTCGGGTTCTTCGGCGTGCGATCGACGTTGGTGATGAACGCATCGAACCACACCACCGCGGCGGCGAGCGCCGGATCCGGCGGCGGCGCGAGCGCCGGCTCCCAGTTGAGCGCGCCGGGCAGGTAGTCGAGCGCGACGTTGAGCCCGGCGCTGTTACGCAAGAGCTCCTGGATTTCCTCGTCGGGCTCCGAGCGCGCGAGCAGCACGTCGAGCTCGATCAGCACGAGCCGCGGCACCGGCAGGCCGAGCAGGCGGCCGAGCTCGCCGCCGATCAGCTCGGCGACCAGCGCACGCGGGCCCTGCGCCGCGCCGCGAAACTTCGCGACGTAGGTGCCGTCGTCATCGGCCTCGACGATCGCGGGCACGGAGCCGCCCTCGCGCAGCGGCGTCAGGTAGCGGATCGCGCGGACCGTGCGCACGCCCACAATCTAGCGCGATTGCACCGATCCTTCCTGCCCAGCGTGCGAGCTGCTGCCCAGGAGGTACGACGCTGGGCGTGTCAGCGCGCTGCCGCGCCTTTCAGTTCTGCACGAGCGTGTGGCGCTCGACGCTCCGGGTATCCTCGGCGAACCGGACCGTGTCGTCGGTCTGCTCGAGCAGGAGCTTGACGTCGCTGACGACCTCGCCGACGTCGGCCTGGGTGGTCGCCAGCTTGTGGAGGATGATCTCGAACTGATCGGGGAAGATCCGGAGCTGGGCCGCCATGGTCAGGTCGTTCTTGCCGCGCAGCTCGAGCTCGCCCAGCCGGCGCTCGAGGACGTCGACCAGCGGCCGGTAGACCTCGTCATGGTCGGGGATGCGCTGGGTGTCGCGCGCGAAGCCGGCCAGCTTGCCGCGGATCTCGCCGCGGGCGTCGTCGAGCGAGACCAACCGCGCGTCGCCCTGCCACGCGGCCAGCACGGCCGGCTCGGGCTCGGCCGGGGCGACGAGCGCGCGCTTGATCTTGTCGAGCAGCGAGGGCTCGGGGGCGGCGGCGGGCGGCTCGGGCAGCTGCGGGTAGACCTTGGCGAGCGAGCAGTGAAACAGCAGGCGCTCCTTCGCCATCATGAGGTACGCGCGCAGCATGTCGTCCATCCGCGCGACGATGTCCAGCTCGAGCGCCTGGGCGGCGTCGTGGCGGCGCTCGACGATCTGCGCGGCCTGATCGCGCATCGCGACGAGCCGGGCGTAGGTCGCCGCGTAGTCGGGCAGCTGGCCGTGGCGGGTCCACCCCCCGCACGGGGTCGTGTGGAGCAGCACCGCGAGCTGCTGTTCGCGCCACGCGAGCGCGCGCCGGCCCTCGGCGAGCACGGCGCCCTTGCGCTCGTCACGCATCTGGCGCGTGTAGCGCTCGGAGGTCGTCGCCGTGTACAGCCACACCGGCTCGCCGAGGCCGTACAGGATCAGGGGCAGCGGGTTCCACGTCACGGCGGAGGCCAGCACCGCGCCCGCGCCGGCGATCAGGTTGCCGGGCGACGCCAGCGCCCGCCGGAAGTGCTGGGTCCAGGCTCGTGGTTTGCTCATCATGGGGTCTCCTCGGGGCTGTCTGTAGGGCTGTCTGTAGGGCTCTCTGGCGGACTCTCTGGCGGGCTGTTCGTCACAGCGTCTGGAAGCGGTCACACAGCTCGCGCACGAACACATCGAACGACGCGGTGCGCTCGATGCCCGGGCGCCAGGCCAGGTCGCGATCGATCAGGTTGTAGGTCTCGACGATGCGGCTGCCGGGGACCGGCTCGCCGGAGGGTGCGCGGTCGCGGCCCATGAGCCACAGCGTGTCCGAGACCTTCACCGCCTCGCGGATGTCGTGCGTCACGATGATGATCGTGTTGCGCTCGTCCATCCGCGCGACCTCGGCGATCAGCTCGCAGGCATGATCCTTGTTGATCGGATCGAGGCCGGAGAACGGCTCGTCCATCAAGAGGTACGTGTGGCCGCACAAGAGCTGCTGGATGATCGCGACGCGCTGGCGCTGGCCGCCGGATAGCTCGCTCGGCCACGCGTGGGCGCGATCACCGAGCTTGAACCGCTCGAGCAGGCCGTGGGCCCGGGCCTCGCCGCCGTCACGCTCGCTGAGTCCGGCGCGGCGCGCCGCGACCCGCAGGTTGCCGAGCACCGTGCGATGCTCGAACAGCGGGTAGTGCTGGAACACGACGCCCACCATGCCGGCGCGGACCGGGATCTGGGCCTCGCCGACCAGCACCCGGCCGCGGCTCGGCGCGTCGAGGCCGGCGAGGATCCGGAACAGCGTCGTCTTGCCGACGCCCGACGGTCCCAGCACGCCGACGACCTGGCCCTGATCGGCGACGTCGGGGCGGACGACGTTCTTGATCTCGACGGCGATGTCGCGCAACACGAGGCTGCCGCCGCGCGAGGCGTGGACGTCTTCGATCTTGATCAGCGTGTCGCGTAGCTCGTACGGGTACGTCATGGGGCACCTCCGCGTGCTGCCGAGTCCTGCCGATTCCGATCACCGCCGAGCCAGCTCACCGCCGCTCGGTCGTGAGCTCGGCGTACGGGCACACCGTGCGCCGCAGCCAGGCGAGCGCGCCATCCTGCACGACCCCGACCGCCAGCACGACCCCGATCAGCGCGAACACCGCGTCGAGCTGGAGGTGCTTGTTCTCGTTCAACATCATCGCGCCGATACCGCCCTCCGAGCGCACGACGCCCTCGACCATCGTGAGCATCATCCAGCCCATCGCCGCGCTCTGCCGCAGCGCCTCGAGCGCCTGGTCGGCGGTGCCGCGGATCACGACCTCCCACACCACGCGCCACTCGGACATGCCGAGCGTGCGCGCGTGATCGAACCGCTCCTTCGGGAGCTCCGCGACCACCGCCGCCATCGCCGTCACGAAGAACGGCGTCATGCCGAACACCAGCATCCACAGCTTCAGCTGGTGGCCGTCGCGCGCCCACAGCGTGAACACGAAGGCCCAGCCGACCATGCCGGTGAACCGAAGCTTGGATACAGCGGCGACGATCGGACGCACCGCCGGGACGACGGTTGCGTAGGCGAGCGCCAGCGTGATCGCCGTGGTCCACGCGATCGCCTCGAGGTTGAGCGTCACGCTGGTCGCCAGCTCGTCGAACAGGCCTTGCTCCGTCCACAGCCGCGCCAGGGCGGCGAGCACGTCCGCGGGCGACGGGATCACGCCGGCGGCGAGCTGCCAGGCGGCGAGGAACACCGCAACGCTCGCAACCGTCACGCCGAGGTAGATCGGCAGCGCGATCTGCCGGTTCGGAGACAGGGCCTCCAGCACTCGGTGGAACGAGACAGCCGATCTGGCCATGACAGACCTCCTTTCGTACGTTGGGTTGCGATCATCACGGCGCCGCGATCACCTCGATCGCGTCACCTCGAACACATCACTGAACAGCACATCACTGCGAACACATCGCGGCTCGTCACTTCGAGCGCATGACGATCTCGACGCGCCGGTTCTTCGCCTTGTTCGTGGCGGTATCGTTCGCCGCGATCGGTGCATCCTCGCCGAACCCCATCACGCGGAACCGGCTCACCGGGAAGCTCACCGCCGAGCGCTGCGCCATGTAGTCGCGGACCGCCAGGGCGCGCCGCCGCGACAGCTCGCGGTTGGCCTCGGCGTCACCGTCGGCGTCGGTGTGGCCGTTGATCTCGACGATCGTCCGCGTCACCACGGTCTGCGCGTAGAGCTCGTCGAGCACCTTGGCCGCGTCCGGCGTGAACCGGTCGCTGCCGGTCGTGAAGTTGATCTGCCAGTCCTTGCGTCCGACGACCTCCTTGTCTGCTTCCCTGGCCGGATCGGCGGCCGTGTACGTCGGGATCTCGGCCGGGGCGACGACCGGCGCTTGCTTGGCGAGCTCCTGGAGATACGAGGTGTCGACGATCGCGTCGATGCTCGGATACGCCGGGACGAGCGCCGGGTAGTAGTGCACGACGATGTTGCCGAACACGCTGTAGGTCGCCGCGAAGATGCTGTGTTGCACACCCCCTCCGTCGGCGCCGAGGCCGAACAGGTGCAGGTTGTCTGCGAGGTTATTGACCGACGACCCGCCGAGCTCGACGAGCTTGCCCTGCTTGTCGTTCTCGCTGACCACCTCTGCGTACTTCGACCAGTACGCTGCATCCTTCTCGGCGTAGACCGACGCGCTGATCTCGGCGGCGCGCTGGCGTGCCGCCGGGCTCTGCTTGACCTGCTGCCCGCCGTCGGTCATCGCCCGCAAGAGGCCGGTGACCTGCGCCCGGTGCGCGCGGTCCCACTTGCGAAGCCCGATGATCACGTTCGGCATCTGGTAGATGTATTCCTTGGTCGACGCGATCGAGACCAGGCCGCCTTTGCCTTGCGCGACGTTGACGTCGCCCGGGGTCCACGTCACCACCCCGTCGACACAGACGTGCGCCGTCTTGCCGGTCCGCTTGCCGCCGGTGACGACCGGGCGGTCCTCGCAGTACCCGGCGATGTACTTCGCGCCGGCATCAATGTAGTCCGACGCCGCGACCCAGTTGAGGCAGCCGGGGTCGTAGGTCGTCTCGTCGGGGTTGTTGCACATCATGTTGTCTCCGGCCCACTTCATCGCGATGTTCCAGTCACCGTCGCGCAGGTAGCCCGCGACAAGGCCGCCCGCCGCGGCCGCCGGGGCTTGCTTCCACGCCGCCGGCCCCATGAACTTGTCCTCGCCGCGCGAGTAGCCGGCCGAGCCGATCACCTCGGCGGTGCAGTCCGGGCAGACCTTGGTCAAGGTCGGGTTGACCGCCGCGAAGAACGCCGCCGCGCCGTCGCCCATGATCGCGACGTAGTGCGCGCCGGTCGTGCAGTCGTCGTGACCCTTCGCGAGCTCGCCGGCGCACTTGACCAGCTCGGCCTGCATCTGATCGACCATGTCCTGGCGGGTCAACTTCAGATTGACGCCGTTCTTGCACATGAGGCTTCCTTCCGCGGCCTGGGCGCCTCCGTTGGCGAACAGCAGGCCTTGTTGCGCGTTCCACGCCCAGATCAGCATCCGGGTCGCCGGAACCTCGGGGCAGCCCGGCTTGCCGCTGGTCGGCGGCGCGAGCGTCGAGACCGGCGACCTGGGCGGCACCGTCGAGGCCGTCACCGGCAGCTCCGCCTTCGGCGGGACCGAGGCCGGCGCCGCGGCCGACGGCTTGCCGCCGAACAGGCCGGGGACGAAGTGCTTGGTCGCGAGCCCTGCGCTGACGAGCAGCGCGGCCGTGAGCAAGCCCTTGGCGAGCGGCGTCAGGCCGCCGGGTCGATGCGTGGTGGTGGTCATATGGTTCTCCCTTTCGCTGCTGTGCAGCACAAAAAACGCAAAACGATTCCGTCGCGCTCGAGCGAGCGCGTTGCTCGGGAGCCCGCCGTGCGGGCAGGGCTCCCCTCGGGGACGCGGGGTGGGTTACGGCTTGCCAGGTTTGTTCGTCGCCGGCGTTGTGCCGGGTGGCGCGAGGAAGTCGCGCAGCGCCTTCAGGCGATCGGCTTCTCCCCGGGCCTGGGTCCCGAACGCGGCGATCACCCCGCGCTCGCCGGCCGTCCGCTGCTGGACGGTCTCGGTCGCCGCCCCGAGCTGTCGGCGAAACGCCGTGATCTTGTGTTCCATTGCTTCGATCTCCGTCTGGACCTTCCTGGTGAGGACCTCGAGCTCCGTGGTGCGCGCCGCCTCGCGCTCGGACGCCTTGCGCCGTTCGTCGGCGACGGTCGTGTCGAGCGCGGACAACCGCTGGGTGAGCGTCGCGACGATCGCCGAAGGATCCGCGCCGATCGCCTTCGCCGTCGCTCCGATCGCGACCGCCAGCTGGGGCGCAGGCATCGCCGCCTTCATGGCTTCGAAGGCGGTGAGCACCTGATCCACCCGGGGATCGCCGGAGCTGTCGGTCCTGGCGTAGATCGCCGCGAAGTCGACGTCCGCCGGCGGAGCGTCGGCGACCGCCGGGCTCGGTGGCACGGCCGGTGGCGGCGTGACGCCCGCCGGTCTGGCGGAGAGCTTCGCGGCGGCCTCGGCGGCGAGCGCCGCGAGCGCGTGATCGGAGAGTTCATCCTCCGACGCGTCGCCCGCTCGCTCGTCTGCTACGCCGGCCCCGGCGCTCCACAGCAGACCTTTGAGCTTCTTGGTGATGTGCAACGGAGACCGCCTTTCGTGAACGAGCCCGAAGACAGCAGCCGGCGTGCCGCCGTAACCAGCTGAATTTCATGCATGCGACCTTTCCTGATACCGTACTTGATTCATAAAAACCGTACTTGAATACGAACAATGGACCCCAGGCATCGCAACCCTGTGAAAGCTGGTCCGCGATCAGCGTCGGCCAGCACGCCAGCGTCGGCCAGCACTCGTCAGGTTCGATAAACTCCGAGCAGAGGGCCGCCTTTGAGCGCTGTGAAGTCACGTCCGTCTCCCGCTGGTCTCGCCGCGCCGCGCCTCGTGGTTGCCGTCGTCGTGGCGACCGCGGTCGCGGTCGGTGGGGCGTGTGGTGCGGCGCCTCCGCCGTGCCGGATCGCCGCGCGGGACGTGCAAGCGGCGCCGCTGCTCTGGCGGGTGCAAGGTCGCGGCGGCGCGGTCGTCTGGCTGTACGGCACGATCCACGACGCGGGCACCGACGACGTCCACCCCGTGGCCTGGACGCTGCTCGACGCCGCGCCGGCGTTCGTGTCCGAGCTCGGGGACGCCGCGCCCGATCCGGGCAAGCTGTCCGCGCTCGCGCGCCTGCCGTGGGGGCAGGTCCTCGATCAGCTGCTGCCCGTTGATGACTGGTGGGACCTGGTGAACGCGATGCTCGGCGCGATGACCGAGGACGAGCTGCGTCACGCCAGGCCGTGGTTTGCGATGGTCCGGTTGTTCTCGCACATGGCGAAGTCGCCCCGGCCGTCGATGGACGACGCGCTGGCCGAGCGCGCGCGCAAGCGCGGCGTTGCGATCGAGCCGCTCGAGCCCTGGGAGGCGCAGCTCGGCGCGCTGGACACGAGCGTCACGGCCGCCGATCTATCTCGCGCGATCCACGCCCGCCATACCGTGGCGTGCGAGCTCGCGGGCCTGCGCTCGGCGTACCGCACCAGCGATCTGCCGGCGCTGACGCGGGCGCTCGTCGGGACCGCGCCGAGCGAGGCCTTGCTCGGCGCGCGCAACCAGCGCTGGCTACCGCAGATCGAGCGCTACCTCGCCGGCGGCGGCGCGTTCATCGCGGTCGGGCTCGGGCACCTGCTCGGCGACGATGGCTTGCCGGCCATGCTCGCCCGCGCGGGCTACCCGGTGGAGCGCCGGGCGGCGCCGTAACTCACTGCACGATGAAGCCGACCGCCCATGGCCGGACGTTCGTACCCGAGAGCACGTAGACCCCGCCGGCCGTGCCCGACTCCGCGGTGTCCGGCACGTGCAGCGTCAGCAGCACGGAGGTGCTGTTGTTGATCATGTCGTCGCTCAGCTCCGGTCGCATGGCCGCCTCGGGGAGCCCCGAGAAGTCCGCGACCTGGGTGCGCAGCTTCCAGTCCAGGATCTCGTGCGTCGACCAGCCGGTGAGCGTGAAGGTCACCGAGCCGCCCTTGCGGACCACCTGCATGTTCGACGGCTCGGCGCTGACGTCGGCCCACGCTTCGTTGGCCCCGGCCGGCTTGCACGGGAACCTGCCGGCGCCGGCGGCGATCGATGAGTAGATCCGCGGGACCGTGAAGCCGCTCTCCTGCACCGGATCTTCGCCGTTGCACAGGTCCGCGATCTCACCGTTGACGAGCGACCACGGATCGTTCATCGGCGGGTCCGCGTAGTAGCCGTCCATCGGCGGATCGTACGGGTTGGTCACGGCGTTGATCAGCTGGTGCGCCGCGGTCGAGGTGGTGCTCGCCAGGCCGCTGCCGTCGTCGAGCACGACCGCGATCGGGAAGCGTACGCCGTCGAGCGTGATCATCTGGTGGTAGCCGTGGATCCCGTCGAGATCCGCGCGGCGGGTCACCGCCGGCGGGACGTAGATCAGGTACAGTAGCTGATTGCCCACGATGGCCGGCCTGGGCACGCGGTCGGCGGCGATCAGCTGCTTGATGCGGCTCTCGATGTCGTCGCGGCTGATCGACTCGGGCGCCGGCTCGATCGAGAGCTTCTGGACGTGCGTACCGGCGGACACGCCGTACTCCAAGCCGACGTCCCTGTACCACGGCGCTCCGAGGATCGTGTCACCGAACGCTTCGACCTGGGCACGCGCGTCGTAGTCGCCGAACGTGATCGTGACGAGCTGGACGTGCGACAGCACGATGCCGGCGTGCGGCAACACCGGCGGCAGCGGCGCGTGGGGCGCGGGCTGAAACGGCCGTCCGTGCGGGGCATCGGCCGGGGCGATCCCGTTATCCCCGCACCCCCACAGGCAAACCGCCACCACGGTCACGAGTCGTCGCATCGTCACAACACACACCAGGTGGCCGGCGATTTCAACAGCCATGACGATGCGAACGGTGAAATCTCGCAGCGAGCAGATCGTCGGATCGTCGTCGGAGGAACAGTGTCCTTCACGTGCCTGCCGAGCTGCACATGTGCGCCCATGCGCGCGGTGTGTGTACGCTGCGTGCGTGGAGCCGATGTGGGCCGTGGACAACCACGGCAGTCGCGCTGGAGGGGCTTCGTACGCAAACCCTGTGCACCTCGCCCGCGCGAGCATGCAAATGCTGTGACGGGTTCAGTGCTCGTATCCCTGGGCCAGGACTGGCTTTGTTAGCTGTGCTGACGTTCAGGATTGACTTCTGTGCGTAGGCTCGTCCTACGACGAACTGTTAACGGCCGGTGCGGCCCTACCGTGTCTCTGGACACCGCGGTGATTGGCGCCACACTGGACCCCCTTCGATGTGGCTGATCCGCATTGCGCTCCGACGCCCCTACACGTTCGTCGTGATGGCGATGCTGATCGCGATCGGTGGCGTGTTCTCGATCCGCAAGACCCCGACCGACATCTTCCCGAGCATCGACATCCCGGTGGTGTCGGTGATCTGGAACTACGGCGGCCTCCAGCCCGAGGAGATGGAGAAGCGCATCGTCAACAACTTCGAGCGCTTCCTGACGACGATCGTCAGCGACATCGACCACATGGAGAGCCAGACGTTGACCGGGATCGCGGTGATCAAGGTCTACCTGCAGCCCGGGGCCAACGTCGCGCAGGCGATCGCGCAGACCACCGCGATCTCGCAGACCGCGGTGCGGTCGATGCCGCCGGGGACGGTCCCGCCGCTGATCATGCAGTACAGCGCCACGAGCGTCCCGATCATGCAGATCGCGCTCGAGAGCGACACGCTGTCGGAGCAGCAGCTGTTCGACTACGGGGTCAACTTCATCCGCTCGGAGATCTCGACGATCCCCGGCGCGCAGATCCCGTTTCCGTACGGCGGCAAGCAGCGCCAGATCATGGTCGATCTCGATCCGCAGCGGCTGCACGCCCTCGGGCTGTCGCCGCGCGACGTGCAGGCCGCGCTCGCCGCGCAGAACGTGATCCTGCCGTCGGGCACCGCGAAGCTCGGTCGCAACGAATACCCGATCATCGTCAGCGCCAGTCCGGAGACGCTCGACGGGCTCGCCGGCCTGCCGATCAAGACCGTCGCCGGCCGCACCGTCTACATCCGGGACGTCGCGAACGTGCG
>Ga0137459_1000754_pt1 | contig 10958 bp, 9 predicted proteins | sample EasRivERMGT700_2_FD_104908 | JGI IMG/M metagenome (GOLD analysis project Ga0137459, IMG submission 104908) | Soil microbial communities from meander-bound floodplain in the East River, Colorado, USA - East River MetaG ERMGT700_2 | ecosystem: Environmental > Terrestrial > Soil > Floodplain ...
ACGGACGAGCGCCCGACCCAGCCCCGCGGCGCGAGCGCGCGTGTCCGCGTTCTCCAGGACTCTCCGGGAGCTCATGGCCCAAACTGCCGGCGCAACCGGTCAAGACCACTGCGGCGCGGTACTAGGAGTCTGGTGTTAAACGACGCTCGGCCGAAAACCGCGCTCGCAACCGATCGATATTGATCACGTTTTTCTGGCACGGTTAATCGCGCCAGAAAAACACGATCGCGCACGCAGCCGGTCGAGGTGATGAGGAAACGGGGGCCACCGCCGCTGTTACCAGCTGACAGCGACCGGCGGCGACTCGAGGCGGCCGTTCCACACGCCCGCCTCCCCGGTCACCTCGTAGACCGCGGCCAGCGTGCCGGTGCCGCGCGGCAGCGGCTTGCCGCCGTTGGCGTCCTGCTTCGCCCACCAGTCGAGGTCGACATCATGCGCGACGCTGGCGCCAGTGGTGAGCGTCTTCTGCACGCGCCCCGCATGATCTCTGGGACCCACCAAGTGGAGCTCGCGTACAACGCCGCCGATGTTCACGGTGACGGTATACCAGTCGAGGTCGATGCGCGCCCCGGCCGCGACGTGGCTCAGCACCTTGATCTCGCCGGCGCCCTGGTTGGTGAGCACGAGGTGGAGCTGCATTGCTTTCAGCGATGCCGAGATCGTGAGGGTCGGAGCAGCCGGCTGGGCGCTCCCTTGGCCAGAGCTGGTGTCGCCGGTCATCGGGCTCTCCTTTCCGTTCACCGAATGCGTACATGCCGCCGCGAGCGCGAGCGCGATCCATGCGGCCCGACGCGCAGTCACGGCGCCGCGTCCGCCGGTCGGTACGGCACCGGCATCTTGAGAGTTTGTCCCACCGCGATCCGGTCCGGGTCGAGGATCTCGGTGCGATTGAGCGCGAAGATCTGCGTCCACTTGATTCCCGAACCGAGCTCGCGCTCTGCAATCTGCCACAGCGAGTCACCGGCGCGCACACGAAGCGTGTGGCCCGAGTCAGCGGCGGTCGCGCCGCGGCGCACCGCTTCCTGCGCCAGGCCGCGCGACTCGAAGCGGACCTGCTGGTATTCGACGGAAGCGCGGTCCATCGTCATCAGTCGGTCCGCCAGCTCGCGGATCCGCTGCCGTAGCGCCTGGTCGTTGAGGCTCGCCGGGTCCACGGGGGTCACCGTCGAGAGGGGAATGTTCACGGTATCCTGCTCGACGCCATCGGGGTCGTGGATCTTGGCGTCGTTCCATGACTGCGCAGCGCCCATGAAGCCTGCGCTCGGCGCGCCCATGCTCACCACCCGGACAGCTCCCGGATCGGTCGTCGCGGTCCCCGCAGCGTCGACCTTGTAGCCCCACTCGACCGTGCCGAGATAGGTGTTGGTCAACGGCCCCTGGAGGACGATCGCCGCGACCTCGAACTTCGCGTTCCATTCCTGACCGACGAACGCGAGCTGGCGGGTCGGCGGGTCGTCAAGCTCGGCGTCCTTCGTGTCGAATGTACCGTCCGGTTTCTTGATGCGGTGACCGTGAGCGCCGAACGCCGGAGTGGTCCCGACGTCGGTCAAGGTCGCCGAGGGGGACGCGGGCGCCGATTGGGCCGCGACGGCATAGAGCGGGTTGGCGCTGCCGTCGTCCGGGTCGACTGCCGTCCCGTCCGCGGTCGCCGTGGCCCGCTTGTTCGGGTTGATGAGGCTTGGCGAGTTGACCGCGCCGCCGGGCGAAGTGCTGAACAAGGTGCGCACGGTCTGGATCAGACCGATTCCGTTCAGCGGTGCTGCGACCAACTCGGTCGGCGTGAAGTTGAGATGGATGTGGGCGCCGACCCGCTTGCCAACGCCAGCGCCGACGTTGGTCGCCGTGTACGTCGGCGCGTTCCATCTACCGCCGTAGGTGTCGACCGCCAGGTGAACGACGTCGTTGTTAGCGGTGCCGACGTCGGGAACCGGCTCGCCGCGCACGACCGCGTCGGCGGCGGCGTCGGCGCGTTGCTCGGCCGAGCCACCTGCTGCCCCGACCGACTTGGCTTGCACACCGCTGCCGCCGTGGCTCTGCTGCACCACGTGTGCTAGCTCGTGCGCTACCAGGCCGCGGCTCGGGCTGGAATCGCGAAACGCGACCACGTCGCCGTGCGCGGCAGCGTGCGCGCCGAGCAGGCCGAGCCCTTCGCTCGCTCCCGCGCCGCCAAGGTGAGCTTGCACGTTGCCGAACGAGCGCCCGAACGAGTGCTCCATCTCGGCGCGGTACGGCACCTCGGTCGCCGTACCCGAGGTCGTACGCGACCAGGCATCGACGGGCGCGGCGCCTCGATGGGGGGCGGGGTCGGCGCCGGTGGCCTTGAGCTGGATCCCCTCGGTCAAGGTCCGCTTGCCGGGCGCCAGGCGAGCTCCGCCGTCCCCCCCACCCCGCCCCGGTGCTCGCGAACCCTTGCTTGATCGATCAAATGACACGTCTTGGCCCCCTATCCATACTCCAATCGTACTACGGGGTTCATCGAAAGCCTCCCCTGGCAACTCTGTGGGCGATTTCGGGGCGCCGATTCTGCTCCTCCGTGTGGAGCCATCGAAAATATTCACCTGGACTGGCGGTCCCGATGACGCCGTCAGGGCGGTGCGTCATTCACGGGCGTGGTACGGCAGCGACGGCCGGCGCACGTAGTTGACCAGTAGGTTCTCGACCTCGGCCGACCGTCGCCATCAACCTCTCGCGTACGCAGCCTAGCGCATGACGGCTAGCGTGGCGACGGTTGTTGCGCATCCGCAAGGACAGGCGCCGCAGGAAGCTCGTATCTCACCGCAGAGGTTTGGTGGTTGGAGCCATAGGGTCCGGCAGCCGTCCCTGATCGCGGCAACGCGCAGCGCAGCGACCCGGGCTGGGTCACCGACCGAAATAGATTCCCAGGGAGGGACCCAGCCCCGGGTCGCCAGCGCGCGTGTGGGCGTTCTCCCGCAGGTCGGCGATGGCAAGAACGAGCCCACACGATGTCGCATGGCAACCGGTCAGAACCACTGCGGCGGGGTACTAGTCCCACGCGCTCGGACCGCGGCGGCCGTCGTGGCATACGCTACTCGCGCCTGGTGTGCGCACGGCGAGCCGGCTGTTCCGAGCTCGGTGCGGACCGCAAGGGAACGGCCTCGCGCATCCGTTCGACTGGACTGCGAAGTGCTTCGAGAAAGCTGTGGAACCGCGTCGACGATCCTGGATTCGGTGACCAAACTGAGCGAACGTTGACGATTCGCGAAGAGGAGCGTCATGCAGGATCCCATCAACATCTTCGACCCGGACGTGCGCGCCAACCCCTATCCCAGCTATGCGCGCATGCGACTGGAGGGGCCTGTCCAGCAAGTCGAACCCGGCGGCTTCTGGGCCGTGAGTCGCGCCGCGGACGTCGAATTCGTCCTCAAGAACCCGCAGATCTTCTGCTCTTCCGGCTTCGAACCGATCTTCAAACCTGCCTGGCTTCCTCATAACCCCATGGGCGATTCGATGCTGGCCAAGGATGGGCCAGCGCACACCAAGCTCCGCGCCCTGGTGAGCTCCGTGTTCACGCCGCGCGCCCTCGCGCGCCTCGAGCCTCGGATCCACGCCACGTGCGCCGAGGTGGCGGAACACCTCGCGGTCATCCGGGAGGGCGACTTCCTCGATGAGCTTTGCACGCGGGTCCCCGGCCTGGTGATCGCCGATATCCTCGGCCTCGATCGCGAGCTCCAGAGCAAGTTCAAGCGGTGGGTCAACCACTTTGCGCTCGTATCACCCACCCATCCTGGCGACGAGGTCGCGGATGCCGTTCGCGCCACCATCCGCGAGCTGGAAGGCGCCTTCGCGGAGGTGATCTCCGCGCGGCGGAGCGCGCCGCGCGACGACATCGTGAGCAACCTGATCGTGGCCAAGATCGACGGCAACGGCTTGGCCGACGAGGAGATCATCGCGTTCCTCTTCCTCCTGCTGTCAGCCGCCTTCGAGACCACCGGCCACTTCTTCTCCAACATGATGCTCGACTTCGATCAGCGTCCCGAGGTGTTCACGCAACTGCGTGAGGATCCCCAGCAGATCCCCGCCTACGTGGACGAGCTGTTGCGCAAGGAGCCCCCGGCGCACAACATCTTCCGGATCACCGCCATCGACACGGAGCTCGGTGGCGTGTCGTTACCGCGTGGCTCGATGGTGATGGTCATCCTCGCCTCCGCCAACCGCGACCCGGCGCGCTTCGCCGAGCCCGATCGGTTCGACGCGACGCGCGCCAGCCAGGCAGGTTTCACGTTCGGCCTCGGGGTCCACCACTGCCTGGGCGCATCGCTGGCGCGGCTCGAAGGGCGCATCATGATCAAGGAGCTCGCGACCCGCTTTGTCCGGTTCGAGAAGCTGCCCGGAGAGATCCAGTGGAACCTCGCGATCCATGTGCGCGGGCCGGTGACGCTACCGTTCCGGGCGATCCCCGCGCCGCCGGCGCCCTAGCGCGCACTCAGCGCGTCATTCAGCGCGTCATTCAGCGCGTCACTTTCAGCGCGTCATTCAGCGCGTCATTCAGCGCGTCATTCAGCGCGTCACTTTCAGCGCGTCATTGCGCCGGCGAGCTCGCGGACGAGCGCGGCGACGCGCTCGGGGGCGCCCGCGGCCGGGCCGGCGGCGACCTGATCGACGAGCACGGTGCCGACGACGACGCCATCGGCGATCGCCGCGAACCGTGCCGCGTCGGCCGGCGACCGGATGCCGAAGCCGACCGCGACCGGCGCCTGGGCGGCGTCGCGGATCATGGCGAGCCGGGCGGGATCGACCGGGGCGGCCAGCTTGGCGCCGGTCACGCCGGTCAGCGTGATGTAGTAGACGAACGGCGGCGCGAGCTTCGCGAGCCGCGCGATCCGGTCGGGCGTCGAGGTCGGCGCGACCAGCGGGATCACCGCGACGCCGTGCGCGGCGAGCGGCGTGGCGAGCTCGTCGAGCTCGTCGATCGGCAGGTCGACGGTCAGCACCGCGTCGACCCCGGCGGCGGCGGCCCGCGCGGCAAACTTGTCCGGGCCCATCACGAAGATCGGGTTGTAGTAGCCGAACAGCACGATCGGCGTCGCGATCCCGCGAGCCCGCAGCGCGGCGACCGCGTCGAGCGCACCGGCCAGGCTGCCGCCGGCGGCGAGCGCGCGTTCCATGGCGCGCTGGATCGACGGGCCGTCGGCCGACGGATCGCTGAACGGGACGCCGAGCTCGATCACGCCGGCGCCGGCCAGGGCGCACGCGGCGAGCACCTCGATCGAGGTCACAGGGTCCGGATCGCCGAACGTCAGGTACGCGACGAGCGTCGCGCGATGCTCGGCCGCGCTGCGGTCGAACACGGCGCGCAGCGCCCCCTGGCGATCGGTGCGCATGGTTGCCGTGGACTTCGTCGTGGGGTTCGTCGTGGGGTTCGTCACCGGGCCCTCCGCTGCGCGACCGTGACCATGTCCTTGTCGCCGCGCCCCGACAGCCCGACGATGATCGAGCCGTCGCGGTCGACCTGGCCCGCGACCTCGTCGAGCGCGGCGATCGCGTGCGCGGTCTCGAGCGCGCACAGGATGCCCTCGGTGCGCGCGAGCCGCTCGAGCGCGGCCAGCGCCTGGTCATCGGTGCGCGAGACGTACGTGGCGCGGCCGGCGTCCTTCCAGGCCGCGTGCTCGGGGCCGACGCCCGGATAGTCGAGCCCGGCGCTGATCGAGTGCGCGTGCGCGATCTGGCCGTCGTCGTGGGTGAGCACGTAGCTCTTGCTGCCGTGCAAGACACCGACCCGGCCGGCGCCGAGCGTGGCCGCGTGGCGACCGGTCTCGACGCCGTCCCCGGCGGCCTCGACGCCGATCAGCCGCACGCCGGCGTCGCCGACGAACGGCGCGAACAGCCCGGCGGCGTTCGAGCCACCCCCGACACACGCGACGCACGCGTCGGGCAGCCGGCCGGCCGCCGTGAGGATCTGCGCGCGCGCCTCGCGGCCGATCACCGATTGCAGATCGCGCACCATCCACGGGTACGGATGCGGGCCGGCGACCGAGCCGATCAGGTAGAACGTGTCGCCGACGTTCGTCACCCAGTCACGCAGCGCCTCGTTCATCGCGTCCTTGAGCGTGCGCGTGCCGCTCTCGACGGGATGGACCCTGGCGCCGAGCAGCCGCATGCGCTCGACGTTGAGCGACTGGCGCACGACGTCTTCGGCGCCCATGTAGATCTCGCACGGCAGGCCGAACAGCGCCGCCACCGTCGCGGTCGCCACGCCGTGCTGGCCGGCGCCGGTCTCGGCGATCAGCCGCTTCTTGCCCATCCGCCGCGCGAGCACCGCCTGGCCGACGCAGTTGTTGATCTTGTGCGCGCCGGTGTGGTTCAAGTCCTCGCGCTTGAGGTAGACCTGCGCGCCGACCTCGGCCGACAGCCGGCGCGCGTGATACAGCAGCGACGGCCGGCCCACGTAGTTGACCAGCAGGTCCTCGACCTCGGCCCAGTACGTCGGATCCTTGTGCGCGACGCGCCACGCGATCTCGAGCTCAACGATCGCCGGCATCAGCGTCTCAGCGACGTACTGCCCGCCGTACTCGCCGAACCGTCCCCGCTCTGGAATCGAGAGCGCGGCGATTTCCTCGACCCAGCCGGCGGTGCGGTAGGTCGCGGACTCCGCCTCGTCGTGCTCGACGTACGTGGTCGTCTTCATGAGGCTCGTCTATCATAGCTCGACGCCGCATGGCCGGTACAGCCGCTGCGGTCGTGCACCTGAGACGACATGTCCGATGTCAGTCGACGATCCGGGCCTCGTCCGGCTCGCGAAACCAGCTCCGCCGCGTCAGCTCCTTCAAGATATCCGGGTACGGAGAAAACTTCAGGTGCGAGAACCGGTGCGCCTTGACGAGCACGCGTACGAGGAGCGCCGCGCGGCCCCGTCTCGTCAGTGCGCGCAAGGCTTGCAAGTAGTCGTCGCGAAAGACCGTGGGAATGATGATGGTCGACTGACCAGCGGAGACGAGCTCGGCGTTCATCATGATACGGGCCGCTCGGCCGTTGCCGTCGACGAAGGGATGGACGTCGGCGACGAGGAACATCAGGAAGATCGCGCGAGCCAGCCCGGGGGGCACGTCCTGGTAGATCTCCATGCCCTTCCGCAAGGTCCCGACCACATACGCGGGGTGAACAAACTCCGTGTCACCTGCGCGATCGGGTCTGGTCTTGAACCTGCCTGGCTCGGCTTCGGGCCTGCGCGCCATCATGCTCGCGTGGCGGGAGCGCAGTAACTGGACGAGCTCGTCGAGATCACGCGGAGCCCGGCGCATGTCGACCATGTCCGACACGATGCCGAACGTTCCGACGATGTCGTGTGCGTCCGCCGGACGATGGGCTGGAATTTTCTTGTCGAAGACGATCTCCTCCGCTTCCTCGATCTTGAAGGTGGTGCCCTCGATGTAGTTGGAGAAGAACGCCTCGAAGAACGCCTTGTTCTTGAGGTGATCCGGCGCCTCGAAGGAATCCACCACCTCGGGCAGCGGGCTGCGGACCTCCGCGAACAGCGCCTGCAGCCTATCGAGGCACGCGACGTCGAACGGCTCACCTGCCGCGCGTGCCCGCGCGACCGCGCTGGTGACCTGTCCGGCTCGCGTCCCGAGCAGCGCGCCGATCAATCCGTCGAGCCGCTTGAATGCCGGCTTCCATCCAAGCTCGAGCGAGATCTCGCGTGCTCGATCTCGCAGCTTGTGGAGCTCTGCCTCTCCGCTCACACGAAGCAACTGCTCGAGCCGTGCTTCCAGCCGCTCGATCGACAGCCCTCGTGAAGGAGAGGACGCACGCGGCGACAGGTTCTCCAGGAATGCGCGCGCCTGCGACGAGGTCCGCATCCTCAGGAACGGAGGATCGTCGGGCAGCGGCTCGGGTCCGCGAACAAACTTGAGGACGAGGCCGGGATACCTGACCTTCCGGCTGGCGTGCCCGGTGATGAAGATCTCGCCCGCGGGGCTTGGCACGAATTCGAGCGCGGTTCGATGGCTGATGAGGGCATCCGGAAACAGTCGCGCGACGATCGTGGACCACGCTTGCCGGATCGTCCGGACGGTCTCGGCCTCCCGCACCGAGACATACAAGCGGGGACCGGCTGGCCGGATCCGTCCCGCGGCCTTCAGCCTCGCCAGCCTCCGGCGCTCCGTACTGTTCGCGCCGGGAAACAAGATGGCAGGGAGAGCCTCGCCAGCTTCGCCATCCGTGGACGTCGGGCGCTGCGCGGGCTTCGGCGTTGCCTTCCGCTTCCCGCGTGCTTTCTGCTTCGAGGTATCCGCCATGGAGCGTTTTTTGGGCCAGACGAGCGTGTGTGAGCGATTTTTTATACTGAATGGCGAATGTGGAGCGATTTTTGTTCAAACTTAGGCTAGATGAGCGATTTTTGTTCAATTCAGGCGACATGTGGAGCGCTTTCCGGCCGAGGCCGAGCAGGAGCTCCGGGAGATCGCGGACACGCGCGCTGGCAACGCGAGGCTGGGTCCGCCGCTCGTCCGTCGACCACCGAATCGAGCATGAATGGCGGCGCCATCTCCACGACCGACCGGCGATCCACCACCCGGCCGTGCAATTTATCTCGCGGCGTGACCCAGCCCCGCGTTGCTGCGCTGCGCGTTGGCGCCGGCGCGGCAGGACGCGAAGTGCTCTCCCCGGCCTCTCTCGGGCTGTGGCTCTTCGGTGACGAGGAGCAGCTTCGTTCGAGATTCCGACCTCGTTCGGCGTGCACGGACCGTCGCGCTGGGCACCGATCGGCGTTACCTTGGACCTATGAGTGCGGCGACCGCTCCCGCGATCCGTGAAGAAATCTACGGACAATGGTCCGGCTACTGGCTCGACCCAGGACGCCAACCGCCACAGACGCAGCCCACGTACCGTCCAACCGGCGCCATCCTCCGCCGCACGGGGGAAGCGAGCCGCGACGAATTCGTGTGCCTGGACCTGGTCCTGGTGGAGACAGCCAGCGGTTTTATCTGGTTGCCGCTCTCTGAAGCCGGCCGATACACGTACGCGCATTCACTCGGCTTGCTCCAGAACGAGCCATGGCGATTGGCGGTGTGGGAGGGCGACGTCGTCCGCGTGTACAAGGCCGAGTACGCCGAATCGCTGGCGCCGCAGGCGATCTCATCGCTCTATGGCACCGAAGCGCAAGGGCGTGCTCGCCCGGATCGTCCCAGTGTCCAGCTTCGCCTCCGGATCGTCAGCGTGTGAAGACCTGGCGTGAGGCGTTCGATGATACATGGCTGGGGAATGGCGACTCGGTCGCAGCGCTCGATAACTGGGTGCGGCGAACGCTCGCCGATCATCGCGGCCTCGGGGATGACGTTCACGCGCTCGAGAGTGTGGCGCCGTGGTCGGTCGCGACGCTTGCACGTAGCATCGGAGTTTCAGGCGATGCCGGTCAGTGGCTCTGGTGTGTCACCGCGATCGCGTTGATGCAGGAGTTGATCTTCTGCACCGAAGGCGGCGGCATCGATCGGTAGGGGTCGCAACCGACTCGGACCTCACCCGCGTCGTGGACACGCTCCGCGCGATCCGCAACGCCGTCGTTCATCCCGCGTTTCAGGTCGCGAAGGGCGGCAAGGCAGCGCCGATCGTCCGGCTGATCAAGTTGCTCGAAGCCGACGACGATCCAGAGGTTACAGAGCTTGCCTTGCGGCTTCCGGATGCGTGGTCGTACCTGGCCGAGCGCCCGACCGCGACGTACGCGTTACGCAAGCTCGATGCTGCCGGCCGGCTGTTCATCGAGCGCAAGCAACTCGTGAAGAAGCGGCGATGAGAATCTCAATGGGGCCTGGTCGATGCCATCTGGGCCATCTTGAATTCGCTACCCACGGACGAGGAGTTGCGCGATGAGACCCTTGCTGGCCTCTTCCAGCACCTGAAGCAATCGGCTCCACCAGCCTTCTCCACGGCCGACACCTACCCGAGTCGTATCTCTCCGGCCAAGCTCCAGAAGTGCTGCCGCCACGCCTCACCAAGCTCGTCGAGCTGTCCAACATCCGGCTATTCAAGGACACCCCGGCGATCGACGCTCCGTTTCCCGCCCCCGGTCCGGATCAGGGGCAATGGATCGTGGTCGTCGGCGAAAACGGTGTCGGCAAGACCACGCTGCTCCGCGCCCTCGGGCTGGCGCTGGCCGATCCCACGGTGGCCACCCGGCTCCTCGATGAGAACCAGCCGTTCGTCCGCAACGGCGGCGATGAGCGCATCGCCATCGAGCTGGACACCGGGCCGGTCGAGGTCATCATCCGCCGCGATGTCCGCACCGAGGTCATCGTCCCGGCCGCCAACGACAAGGTCACGCGGCCCTGGGTGATCGGCTACGGCGTGCGCCGTGGCAATGCACGCGGCGAGAACGACCGCGCGCCGAAGTGGGGCCCCACGAACGAGCTACACACCCTCTTCGATCGCCCTGCCACGCTGGTCAACGCCGTCGACTGGTTACTCGACCTCGACCGGCGCGTGCTGAACGAACGGCGCCAGTACGGTCAGGAACCCGATCACGGCAGGCCGCGGCTCCATGCAGCTACCTGGCAGTCGGTGGAAAAGGCCCTCAAGGCCCTGCTCCACGTCACGGCGATCGAGCCCGAGGAGCGACATGTGATGGTCACCCATCCCGAGTTCGGACGCGTGCGGCTCGACGCGCTCAGCGACGGGTACCTGACCACGACGGGGTGGGTCATCGACCTCATGGCGCGCTGGATCCAGCGGCAGGAGGATCTCCGCGAGGTGGTCGGGCACGACCTGCTACGGCAGATGACAGGCATTGTCCTCATCGACGAGATCGACCTCCACCTGCACCCGATGTGGCAGATGCACATCATCGACGACGTACGCCGGCTGTTTCCTCGCCTCAGCTTCGTCGTGTCCTTGCGGCAAGGGTGCGTGAAGGCTCGATCGGTAGCGCGTAGCCTCGACGGCAAGGCTACGCGTGCGCGAACGATCTCGACTGGCTGTGACCCATGCCCGGCTGACGCAGTGGCGAG
>Ga0137459_1000755_pt1 | contig 10952 bp, 7 predicted proteins | sample EasRivERMGT700_2_FD_104908 | JGI IMG/M metagenome (GOLD analysis project Ga0137459, IMG submission 104908) | Soil microbial communities from meander-bound floodplain in the East River, Colorado, USA - East River MetaG ERMGT700_2 | ecosystem: Environmental > Terrestrial > Soil > Floodplain ...
CCGCGAGCAGCGCGACGAGATCCTGGTGCGCTGACAGCGGCACGACCTCACACACGTCACGGAGCCGGTCGAGATCCTCCGGCCGGTACACGTCCAGCCGATCGTCGTACACGGTGACGCGCTGCTCGGCACGTTGCGGCGCGTCCAGGTCGTAGTGCTTCCGGAACACCTCGTTGGCGACCGAGTGCGCGGTGGCGGACGACTGCGCGGCCAGCGTGAGCACCGCAGACCTTCGCCGGCGACCATCGACCAGGAAGTCAACGACCACGACGTTGCCATGCCGGCCCGGGAGCTGCGCGTTCGTCTGATAGCTCAGCTCGGCATCCGCGATCAGCTCCTCGACTTCATCGGTGGCGGTCACCTGCAGGCTGCTTCGCCTCGTGAACAAGAGGTCCGCGACTCGCACGCACGCCTGGCCGAGTCGAATCACGGCGTCCTCGAGGCCATCGTGGCTCGGCTCGAAGGGGGTCTCCAGGGCGCCACCGTTCTGCCGGATGCCAAGGATCTCGATCGCATCCTCCAGCAAGCGCTGCCGCTTCTTCGACTGCCACGGCTTGACCTGGACGTCAGCCAGCCAGGACGTCGTCTGCCCGAGATCGCTCAGGATGGGCGAGGCGGCCAGGAGCTGCTGCTGTGCCTCGTTCACGACGAAGACATCGACCGACGAGCGATCGGGATACAGGAACTTCGTCTCCAGTCGCAGGTGGCCCTTCGGCACCACGTCGCTGGCGCGGACCATACACAGCTCGTCAACGAGCCGTTCGATGTCGGCGATGTTTGTCATCCAGGAGCCTGGAGAGAAGAACGTCCCCTCGTGTGATGTCTGCCATACGGCAGAAGATCTCGAACAGCTCGGTCACGGTCTTGCGTGCGAGATCCGCTCGGTCGTCCAAATTCCTGGGGAGGTTGCGATCAGGGCAGCGCTCGGTCTGCAGCGAGTGCTTGTGGCTGCGCCCTGCCGGAGGGTGCGCAGGGCCGTCCACATCCAGGCGACAAATCGGCCCGACCCCGGCAGCTGTGACGTTGAACGACTTGCTGTTGTCGGTGAGGACATCGTACGCCGCGCTGCGTTCGTCCTTGCCCGCTGCGTCGAGGCAGTACCAGTAGCTCATCCGGTTCAGCCGGTTCGTGTTCTTCCGGATGATCTGCTCCTTCGTCGCCGCGTCCGGCAACGGAAGCTCCAGCACCGTCGCCAGCCCCACGTGCGACTCGTCGATGTGATTCTTGAGCGCGGCCATGCGTGCCGCGTCGTTGGACAGCAGCAGGAAGATGGACCGCACGAAGTCACCGCGGCAATCCTCGACCAGACGCTCGGCGACCGAAGCGAGGGCAATGTGGTCCGCCTTGCGCTCCTTGAAGCCCAGGTAGTCGGCCTGCGACAGGCCGGCCCACTCGCGCATGAAGATGTCCTTGTGGGCGTCGTCGAGCACGAAGATCCGGACGCGGTGCGTGTCGTCCTTCGCGAACGTACGTTGCGTGGTGAGCCACTCGCTGCTCGGGCCCACGCGGCGAAGCACCGACGCGCGGGTCGCTGCCTCGATGGTGGCTCGAGCCATCGGGTCTTCCCCGACCAGCGTGTGCCAGAGGTTCTTCCGGTCGGGGTCGATGGCCCCCTTGGACGCCTTCTCGAAGTCGTCCGCGAGCCGCCGGCTGAACAGCGTCTTTCCCGTCCCCTGGGCGCCGTGGACCATCAACACCGCGCTCGCACCACGCTCGTATACGCTGCGAAATTTGTCCCGAAACAGCGCGGAGAGCGTCTTCCAGTGCGCCAGGTCGACGTCGTACGTCGAGTACTGCCCGAGGTTCTCGGCGCGGTCTGGAAACAGCAGGAGTTGCTCGTACAGCGTGTTCATCGTCGCGCTTTCGCGTCCAAGTCGTACCATGTTGGCCAGCCCTCAAGCCACGTCTCGTGGACACGGCGTAGCCGGCTGCCCGCTGGGTTCGGTCCGACGACGATCGCCTCGACGATGATCAGATCTACAAGGTTCCGATCACCGCGCGCACGTGGGTCACGAGATCGTCGCGCATGGCCGGCGCGATCGTGTGGCCGACCCCGGCAAATTCATGGAGCTCGGCGGTGGCCCCGACCGCCGTGAACGCGGCGATCGCTTCGCGCGAGGCGGCGATGCCGATCGTCGCATCCGCGGTGCCGTGCAGCGCGTACACCGGGGCCGTACGAACGTTGCCGCGCGGGAGCAGCTTGTCGGGCATCCGGCCGGCGATCGGGAACGCATACGCGACGGTGTCCGGGTGGCGCACGGCCATCACGTAGGCGAGGACCGCACCCTGCGAGAAGCCGCTGATGAGCACCTTGCGGCCGTGCGCGAGCTCGACGATGGCGGGCCACAGCTTCGCCTCGGCGGCGCCGACCGCATCCGCGAGCGCGTCGTCCGTCATGCCCGGCGGCCAGTCGAACCACGCCCTGCCGTCCCCGTAGGGCAAGGGTGCCAGGGCGAGCGCGATCTCGAGCTTTGCGGGGAAGTTGCGCCATGCGTGCGCGAAGCCCTCGGCCGTATCGCCACGTCCGTGCAATCCGACGAGCAGCGGCGACGCGTCGTTCGCGTCCTGCTCGAACAACAGGACGAAGTGCACGCCGGCGAGCGTCTGCTGGCTGGGGTGCTCGCGGGTCAACTCGACGGGCGGCACATCACGATTACAACCCGGCGCGACGAGTGCGACGAACGCGACGAAGGCGACGAGGATCGCACGCGCGCGCGTCCGGAGCATCGGCCGACCGTATCACGGCGAGATCGGCGTGATGGTCCTCCGGCCATCGCCGACCTCGCACCGGACCGTGGACAGGACCGGGCACGGGCCGTACACCACGAGGATGCTCGAAACGTTCCACCGCCGGCCGCTCCCACCGGCCTTGATCGCGCTGTCCTCCGACGAGGGTCGCCGGCTGTTCGCGGAGGCGCTGGCGGCCGGGACGATGGAAGGCTACTTCGCGATCGCCGAGCACTTCCAGACCCAGGCCGAGCCCGCGTACTGCGGCTTGACCTCGCTCACGATCGTCCTCAACTCGCTGGGCGTCGATCCGGGCCGGCGGTGGAAGGGCCCGTGGCGATGGTTCGATGAGACCATGCTCGACTGCTGCGTGGCGCTCGACGAGGTTCGCATGCGGGGCATCACGCTCGACGAGCTGGCGTGCCTCGCGCGATGCAACGGCGCGCGGGCCGAGGTCGAGCGCGGCGAGGACCACCCGCTCGCCGCGTTGCGCGGCCACGTCGCGCGCATGGCCGGCGCCGCCGATGGGCCACGCCTGCTGGCGTCGTATGCACGCGGGGTGCTCGACCAGACCGGCGAAGGTCACTTCTCGCCGGTCGCGGGGTATCACGCCGGACGCGACCTCGCGCTCGTGCTGGATGTCGCCCGCTTCAAGTATCCACCGCACTGGGTGGCGATCACGACGCTGCACGCGGCGACGCGGACGATCGATCCTGCGACCGGGCGCAGCCGCGGCTGGATCGTGCTGTCGCGGGCGACGCGATCGGCCGCGTTCGCCCTGCAGGTGCGCTCGGACCGGCTGAGCTGGGCTGCGGTGGGCGAGCTGGTGGCGGTGGGACGCGCCGCGGTCGCGCGGGCGGTCGCCGATGCCACCGCCGCGGGTCGCGAGCTCGAGCTCTCGGCCGTGGCGCAGGCGTGGCTGGTCGGCGTGCGGCCGCTGGTCGCAGCGATCGGCTTCCGCGAGCTCCTGGATCCGGCGCTGGTGGTGCACCGCGACGCCTTGAAGGCCGAGCTCCTGGCCAGCCGCGCCGGCACGCTGGCGGCGGCGCTCGCAGCGGCGCTCGAGCTGGACGCCGGGTTCGCGGCGTTGCTCGTGCTCGCGGCGCCGGCGCCGGTGCTCGACGCCGCGGGGCCGATGGCCGGGACCTGGCGCGCGCTGCGCGAGGCGCTGTCGCCCGAGCTGCGCGAGCAACTCGAGCTGCTCGACGCACAGCTCGCCGAGGTGATCACCTCCGGCAGCTGCTGCGTGCGTTAGTCCCCGATCGGGGCCGCCCCCCCGAGCTGGCGATAGGCGGCGTCGACCTGGCCTTCCGTCTGGCCGAACGCGCCCCGACAGCTCGTAGAGCGCCGCGAACGCCTGCTCGCGGCGCTCGCGGGCCGAGCACGACGCCGGGAACTGCGTCAGGTGGTGCCGCGCATCGGCGATCTGCGCGAGCAGCTCGGTGCGCTGTTGCGACGGCGAGACCCAGTTCATCATCCGAATCCGATTCTCGGGCCCCTACCGTTTCCGTCCCTACCTTCGCCCCTACTTTTCGGTCCAGCGACAGGTCCGGAAGGGACCAGCTGCATGAGGGCCATCGACACGGACATCGAGCCAGTCGGGGCTCGACTCCTGCTGCTCTCTCCTTTGGTGATGGCAGCGCCGCCGGTCGCGTAGACCAGGACTGCCGGCGATGACAAGCGCGAGACCGCCGTGCTACACGAGCGCACGGAGGCATCACGATGACCCAGAGCGCCGCAGGGAAGATGCACCGCCGTTCGAGTCGACCCGGCAGCGAATCCTGGCAGGTCGACATCCTGTTCGGCAACCGTCCGCTGGCCGAGGCGCTGCGCAAGGATCTCGAACCCTGCGCCGGCATCGAGCGCGTGCGGGTGGACCCTTGGCGCGGCCGCGTCAGGCTCGACTTCGCGCCCGAGGCGATCGCCGCCCCCATCGAGGAGCTGTTGCGACAAGCGGTGGAGCGCAGCCTCGTCGTGGAAGCGGTGCGCACCCAGGCTCCCGCCGAGTGGGTGAGTCTCCTGCGCGTGCTCGGCTCCTCCCTTGACGGCGGCGACCGCCTGGTGAGACCGGTCGCGCTCTCGCTGGCGAGCCACCTCGTCCACATCCTCCAGGGGCTGAGCTTCATCTCGACGGTGGACGCGGCGCGCAACGCAACGACCAAGGCGCCGGCCGGGTCGAGCTTGCGCATGAGGGGCGTGATCACGCTGGCGCTCAGCGGTGTCGACGGCCTCCTGCGTCATCGCAAGCGCACGTCGTGGCAGCGCCTCGCGCGCGACCTCGAAAGCGACCTGCGCGCCAAGGTCTTCGGCGCGGTGGGAGCACAGGACCTCGCGGCGCGCGACAAGATCGGCACCGGCCGCCTCCTGAACGCGATCACCAGCGACGTGGGACAGCTCGGCGCCCTGGTGGACCGCGGCATCGACGACGCGATGCTCAACCTCCTGCAGGCGCTCATCGCCGCGGGGCTGCTGCTCGTGCGCGCACCGGGGCTGACGCTGGTGGCGGCCGTGCCGCTCGGGCTGTTCATGCTGCCATCGCGCAGGCTGGCGAAGCAGTCGGCCGAGGCGGCCCGCGAACAGGTCGCGCTGTCCGACGCTCTCAGCCAGATCCTCGAAAATAGCCTCTCGGGCCTGGCCGAGATCAAGAGCTACACGGCGGAGGACGAGGTGCTGCGCCGGGTAGAGGACAGCGCACGCAAGCTCGCCGAGGCGGCCAAGGAGACCGGCACGATCAGCTCGGCCGAGGCGCACCTGTTCGAGGGCGTGTTCGCCATCGGCTTCGCGCTGATGGCGGCGGTGGGTGGCTCGCGCCTGGAGAAGGGCAAGATCTCGCAGGCGGCGTACACCAAGGCGCTCTACGCATTCCCGCAGCTCCTGGCCTCGTTCGTGGGGCTTCAGGTGGCGGTCGCGCAGTATCGCGGCGCCGCGTCCGCGGCCACCCGCCTGCTCCAGCTCCTCGACACGCAGAGCACGATCGCCGACGGCACGGTGCCGCTGCCGGTGGCCGAGGTACGCGGCGAGGTTCGCTTCGAGGGCGTCTCGTTTGGCTACAAGGACGGGCGGCGCGCGGTCGAGGACATCGGCTTCCACGTGCCGGCGGGCGGTATGGTCGGCGTGGTAGGCCCGACGGGCTCGGGCAAGAGCACGCTGTTGCGGCTGCTGCTGCGCTTCGACGACGTCGGCGCGGGACGGATCCTTCTCGACGGCCGCGACCTCCGCACGCTGCGCATCGCTGATGTGCGGTCCGCCATCGCGATGGTCGGTCAGGAGCCGTACCTGTTTCGCGGCTCGGTCCGCGATAACGTGGCCTTCGGCCGACCAACCGCGACGGACGACGAGATCCGCGAGGCACTGCGCCGGGCGGAGGCGCTCGAGTTCGTCGAGCAGAACCCCGAGGGGCTCGCCGCCGACATCGGCGAGCGCGGCCAGCGGCTCTCGGGCGGCCAGCGGCAGCGCCTCGCCATCGCGCGCGTCCTGCTCAAGGGGGCCCCCATCCTCGCCCTCGACGAGGCAACCTCGCAGGTCGACTACGAGACCGAGGCCGCGATCCAGCGCGCCATCCAGAGCGCCCGCTCGGGCCGCACACTCATCGTCGTGGCGCACCGCCTCTCGACGATCCGCAGCGCCGACCAGATCCTCGTGGTCCACCAGGGACGGATCCACGAGCGCGGTCGCCACGACGAGTTGCTCGGGCGCGGCGGCCTCTACGCGCTGCTCTGGTCGCTCCAGAGCGGCGAGGGTGGCGGGAGCCCGGTTGGCGTGGGCTAGACGGCCTTCAAGGCGCCCGGGTGCTTCGCCTCGAAGTGCTTGATCACCACCTCGCCCAAGCCCTTCACGCCGCCGCTGAACAGCGCCATGCGCGCCAGGGTCCCAATCAGCGGGATCATGATCGCCACGTCGCCGAGGACGCGCACGCCGATGTTCTTCGCGCCCGCGAGCGCAGCCAGCTTGGCGACGTCGGAGTTGTCGAGGTTCTCGCCGTAGGCCAGGGCGATGTCCTTGATCAGCTTCGCCTCGAGGCCGGTGATCGCTATCCACAGGCCGGGCAGCGGGATCAGCGAGCTGGCACCGGCCCCGATGGCGTACTTGTGCACCAGCGACCGCGCGTGATCCTGGGCGGTCGGGCCGCGCTTCGTTTCACTGGACGTCCCGGAGATCGGCGTCACTTCACTCATCGGTACCCTCCTGTCGGCTCGCTGCGGGCATCACGTTGCGGAAACGAAGATCTTCGTGATGGTGCAGAAAATCCGGTCGAGGTGTCAAGATCTCCACCTGCGAACGCGGACCTCTGTTGCATCAATCGGGTATTGTACATATGCTCAGGTGGGGTTGTGTAGAAAGGCCGCGCGCGCGGTCGCCGGCGCTATTCCGGAATCGCAACGCCCCGATGGGTGACACTCCCGGTCGACCAGTCAACGTTCGATCTCCATCTGCATTCGGTCTCTTTGCAAACCTTGACGACCGTCAATCGGCCATGTTGCTATGCTGCCGCGGCTGTCCGTTTCACCCACCAGGAGGCGATCATGAAGCACGAGCAGACCCAGGACGAGGTTCTCGACATCATCGCCCGCGTGACGGCGCAGGCGCAGGCTGAAGCGGTCTCGTAGCAGTCCGCTCCGCCGCGCTCTCGCTCCGCGCCCGCCGATCGGTCCGCTCCTTCTTCAATAATACAGAAATAATACAGAACAGAACAGGGACAGAACAGGAGAACACAATGAACAAAGAACAGACCCAGGAAGACGTTCTCGACATCATCGCACGCGTCACGGCGCAGGCGCAGGCCGACGCGCAGTTCCGCGCCGAGTACATCCAGGATCCCAACGCCGTCCTGCGCCGCGCCGGCCTGGAGATCCCTGCGTCGGTGAAGTTCGCCGTGCGCAAGGTCACCGCGTCGAGCCCGCAGTTCCAGGTCAGCGACGGCGACACCGTGTACCTCGTGTTGCCCGAGGTCGAGGAAGTGGTGCAGGACGAGTCGATCGCCACCGCCGCCGCCGCGAGCTGCCAGTCGACCGCGTCGACCGCCGGCACGGTCAGCACCTGCGTCAGCAGCGCGTCGACGGCCTCCACCAACTCCTGTACGTAGTCCGCTCCTTTCGCCCCTCTCGCTCCCACCCGACGATCCGAGTCGGCTTCTTCTGGCAATGGTCAACAGACCGCGTTTCCGGCGCCATCACCACGTCGAGATCTTCCCTCCCGACAAGGTCTTCTTCCTCTCCGAAGCTGGCTGCCTGCTTCTCGGCGCCCAGTCGTGCGCGCTGGTAGCGCAGGCGATCGACGGCCGCCGCACCGCCCGCGAGATCGCCGCTGTGCTGGCGGACTCGGTCAAGCGCGAACAGGTGTACTACGTGCTCGCGCTCCTCGAGACCAAGGGCTACATTGAGGAGGCGATCGACACCGAGCAGGACGAGGCCACGGGCGCGCTGTGGAACTTCCTCGGCGTCGACGCGGCCACGGCGGTAGCGCGGCTCGCTTCGACGCCGGTGGCGGTGCTCGGCGCGGGCGAGGTGCCGCTCGAACAGCTGCGCGCGCGCCTCGCCGAGACCGGCATCCACGTCGCCGGCGAGGACGAAGCCGCGCTGCGCGTGGTGCTCGCCGATGACTACCTCCAGGACGGCCTTGGCACCGTGAACGCGCGCGCGCTCGCCGACGGCAAGCCCTGGCTCCTGGCGAAGCCGAACGGCGTGTTCGTCTGGATCGGCCCGATCTTCACGCCGGGCCGTACCGGCTGCTGGAGGTGCCTCGCTCAAAGGCTCAGCGCCAACCGTGAGGTGGAGCGGCTCTTTCACGACCAGAAGGGGCGGACCGCGCCCTTCCTCGCCCGCCCGGCGCTGCCGGCGACGATCTCCACGGCGCTCGGCATGGTCGTGAGCGAGGTCTTCAAGTGGGTGGTCACGGGCAGCGACGCGCCGCTCGACGGCAAGCTGGTCACGCTCGACACCGTGCGCCTCGACATGCAGTCGCACACGCTCATCCGGCGCCCGCAGTGCCCGACCTGCGGCGACGCGACGCTGCAGGCGCGGATGATGGGGCCCATCGAGTTCCAGAGCCTGCGCAAGACCTGGCTGCTCGACGGCGGGCATCGGGCGACGAGCCCCGAGGAGACGCTCCGCCGCCTGGAGCCGCACGTCAGCCCGCTCACCGGCGTGGTCAACAAGCTCGTGCGCATCACCGATCCGACCGACCTCCTCCAGCACGTGTACGTCTCGGGGTCGAACATCGCGACGCGCTCATACAGCTACGACTTCTTCCGCTCCACCATGCGCAGCCGCACCGCCGGCAAGGGCATGTCCGACCTGCAGGCCAAGGTGAGCGCGGCGGGCGAGGCGATCGAGCGCTACTCGGGCGCCTGGCGCGGCGACGAGCCCCGCAAGCACGCGAGCGCCCGCGATCTCGGCGAGCAGGCGCTCCATCCAAACTCCTGCATGCTGTTCAGCGATACGCAGTTTCGCGAGCGCGATCAGTGGATGGCGCGCAACCACCCGTTCCAGCGCGTGCCGCTGCGGTTCCGCGACGACGCCGTGCTCGACTGGGCGCCGCTGTGGTCGGTCTCACGCAAACAGGTGCGCTACCTGCCGCACGAATACTGTTATTACGCCGTTCCCATCGCCGAGGAGCTGCACTTCTGCCTGCCCGACTCGAACGGCAACGCGGCGGGCAACACGCGCGAGGAGGCGGTGCTGCAAGGCTTCCTCGAACTGGTCGAGCGCGATGCGGTAGGCATCTGGTGGTACAATCGGATCCGCCGCGCGGCCGTCGACCTTGACAGCTTCGATGACCCGTACATGCAGAAGCTGCGGGCGTTCCACGTGTCGATCCATCGCGACCTGTGGGTGCTCGACGTGACCAGCGATCTTGGCATCCCGGCCTTCGTGGCGGTGTCGCGGCGCAACGACAAGCCCATGGAGGACATCGTGTTCGCCCCGGCCGCCCACCTCGACGCGCAGCTCGGCGTGCAGCGCGCCCTCACCGAGCTGAACCAGCTGGTCTCGGCGGTGCACAACGTCGACAAGGATGGCTACACGTTCGACGACGAAGCGTCGGTGGCGTGGTGGAAGTCGGCGACCCTCGCGAACCAGCCTTACCTGGTCCCGAACGACCGCGCGCCGCTGCGCCGCTGCGCCGACTTCGCGAGCACCTGGTCCGTGGATCTGCGCGACGATCTCCTGCGCTGCCAGGCGCTCGTGGAGTCGCGTGGGCTGGAGATGCTGGTGCTCGACCAGACCCGCCCCGACATCGGGCTGCCAGTGGTAAAGGTGTTGGTGCCGGGGCTGCGTCACTTCTGGACGCGCTTCGCCCCGGGGCGGCTCTACGATGTGCCGGTGGCGATGGGCTGGCAACAACGGCCGCTCGCCGAGAGCGAGCTGAACCCCGTCGCCGTCTTCATCTGAACTGCCCGCGTCCGCCGCGCCCCGGAGCCCCTTTGCATGCCGGCCCCCTCCCATCCACCCTTTTCGGTCTCGCTCAATCCGGGCATCTCGCTCTCAGAGGATCCGGACGGCCGCGCCGCGCTGGTCTCGAGGTTTGGCCGGTTCGAGCTCGGATCGCCGTCGCCCGGCGTCCGGCAGGCGTTCCACGCGCTGGTGGAAGGCGGTCGCAGCGAGCAGGAGCTCGCGCGCATCGTGCTCACCATCGACAACCTTGGCGCGGTCACCTGGTTCACGCACTCCATGGCCCAGTGCCGGGCGCTGTGCTTCGTGCGCGATACCCACGCCGTCGACGGCGCACCCGCGATGAGCGTGTCGCGCACGGTGCCGGGCCGGGCGCTTTCGCTCACCGCGCTGCGCGGGCGTCACGTCGTGTCGCGCTTCGCGTTCTCACGCCGGGAGGGCGCCACGCTGGTGCTGGAGACGCCGACCCGCGCCGCGAGGGTGATCGCCCACGACTGGCGCGCCGCCGCGCTGACCTCGATCTGGAGCGTGCCGCGCACCACCGATGAGGCCGCCGACGCCCTGTCCGCGGTCCCGCGCGAGAGCATCGCCGCGATGGGGCAGATGCTCGCCGCCGCGGGCGTGCTGTGCCCGGTGAGCGAGGCCGGCGTGGCCGCTGAAGACGAGGATCTCGCGCTGCGCCACTGGGAGTTCCACGACCTCCTGTTCCACACGCGCAGCCGCATGGGCCGTCACGCCAACCCGACCGGGGCAACGTTTCACTTCGCCGGCGTGGTGCCGCCGCCGCCGGTGTCGAAGCCGCCTTCGCCCGACGCGATCCCGCTCGCCCGCCCTCCC
>Ga0137459_1000756_pt1 | contig 10947 bp, 11 predicted proteins | sample EasRivERMGT700_2_FD_104908 | JGI IMG/M metagenome (GOLD analysis project Ga0137459, IMG submission 104908) | Soil microbial communities from meander-bound floodplain in the East River, Colorado, USA - East River MetaG ERMGT700_2 | ecosystem: Environmental > Terrestrial > Soil > Floodplain ...
GCGGATGTACGGCACGAGCGGCAACAGCTTCGTCGCCGTCGTCGAATTCGCCGACCAGGTGCGCGCGATGGCCGTCACGGCGGGCGGCGAGAGCGGCCACCCCGACGCGCCGCACTTCAACGACGAGGCGGCCCGCTACACCAGCGGCGACCTGCGCGAGGTCTACTTCTATCCGGCGCAGCTCGCCGGCCACACCGAGCGCACCTACCACCCGGGGCGGTAGCCCGGGAGATTGCTCCACCCGGCGCATGTTGCCGTACATCGACCGTGACGCACACCGCATTGTGAACATAGGAATTGTGGTGATCGACCCCTCGGGCATCCAGGTCACCATCCCGGCCAACGCACTGCGCTCGGCGACGATCTCGGTCGGGCTGGTCGTGCTGGATGCGTACGCGAGGGCCGCGACCGTCAGTCCAGCTCGATCATGTCGGCGAACGTCGGCTCGTGTTCGGGGTCGGGCTCGTCGAGCTGCTCGGGCCATGCCGCGAGCCGGGCGGACCTCGGCGCGGAGGCGATGGACTCGGGCGCGCTCGCGATGGCTTCGAGGTCGCGGCGTACGGCGCTCCAGCGCTTACGTGTGGGCTCGTCGAGGGCGCGATCGCGTGCGTGGCGATCGGCGATCGGAGCCGCGGTCGCCGCGAGGCCGCCGATCAGCGCGAGCACGCCGGCACGCACCGCCGCGCGTAGCGCGAGCACCGCGCGCGCCTGATCGCCGACGCGGGCGGCGACCTGATCCGGATCGGCCGCGCCGCCCCGCGCGGCGGCGTCACGTGCACGCGCCTCGAGGAGCTCGAGCCGTCCAGCGTACGCGACGATCGTCGTGGCGAACACCTTGCGCGTGGGGGCCGCGATCGCGGTGTCCGCGGCCAGCGCGTGGTCGAAGCGGATGCGCGCGGCCCGCTCGATCATCGCGTCGAGCTGGGCGAGCGCGTCACGGAGCCGGGCGTCGCGCGCGTCGAGCTGAGCGAGGGTCGCCGCGTCGCCGAGCTCGCTCGCCAGGTGCTCCGCGTACGCTTCCGGACCCGCCTCGAGGGCCTCGATCCGCGCGAGCGACTGGATCTGATCGAGGAGGTGCTGCGCCGCGGTCATCATTGTGACGATAGCAGACCTCGAACGATCGAGTTGTCTGCCGGAAGCGGCGCGGCCGGCGAGCGGTCCGGCGGTGACGTGGCGCGCCCGGTGACAGGACGGCATGGCGGCTGGCGCGTCCGCCGGGATAGCCGGGGAGTATCCTTCTCGACGATAAGAGGAAGAGCGATGGCGATCATCCTGCACATCACGACCCGGGTCGACTGGGACGCGGCCCGGGCCGCCGGCAGCTACCGACCCGCGTCGCTCGCGCACGAGGGCTTCATCCACTGCTCGACGCCGGCGCAGGCGGCCGGTAGCGCCAGCAAGTACTTCCGCGGCCGGACCGACCTCCTCCTGCTGGTCATCGACGAGGCCCGCGTCGCCGAGCTGCGCTACGAGCCGCCGGCGATGGTCGGCGGCGTGCCCGATCCGCGCGCCGGCGAGCTGTTCCCCCACGTCTACGGGCCCCTCGCGCTGGACGCCGTGGTTCGCGTGGTGCTGTTCCCGTGCGATCGCGACGGCGGCTTCACACTACCGGCCGATATGAGCGGCTGATGTCAGCCGTCGGTGTGCAGCATCGATCGATGCTGCCACCCCGTAGTCGTGGAACAAGCCCCACGACTCGTAGATCTCCTCGGTGCTCCACGTGGCCCAGGAGCTCCCTCCGCCTCGCTTCGGGCGTTGTCGGCTTGCAAACCGTCGGACTTTCATGTCGACCTGCCAGGCAACGTAGCTCAGGTCGTCCCCGGCGTTGCCCCAGCGGAAGTAGTTGACCCATCCTCGGACACGCGGGTTGACGACCACCTTCACCAACTTCGCGACCGGCACGTACAGGTGCCGTCGCATCTCCTCCCCGAGACGTTCGAGAAATTCGTTCGCTTCTTCTTCTGCGGTCGGGCCAGCACCATCTTCGTCCCGGGGTCCTTGCGCTGGTCGACCCAGCGAAACGTGTACCCCAGGAAGTCGAAGGGTTTCCCAGCCCCGAAATTCACCGTGCACGACTTCGCTTCGTTGACGGTCAGCTCGAGCTTCCTCAGCTCCTCGCGAAGTTGTTGCTCCACCTTCGCCACCCAGTGCCGCGCCCTGGGATGCGAGCTCACCAGCACCACCAGATCGTCGGCGAACCGGGTGTACCGTACGACCTCGTACGGACCTTGCGTCGCCTCGACCTGGATCCCAGGCTTCGGGATGTTCACCGCCCGACACGAGAGCGTATTCTTTCACTGCATCCGAAGTTTGGGATGGTAACCCCCTGTGCGAGGGGTTGGTGCGAGACTGGGCCTCTTGGCAACGCGAGGGTGCGCTTGCTTTCGCAGGGCTCAAGCGCGTGCTCGATGTGCTCTCGCCGAGCGACGATGAGCCACTGCGGCCGGGCAGCCTGGTCAAGATCTCGGTCGATGATCCAAAGAGGTATCCAACGCTGGCGATGCCTTACGGTCAGGATGTGCCGGTCATCCATGCTTCTGCGGGCATGCGCCGGATCATCGCGCTGGCCTACTTGCTGGTCCGGGCCTGGCACGAGCATATTGCCGCCGCAGAGCTCCTGGGTGACACGCCGACATCTGAAGACCGCAAGGCACCGCGGGGAGGTGGCTCACCAGCGTGGCCTTCGATCTGCGCTCGGAAGGCCGCGCCCCTGAGATCGAAAAGCTGTTGGAACGGGCCACTCAAGTGCTCAGCAACGAACATTTCGATCTCGATCAGGCCAGAAAACTCGATCAAAGACTCCGCAAGGTGCTCGGTGATACCGATCCGTTCTGGACTCGCTGGCGTTTCGTTGGAGAACAACGAGGCTGGCTCCACCCAGATGCCACTCGGCCCGCTTCGCGATCCGGGACGAAGAAAGCGCGTAGGCGTCGATGATGCGGGTGAAGCGCGTCCCCGAGCCAGCCGACTTCGATGCCAACGTCCGAAGGCCTGGAGCGCGCTGCCTCGGCGATCGGCGAACCACCATGGCCGCGAGGTGTTCGGGGTGGAACCCGGGGTCCGGTGATCGTCCGGATCTCGGACAACTCGGACACGTGTGTTCAAGACGAGATCTCACCGGAGACCATGCACGCCGACCTCCGACACGAGCCCGATCCGCTACGCAAAGCCGAGCGTGAGCGGCTCGGGCTCCTGGGGCGGCTCGCCACGTTCGTCTGCCTCATCGAGATCTACGGCCACGCACCCAGCGCGGCGGAGTTTCGCGCTTGCCGAGCGCTCCGGCGCAGCACGCATGCATGTTAGGCTGCACAGGGTGCCAGCTCCGGACGAGCATGACGAGCATGACGTGCTCGCGCAGACCGCCGTCACGCTGGTCGCCGAGCACGAGCTCGACGACGACGAGCAGCTCCCGGGCCATCTACAGCTGATGGTCATCAGCGCCGGGACGTTCGCCACCCACCCGCTGCCAGGGGGCACCCCCATCACGATCGGCCGGAGCAACCAGTGCAACGTCACGGTCGACGACGAGTCGATCTCTCGGCGCCACGTGACGCTGAAGATGGGCGCGACGACGACGATCGAGGACCTCGGCAGCGCCAATGGCACGGTGGTGCGTGGCAACAAGCTCAAGCCCGCAAGACCGACCGTGATCGGCGTCGGCGAGCTGGTGCGGCTGGGAACGGCCACCATCATCTTGTTGCAGTACCAGTCGGCGCTCACGAGCTCGCACAAGCTGTGGATGCACGACCAGTTCGCGGCACGTCTCGAGGAGGCGTGCGCGCGCGAGCAGCGCTCCGGCAACGGCTTCGTCCTGTTGCGCATCCACTCCGAGCGGCGTGCACCGGCCAGCTTCGTCGAGAAGACGCTCGGCGATCTGGTGCGCGAATCCGACATCCTGGGCAAGGTTGGCCCCCACGAGTACGAGGTGATCCTGGTCGACACGCCTCCCGCCCAGGCCGACGAAGCCGTGCGCCAGGTCGACGCCAAGCTCGTCGAGCACGGCCTCAAGTGCCGCATCCTCGTCGCCTGCTGCCCACGCGATGGCCGCACCGCCACCCAGCTCGCGGCCAAGGTGCAGTCGCCTGGCCGCAAGGAGCGCGCGCCCGAGGTCGTGGTGTCCGACCCGCAGATGGAGGGTCTCTATCGGTTGGTCGAGCAGGTCGCCGGCTCGCACATCGGCGTCCTGCTGCTCGGAGAAACCGGCGTCGGCAAGGAGATGTTCGCCCGCGCGTTGCACCGCGCCTCGCCGCGCGCTGCGGGCCCGTTCGTGGAGCTCAACTGTGCCGCGCTCACCGAGACCCTGCTCGAGAGCGAGATGTTCGGCCACGAGAAGGGCGCGTTCACCAGCGCGGTGGCAGCCAAGCCCGGTCTGCTCGAGACGGCCGACGGCGGCACCATGCTGCTCGATGAGGTGGGCGACATGCCGCTCAGCACCCAGGCGAAGCTGCTGCGCGTGATCGAGAATTCTCAGCTGCGGCGGGTCGGTGGGCTCAAGGCCCGCTCGATCGACGTCCGGTTCGTCGCTGCCACGAACAGCGACCTCGAAGCACAGATGGCGAAGGGTACGTTCCGCCGCGACCTGTTCTTCCGTCTGAACGGCGTCACGATCGTGATCCCGCCACTCCGTGAGCGGTTATCGGAGCTAGAACCGCTGGCGCAGGCGTTCATCAGGGCTGCTTGGCCGCCCCAGAGTGGTCCGCCGCCCACGCTGTCCCCCGAGGCACTGGAGCTGATGCGGGGCTACCGCTGGCCGGGCAATGTCCGCGAGCTCAAGAACGTGATCGAAGCCGCGGCGCTGCTGTGTGGCGGTGGCACCATCCGCCCCGAGCACCTGCGGATCGAGCGGATGCGCCCGAGCGGCACGATCAGCCGTACGATCGACGTGTCGCCGGCAACGAACGTCGGAGCCCCGCCCCCACCGCCGCCGAGCGAGACCGGGATGTTCGCGAAGCCGCGCCCCGGGGGCCTCGAGGAGGAGCAGTGGATCATGCAGGCGCTCGAGCGCTCGGGCGGAAACCAGACGATCGCCGCCCGCATGCTTGGCATCTCGCGCCGGACCCTGGTCAATCGGTTGAACGACTACAAGCAGGTCTACCGGCCGCGAAAAGACAAGAAGCAGTAGCGCGCGCGTGATCCGCGCTGGTGCGCGATGCGCACGTTGCCCATCGCGTTGCGCATTCCTGCGCATCGTTGCGCATCGTTGCGCATCGTTGCGCATCGTTGCGAAGGTCTCCCGCAAGAAGGCGTGTGATTCCAGCCCGGTCGGGCATGGCACGAAACCTTCATCAGGACGGCGCCAGGACAACCAAGGAGATATACATGCAACGCAGGCTCGCCAGTCGGTATGATGTCATCGTTTGCGGTGTGCTGTTTGTGTGCGGGGTGGGCTGCACGGATGCCCTCACGGACGAGGACCTTGCGCAGAAGGTGGAGACCACCCTGAACGCTCAGCAAACGGCCGGGGAGCGGCTGTTCGAGAACGAAAAGTTCAAGGGCAACGGCCGGACCTGCGCCACCTGCCATACCGATAATACCGGGACGCTGTCTCCTCGTCAGATCGAGAGACTCTTCGAGGACAACCCGCGGGCCCCGCTGTTCCGCAGCATCGACGCCGACATCGTCGGTGGTAATACCTATCATCGGCTGATCAACGACGCCACGATCCGCATGACGATCCCGCTGCCGCCGAACGTCTCGATCGTCGGCTCGAGCGCGCGCAGCGTCCAGCTGTTCCGCGGTATTTCGTCGACCCTGAACACGCCAGCGCTCCAGGCTGTCCTGATGTCCGACGGCCGCGCGCCGAACCTCCAGGCCCAGGCCGCCGACGCGATCGCGAGCCACTTCCAGCCCGGTCGTAGCCCGACTGCCGGCGAGCTGGACGCCATCGCCGCGTACGAGAAGACCCAGTTCAGCAGCGCCCAGCTGCGATCACTGGCCGCCGGTGGCGCCGCGCCGGTGATGCCGCCTGGTCGCACCGCCTCGGAGCAGCGGGGCCGGAAGTTCTTTGTCGATGATGCGACGATTCCCGCACCGCGCTGCGTCCACTGTCACTCGGGCCCGAACCTCGACACCACCTCGCCCGGAGTCCAGATCGCTTTCGGCGTACCGGCGGGGATGAAGATCTTCACCGCCTTCGTGTCCCAGCTGCGGACGGGCGGCGGCCAGGTGCGCACGTATGAGTTCCGCGACGCGGCCGGCCTCGTCACGACGATCCAGAGCCCCGATCCGGGCCGCGCGCTCATCACCGGCAACCCGGCCGATGCCGACATGTTCAAGATCCCGAGCTTGTGGAACGCCAAGAACACCGCGCCGTACTTCCACAACAATAGCGCCAAGACCCTCAATGACCTCGTCAATCACTACGAGCAGATGTTCCTGCTGTTTGGCTTCCAGCTGACGACCCAGGAGAAGGCGGACATCGCGGCGTATCAGAAGCTGCTCTAGCCATGAAGCAGCGCGCCGATCACGCAGGTATTGCCGGCGCTATCCACCGCGACGAGCGCCAGCCCTCGTTCTCCTGATCGGTGACGCCGGTAGCGCTGGACGAACGATCCCGTCCTTCCTCACCGCGGACATGCTCGACGGCATGTGCCGGTTCTTCGAGGCCCGCCTCCACAACGATTTCTCGGCGCTGCCCGAGGAGCGGCAACACCAGGTGCTGCCGTTCGTCGCCCAGTGGTGCACCTGGCGCGCGGCGCGCTTCACGGGGCGCGAGGTCATGCAGGCGTACGTCCAGGTGAGTCAAACGAGCAGATCGAGCTGCGCATCCAGTCCTGGCCGTACCATGGTACGGTCGGCTCGCGTCGGTACGGCCGCCGCGGGAGGAGGAGTGGCTTCGTGTCCCACGAGCTCAAGCGCGGTGGATCTTCGATAGCGTCGGGTGGCGGCTGCAGCGTCACCGGATCAGCGCCCGGTAAGCGCACGCTCACCGAAGGCCTGCCGGCCGGCGCTCCCGTACAACGCAAGTCGATCGGGCCCGTGAACGCGGCGCCGGATGCCTCCGAGAGCCATGGGTCGGCCGCCGCGCTGGCCAGCAATCCGTTCGCGATCCACCTGCTGTTCGGTGGACGCGGCGCCGCGGCCGTGCAGCGTCGGGTGAGCGGGCCAGCACCCGGCGCGGTGCACGCTGCGGCGGCCCGCGGGATCGACGGCCCCGCCGCCGGGCTGCCGTTTGCGAGTCAGATCCAGGCCTCGTTCGGGCCGCGCCACGACGTCTCCGCGATCCAGGCCCATGTCGGCGGTGCGGCCGCCGAGGGCGCTTCGGCGATGGGCGCTTCGGCGTACGCGACCGGCAACCACGTGGTGTTCGCAGGCGCGCCGGATCTCCATACCGCTGCGCACGAGGCCGCGCACGTGGTCCAGCAGGCGCATGGCGTCAGCCTGTACGGCGGCGTCGGCCAGGCCGGCGACCACTACGAGCAGCACGCCGATGCCGTCGCCGACCGCGTGGTCGCGGGACAGTCGGCCGCAGAGCTGCTCGATGGCGTTGCCTCGGCCGGATCCGGCAGGGCCGGCCCTGCGGGTATTCAACGGCGGTCGCTCGCCGAGGACCTGCGCGGCGCGCTCGCCGGCCCGGCGCCGGGTGCTGCCGCGGCGGCGCCCGTGCAGATGACGCTCAGCACCACGCTGCGCGCCAGCCTGGAGGTCTACGGGCCGGTCGACTACAACGGCCTCGTCGCGACGATTCACGCGGCGCCGACCGCGGAGCGCCGGGCCGTGCTCAACGACGCGGCGCTGCGCGATCTGATCAACTCGCGATTGAACCAGGAGTGGGCGTCGACGGTGTTCTCGTCGCTGATGGAGGGCTCCCAGCGCTGGGAGAATCCGCCGCAGAACGATTTCTACGCGTTCTTCATCACCAGCAGTGGCAACGGCCCGATGCCCAACACCGCCACGATGAATTGCTGGGAGAGCATCCTCTACGCGGCATTCCTGGCCCGTCAGGTCACCGCGGCATGGATCCGGTCCTTTTACACCACGGCCACGAGCGCACCTCCTGCCGATATCACCGCGACGTTCTGGCAGCTGCTCCACTTCTCCACCGCGCTTCCCAGGTACGCGGCGCCGGCGAGCTCGGGCACCGGCGGCGGCGTCGGCGCACCGGGACCGAGCGCGACGGTCACGCCCCGCGCCGGTCAGCTGCTGTTCTACCACTCCGGTGGAGCGATCCCCGATCACGTCGCGGTGTCGCTCGGCGGCGATCAGGCGATGAGCCTGTGGAACCAGCCCAACAGCATCGCTTCCGTGCAGCGCATCCAGGTCACTGCGATCTCCGGTATCATCTACGTCGGTGATCCGCCGTGGTGAATCGGGGTGTACCGCTCGTCGCCATGATGTCCCTGGCGGGCTGCGGTTCGCCTGCGGCGGCGCCGCCGCCGGAGCAGAATCCGAAGGTCCCCATGTCCAGTAGCGCGTCGCAACCCGCCACCGCAGATGCCATCACCGTCACCGCCGCGACCCTGATCCCGTGGAGTCGCTTGCCGTCGGTGCATGTCGTCGACGTCGGCCCGCCGACGGGCGGCGCGTTCGAAGTCGCGGGACCGCGAACCCGGCCGGTCCGGCCTCATCTCGAGATCGCGATATCTCCGGCGGGCCTCGCGGCACGGGCGGTCCAGGGCGACGGCGTCGTCGCCGCGCTCGCCGTTCGCGACAGCGACGTCATCGCGCTTCCCGGTGCGCCGCTGGCAGTCGCCGCGCGCAGCGACGGGATCTGGGCGCTGTATCGCGATGGTCTGGTCGATCACGACCGCCGCGGGGCGGTGCGCCGCAAGCTGGCGCTTTCGGGGATCTCGCTGATCGGTGGCACCGGCGACGCCGTGTGGCTGGCCGGCAGCGATCAGGCGTGGCAGGTCGAAGCCGCCGGCGCCGTCCACGGGCCGTTTCCGTGGCGCGATCCGTTCACCTCGTTCGTGACCGCCGGCAAGCTGTGCGCGCGCGATCGAGGCGACGCGCGCTCGCTGATCTGCCTGTCGCCCGACGGTGCGAGGACGAACCTCGCGCTCGCCGTCGAGCTGGCGCCGCTCGAGCATCCGGTCGTGCTCGAGGCGGAGCGGATGATCACGCGGCAAGGCACGACCGTGCGGGTTCGCCGGGGCAGCGAGCTCGTCGCGGAATGGACCCTGCAGGTCGCAGGCGTCGATGCCGCCGGGGCCGGCTTCGTCGTCACGGCGACGGCCAGCCAGGTCGCGCTGTGGCGCCCGCCGGTGGGAACCTCGCCGGTGGTCGCGCGCAGGTTTGCCACCTCCGGGCCCGGGTCGATCGCGTCCGCGGCCGTGGACGGCGACACCGTCGCGCTGTACGGACTGGGCTCGGCAACGACGTACCGCGGTCAGGTGCCGCCCGCGGCGCCGGTGGCCATCGACGAGGCGGCCTACCGCGCGACGATCTTCCCCTCCGCGTGGGAGATGACCCCGATCCACGGCATCGCGGCACGCGGCGACGGGGTCATCGTGGTTGCGGCCAGCGGGCCCGCCGGCGCTGCCTTGATCGAGCTGCGCACGGCCGCCAGATAGGCCGATCCGCCGAACGCTCCAGGCCCAGGCCGCTGACGGGCCTGAAGGGCGACGGCGCAGAGGCTCGCGCCGGCAAAGACGTTGCTCGGGGCGCAGATCGCCAGTAGGTTGGCGGCTCATGGACTACGAGCTGATCCGCACGATGTTACAGGCCATCTCTTCGCTCGCGATCGCCGGCGGCTTCATTTACACGTCCATCGAATTTCGCAAGGGCCGCGAGGCGCGGCACGTCGCCAACTTCACGCGGCTGGTGGAGATGCAGATGGAGCTGCGGCGGATGCGGGTCGATGATCCGTCGCTGGCCAATGTCTATCAGCATGACGTGCAGGGGCTGAAGACCGACCGCGAGGTTCGCGAGTATTTCTTCAACCTGATGCAGCTCTCGGTGTTCGAGATCGTCTGGTTCAGCTATCGCGCCAGGCAGCTGCCTCGCGACTACTTCGAATCGTGGGACAAGCGCATGCGCGAGATCGCCAAAGAGGCATCGTTCCGCGCCATGATGGAGGGCCCGAACATGAAGATCCTCCACGACGAGTTTCAGGCCTATGTACAAGCGATGGTGGCGGAGGAGCGGGCCCGGACAGGCCAGTGACCTTGACGTAGTGGACGTCAGGCCCCGAGGGCCTCGTGTCTACCACGCCGACACGTGCCGCGAAAAACGCCCGAACCGGCCACGTGCTAGCACCCGCGAGCCTGCGCCGCCTTCGCGGCGGCGGTGCATACACAAGCGGATCCCGATCGCGATGGCCTCGGCGGCGTCGAGGCGCGGACAATGAGCGCGCATACCGTACGATGCAGCCGGACGCCGCGCAGCGCCTGCACGTGGCGCAGTGCCGTCACGTACGACTCGCCCGTCTCGGCCTGGCGCTCGCGCACGCGTTGCTTGAGATCTCGCTTCCGGGTCATTCGCACTTTCCTCGCAGGCGTCGCGGCCGCTGCCATGCTGGGCCGCGAGGCCCGGGAAAGTGAGCTTGGGTGCGGTCGAGGAGAGGACTCCCCTTTGCCCTCGCGTCGCGATCGGGCATGGGCCGATCGTCTGAGGGTCACGCGGGACAACGCCGCGCCATGTCGGATCATGATGGACGCGACCGGATGGCCTGTCAATCCACGTTCCGGCCACGCTCGCATTGGCCACCATGAGGGGCGCGTGGGGCGCTGCCGCTCGGGCGCGCGGGCGAAATCGCCCTGTTCGCTCGCGATGGCGCGGACACGTCAACGTGGCTACCGTGGAGAGCTCATGCAGCACCACGTCTACCTGTCACCCGGGATGTTCGGGTTTGGCAGGCTCGGCTCGTACAACTACTTCGTGCATGTCGAGCGCGAGCTCGCGTTGCGGTTCGCGGCCGCGGGTCACGAGCTCGTCGCGCACGTCATCGATGACCTGCCGACCGCCTCGATCCGGAGGCGCGCGACGCGGCTGGCCGAGACCGTCGCA
>Ga0137459_1000757_pt1 | contig 10934 bp, 17 predicted proteins | sample EasRivERMGT700_2_FD_104908 | JGI IMG/M metagenome (GOLD analysis project Ga0137459, IMG submission 104908) | Soil microbial communities from meander-bound floodplain in the East River, Colorado, USA - East River MetaG ERMGT700_2 | ecosystem: Environmental > Terrestrial > Soil > Floodplain ...
GGATGCAGAGATGTGAACGAGCCAAGGTGCTCACATCTCTGCACAGTCTTACGCGTTGGCAGTCCACTCGCCGCCCACGGTCGCGCTATTGCCCGTCGCCGGGTCCGTCAACGAGACCGTCACAGCGAGCCGTAAGCACAGATCGTACAGCGCGCTTGCCACACAGTAGAGAATCTCACCATCAGTGAGTTCCACCGGCACAGCTGCATCCGCATTCGCCCAGGCGGTCTTATCGCCAGCCACGAAGGCAGCATATTCCGCTTGCTTCGCAATGAGCACAGCCTTTCCACCGCCGAGCAGCTCCTTGATGATCAAGGAATTCCACCGGTAGCCGAGACCGCTCTTCAGTTCACCGCGCAACACAATACCGAGCAGCTTCAACTCGCGCTGAATGTCACCCATCGTATTGCGTTGGGTCATCTGGTTAACCGTCTGCGGGTTCGCAGGTGCCACAAACGTGCGCACAAATCCGCGGGTATCGAACACGATCGCGCCGAAGCGCCCGCTCGCACCCATCGACATCAATGGTCCAGTAACTTTAGCCATTTAGATTCACCTCCTTTCATGCTTGGGATGGTGCACGCCTGGCGCGCGCACCGCCGTAAACGTGGCGCAATCTTATTGCACCACGATAAAGCCAAATCAAATCTTGATGATGACATTCACCACCAGGCTAGGTGGCATGTTGTTGTGAGCTGCATCACCACCAGTCGATCCAGTAACGCTACCAGACAAGCTATTCATCCTATAGTTGCTTGTGCCTGTCTGCATGCCTGCCGCCGCACCCGTTACTGTGCCGTGCGTGTGTGCTGGCATTTCGCTTGCTGTCAGCGTGTGCGCTTCCTCGCCGCCGCTGTTGCCTACTACATTGCCCAATGTCGCGCTTCCGGACCCACCTGCACCAACAGCCACACGTCGCCGCAGATCTGGCACGTTAAATGTCGTGGAGCCATCCCCCGCACCGAAGCTCGAACCGATCACTGCAAACAATGCCGCATAGGTCGAGCGCGATACAGCTGCACCATTACACAAGAGCCAGCCAGCAGGCGCAAAGCTCCCGCCATAGTTCAGCATCATGCCAGGCGCGAACGCCGCACTGATCGGTGCGTAGGCTGCATCGTGATTGTGTGAAGTGGAGGAATAGACTCCAGCGTGATCATGACTCACCGGTGAATAAATGCCAGTGTGAAGATGGCTGAGCAAACTATAAAGCGCGTTGGCGCGAGCTCCAGTCAAATATTGCAGGTGGTCATCATCCCCCAAACCTTCAAGGTCTCCATGATCGTGATCGTGCAAAAAAGGCGCATACACACCGGTGTGCAGGTGCGCGATCGCGGCATACAAAAGATCAGCTTGTTCCTGGGTCAATCCTGACATGGAAAACTCCTTGAATGCTTCTCGCTGTGCGAGCTGCGCCGCTGTCTGCGGGTCGCGTGGTTTGAACCATCGCAGCGCAACACCTCCACGCCGAAAGATGATTCCGCGTCCCAATCGCCCGCGCGCGTCCTGGCTGAATAATGGTCCTCGAACCTTCGGCACCGGTCACGCTCCAAACACTTCAAGCCCATCAAAATAATATGAACCTGCCGCCCCATCGCGCACGATCTCACATCGATGCAAACCATAATTGATCACGCCGCAGTTCCATTCCTGCTGATGGATCCATGTTGCATTGTTTTGTGAAACCACCACCGGCGCCAGCCCGTCAATTTGCACATTCAACGCGCCCAGGGTGGGACCTTTCGAAAAGATCAAACTCAAGCTCGTCCCGAAAAACCAAAAGGTAATTGTTGGTGTGCCATTTGCCGCACTGATCTTCGTGCTTCCCCCATACATCACCGAACCATTAGCGCTACTCCATTCCAAAGGCGGTGTGTAGCTAAGCGATGGATTGGTATCGTCAAATTTCCCTGGCGCGAATGCTACTCCCAGGTCCTGCACCCACCAGTCCGCGATCGTCGCGGCATTGGTCGCCACTGGTTCAACCAGGTCAAAATAGCCTTGCCCCAAAACTCCCATCGAGTCATACATGCCATAGGCACACGCGAAGAAGGTCTTGCCCTTGTCCGCCATGGTGAATTTATAAGGCGCGTTGTTGACCCACAATCCTCGCTCTTCAGTTGTGAGCCCTGCATAGATCGATTCCGCATCTGCCCAACGCAAAGAGATCTCCTGAAACGCAGTTGCAAACCAGCCGGTGCCATACATGGTTTGCAGCGCGCCACGTCCCCAATAACGCAAAGCATCCACCATCTTGTTGATGCTTTGAAAATTGGCTTGTTGCTCCTCGCGCGCCGCGCTCGCCGTCATTCTGGGCGATGCATATCTCTTCGCTGTCTGTCCCTGGAAAATAATCGATTTCCCCACCTGCCCCCGTGCACTCACGCTCCCCAATGGATTGATGACTTTGGGCATGGTAGAACCTCCGTTCTAAATTCTAACACGCTATACACCATAGACCATTCAACACCCACACATCACACCTACAACTTACATGGGTGGTTAACTCCTACACCACACACCACTATAAGCACTACTGGCTCTGGTTAATTCGTTCCTCCCTGTGCGTATTCGATCCGTGATGAATTCTCATTAGCATATTGGATAAAGAACCGCATCACACCATCCGCTAGTTGTTCCCGTCACCATACGAACACCTGCACTAAGACTATTCCCCACCATCACCACACACACGCGCGCGGTTAGTGTTGACGATTCCCTTCCACCATCTCACCATGCTCTCTTGCTCTATCGGCTCCGACTTAACAACTCGTAACCTTATCTCTATTTCCAAACGCAGCTGGTCATCACGTCAACAAAATTCTATCTGTGATGAATTCCCATGCGTGAGGAGGTCGGCTCTGCCGCGGCGGGCGGACGGGAAAGTACATCCCGTCCGCCCGCCGCTTCTCATGAAAAGCGCTTTAAGTGCAGGTACATCACGCGCTTGCGGGAAGCTCTGAAGGCGGCCGCCTTCAGAGCTTCCGCATCGCTAACCATCACACGCTCATGTGGACGTGCTCCACACGTCCACATTCGCTAAACGCCCCACACCCAAATGGACTCCCGTTAAATTCTTTGCCACCGTCGCTGCGGGTGGTCCGCTCACCACATCAGCGAAAACCGTACGCCGGTGATTGTGTTCGTGGATTGCGGGAACGTGCACCCGCATCCACGCCCACAAACACCGAACCGCGCACACTCGCTCATGTGGTGTGGACGGTGCTGGGCGGCGCAGCCCGATTCCATTGCATCGGGCTGACTGAGCCGCCCATCCCCGCCACCGCGGACCACCCTCCGCGCCCACTGGCAAAGCAACTCATTCATCCTCCGCGCCCGTTATATTGACCTGGCTCCGGGTCGCTGACACTGGCTCCCAAGCGAAAACCTTCACGCGCAAAGCGGACTACGCTCAGCCTGGCGGCTTCGCTAGGTCCGCTTTTGCTACCTACTGCATCTGACAGTTAATCCCGTCAAACCTTCGGGCTTCGCTCTCAAAAACTCCACCCTTCGGGGGCGCGGTCGCAGGCTCTGACAAGCCGGGTAAACCGTCCTGCTTCGCGTTGAGCGGATTGGTTTTAGATGCGCTAAACCCATGCGCTCTAAAACCAATCCGCTCTTCATGCTCTCCGGGACGGTTTACCACGGGACCCGTTATATTGCAAAATCACGCGGCTGGAAGTTGGTCCCGGCGCGCAAACCTTTTTCTACCCTCGGCGGCGGCAAGAACGCTACGCTGCGACGCCGCCCAACTCCGGTCTCTCAGCGACCAAAGACATCAGCGTCCTTTTAGAGTACAAGGTACGTGTGTGTGGCTTGTGGCTAAACGTGGGCTGGATCCCGTTTTATAAAACGTGAACAATTCCCTAGCTTTGGGTGAGTTCCCCAGGCATTTTCCAAGCTCTCCCACAGCCCAAGCCACACACACCTGGACGAGGAGCATTCCCCGTTACCGAAGGGCTGGCGCGCGTGCGGCGAAAACCACGCCGCAGAGCCGACGATCACGGCTCAATGGTTCGCTCTGCTCACCATGCGCGCCCGCTTCGGATGCAAACGAATGGACCGTTTAACAAGCGGGTCATTTCAGCAAAACGCTTCGCTTTGCTTCCATTCCGCGTTTGCTTCGCGTCGTTGGTCGAGTCACGTGTCCAAACGGAGTGTCATGTCAAAAATTGGTATCACCCTTCCGCGATCTGAGTTAATTTCTCGTTCTGGCTTCCCTCTTTGGTTGCCAGTGTCCCTCCCGGTTGAAGAGCTGCGGCGTCTGATGCGTGGTCCGCGTGCGGCTCTCCTCCTGAACGCTCCGCAGTCGTCGCCCTGTGGGTGCAATTGCGGGCACCACAGCCTGGCGTGCAACAATGTGCGGCTGCGCAGTTCTGCCCTCTCTGTTCGGTCGCCCAGTATGCCAGTGTTCCCCGCTCATAAGCAGTCCGCGCAGCCGCCGCCCATTGTGCCAGGCAGCCCACAATTGCAAGCCGCCGAGGGTTTCCAGCGTCCCGGGCAAAAAGGCACGGATCCGGCTCAGCCGGTAGTTGCACCCGTTTAACACACAAAAAAAGCCCTGGCTACCCGTTTTAGGGCTGCCAGGGCATATGTAGAACAGTTGGGCTACATTCCGGAAGATCGATTTTCAGGGTCCGTCGAAGAGATCTCGAATCCTGATCAATCCAGCCTCGACGATGAAATCTCCATGCGGACCACTCACAGCAGCCAGGTATTTAAACGCCTGGTCTTTTGGCATTCGTAGCTCGGCGCTTGCGTTTGCGACGACCTGGCGCACTGTCATCAGTCCGAAATCTGCCGCGTCGATTTTGCTTCGAAGCCACATCGAGAAGTTTGCGCTGTTGTGCGACATAGTGCCGATATCGTTGGACCTCTTCCACGACAGCGACGAGAGCAAAGATTGCAAGCGCACTGATGACCACATCGCGCCCTTCCCCACGCGCGACGATCGCCGCGATCGCGGAAAGTGCGACACGCTCGAGCGTGCGCTCGAGCGTAATATTGTGTGCAAGGTACCGTGGGAGTCTGGCCATAAGAGGAGCTGTCCTGCTCCAATGGTAGCACGCCTGTTCTTTTTTCGCCGCACATCTAAACCTTGAAGGTCCCTTGCATTTCATCGGTTTTGCGAGCTTCGAACGCCTGCCCATACCTTTTCGATTCCTCGCGATAGGTTGCAATCCACTGATCAACACGATCACGTGCAACCTTTACGGCCTGTTCAGCTTGTCGCACCTGGTGCGCTGTGAAATGTCCATCACGGTCCAGAAGCATGGTCAGATATCGTTTATTCGCCTGTTGCATCGTCTCGACCAGGTCCACAAAATCATTTTTCACCACCGGTGTTAAATTTGTTGCCATTTGATTTTTCCTTTCACGAGTCATCATCCATCATCGAGAAAAACAATCCCTGATCACGTGTGCACACACTCACGTTTTCAGCCAAGATTGGCACGCCATTGTGCAGCTCCATGCGAGCTTCACCGATCGGTAAATTGAAAAGCTCCGACATCATATTCACAAGCCGGTCTGTTTGCTCATCGCTGATCGCGTCCAGGTCGAGCATATAAACATTTTCCACACCACGACCAGGCAAACTTGCTTTGCGCATGAGCATTGATTTGATGGGCAGCACTGCGCCAGGGAAGATCGATCCCCACACCACGGCCCGATGCTCATCATGTATCGTTGCAGTGGTCAACCACTCAGCCTTAGTGTTCATCCTTCACCTTCCCTTCGATATCGATCTCGCTTTCACTCACCCGATTCGATTTGCGAACCTTCAAGTATTCCGCATAGCTGCACCGGCGAAAGCCTATCTCCTCCATGCGCCAGTCAAAGGCATCTGTGTTAATTCGGGCAACCACATGATCTTCTTTATGCACGTAATAGAACCAAACTTTTTCATTCATCAGATATGCACTCCTTTTCTTCCAGGAATATCGACCGCGTGTATCCACTCACGCCGGCATGCTCAATGCGCCACCAATCTGCATTCGATTGATCCAGCACGCGGACCACGTCCCCACTATTTAGCCAGGTCAATATTTGCGAATGCACGCTCAACCCCTCGCGCACATTCAGAGCTTCCTCAGCAATCACCAGGGCGCACAGCTCGACCGGTGCAGCACCTTCCCCCTGCAGGGGGAAGGTCGGGATAGGGGTTACTGTCTGTGTTTGCGTCGCAAACGTTGGCGCCATGGTCACGGCCTGCGCAGTTGATATCCTCGCGCTTTGCAAACATGCCAGGCTCATCAGTGCCAGGCTAATTAACACGACGACGAGTCTTTTTTTCATCGGGTCTCCCTTCAATGTCAATGTGACCTACATCGTTCCAGATCTCCCACCGACCTTCTAAATATTCTTCCGCCGTGCACCGGCGAAAGCCCAGCTGCTCCATCATTCCAACCACCCTCTCGACGGTCACCACCGCAACCAGGTGATCCTCATCCCTGCGAAAGTAGAAACGTTTGGGGTTCATGCTTCCTCACTTTCTGAACATCTGCACTCCGATTCCAATCCCCCCCAGCAATCAGGGCAGTGTGTTCCAAATGCAACATTGTTCCGCGCATCCCTACATCGACCACACCGGCAATCATGATCGTGTCCAAAAGGATTTTTATCCTTCTTCACAATGTTGAGATCAACGGTCCAGTTATATTCGATGCGATGAATCGCGGTTCCGAGGGGCAACCCTTCGCGCTTTGCCCGCTCAACATGCGCCTTGATCAAGTCCACGGTCACATGCTCGAGCTTAGCCAGGCGAGATCTCTTCGGCTCTCGAATGCCTGCGGCATCGAGCGCAGCCAGGCAGAGTCCGCTGGGAGCGGATTCTGGGGCTTCTTCTTCTTCTAGAGGTAGATAGGAAGTGATCACACTTCCACTAGTGGAAGATGAAGAACTTAACGCGCCAGAATCCGCTGGGAGCGGATTCTGGAACGCACGCCCAAAGAAGGTATCTCCCCTGGGTAACCAAATCGTGCGGCCATGTTCGCCAGTCTGCTTGAATAAAAATCCCTTGGCAGCCAGGCTTTCCAATGCAGGGCGAATCGCATCATCACTCAAGCCGGTGCACACCTGCAACTCTTTCACAGTCATCGCCTGCCGCACAAGCATATAAGCCAAAAAGATCATCGGCTGCACACCGCGCAATCCATTTAGAAAATTGATGGTCTCTGCATCTTGCATGAATTGCTCCTTGTTCAATGCAAGCCGCGCGCATGCCCGCGCGGCCTGTTGTTACTGTCACTTGTCAGCGTCACTCAGCTGGCGCTCTCTGTATTTGGCTTGCTTGCAGGCTCGGTTGCAGTACTGCCGCCGCCTGCCTCGTCCGGGATCGATGCGCCGGCCACAGTAGATGCATACCCGGTGCTCATCGGGCGCATGGGCTCGCCGATCGCGTTTTGCACGTGCTGGCAGGGTTCCGGAGTTCTCCACTCTTTGCCCGCCCTCATGCACTTCAGGCAATACACACGCACCCGATTCCCATTGAGATCTTCCACCCAAGCTACCTCGCCATCTTCCGGAGTTTTCCCGCTCTGCTTCTTTCCTAATCTCTGCGATATCCATTCCTTGGGGTTCTCGAAAAAACTTGCTGCCTGCTCCTGTGTCGAGTATCCATTCGAAGGCACATGCAAAGAGTCATCCATTGGCAGCGCAGGAAGATCAATCACCTGCCCAGGCAATCGCAGATCGCGCTTTACATCGTCCACCAGGCGCAGGGAAATCTCACGTCCCAGCTGCGCCATATCACGCTTAAGCATTTCTTCAGCCTGGCGCATTCCCTCATCATGCACCTTGGCTTTTTCCACACCTAGCGAGATCTCCGCGGAGATCGCCGGCTCAGATCCATGGAACGCATACAGCACCATCAAATGCCCAACAGCTGCACCAATGAAAATATAGCTCAGTGGCTTTGTCATTTCCTCGGCGATCAACATTCCGGAAGAGATACCCACCTCGATTCCAACTAAGCCGATTGAACCCAACAACCCGAGCAGAAAACCGAGCCCTGAATACACATACTGCGAAACACTGCGGCTACCTCCCACGAATTGCATAAACCACACCAACGCGGATATGTCGAAGAGCAACAGGCCCGCAGCCTGGTCAAATAAACTCCCTGGGAAAACGCGCCCAAGGGCGCTATAGCTCAAGCTGATGATGATCACGAACACGCCAACAGCAAAGAGCCCACCAAACACTTTAGCAAATGGTCCAATTAACTTTTTCATTGTCGCAGGTCCTTTCAGATTTTCTTACGGCTTCAACATCAATTCGCCGCCCATCTCCATTTGCACGGGGATAGGTTTATATGGCTGCCAGGCACCATTAGCTTTGAATGGATCATGTCGCGCTCGTCCGTTTTCGCGGAGGCGCTTCTGTGCTTTCTCGATATCCCCATCAAAGTATTTATCAGCCAGTCCATGCAAACCAAGATGCCCAAGGTAACTATGATATTTTCGTCCTTGCATCGATGCATTACATCGTAGACACTTCTCCGGCGTCTCATGATCGATCACCGCCAGCCCGCCCAATCGTTGAATGTTTTTCTTTCGTTTCATTGTCGCAGATCCTTTCTTGTCGTAAAATAAATTTGTCGCTGCCTTGTTCCGGGCTCCGTCGCAGGTCCTCCGGAGCAGGGCAGCGGTACATCGGGCTCAGTGCATCAACACCGAGCTTCACATCACAGATCTGGGGGCATGCCAGATCTGAAAATGCCACTTTTGGAGGTACATTATGAATAGGGAAGTTGAGAACTATCTTTCATCGTTTAAATTTGCGAAGTCAACGAAAGATAGCTACCGTCGCATTCTCAATCAGCTGATCACCATCCCCGATCTTGATCAGTTGGACGCCACGGGTTTGCTTGAATTTATAAATAAGCCTGGGTGGGGAAACTCACAACAAAATGTTTCACTCTTCTGTGCTCAAAAATTCCTTCGATGGAAATACAACAATCATCACCCCGCACTCTCTGCTGCCATCCTACGCATCAAACCAAAGCCGCGCAGGTCACTCGATCCAACCAGAGCACTTCAAGTCCTCGCGTCATTCAATCCATACACACCGATCGGCGCGCGAGATCTCGCCATTGTTGCATTCGGTCTCGATACCGGTTTTCGTCGAGCTGAGCTTTGCTCAATGCAGCTCGCCGATATCAACTTCTACACCAACACGGCCACAGCATTATGCAAAGGTGGCCAGTTCGAATATGGTGCCTTCTCTCCGGAAACAGCAGCACTCACTCAGTCCTGGCTAAATCTTCGCAAGCCATCTGATGGTGTTGGTAATCTCTTCATCAACACAAAGACCGGCAAAGCTCTCACTGGTGATGGTCTCAATTGCATGTTCAAACGCTTGAGCAAAACACTTGGCTTTAAAATCTCCGCCCACGATCTACGAGCATCGTTTGCCACACTATCCACCCTCAACGGTGCACCATCGCGCACAGTGCAGGAAGCTGGTCGTTGGTCAGATATCGAGATGGTTGAGCACTACACAGGCAACTTGCAGCTCAATGCCATTCGTCCATATTTACCCATGCACAATCTCGGGAATTCATGAACTCACAAGGCTTAGATGTGGGTTCGATTCCCGCCCAGGGCACACAGTCTATTTGGTTGTTAAAGTGCCACTATCACTTTTCAGCCCGTAGGCTCGTTGCGCAAAGACTCTCAGTTACAGCTGGGAGTCTTTGTGTTTCATGGGCTCTTTGGCGGTCCAGCGAAGATCCAAAGCGCCACGAACAGAGACAATAAAAGCCAGGTCACGAAATTAGCTTCGTCACTTGGCTCACCATCAGGCTTTGATTGCAACCACCGCGGACTTTCGGGATTCGATGAATCGGGCAATATCGCTTCTAGGAATTCGAAGAGGCGAGTTGCGAGCTGCCGGATTAAGTTTGTACGCATTAGGGAAAGCTCCAGTCTGATAGTAATTCACCACCGTTCGAACCGAGCATTTCAAAAGCTTTGCCGTCTGGGTTGTGTTTAAGTCCTGGTTTGTCATAAAGCTATTGTAAGCAATGTACGCAACGCTGTCAAGATACTGATTTCCCACCAGGCATTAACGCGATCACCGCCCTGGCGGTGACAAACCAGGGCGGTGATCAATTAATAAAAACATGGTGGTTCACGGCGTGAGGGGGGCACGTCGTTCCCCACCGGCGAGAATAATACCACTCACACATAGGGCTTTGCAAGCCCTCGCGCTAGTAATTCATTATTCAAACTTTTTCCCTCACGCAGAATCTGCGCGCGGTCCGTCGATCCCTGCACAAACAAAATATGAGCCAGCCAGCGGCCATATTTATCAGCCTTCCCAATGTTCGTAATTACCAATGCGCCAGGCGGGCACATCAGCTCGCAAAACTCACGCGCTCGATCGCTAATGCCCTGCATGGTCCACTGCACTACCTCCGGCGTGTTAATTTCAGCCAGGCGCACATCCACCTGCAGGTGAGTTCTGAATCCAAGATCGAGATCGATCCAGCAAGTATCGCCATCCACCCACCGAATGATTGTGCCAGGATACTGAAACATAAACACTCCTCAAAAATGGGTGAGCCGCTTCCGGCAGCTCACCCGTTCATTCCACCGTCACACCTTACCGCGCGCGAGCGCGCGCAGTGCCGGTTTGCACGCCAAAGAAAAAACCGATCACTATGGAGCCAAATGCCCATAGCTCTGTAGGCACGCCCAGCCCCAGCACGAGCAAGATAATAATCCCGATCACGATCGCGATCGCAATTATGCTCGATGTATTTTCCAACCAATTAGACATAGCGATTTCCTTTCATCGCAAATTTTGGATGCAGAGATGTGAACGAGCCAAGGTGCTCACATCTCTGCACAGTCTTACGCGTTGGCAGTCCACTCGCCGCCCACGGTCGCGCTATTGCCCGTCGCCGGGTCCGTCAACGAGACCGTCAC
>Ga0137459_1000759_pt1 | contig 10889 bp, 7 predicted proteins | sample EasRivERMGT700_2_FD_104908 | JGI IMG/M metagenome (GOLD analysis project Ga0137459, IMG submission 104908) | Soil microbial communities from meander-bound floodplain in the East River, Colorado, USA - East River MetaG ERMGT700_2 | ecosystem: Environmental > Terrestrial > Soil > Floodplain ...
ACCTTCGAGGTGAGCAAGAGCAAGACCTACCCCGTGCCCATCGCGGAGCTCTGGAAGGCGTTCATGCGCTGCAAGGAGTGGCTCGACGGCGAGACCCTGCGCATGAGCAGGGCGACCAAGCACAAGACGATGCGCATGAAGTGGTCGGACGGCACGCCGGTCGAGGCGTACTTCCTGGAGAAGGGCGCCGCGAAGAGCCAGCTCGCGCTCTCGCACCGCAAGCTGACCTCGCGCGCCGAGGCCGCCAGACTGCGGACCTACTGGGGCGGGCGACTCGCCGCGATCGGAGAGCTGCTCGAGCGGTAGCTCTGAACGCCGGTCTTCTCCGGCGTTTCCGCGGGAGGCGGCCCGAGCGATCGGGCCGTCTCCCGAGCCGGGAGCTGCAGGTCTCACGCGCACGGGAGAATCCGGCCGCGCGTGCCGATATCATTCGGCGCATGTCGCGTCCGTCGCCTGGCTCACCCCTCTTCCGGCGCCCTTCCATCCGCCCCGTGCCCAAGGCCGGCGCCAAGGTCAGCGAGCACCACCTCGCGAACGGGATGCGCGTGCTGCTGGCCGAACGCCACGGCGACCCGGTCGTGGCGAGCGTGCTGCTCTACCGCGCCGGGGCGCGCACCGAGACCGAGCGCGAGGCCGGGGTCTCGCACTTCCTCGAGCACATGATGTTCAAGGGCACGCAGCGCTTCGGGAAGGGCGAGGTCGATCGCCTGACGACCGAGCTGGGCGGCGCCAACAACGCCTTCACGAGCCACGACCACACGGCCTACTGGTTCGAGCTCGCCTCGGACCGCTGGGAGAAGGCGCTCGAGCTCGAGGCCGATCGCATGCAGCACCTGCTGCTCGATCCGGCCGAGTTCGACGCCGAGCGCGCGGTCGTGCTCGAGGAGCTGGCGATGGGCGAGGACGATCCCTGGCGCGCGCTCTCGCGCCGCGTCGAGGAGGTGCTCTTCCCTCACCATCCCTACGGGCGCCCGATCATCGGCTATCCCGAGACGCTGAAGGCCCTGCGCCCGGAGGACATGCGCGCCTACTACCGGCGCTTCTACCACCCGGGCAACGCCACCTTGGTCGTGTGCGGCGACATCGAACCCGCGGCGGCCCTGGCGGTCGTGCGCGCGCGCTTCGAGCGCATCCCGCGCGGCGTGCCCTTCGCCGAGGCGGATTGCTTCCGGCGCCCGATCGAGGAGCCGGCCGGCGAGAAGCGCGTGCACGCGAGCTGGGACGATCCCGGGCGGCGGCTCTTGATGGTCTGGCCGACGACCAAGGTCGGAACGCCCGACGACGACGCGCTCGACGTCGCCACCATCGTCCTGGCCGGAGGGCGCATGTCGCGCCTGTGGCGCCGGCTCGTGCTCGACCAGGGCCTCGCCACCAGCGTCTCGGCCAGCAACGACTCGCGCGTCGAGGGCGGCGCGCTGTGGATCTTCGCCGAGTGCGCGCACGACGTCGAGCCGGCCAAGCTCGAGGCCGCGCTCCACTCCGAGATCGTGCGCTTCTCCGCCGAGCGCGTCGCGGCCGAGGAGCTCGCGCGCGCGCGCGCCATCCTGGTGGCCGGTGAGGCCTTCGAGGGCGAGACCGTGACCGACGTGGCCGAGGAGCTCGGCGAGTGGGCCGTGGACGACGACTGGCACCGCGCCTTCGACGGCTGCGAGCAGCACCTCGAGATCGGGGCCGCCAAGCTGCAAGACGTCGCGCGCCGCTACCTCGTCCCGGCGCGGCGCGTGGTGGGCTGGTGCGAGCCGCGCGCGCAGCGAGCAGGGAATGCGAAGCGTGCCCGGCCCTCCTCGGCGACGCGCAAGAAGGCCGCGCGGGGCGCGCGGACTTCGCGATGAAGGCCGCCACCGTCCAGAAGTCGCCGTCGCGCGCGCTCGCCGTCCCGCACATCCCGGTCGAGCGCTTCGCGCTGCGCTGCGGCGCGCAGCTCCTGGTCTCGCCACGGCCCGGGGCGAGCGTGTGCGCCGTGCAGGTGCACCTGCGCGGCGGGAACTCGCTCGACCCGACGGGCCGCGAGGGGCTGGCGCTCCTCACCGGACGGCTGGTCGACCAGGGCACGACTGAATCGAGCGAGGAGGAGCTGGCCGCGCGCCTCGAGAACGCCGGCGGCAGCCTCGGCGGCGGCGCCACGGGACTCTCGGGCCAGATGGCGAACGAGCGCTGGGAGCTCCTGCTCGAGACGCTGTGCGAGTGCCTGACGACGCCCACCTATCCCGAGGAGAAGATCGAGCGCCAGAAGCAGCGCCTGATCGACCGCCTGAAGGTCGACCTCGAGGATCCGCGCGTCCAGGGCGCGCAGCTCTTCCGCAAGCTCGTGTACGGCTCGCACTGGCTGGGCCGCCCCGAGCACGGTGAGCCGGCGACGGTCGGCCGCATCGGCCGCGCCGACCTGAAGCGTTTCCACGCCTCGAACTGGTGCGGCAAGCGCGCGCTCATCGCCTTCTGCGGCGAGGCGCCGCCCGCCAAGGTGCGGCGCCTGCTCGATGCCCGCCTCGCCGACTGGCGTCCGGGCGAGGGGCTCGGGCCGCCGGACCTCGACTTCCCGCCGCGCACGCCGCGCGTCGCGGCCTTCCCGGCCGAGCGCCAGCAGGTGCACGTCTTCCTCGGACACCTCGGCATCACGCGCACCGATCCGGACTATGCGGCGCTGACGGTGATGGACCACGTGCTCGGCACGGGGCCGGGCTTCACCAACCGGATCTCGCGGCGCCTGCGCGACGAGCTCGGGCTCGCCTACACGGTCAGCGCCTCGATCTCGAGCTCGGCCGGCGTCCTGCCCGGCATCTTCACGGCCTACATCGGCACCTCGCCCGCGCACCTCGCGACGGCCGTGAGCGGCTTCCTGCGCGAGATCCGGCGCATCCAGAGGGAGCTCGTACCGAGGGACGAGCTCGCCCTCGCGAAGAACTATCTGACGGGCTCCTTCGTCCTCGGCTTCGAGCGCGCCGCGCGCCGCGTGCAGACGATCGTCTCGGCGGAGCGCAACAAGCTGCCCGACGACCACCTTTCCCAGCTCGTGCGCGCCTTCGCCGCCGTGACGCCCGAGGACGTGCGCCGCGTGGCGCAGAAGCATCTGTCGGCGGAGGAACACTGCCTGGTCGTGGCGGGACCGGTGAAGGAGAAGGACGTCGAGAAGCTCCTCGTGTCTTCGAGGCGGCGCTGAGCTTCTGCGTCGCGGAGGACCTCTCCTCGCCTCCGTGGCTGCGCTTCTCGCGCCAGCATCACCAGTCCGCCATCTGGTTGTCCGCCCAGGCGCGTCTGAACCTCTCGGAGCGAAGGCGGCCTTCGAGCACGAGCCTCTGCACGCGAACAGGAAAGTCGGTGCTGGCGCGCAGGAAGACGGCACCAAGCTGGCGTGATCCGGCCTCGACCTCGAGCGTCTCCCTGCCAGCGCTCATCAGGCGCACCACCTTTCCATCGTGCTCCAGCCTGACCGCGTAGGACTCCCCGGGGACCACCGCATCCTCGAAGAAGGCGAAGTCAGCGGGTCCTTCGAGCCGGTGCGCGTTCATGGCCCACACGAAGTGCCCAGCACCATCGTCACAGATCCCGAGCGCCAAGCCCGAGGCTCTGCCACCTTCCATCGCTTCGAACGAGAAGTCGTACTGCGCGGTGAGCGGCGCCTCGAGGTCGTAGAGCGTTTGCAGGTAGGCCTGCCCGAGCGCGGTCAGTTCACCGTTCGACACCCGGAAGGGGACGTCTTTCACGATCGTCGTGCCCAGGCCGTCGATCGACGGGTACGGCCTGATCGCGAAGTCGTCCAGCTCGCGTGGCTTGTCGAAGGCGTAGGTGATGCGCATGCGCTCTCCCTTGAGCTTCTCGCATTTCCCGCTCAGCGCCTTGGCGGGATCTCCGAACTGCAGGTCGAAGTCCTGCTCGAGTAGTGTCCGGGCCTGGGCCTTCAGCAGGTCGTGCTTCCGCTCCACGATCGAGGTATCGGCGCACTCGACGAGCAGACTGCGGAGGTCCTCCACGCGCGCCTTGATCTCCGTGCGCGTCGTGGGTGGCGGACGGTCTACCAGCACGGCGAGCTTCCGCATGGCCTTGCCGAGCCGCACGCGCGCGGGATAGTCGCCGTTCCCGTCGGCCTGGAGTGCCCGAGCCTCATCGCAGTCCGGCTCGAGCAGCTCTTTCCATTGCCTCTTCTCGTTCAGGATGAAGATGAAGAATCGCGCCCACTCGGACTTCCACGGTTCATCGTCCATCTCGTGCGCGAGCGAGAATGGATCGAGGATCTCGACCGACACGTGCCGGATCCCGCCCTTGGTGTCGTCCAGCTCGACGAGCCCTTCCGCGTAGGAGCGCACGCGGAACTTGTCCTGGGACACGTGCGGAAGATCGAGCCGTAGCCTCAGCTCCATGTCGGTCGGCACCCGAGCGAGGAAGCCGTCGCGCAAGGCCTCCCATGCCGTCACGCGACGTTCCTCGAGCTCGAGCCGCGCCACGAACGCAGCCTCCCCGCCTGCACGCAGCCCGGCCATTCGTGCGCGTCCCGCCCGGATGCGGCCGAGGCCGATCTCGGCCATCGCCCAAGCGAGTTGCTCATCCGGAGTCGCGTCGGCGATCGAGAGTGCGTGCAGCGCTCGCGCGGACGCGCCCGTCGATTTGCCCGGCTCGTTCGGCTGCGGCCTGGTCGCGAGGGGCGCGCGCGGAGCCGTTGCAACCGTCGTCGCTGCTGGCGCGCGGAGGTCCTCGCGGGAAAGTGCCGCTAGGACGGCATCGGGATTCACGGCCTCGGCGGGATAGGCGCGATTGTGCTCGACGCGGACCCAGGTGAGGAACGCTCTCTCGAGATCCTCGAGCCGCTCGGGCTCGAAGCTCGTCCTCAACGACTCGACGCTGCGCTCACCTGCGAACCCCTGCCGCAACCACTTGACCAGACCTGGCCGGTGTTTGCCGCCGTCAGCTCCCGCCAGGAAAGCGTAGAGCAGCGTCGCCTCCCGGTAGAAGGGCATCCAGGTGTCGGCCCCTGGCATCAAGTCCGGGTCCGACGTGTGCGTTTCGAAGAAGGGTCCGAGCGCCAGCGGATCATCGACCACGCAGATCTCCTCCAGCGTGCGCAGGAACGCCCAGCGCGAGTCTCGGACCTTGGTATCGCGCACGAATTCGGCCAGGCGTTCGGGTGCCGAGAAGCCTGCGCTAGCCACAGGGCGGGCCATGTAGTCGGCCATGCCCTCGAAGACCCAAGCGCGATCCGGGGCGCGATCCTTGCCGGTGTAGTAGGCGTGCTGCAGCACGTGCACGAGCGCGTGCTGTGCGGTGCGCGAGCGCTCCGCCGGATCGCGCGCCTCGGCGGGGTCTTCGTACAGCACGGCCGCGCCGACTTCGCGCGCGAAGTTGGTGACCGGGACGTCGAAGTGCAGCGCGCCGGTCACCCGCCGGCATTCCTCGATGGCCTCGCGCGAGCCGAGGACGATCACGACCAGTGCGGGCACGTCCTCGCGTTGCTCGAGTCCGAGCGGCTCGACGACCTCCTTCTCGAAACGGAGTCGCGCAGGCTCGAGCAGGGCGGCAGCCTCACGCGCCATCTCGCCAGCCTTGCGCGTGGTGGACTGCGGCCCTCGCTGCACGAAGATCAAGTAGGGCGGGAGCGCCTCGTGGTCGAACTCCTGACGCTTGAGGTAGGGGTGCTCACTCATCTTGTGAGCAAGCGCGGCAACGAATGGCGACTGACCGGCGGGCGGGCCTGCCTGCTGCGCCGTGGAAGGCGCGACGAAAATCAACAGGGCGAGGCCCACGATCCGCTCTGTTCCCTTGAGTCCCTTGCCGCCCATGTTCCTGCTCCCGCGACGATACTACTCGTCCGCCGTGACGGCTCGGTGCGGTTTCTCCCTCACTCGTTCTCCGAGTCCTCGAGTGGAAAAGAGAGCGAAGCCAGGATTCGCTTCACTTCCGGCAGGTCCTGGGCGCCCTGCAGCCCATCGATGGCCGCTCGCCTGACCTGAGCGTCCGGGTCCCGCAGTGCGACCTCGGCAACGTGGTGATCGCCTCGGTGGACAGGGTTCGGCGTCCGAGACCCTCGACCGCGGCCAGCCGGACCTGCGGATGGATCGGCTGAAAGAGCGCACCGCGGAGAAGCGGAGGAGCGCGGAGAAAGCAAGCCCGGAAATCAAGTAGCGCTCCGCGAGGTTCAGCGCCTCCGCGGTGCGCTCGGTTGCGCTACGCGAAGAGATCGTTCAGCTCGGTGAAGGACGCCGCGCCGGCGAGAACCTCGAACGAGCCCGACTCGGAGATGCCGCGCGCGGCGCGCAGGAAGGCACCCCACGCGACACGCGACAGGGCCGAGCCGAGCGACACGCGCCGGACGCCGAGCTCTGCGAGACGCGCGAGCGTGGGACCTGGCGCGGACACGAGGACGTTGATCGGCTTCGGAGCGACGGCCGCAACCAGCGCGGCGATGGCGCCGGCGTCGCGGACTCCGGGGGCGTAGAGGCAATCCGCTCCCGCCTCCGCGAACGCGACCAGCCGCTCGCGGGCCGTGCGCAGCGGGTCCGGATCACCGACGAGCCACGCCTCGCAGCGCGCCGTCAGCACCACGGGGACCCCCGTCGCGTCGATCGCCGCGCGCGCCGCGCGGATGCGCTCGACCGCGAGGCGGAGCTCGAAGAGCGGCGCCGAGGCATCGCCGGTCGCGTCCTCGATCGAGAGACCCGCGACTCCCGTACGCACACACTCCGCCACGCTCGCGGCGACGCCCTCGGGCTCCCGTGCATAGCCCGCCTGGTAATCCGCGTTCACCGGCAGCGGCGTCGCGGTCACGATCTCGCGCACGTGCGCGAGCATGACGTCGCGCGGGACGGCCGTGATCGTGTCCGGCAGCCCGCGCGAGAACGCGAATCCGGCCGAGGTCGTCGCGAGCGCCCGGAAGCCGAGCTGGGCCAGGACCTTGGCCGTGCCCACGTCCCAGGGATTCGGCAGCACGAAGCATCCGGACTCGTGCAGTGTGCGGAACGAGGCCACGGCCGGCGGCACGGGGAGGGCGCGGTTCATGGCGCCACTCTACTCGTGTGGTTACAGGCCGAGACGTCCCGGCTACAGAGGGGGTCCCAACGGGCGGGAGCTGATCGCCGGAACACGGCTTGCATCTCTTCGCCCGGGCGGAGCACGCAGGAGCAGGAGTCGAGAGCAGGAACGAGGTGAGCACGATGCCGACACGCGCTGCTGGTTCTTTCCCCCGATCGATGGTGCTCGTTGCGTGTGCGCTGGCGCTCTCGGCCGAGCTGGCTGCGGGTCAGAAGAAGGACACGAAGCCTTCGCAGAAGGACATCAGCCGCGAGCTGAAGGAGCTCTACGACAGCGATCACAAGGACCAGGAGGACCCCAACTGGAACGAGACGACGGATCTCGAGTACTCGCGCCGGCAGAAGGTGCGCCGCGACCGGGTGATGGAGATCATCGAGGCCGGGATGCTGGCCGACCTGCAGGACTGGGACAACGCCGCGCTCCTGCTGCAACACGGCGAATCCGCGGACGACTTCCTCCTCGCGCACATCCTCTCGATCCCGTCGGGGATGGAGGACACGCCCTTCGGCAAGTTCATGTGCGCGGCGACGCTGGATCGGTTCCTGCAGAACTGCAGCCGGCCACAGATCTTCACGACCCAGAGCGGCGCGGCCGACCCCAGCGTCTACGCTCCCGCCGAGCCCTTCGACGATTCGATGAGCCAGGCGCTGCGCGCGGTCTTCGGCCTCGAGCCCGTGCGCGGGAAGCCCAAGATCGAGTCGAAGAACAGCAAGGGAGCGAGCGCCAAGGAGCTCCCGAAGCTCCTACAGCTCTCCGGGAAGGAAAAGGAACCCGTCGCCGGTCAGGAAGCTCCCGATTGGCTGGGCCGCACGCGCGAGATCGTGCTCTCCGGCGCGCTCAAGACCGACAAGGAATTCGACACGGCCGCGCACATCCTGCTCGCGAGCAAGTCGCCCGACGACCTCCTTTCGGCCCACGTCCTCGCCATGGGTGCGGCCTTCAAGGCCCGGACCCCGGTCTCGCGCGCCTTCTGCGCCGAGACCCTCGATCGCTTCCTGCTCGCGATCGGCCGCAAGCAGCGCTTCGACACCGTGCGCGAGAACGGCGCCCCGAGGGAGCCGCGCATGCCGCTCCAGGAGTTCATCCTGCGCGAGTACGGGCTGGCAGGCCGTTGAAGCAGTCCCGCCGGCGCGAGCCTCCAGGTGAGTTGGCTCAGGACCGCTTGCGGTAGTCGAGCGGCGGCGGTCGGTCGCCGATGCGCGAGGTGTACGCGTGGCTGCCGCGCTGCTCCTCGAACTCGGCGCGCGCGCGCTCGACGTGCGCCGGATCGCTGAAGAGATCGATGAGCGTCAGCGCGACCGTTTTGGCCGCGACCAGCATGCCCTTCTCGCCGATCGTCGTGCCCGAGGCAGCCACGGCCTGCCAGGTGTGCGGCGGCGTGCCCGGGACCCAGGTCGCGGCGAAGAACCCCGTCGTCGGCACGACCCACGAGACGTCACCCACGTCGGTCGAGCCGCGGCCGGCCACAGCATCGGAGGGCGAGATGCCTTCCTGCGATCCGATCGGGAGCCCGCCGGGCGGCAGCGTCTTCGCGAGGTCCTCGGCGAAGGCGCGCTCCTCGTCCGTGTAATGCACGCCGCCCACGCGCTGCATGTTCTTGGCCTGCAGCCCCGAGAGATAGGCGTTGCCGAGCAACGGGTAGTAGAAGCTCACGAGCTTCCACTCCATCGTCGTGCCCGTGCCGAGCGCCGCGCCCTCGGCCGCCTTCAGGACGCGCGGCCAGATCTCGTCCAGGACGTCGAGCTTCGGGTGGCGCACGAGGTAGCTGGCCGCGGCCGTGTCCGGGACGATGTTCGGCGCCTTGCCGCCGTTCGTGATGACGTAGTGGATGCGCGCGTCGGAGGGCACGTGCTCGCGCATCAGGTTCACCATGTGGTCGAAGGCCTCGAGCGCGTCGAGCGCCGAGCGTCCCTTGTCGGGCGCGACCAAGGCGTGCGCGGCCACGCCGTGGAAGGTGAAGTCGGCGGCGAGCGCGGCCAGCGAGGTCGGCTTGCTCGGATCGTTGCGGTCGGCCGGGTGCCAGGCGAGCACCGCGTCGACGTCGTCGAAGAGACCCGCGCGCACCATGTAGAGCTTGCCGCCGCCGCCCTCCTCCGCCGGCGTGCCGTAGTAGCGCAGCGTGCCGCCGGTCCCGTGGGCGCTCATCCAGTCCTTGACCGCGATCACCGCCGCGAGCGAGCCCGGGCCGAAGAGGTTGTGCCCGCAGGCGTGCCCCGCGTCCCCGCCGCGCAGCTTCTTCTGCTGGCGCGACCCCGGCGGTTCCTCGGCCGCCTCCTTCGCCGGCCCCATGCGCGGCTCGGCCGCCTGCGTCATGCCCGGCAGCGCGTCGAACTCGCCCAGGACGCCGAGCACCGGCTTGCCGCTCCCGAAGCTCGCGACGAAGGCCGTCGGCATGCCCGCGACGCCGCGCTGGACGATGAAGCCCGCTCGTTCCAGCTCGCCGGCGAGCAACGCGCAGCTCTCCTCTTCCTGGTAGCCGACCTCGGCGAGTCCCCACAACTCGCGCGCGAGCTCCGCGCTGTGCCCGCGCGCGGCATCGATGGCGTCGAGCACGGCCTGCGAGCCGTCGTCGCCGGAGGCGGCGTGGGGCGCTGGCATGGAGGAGCAAGCCAGGAGAAAGGGCAGGAGCGTGGCGGGGAGTTCCATGGTGCGCATCGTACGGCGGGCATGGAGCGGACGGTGGGCGAGCGCGAGCTCGATCGTGCGCGCTCGTTCTTGAGATGCGCCATCGGCCCCGCCACGATCGGTGCTCCGATGTCCCTGCACCCGCGCGCCGCCGAGCGGATCGAGCGTCTCGCTCTCACGCCCCATCCCGAGGGCGGCTTCTACCGCGAGTTCTTCCGTTCCGCCGAGCGCGTGGCTCCGGCCGACGGCCGCGGCGGGCGCGCGGCGCTGACGGCGATCCACTTCCTCCTGCCGGCGGGCGCGCACAGCCGCTGGCACGCGGTGCGCTCGGACGAGCAGTGGACGTTCCTCGAGGGCGAGCCGCTGGAGCTGTTCGTGCTCGAGGCGGGAGCGCGTGCGGTGCGGCGAGTCGTGCTCGGACCCCTCACGGACGCGAGCGTCCCGACCACCGTCGTCCCGGCCGGCGCCTGGCAGGCGGCGCGAGCTCTCGGGATCTACGCGCTGGTCACCTGCACGGTCGGACCGGGCTTCGACTTCGCGGACTTCCGCCTGCTGGCCGGGTCACCGGAGGCGAAGCGCAGGATCGCCGAGCTCGCGCCGGAGCTGGTCGTGCTCTCGTGAGCATGCCGTGCTCCGGGCGCCGCGATCAGGCCGCGCCCCACGTATCCGCTCCCGCCGGTGACGAAGACGGGGCCCATCAGCCTCGGCCGCCCGTCACTTCTCCTGGCTGAAGGTGAGTTCTTCGCCGGGGAGCGCCGGCGGCAGGGCGAGGCGCTGGAAGAGGGCCGCGAACTCCGTCTCGATGAGCAGCGGCTTCGCCATCGTGGCGGCGAGCTCGTTCAGGCGCTTCTCCAGCGCCGCCACGACGTCCGGGTGCTGCTCGGCGACGTTGTTCTTCTCGGACGGATCGCGCGGGATGTCGAAGAGCTCGACCGAGGCCGGCAGGACCGTGCGCCAGACGAGCTTCCACTCGCTGCGCCGGATCGCCGCGCGGTAGGGCTCGACGTTGTAGACGATCTCGGTGCGCGGCGAGGGCTTGCCCTCGGCGATCGTCGGCCAGACGTCCATGCCATCGAGCGGCTTCGTCTTGGCGAGCGAGCCGCCGGCGAGGTCGACGAGCGTCGGGTACATGTCGACGACGTGGATCATCTGGTCCACGGTGCCGGCCTTGACGTGACCCGGCCAGTTGACGAGCGCAGTGACGCGCGTGCCGCCCTCGTAGAGCGTGCCCTTGCCCTCGCGATAGG
>Ga0137459_1000761_pt1 | contig 10871 bp, 6 predicted proteins | sample EasRivERMGT700_2_FD_104908 | JGI IMG/M metagenome (GOLD analysis project Ga0137459, IMG submission 104908) | Soil microbial communities from meander-bound floodplain in the East River, Colorado, USA - East River MetaG ERMGT700_2 | ecosystem: Environmental > Terrestrial > Soil > Floodplain ...
CACTGCAGCTCGGGCAAGCGAGCGGGCTTGGGAAACCGTTCGATGCCCTCGCGACACAACTTGACTGCCTCGGCTGCCCTGCCACGGTCGATCAACAGGGATGCGAGGTTGACATGGCCCGCCACGGAGTCCGGCTGCAGCGCGAGATATTGGCGATAAGCCTGTTCCGCGTCGTCATAGTGGTCCCCCTGGTGCAGGACGCTGCCGAGGCTGTTGTAGGCGTCGGCGAAGGCGGGGTCGAGGCGGATCACACGCCGGTACATCTCTGCCGCTTCCTGAGGACGCCCCTCATCCCGCAGCACGTTGCCGAGGTTGAACCACGCCAAAGGGTAGTCGGGATGGCGCCGTCCCACGTCGCGTAGTTCGTGCTCGGCTTCCGCCGTGGCGCCCGCCATCGCGAGACAAATGGCGGCGCCCACGGCGAACTGCGGGTTGCGTGGATCAAGCTTGACGGCGCGCCGGAATGCCGCGCGCGCATCGGCGGCACGCTGCGAGGCGAGAAGCGCCTGCGCCAGGTCGGCGTGAAAAGCGGGGTTTCGCGGCTGCGCCTGGGCTGCCTGTTCGAGCAGCGCGGTGGCGGCAGCGGCATCACCGCTTTGCAGCGCGACCAACCCCAGCAAATGGAGGGCGTCTGGATGCCGAGATCGTAATTTAAGTGCCTGTTCATAAAGCGTTTTCGCTTCAATCAGGCGTCCGGCACGATGGTGCTGCAAACCCCTTTCGATGAAATCGCGTACCACTGATGGTTCCTTTCCAGCGGATCCACAGTTTACCGGCAGTGCAGATCAGGCCGACAGGCAGGTGGGGACGTCTGATCTATCTCATTGAATTATATTAGTATATTAAAATGACGCTGGACTCTGGAACGGTCGTGACATCCCTGTTGCGTGTGTGCAACAAACGCCTTGAAAATACGAGGAAAAATGCGCGTTCTTGTTGCTCCGGCAGCCCTCACAAGGGCACCATACGGTCAGCCTCTCCGCAAGGGGGGCGTGGATTCGGGGTTGTCGCAAACACGTGATGTGATCGCTCCGACGGAACGAAACTTCAAAGGAGATCCAGTATGAACAAGAAGGTAATGGCACTGGCCGTCGCAAGTGCACTGGCCGCGCCCGCAGTGGCGCTGGCGCAAGTGCAGATCGGCGGCTCGATACACTTTCAGTACTTCAACCACGATTCAGGCTCGCCCAGCTCGACGACCACCGATGTTATGACATTGAGCGAGCCCGAGATCTACATCAGGGGCGAGGAAAAACTGGGCGGCGGCATTTCCACCTGGTTCCAGTGCACGAGCTCGTTCGACGTTCTGGGCACGTCAGCCTCCTCGACCACAGCGGTTACGGGTTCAGCGTCTGCTGCTTCTCCGGCTCAATGGTGCGGCCGCAACAGCGGGATCGGTTTCAGGGGCGGCTTTGGAAACATCTTCGCCGGCACCTGGGACACGCCGCAAAAGCTCGTGGTCAACCAGGCACGCGGGTGGTGGGGCGGGACGAACACGCTGCAGGGGGGCACCCTGGTTCTGCTCGGCAACGGTGCTCAGAGCAACGCGGGCAATACTGGCGCTTCGTTCTTCAGGCGCCAATCAAGGCTCCTCAGCTACCATAGCCCGAACTGGGGCGGCTTCACTTTGAATGCTGCGGTCTCCGCAGGCAACGAAGCGACCGCTTTGTCGGACGGCAGCCCGTTCAAGCCGCGCCTGTATAGTATTAGTGGGCTGTTCGCGACCGGGCCGTTCTTTGCCGGGGTCGGCTTTGAGCAGCACAAAGACTTCAACGCGGGCGGCATTGCTGTTAATGGCACGACCGACGAGAACTTCAACGTGTCTCTCGGATTTACGTTCGCCGGAGTGAGGCTGTCCGCGCTGTACATGGACAACTCGTACGAGATGGGCAATGCGGCGGGCGATAAGCTCGATAAGAATGGCTATGCCGTGTACGTGGATTGGACCATAGCCGGGCCGCATAAGCTGTACGTCCAGTACGCTACCGTTGACGATAGCAAGGGCAGCGCTACCGTGACGGTCGGCGGCTACAATCCGGCGAGTGCCACACTGTCTACCGGAGGTAGCGTCATGGGGGTTGCCTACGGCTACTCGTTCTCGAAGAGAACGCAAGGCTATGTCGCCTACAACCAGCTGGATAACGATGATGGCTCGAAATTCAGTTTCGGCACGGCGGCTGGTACCTTGGGCGAAAAGCAGACGGTGTTCGGGATTGGTTTGAGGCACAGCTTCTAAGACCTCGTATCAGCACTATCTCAGACGGGCACCGGAAGGTGCCCGTTTTTATTTGCCTCAGGAATTTGTCGGGCCTCGGTCCGACAAATTCCTGACAGCTTGCCTTAAGGAATTAGGTTCTTTGCGCGTTCCAATGGGGTATGATAAATTGTCATACTGTGGAGGTGCGCCATGAGCAGTATCAAGGTTGCGATCACCCTCGACAGCGGAACGCTGCAGCGCGTTGACGGTTTGGTTGCAAAGAAGGTTTTTCGCAACCGCAGTCGAGCAATCCAGTCCGCCGTCGCCGAGAAGCTGGCGCGCATGGAGCGCGGCCGCCTGGCATCCGAATGCGCAAAGCTCGACCCCAAGTTTGAGAAAGCGCTCGCTGAAGAGGGCTTGGGGCAGGAGCTCGAGGCTTGGCCCGAATACTGAGGGGCGAGATCCGGTGGGCCGATCTCAACCCGGTCCGCGGTCGCGAACAGGCGGGCTTGCGCCCGGTGTTGGTTCTCAGCCACGATGTATTTAATGAGCGGTCCGGTACGGTCATTGCGGTGGCGTTGACAAGCCAGCCGCAACGAGCCAGTTTTCCGCTGACTCTCGAGCTTCAAGCGGCGAGACTGCCGAAACGCTCGTGGGTCAAAATCAGCCAGATTCGCACACTCGCCGTCGAACGCATGGGGGCAAGACTCGGTCGCGCCTCGCCCGAGGACATTTTGCAGGTCGTTGAGGGTCTCAATGAGATCATCGGAATCTAGTGTTGTTCCAACCCTATCGGGCTAATCTGATGAAATGGCGCGGGCACGAAGCAAGATGAATGGCATGCGGCAATCGTTTTGTCCGATTAGGTTGGAACGGCACTAGCCGCGCGATCCAGCCGACTGCAAAGAGCGCCGGCTGATTGCGGACGCTTACCCGCCGCAGGTCCGAAAAACTCCCAGCGTCATTGCGCGGCGTCCTGTTGCCTCATGTCAAGCAGACTGGAGAGGAAATTCCGCGACGCCGTCAGCTGCTTCCAGGCCAGGGACCTTGCGGGCGCGGAACGCTTGTGCCGCGCGATCCTTGGGAAAGCCCCCCGCCATCCCGAGGCCCTGCATCTGCTCGGGATGGTCCGGCTGGCGGGCGGGAACGCGCGCGAGGCGGTCGCGTTGATCGAGCGCGCGGTCGAACGCGACCCGCGCAATCCCGCGGTCCTGGAAAGCCTCGGCGTCGCGCGGCTGGCGGACGGGGACGCTGTGGTTGCCGAGACCGTTTTCCGGCGGGCGTTGAAACTCGGGGCGTCGCACGCCATGCTCCACATGCGGCTGGGGCTTGCACTCATGTCCCAGCACCGGCTGACGGAGGCGGTCGCGGAGTTGCGCGCCGCGGCGAAAATGGCGCCGGACGATCCCGACGTCCTCCTGAACTTCGGCAATGCGCTCGCCGAGGAGGGACAGACCGGTGAGGCGCTGGATTGCTACCGGAAGATTCTGGCATCGCATCCCGATCACGTCCACGCCCGCTACAACATCGCCACGCAGCTCCGGCGCATGGGCCGCCATGAGGAGGCGATAGCCGCCTACCAATCGCTGCTTGCGTTAGCGCCTGCCTATGCCGACGCCCACCACAACCTGGGAACGATCTACTACCAGCAGGGACGCCTGGACGATGCCGTCGGCTGTTTCCGCAAGGTGCTCGCGCTTGACGCCGATCATCTGCAGTCGCTGAACAGCCTGGGAAACGTGCTGCGGAAGCAGGAGCACTTGCTGGAGGCTGTGGCGCTCTACGAGCGGGCGCTCGAGGTAAACCCGGCGCACGTGGATGCCTACATCAACCTGGGCAATGCCCGGGGCGAGCAGTATCTGTATGCGCAAGCGCGGGCGCTGTTCGAGAAGGCGTTGAGCCTGGAGCCCGGGAACGTTGAAGCTCAAGAGAATCTGGGTCATGCGCTGTCCGCGCTGCAGCTTTGGGAAGATGCGATCCCGCAGTTCGAGCGAGCGCTCGCACTGAACCCTGCTTCTGCTTTGGCGCGGTTCGGTCTGGGGCTCGCGCGGCTGTTCCGTCAGGAGTTCGAGCAGGCGTGGCCGGATTATGAGTTGCGGCTCGAGCGTCCCGGTGAGCCGGGCCGTGAAGATCCCGCGTCTGTGGTCTTGTATAAGGAACTGCCGCGCTGGCGGGGGCCGGCCGGGGAGGGAGAACGCGAGGTCGCGATCTGGACCGAGCAGGGCATCGGCGACCAGGTGCTGCATTCCACGCTGATACCCGAGCTGATCGGGGCGGGAATGTCGTTCATCTACGAAGTGGACCGGCGGCTGCTGGGCGCGTACCAGCGGGCGTTTCCCGGTCACCGTTTTATCCCGTACGCTGATCCGCCGCATGCTTCGTTGCAGCAGGCGAGCCGCGTGCTGCTGGCCGGCTCGCTGCCGGGACTGTTCCGGCGCGTCCGCGCCGACTTTTCCCGGCAGCCCCGGAAGTTGCTCAGCGCGCTGCCGGAGCGGGTCGCGCACTATCGGATCCGACTCGATGCGTTGGGATCTGGGCTGAAGGTGGCGTTTTCATGGGCGAGCGCGCGCAAGGACCATTGGGGTCGGGCGAAAAGTGTCCCGCTCAGGGAGTTTGCGCCGCTGCTGAAGCTCTCCGGAGTGCATTTCGTGGACGCGCAGTATGGCGACACGGCGGCCGAGCGGCGGGCCGTGGAGGACGCCACGGGCGTGCCCCTGCTGCACTTTGACGAGGTGGATTACCGCAACGACCTGGAAGAGGTGCTGGCGATACTCGAGGCGTGTGATCTGTTGATCACCCTCAGTAATGCGACCGCGCACTTCGCCGGCGCGCTGGGCAAGCGCACCTGGCTGCTGTATCCGGGCGACCGGGCGGCCTTCTACTACTGGGCGCATGGCGGGAGCTTTCGCAGTCTCTGGTATCCCTCCGTGGAGATCGTCACCGACCGGAACCTGACCGAGTGGCCGTCGCTCATCGGGCACGTGGTGCAGCGGGTCGCTCGGGAACTGGCGGGAGCAGGTCAGGGACATGCTTGACCGCGACCTGCAGCAGGCGATGGACAGTCTCGATGCGGGTGATCGCGCAGGGGCGGAGACATTGTGCCGGCAGGTGCTGGAGGAGGCGCCCGGCAACCCGGATGCTCTGCGCTTGCTGGGGATACTGCGGTTGCAGGATGGGCGCGCCATCGAGGCGATTCCCGTGTTGCGCACCGCCCTGCAGGCGGATGCCGGGAATCTCAGCACGCTGGATGCGCTGTCTGCCGCCTTGATGGCGGTGGGCGACTACGCGCAAGCGGAGGAAATCATCCGGCGCTCTCTCGCGGTGGGCGGCAATCTGCCCGTCGCCAGCGTGAGGCTGGGGCTCGCGCTGGCAGCCCAGCGTAAGTGGGAGCAGGCGGCCCAAGCCAACGCGGATGCGGTAAGAGGCGACGCGCAGTTTGCGGAGGCGCACCACAATCTCGGCCACGCGCTGATGGAGTTGCACCGTCCGCAGGAGGCGGCCGCCTGCTTCCGGCGCGCGCTCGCGCTCAACCCCCGAAACCCCGACACGCATGCCGCGCTTGGCGCTGCGCTGCATCACCTGGGCAGGCCACACGACTCCGTGGATTGCTGCCGAAAGGCGCTCGAGCTGGATGCAAACCATGCGCTGGCGCATTTCAATCTGGGCAGCGTGCTGCTGGACCTGGGTGAGCTGGAACGCAGCCGGAACTGTTTCGAACGCGCGGTGGCGCTGCAACCCGATCTTGCGAAAGCACGAACGGGCTTGGCAGCGGTGCTTCAGGAGCGGGGCAGGTGGGATGAGGCAATCGCGCACTACGAGCGCGCGCTCGCGATCGATCCAGGATCGGTGGAGGCCCAGTACAACCTGGCGCTGGTGCGGCTGTACCGTCACGAGTTCGAGCTGGCGTGGCCGGGATTCGAGCGGCGGCTGGACCGTGAGGACGCCCACGGTCGATTCCGTCGGGATGCGGCGACTGTAGCGCTGTACACGAAACTCCCGCGCTGGCGGGGGCCGGTTGACGAGGGCGGCCGGGAGGTTGCGATCTGGGCGGAGCAGGGCATCGGCGATCAGGTGCTGTATTCCACGCTCATACCGGAGCTGATCGCGGCTGGGGTTCCGTTCATCTATGAGGTAGACCGGCGCCTGCTGGGCGCGTACCAGCGGGCCTTTCCCGGTCACCGCTTTGTCAGGATCGCTGATCCACCCCATGGCGAATTACGGCTAGCGAGCCGCGTGCTGCTGTCGGGCTCACTGCCGGGACTGTTCCGGCGCAGCCGCGCTGACTTCTTGCGGCAGCCCGAAAAGCTGCTCGGTGCCCTGCCGGAGCGGGTCGCTTACTATCAGGGCCGGCTCGGCGCATTGGGGCCGGGACTGAAGGTTGCGCTGTCCTGGCACAGTCGCCGTGAGGGTCGCATGGGATCGCGCAAGAGTGTCCCCCTGATCGAATTTGCGCCGCTGCTCCGGGTTCCCGGCGTGCATTTCCTGGACGTCCAGTATGGAGATACGGGGGCCGAGCGGCGCGCCGTGCAGGAAGCCACCGGGACGGCGCTGTTGCACTTCGACCAAGTGGACTACTACAACGACCTGGAAGAGGTCCTGGCGATCCTGGCGGCCTGCGATCTCGTGATCACGACCAGCAATGCGACGGCGCATTTTGCCGGCGCGCTGGGAAAGCGCACGTGGCTCCTTTATCCAGCAGATAACCCGCCGTTTCACTATTGGGCCCATGGGGGGAGTTATCGCAGTCTGTGGTATCCCTCGGTGGAAATCGTCACCGCGCCGCACCTCGCCGAGTGGACCTCGCTTGTCACACGCGCCGCTGAGAGACTCCGGTCGGCGAGCGGATCATCGCCAGCCCGGTCAAGAAGCGCCGGGGCAGGCGAGATGACCAGCGCGCCATCGCACAAGCCCGATCGCGAACCCTCGGACGCGCGAGCCTGGAGCGAGCTGGCCCACTCGCTGCGCATGGAGGGGAGAATGGATGAGGCGCGCCGAGCCGCGATCCAGGCGATCGAGCTTGAGCCGCAGCTTGCGAGCGCCTGGTTCAACCTGGGTGCGGCCCTTCAGGCGGACGGAAAGACGTCCCAATGCATCGAGATTTATCGCAAGGCGGTCGAGCTGAAACCCGACTTCGCCGAGGCGTGGAGCAATCTAGGCGGGGCCCTCGCCGCACTGGGCGACCCATCCGGCGAAATCGATGCTTACCGCCGCGCCCTCGCGATCAACCCGCGGCTCGCCCCGGTGTGGAGCAACCTCGGCAATGCGCTGCAGGGGGCCGGTCAGCTCGGGGAAGCTGTGTCGGCGTGCCGCCGCGCGACCGAGCTCGAACCGGACTTCGCGGCGGGGTGGAGCAATCTCGGAAACGCTCTTACCGAAAGCGGTCAGCACGAGGAGGCGGTCCGGGCCTGCGATACGGCGCTGCGCCTGTCTACCGGGTCGGCGGAACCCTGGAGCGCCCTTGGCGGCGCCCTGCACGGGGCGGGCCGCCACGCGGAAGCGATCCTGGCCCACCGGAGAGCCATCGAGATTCAACCCGGCAACGCGCAACTGCACTTCAATCTTGGCGTCACGTTCCGGCATTGCGGGCAAGGCGCCGAGGCCATCGCCTGTTTCCGGCGCGCGCTCGCGATCAGTCCGGACCATGCCCAAGCGCACTGCGAGCTCGGCCTGGCCCTGCTTTCAACAGGCAATTTGCGCGAGGGCTGGGTAGAGTATGAATGGCGCTGGCGCCGCCCCGGTGCCGAGCCGTGGCGCCACGATTTCGCCTTGTGGAACGGCGATGCCTCGAAATCGTGCCGCCTGCTGCTGTGGGCCGAGCAGGGCATCGGCGATCAGATCATCTACGCCAGCATGATCGCCGATCTCGTCTCCTCGCCGATGAGCATCGCGCTGGAAGTGGATCCCAGGCTGGCGCCCCTGTATCGGAGGTCCTTCCCGCGCTTGACCGTGCTGCCGCGCCGGGATCCTCCGCTGGTGAACCCCGCCGACTACGATTGTCAGGCGCCGCTGGCGAGCCTGGGGCGGTGGCTGCGGCGCTCCTTTGAGAGCTTCCCGCGGCATGGGGGCTTTCTCAAGCCCGACCCGGCGCGCGTCGAGGCTTACCGAAGCCGGTTGGGGGGCAACCAGGCGACTCGCATCATCGGCATCTCGTGGAAGAGCGCGAACCAGGAGTTTGGCCGGCACAAGAGCACGGAACTGGTCGACTGGCAGGGGATACTGCAGGCGCCGCGCGTGCATTTCGTCGATCTTCAGTATGGCGACACGGCGAGCGAGCGCGGGCGGGTCGAGCAACAAGCCGGCGCGCGCCTCGAGCATCTGCCGGACGTCGATCTGTACAGCGACCTTGAGGGGCTCGCCGCCTTGTGCGCCGCCTGCGATCTGGTGATCACCGTGAGCAACGTGACGGCCCACGTGGCGGGCGCGCTGGGCCGCCCGGTGTGGTTGCTCGCGCCGAAGGCCAATGGCAAGTTCTGGTACTGGTTCACCGGCCGGACCGACAGCCCTTGGTACCCCTCGATGCGCATCTTCACGCAGCAGACGCAGGGGAGTTGGGGGGACACGCTGGGATCGGTCGCGCGTGAACTCTCCGCGCTCGTCAAATCCAGGTAGGCGGTAAGCGGTGGGCGGAAAGCGCGGCTCACTGCTTACGGCTTTCCCATCACGAAAGTCTAGGCAGCCCGCCTCGATCTAAATAGAATGTCGCACCCATCGCGGCCGCCGGTCGTCGGCCGCGATCAACCGCGATCCGGCAACCGATGGCCGATACCGACGAAATCCGCCCGAGCGTCCACGACAGCCTGCTGCGCGTGACCGAGCTGCTGCACAAGCACGAGCTCGTGGAGAGCCTCGTGCACCGGCAGGAGGGCCCCCGCCAGGAGCTGGTCGAGAACCTGGTGCACAAGCTGCACCTGGTCGAGCTGCAGAAGCAGCTCGATGCGCTGCATCCCGCGGACGTCGCCTACATCCTGGAAGCGCTACCGCTCGAGCAGCGCCTGATCGTGTGGGATCTGGTCAAGGCCGAGGGCGAAGGCGAGATCCTGCTGGAGGTCTCGGACGCGGTGCGCGAGACGCTCATCGCGCACATGGACGAGCGGGAACTCGTCGCCGCGACCGAGCAGCTCGACACCGACGAAATCGCCGACCTCGCGCCGGACCTGCCGCGGGAGGTGATCCAGGACGTCTTCCGGTCGCTGTCGCCGGAGGAGCGCGAGCAGTTGCGGTCGGCGATGTCGTACCCGGAAGGCACGGTCGGGGCGCTCATGGATTTCGACATGATCAGCATCCGCGACGATGTCACGGTCGAGGTCGTCCTGCGCTACCTGCGCCGCCTCGACGAGATGCCGGAGCTCACCGATCAATTGTTCGTGGTCGACCGCGCCGGCCGGCTCGAGGGCCTGCTGCCCGTGAACAAGCTGCTCGTCACCGATCCTGAAACGGCGGTCGCCACAGTGATGCGGCGTGAGCTCGTGAAGTTCCATCCGGACGAGAAGGCGCAGGACGCGGCCCAGGCATTCGAGCGCTACGACCTGGTCTCGGCGCCGGTGGCGGGCGGCGATGGCAGGCTGATCGGGCGCGTAACGGTGAATGCCGTGATGGACTATATCCGGGAGGAGACCGACAGCGACATGCTGTCCGCCGCGGGACTGCGCGAGGACGAGGATCTGTTCGCGTCGGTCTGGAAGAGCGTCAGGAACCGCTGGACCTGGCTCGCGATCAACCTGGTGACGGCGTTCATCGCCTCGCGCGTGATCGGCGCGTTCGAAGATTCCATCGCCAAGCTGGTGGCGCTCGCGGCGTTGATGCCGATCGTCGCGGGGATCAGCGGCAATTCCGGCAACCAGACCATCACCATGATCGTGCGCGCCCTCGCGCTGGGACAGATCTCCGCGGCCAACGCGCGCAAGCTGTTCGCGAAGGAAATCGGGGTGAGCGCGTTGAATGGTCTGATCTGGGGCAGCGTCGTGGGCCTGTTCGCCTTCCTCATCTATCACAGCTGGCAGCTCGGCGCAGTGATGACGGGCGCGATGGTGCTGTCCCTGTCGGTGGCGGCGGTGATGGGCGTCACGATCCCGCTGGTATTGCAGAAGCTCGGGCGCGACCCGGCAGTGGGCTCAAGCGTCCTGATCACCGCCATCACCGACAGCGGCGGCTTTTTCATCTTCCTCGGCCTGGCGACGCTCTTTCTCGTTTGATTGTCGTGAGCCCTGCGATGGACCGGTTGGCGGAGGCGAAGCAGTTATTTCTTGATGCGCTGGCGCTGCAGGAGCGGGGCGATCTGGAGCAAGCAAAGTGTGCTTATCAGGAAGCGCTGGCACTGGCGCCGGGGCGCCCCAGCGTGATGAATAATCTGGCAGCTGTTTTCATCGAGCTGAGAAACTACTCAGAAGCGAGGCTGTTGTGCGAGAGGCTCTTGGAGATAGACCCGGAGGACGAAACGGCGCTCCTTAATCTGGGCAATTGCCAGCTCAAACTGGACTCAGCCGAAGTGGCGCTGCTCTCGTATGACAAAGCCCTGGGGGTCAAGCCCGAATTTGCGGACGCGCTCAATAGTCGTGGCAGCGCACTGCTCGAACTCAAGCGGCTGCAGGAGGCACTGGAGAGCTGCGACCGTGCGCTGGCCCTAAAGCCGGACTATGCCGAGGCGCTCAACAACCGTGGCAATGTGCTGCTGGAA
>Ga0137459_1000762_pt1 | contig 10865 bp, 10 predicted proteins | sample EasRivERMGT700_2_FD_104908 | JGI IMG/M metagenome (GOLD analysis project Ga0137459, IMG submission 104908) | Soil microbial communities from meander-bound floodplain in the East River, Colorado, USA - East River MetaG ERMGT700_2 | ecosystem: Environmental > Terrestrial > Soil > Floodplain ...
CGACGGCCACGCAAGCCGCAGTTTACTGCGCGCGGTTCCACTCGGCCCACCTCAACCTCAATACCTCGATCCTCCTCGAGGAGGCATATGAGATGCGAGTCTCAACGAGCGTGGGTCACGACACACATCTGCGGCAAGAAGCTGTGCTGGTCCAACTACAACGCTTTTGGCGCGCGGGGCGCGTGGGAGGTCGAGCACTCGCGCCCGCAGGCGAGGAATGGCACGCACCGGCTCAACAACCTCTACCCGGCTTGCATCTCCTGCAACCGGAAGAAGAAGCATGGCTCGACGCGCGCTGCGCGCGCATGGCACGGCAGAACCGCCGCGCCCCTCAGCGCGGCAGCGAAGGAGAGACGCAGGCTGCGAAACGCGGCGACCTACGGCACAGCGGCTGGGCTCGGCGCGCTGCTTCTCGGTGCCACCGGACCGGTTGGTTGGGTCATTGCCAGTGTCGCCGCGCTTCTCGGGCACGAGGCCGAGCCTGATCCGCAGAGGGGGATGCGTCGGCGATAAGTAGGACGCGAGTTGTTGCGTGGCGGCAACAGTTGGGGCGGCACCGCTTGTGCTTCGTCGCGAACTCCCCCTGATCGAGTGCCCCCCTTTGATCTTGGTGCGCCGGCCGCCGGCCACGATAAGCACCACAGCGGGAGATCTGCACCACATGGGTCCGGTGCGGCTGCTAGCCGCTCATGCTGACGCCGCCACGCCGATCGTGCCCACCACAAGCACCCCGACCATCGCCGGCCCAACGGGCGTTTCGAGCAACCCGTGGAGCACGAAGTTCAGAAACCCCTGGTCGGGATCGAACTTGTCCCGGTGGAGTCGCACCCGGACGAAGCCGTTGCGGATCCCGAAGCATTGCGCGTGGAGTCGGCTCCCATCCTTGTAGGAGATGGTGTAGTCGGACGTCTGCCCGGCGGGCCACCCTACGTTCTCGCGGAACAGGGTGCCGTGCTTCGGATGGAAAGCGGGATGAACATCCACCCAAACCTTCTTCCCGGCGTACAGCGCCGGCCATTGTGCGTTGATCACGGAGTTCCAGGACTGTTGATACATGAGCGTCGGTGCTTTCTGCGGGTTCTGTAGCCGCGTGCCCCCCCCGTAGTGCAGCGTCCGGGCCGCTCCCCGGCCAAGCAATATCAACTGCTTAGCGCAGCGGCTCTCATCGCTGGCTTCCGGTTGCCTTCCGCTTGCCGGCTGACCTTCCGGTTGCGGTCGTTGTGCGGGAGCCGCCCCGAGGAAGCTTGATGCCGAGCGCTTTGGCCGCATCTCGCACGGCTCGGCCACTCTTACGAAAGGCGGCCGCCATGGCGACGGCAGTCCCGTAGCGCTTGAGGTACGCCTCGAAGAGTGAACGCGTGCGCCGAACCTCATCCCATGGGTGGGGTGGGGGTTCCGGGGCTCGCGCGCTGGCACGGACCTTCGGGCTCGGGCTCTCGTCGGCCACCGCAGTTTTCGCATCCGCGACGACGGCGGCGAACAGCGACTCGATCGCCGAGCGAGCCGTTGGTGACAGCGAGTCGAGTTGACCGAGTAGCGCCCGCACCGTCACAACCAACTGACTGTTCGCCAGGGCCGCCTCGGCGCCGAGTTTGAGCATCTCGCGGACCCACCTGGGCAGACCGTCCTCGCTCGGCGCCCGAACCACGACCGCCGCCGACGAGACCGGTTGCCCGTCGAGGCTCGACAGCCGTTGCAACAACGCTTCCTGCAGTCGACTCGCGGCCTCCTCGCGACGGTACTTCGCGACCGCGTGCGCCTTCACCCCCACGTCTTGGCCCGCGATCACCGCGAAAAATGGTGAACCGACGAGCCGCTCCACGAAGAGCGCCGCGTGGAGATCCGGATGCGCACCCGATCGAATGCCGGCGCCGTAGGTGCCGACGAGCGCGTCTCGAAGGCCCGATCCGTTCTCGCGCTCCTCCTTCATCCGATCCTCGTACAGATCGACAAATTGGTCCGAGACGCTGCGTGCCGCGAAGTAGTGCTGCTGAATCAGCGGCGGCAGCATACCGATATCGATAACAAGCTGCGACGCGCTCTCTGGGAGGTTGCCCACCAACTCGCGTGCAAGCTGCGACAGTACTCGGAGGTTGCCGGGCCAGGGGTACATCTCGAGAGCGACCCGGGCCGGGGTTGTAAATTGCGGTTGCATGGCACGGCCCGCGTGCTGCCGAAGACATTCAGTAAGTACCGGGATGATGTCTCCGCTGCGCGCGGCGAGCGAAGGCAGCGTGAGGACGTTGCCGCATAGCCGGAACAGGAGGTCCTCGCGAAACTCGCCTTTCTTGACCTGCAACGGAAGGTCTCGATGCGTCGCGCAAACCACCCAGGGGGCAACACGTCGCGGTCGGTCCTCGCCAACTCGCCGGATCTCGCCGTCGTTCAAGAAGCGCAGCAACCGGACCTGAACCGCGGCGGGCGTGTCGCCGATCTCATCGAGGAACACGGTGCCGGTAGCATGAGCCTCTATGAGTCCACGCCGGTCCTGGACGGCACCGGTGAACGATCCCTTCTTGTGACCAAAAAGCTCGCTCTCGATCAACTCAGTCGGCAAGCCGCTGCAGTTCAACGGACCGAAGTCAGCCGCCGTCTGGTTCGAGCGCTGAGTGATCTTGTGCAGCGCCTCGGCCAGGAGCTCCTTGCCAGCGCCGCTCGGCCCCTGGATGACGAGGGAAAGTGGTAGCACCTTTGGATTGCGTTTCCGCTGTAGCTCGACTGCGATGGCCATGTCCGCGCCACGCGCAAGCGTGAGCAACGTGGTGGGATCGTCTGTGAGGATTTGCTCGAACTCGGTGTGCGCACGAACGCGCTGACGCAGCCACTGATGCAGTCGATCGGCTGCCGGCATCACGACCTGCATGAAGTGCACATCGTGGGCCAAACCAGCTGCCTGCGCCCAGCGTTCGATCCTGTGCATGCACGCGTGGGCGTCGCTCATGTCCTGGAAGATCTTGCGGAGCTCCTGCGGCGCTGTATCTCGGTCCTCGAGATCGTAAAGCACTGCGACGAGTGGCCAGATGTCCTCCCACCGCTTCGCCGCCACCGCGTTCGCGAGCACAGACCGAAGGTAATGCGACGCCGCCTCTTGTTGCGGGTTCGGGATCCACATCCGGGGCTTCATGCTGTCCTCGTAGTCACCGGACTATCGGCGAGCGGTGTCGGTGGATGCCAACGCTTAAATACTCGTGAGCAACGAAGGTTAGCAGCTCATCACCTGTCGCGAAACTCGGGATCTTCTCAATGAGGCCGAGACTCGCGCATGCAGCCAAATGTAACCGTTGAGGAGCGTCGGATGTCAGGCCGGTGCGCACTTCGGTCTAGCAGCGCTCATTAGGAGGTGATCCCCGAGGGCGTCACGCCATCTTGACAACTCCCGGTTTCCCAGATCTCTTGGCGCCACTCAACGAGGACTCCCATGAACGATTTCCAGAATGACATGAACCACGCGGTGCAGGGCTTCGTCGCACACACAGATCACCGAGCTCGCAAGGCGAGCAAAGCTCGACACGCTCGAGTCGGCCTTCGGTGGCAAACCTGGCCGCAGCCGAGGCGCACCGGCTGCTGTTGCCTTGCCGGTCGCGGATGCCACCCGCGTCGGCCGGCCGCGCGGCGGGCGCGGGGCGAAGCGCACCGCTGCGGATCTCGAGGCGCTGTCGGAGACAGTTCGCGGCGTTCGTCAAGGTGAACCCTGGCCTGCGCATCGAGCAGATCAACAAGGAGCTCGGGACGACTACCAAGGATCTGGCGCTGCCGATCCGCAAGCTCGTCGCGGACAAGGTGATCAGCGCCAAGAGCCAGAAGCGCTCGACAACGTACTTCCCAGGCAAGAAGGCCAAGTAGCGTCGGCGCTCGGCGTTGCGGATGCGCCGACGCGCTAGATCGCGCTAGATCTTCATCGGACGGACTCCTTGCGGCGTGCTCGCCAGCTACCCGAGGCTATGACCGGGTGACCTCCGACTTGCTCGGGAGTCAGGAGGTAGGTCTCGGCGCTGGTGCCATCCACGAGGACGATGCTCACGCGCCGTTAGAGGTCGGGAGGTGCCTTCGAGGCGGTCGAGCGTGGCGAGCGTAGCCTCGTCGACCTCGTACAGCTCGCCGACGACCGCGTGCTCGCCACCAGCGACGAGGCCGGGGTACGGGCCGAGGTCGTGCAGTTGGAAGGCGGGCCGGGTCCTGGCCTCCCCGGTTCCGGCACGACGCTCGCGACGGCGCCGCCCCAGCGCTGGCTGAAGCCGCCGAACGCGAGCGCGTGGTTCGGGAGCACCGCGCGCGCCTCGATCCGCGCGCTGGCCTGGTGCTCGAGCTGGTCGCGTTCCTGCGCAGACCGCCGAACAACGCTGCGAGCTGAGCGAGGTCGCCACGAATCTCCTCGGTCTCATCGTCGGAGAAGAACGCCGACAGCGGGATCTCGAGCCCATCTTCCACGAGGCGGGCCACCATGTCGAACGGCGGGTTCACATACTCGTGCTCTGCGCCGTCCAGCATCGAGGTGCCGCCATTCTGTCCGTTTGACCTCGTGGAGGTGCATCTTTGATCTCGCCGCACCCGAACAGCTCGCCGACCTGCGCGTAGGCAGGACCCGCACGACCACCTCGTTGTTGCCGCGCGTCATCGTGGTTCACGCGCCAGTCTCCTTGCACTGATACTGGCGGGTTCCTACGGCCGCTCACGCAGCGAGACCTACTTGCTTGGAGTCATGGCCGGCGGCTCGAGCAGCAGGTATCTCGGTCGACCACTGCCCACCCTCGTCACCATCACCTTGATGTCGACGGGCTGGTGCAGCACGCGGTTGAGCACGTCTGGATCGGCGATCGCAGGCGCCACCTTGCCGCGGATGACCTGCCCGGTCGCTGCAAGCTTGAACTCGAAGGCGCGCGCCTTGGGGAGCACACCCTGCAGCTCACCTCGTAACTGCTCTTGCTCCTCGTGGAGGTTCTCCTGGCTGAGGCGCGCGAGGCTGGTTCGTACCTCGCCGACATCGCGGAAGCTCACGAGGGACTCGCCGAGCTCCACGGTGCAGACCGCCTCGTTGTCCACCAAGACCTGGAGGAATGCGCGGACCTTGTCGAGCGCGCGGCGATCCGCGTCGGCCGCGGATTCGGCGAGCTCGTCGTCCGTGCCCAGGGTCCCCCGCAGCAGGAGCTGGGTTCGGTCGAGCGCCTGGGCCACGGCACTCGAGTCGTCCAGGGAGAGCTGCCCGGTCCGGTGCTCCTCGAGCTCGAAGCCGAACGACCCGTGCGCGGTACGGGTGATCAGGAGCTGATGCTGCTCGCGGTTGGGCACGGGCCCATCGCCGCGAGCGGCCCGTTCAGCGAGGCGGCCATCCACGTGACGGATTCGGCAAACCCCCTGACCGCCTTCATGCCGAACTCGGCGAAGATCCCGTGGCTGCCGATGACCGGCCTCCCCTTGAAGGTGAGCCGCACACGCGCGGGCTCACGGTCATCCGGCCGAGCCTCTGCAAGCAGCGCTGCCACCACGTTCAAGCGTGCGGTGAGGCTCGCGCGATCGAGGACGTCGTCCTCGGGCGTCTCGGCAACCATGCGCTCGATCGCCGCCTTCTCGCTTAGCAGGTGGAGATACGGTTGATTCGGTGGAAGAACGCCATCCGACGTCCACGCAGGGATCGCAACCGAAGGCATGAGTTACGGCCTCGTACGTCGGATCCAGCGCGCACCGCCAGGCGTCACCGACAGGTGCGCATCAGAACTTGCTCCGGAGGAGGGGTTCGAACCCCCGACCCGGCGGTTAACAGCCGCCTGCTCTACCACTGAGCTACTCCGGAAGGATGAGGGACTAATAGATGACGTAGGTCGGGTGGGGGTGTCAAGGCGACGGGGCGACGGAGCGACGCGCAGCCGCATGATCGGGCTGCGTGAGGCGCGCGTGGTGTGATCCGGTGCAAGCCTCTTGCGGGAGGACGGCGGTCGTGAGCGACGACGGAGCGTGTGGACCGGTAGACTGCTGGTCATGGCAAGCGTGCTCGGCATCGGCGGTGTGTTCATCAAGTCGAAGGATGTGGATGCGCTGCGGGCCTGGTACCGCGAGATGCTCGGGTTCGAGATCCAGGAGTGGGGGGGCGCGCAGTTCTGGTCCACGCCCGCGAAGACGTACGGGGTGTGGAGCGCGTTCCCGGCGGAGACGAAGTACTTCGAGCCGAGCGAGCGCGAGCTCATGCTGAACCTGCGCGTCGACGATCTGGATGGATTGCTCGCGAAGCTGCGGGCCCAGGGCGCACGCGTGCTGGACCGACGAGAGGAGAGCCCGGATGGGAAGTTCGGGTACGTGGTGGACCCGGACGGGACGCTGCTCGAGCTGTGGGAGCCCGGGCCGGGCTGATCAGCGCGGGATGCTGACGGCGCGGCTGGTGGCGTCCGGCTCGACGAAGGTGAGCAGGGCGTCGCCTTCGGCCTCGAGGGCGGTGCGGGCAGGCCTGGCGAGCGCGGCGAACGGGGCGAGGGTGAGGGTCGCGGTGTGCCTGGCGCGCACGAGGGTCCAGGTGCCCGCGACGAAGCCGTCGACGAGGAAAGTCGCCTTGACCTGGAGGTTCTTGGTGGTGAGGCCGGGACGATGCTCGTCGGCGACGATCCGGCGCCGGTCGTCGTGGCCGAGGATGAGGTTGTCGAAGTCGGGGAGGAAGCGGACCGGGGCCGGCGTCTCGGCGGGCGGGCGCGGCGCGCCGGGGAGGTCGAAGAGCTCGCGCCGCTTGTCGTCGCGGAAGGTGACGAGCTCGGGGCGCAGGGCGTCGAACGCGGGGGCCAGGTCGGCGATGCCGGACCAGCGCTGGGCGTCCTTGATCGTGGCCGGGCCGAAGGCGGCAAGGTAGCGCCGGACGAGAGCGTCGAGAGCGTCGAGAGCGTCGAGGTCGCCGAGCGCGCCGCTGGTGCCGGGCTTGCGGGCGAGCCACGATTCCGCGGAATCGAACGCCGCGCTCGACGGAAATGCCCAGGATTCGTCGGTCGGTACCTGGACCAGAGGAAGGTGCATCCGGACGGCGTAGCCGAGGGCGCGCTCGTCGTGCCGGGGGAACTGCCGCGCGAGCTGCGGGCGCAGCTGCTCGAAGGTGGCCGGGAGCCTGGTGGTGGCGAACGCGGCGAGCTGGGCGAGGTCGAGGTCGGCGGCGCGGTCCTTGAGGATGGCGCGGAAGCCGGCGGTGAACATGGGCTGGAGGGCGGCGCGCAGGGCGAGGAAGTCGCCGGCGGTGAGGAGGTGCAAGGTGCCGCGCAGGAAGGTGGCGCGCACGACGTGGCGATCGTGGAGGAGCTGGTGGAGCTGCGCGCGCGTGAAGGCGTGGAGCCGGGTCCAGAGGCCGACGAACGGCGGGCGCGCGAGCTGGGCTTGCAGGGCGACGAGCTGGGCGATCGCGGCGAGCGGCGTGATGCGGGCGCGATCGAGGAGGAGCTGGCGGGCGAGCAAGGCGCGGTTGAGCTCGCGCACGGTCAGCGGCGTGTCCGTTGATGTGGTTGCCGCCGCGCGACGCAAGCGGGCCGAGGGAGCCGCTTCGCGCGCCGACGTCGAGGGTGGCGCGGGCTTGCTCGACCTGCTCGCGGGCGCAGTCCGCGGCGCGGTCGCGGGCGGCTTGCTCCGTCTGCTCGCGGACGCGGTCCGCGGCGTGGGCGCGGGCGGCTTGCTCGATCTGCTCGCGGGCACGGTTCGCGGCGCGGGCGCGGGCGGCTTGCTCGCCGGTGCCGCTCGCTTGCTCGCCGTTGCCGGCTCCACAGCGCGGGGCGCCCGCTTGCCCGGTGCTGCCGCTCGCGAGGGCCGGGCCACCGGCGCTACTTGGTCGCGGTGCGCCGGGCGAGGTACTCGCTGAGCAGCGTGTCGGTCGGGCCGGTGTAGCGCTTGGCGATGATCTTGGCGCGCTCGAGGGCGTAGTGGACGATCTCGTTGATCGCCTGGCCGTAGGTCCGGCCGCTGGCGCGCACGCATTGCGCGAAGGCGCAGGTGTCGGCGAGGTCGGGGTTGGGGTTGACTTCGAGGATGTAGGGCTGGCCGGTGGCGGCGTCGAGCCGCATGTCGACCCGGGCGTAGTCGCGGCAGCCGACGGCGCGGAAGGCGCCCAGGGCGATGTCCTGGATGTGGGCGACGAGCGCGGGGTCGAGGTCGTCGGGCGGACACTGGCTCTCGACGGCGTAGTGATCGCGGCTGTAGGGGTCCCACTTGGCGCGATAGGTAATGATGTGGGGGAGGGTCCGGCCCTGGTCGTCGACGCCGCCCTTGAACTTCATCTCGTAGAGCGGCAGGGCCTCGGTGCCGAGGATCGCGCAGTGGAGCTCGCGGCCGGCGATGTACTCCTCGACGAGGGCGGCCATCGTGCTCTCGGACAGCAGGAGCTTGACCCGGGCCTCGAGCTCGGCGCGGTTGTGGACGACGGAGCCGGCGTCGATGCCGCCCGAGGCGTCGTCGTGTGCGGGCTTGACGATCATCGGGTAGCGCAGGTCGAGATCCTTGGGGACCGGGCCGCGCTCGATGACGACGCCGCGCGGGGTCGGCAGGCCGGCGGCGGTCAGGAGGGCCTTGGCCTGGGGCTTCTTCTGGCACAGCGACAGCGCGAGCGAGCGGTTACCGGTGTACGGGATGTTGAGGAGCTCGAACAACGCCGGGATGTTGTGCTCTTGCTCGGGATCGTCGTGGAAGAACTCGACCAGGTTGACGACGCAGTCCGGCGGATCGGTGCGGACGGCCTCGAACAGGTTCTGGAAGTTGTCGCGGATGTTGATGTGGTAGGCGGTGTGGCCGCCGTCGATGAGCATGCGCTCGATCAGCTCGATCTCTTGCTCGACGGTCTCCCACGGCTCGACCTCGAGCGTCGGATCCCAGTCAGGAGCGCGCCGGTCGTCGCGACGATAGTGCTCGTACACATCGTCGTCGATCTGGTTCCAGAGGATCAGAATGCGTGCCATGAAGGAGCGCCGCTATTCCACAGGTACCATCACGCGCGCGTGATGTCGATGATCGTCCGCGGTTGCGCGCCGAGATCTCGATGCCGGGATCACGGGCCGGCCGAACCGCCGGGTCGCGTGCCCCACGGGTACCGCGCGATCAGGTCGTCCGCGCGGCGTCGCTGATCGGGATCGAGGCCCTGGCCGACGGCGGCCGAGAACCAGCGCGCGAGCTCGAGCGCGAACGCAAACCGATCGCGGGGATCCTTGGCGAGGCCGATCGCGAGGACGCGATCGACGTCGGCGGACAGCGGCGCGAGCAGCGAGGGCCGGGCCGTGACGCGGTAGACGACCTCGTAGAGGGTCGAGGGCACGTCCTTGCCGGTGAACACGGGGTGGCCGGTTACCGAGCGAAAGATGATCGATGCGAGTGAGTAGACGTCGGCGCGGTGGTCGACGTCCTCGCCGCGCGCCTGCTCGGGTGCCATGTACGCGGGTGTGCCGACCACATGGCCCTGGGTGAGGGTGCCCGAGCCGCCCGACTTCGAGACGCCGAAGTCGAGGATCTTCCAGCGCCACAGGCCGCCCTCCTCGGCGAAGAACACGTTGTGCGGCTTGAGATCGCGGTGGACGATGCCGGCGACCCGCGCGGCCTCGAGGCCGATCGCGAGCTGCTCGACCAGGATCTTGGTCTGCGGCAGCTGCAGGCGGCGCTGGCGGCGGAGCTGGTGGGCCAGGTCGTGGCCGCGCAGGCGCTCCATGGCGATGAACGGGATCTCGCCCGCGGTGGTGCCGACCTCGAGGACGCGGACGATGTGCGGGCAGTCGAGCCGCGACGCGGTGTGGGCCTCGCGCAGGAAGCGCTGGAGGTGGACCGGCTCGGACAGGGTGCCCGGGTGCAGGAGCTTGACCGCGGCCTCGCGCCGGTCGCTGAGGGCGTGGGCCTCGTAGACCTCGCCCATGCCGCCGCGGCCGATCAGGACGCCCAGCCGGAACGAGCCGATGGCCTGCTCGGTCCACCGGCCCGGCCCGCCGATCTTGAGGGCGCGATCGAGCTCGGCGCGCGCCTCGGCGAGCAGGGCGTCGCGCTGCGCGTTGCCGCGCACGGCCTGCTCGAGCTTTCCCATGGCGTCGAGGGTGACGCGCTGGCTGACCCGCGCGGTGAAGAAGGCGACGAAGTAGAGCGACTCGATGATGCAGAGGATCGCGACCTGCTCGCGCGTGCGCAGCTGGTCGATCCGGATGATGCCGTGGTCGGCGAGCACGCCGAAGATGATGCCCAGGCCGAGGACGCCGTGGATCGTGGCGACCAGCGCGTACATCGCGCGGGTGACGCTGCGGTTGGCGCCCAGGCTGAAGAAGTAGATGCCGTAGACCAGCATCGCGGCGACCGGCGAGCCGGTGCCCCAGAAGTAGACGCCCGACATCGAGCCGAACACGATCGGCAGGGCCGGGAGCATGAGCTTCTTCTGGTCGTAGCCGGCCGGATCGCGCGTGATCGCCAGGACGACGAGGGTGCCGAGCGCCGCCGCCGCCGAGCCGATCAGCACGACAACCTTGGCGACCGGATCACCGCCGGTGCTGAGCGCGACGATGATGCCGCCGGCGGTGATCGCGAGCACGACCTTGAGGAAGATCCGGGTCCGCGCGACCTCGTCGAACTTCATGGCGTCGACCGGCGAGCCGGTGGTCGCCGAGGCCGGCGAGCTGTTCGCCTGCGCGAGGACGCTGGCGAGCGCGGCCAGCGGCTCGCGGCCGGGGCGGAGGACGAAGGCGTCCCAGCCCTCGCCCGAGCGCTTGAGCGCCGGGATCACGCCGGCGCGCACCAGCGATGATTTGCCCGCGCCCGACGGGCCCGCGAGCGCGACCAGGGGGCAGCTGCGCAGGCGCGCGAGGACGGCGCCGACCTCGCGGGCGCGGCCATAGAACCGATCGGCGTCGGCCTCCTGGAACGGGGCGAGGCCGGCGAACGGGTTACCG
>Ga0137459_1000763_pt1 | contig 10845 bp, 11 predicted proteins | sample EasRivERMGT700_2_FD_104908 | JGI IMG/M metagenome (GOLD analysis project Ga0137459, IMG submission 104908) | Soil microbial communities from meander-bound floodplain in the East River, Colorado, USA - East River MetaG ERMGT700_2 | ecosystem: Environmental > Terrestrial > Soil > Floodplain ...
GCCGAGCAGAGCGAGGGCGAAGCGCGGGCAGCCTTGACACTTAGGGCCGGGCGAACTCGGCTGGATCCGTCACCGCCGCCATCGATCGGCGGTCGGATCGCGTCACTGGATTCACTCACCGCCTTCGCGAGTTGAGTTTGACCTGAGCTGCGGTCGGCGGCCGGTTGTCGTAGTTCACGGAGGCATCGTCGGCAACGAATGGGAGGGCGAGCGCATCGTCGCGATCGGGTCGGCGGGCCTGGATGAGGATCGCACGGCGACCGGCGGGCGCCCGCCGGTCCGTGGCGGTCTCCCGGCTATCCCGCCAGATCGTCGGTCACCACCAGGATCACCGGCGTGCCGCCGGTAGAGATGGAGGCCGCGTGCGCGAGCGCCTCCTTGCCGCTCTGCGAGGCGGCGCAGGCCTGCAACGCCTCGAGCGACGGGAAGTTGACATCCGAGATGGCGTGGTAGGCCGCGCCTTCCGGGCCGGCGACCCGCTTGCTGACGACGCTCGTCGCACCGATCAGCCGTGGCCCGGCGTAGGGCAAGTGCTGCTCGCGATAGGCGCGATCGAACTGCTTCGGATCCTTGGGTGCCGGATACATGATGAACAGATGGGCGGTCATGGCTAGCTCCTCTTGATTGCGCTCGTCCATCGAGCGCCGGAAACCAGCATGGCCACGGCGGCCGGAGGCAGCCGGTACGAAATCCGTACCTCAGGAGGCCGGGGCCGCCTGAGCGACCTCCGCGAACAGGTACCGCGCGAACCAGCCCGGAAACGCGCGCACCCACTCGCGGCGGCCCTCGAGCGTCAGGCCCTGCGCACGCGCCTGACTGAATGACAGGTCGCCCCGCCACCATCCCGTCAGCGTGGAGAGCCGACCTCGCACGCACAGCTCGTCCGGGAACCCGGGATTGCTCCCACACAGCGAGACCTCGGTCCGCCGCAGCAGGAGGTAGCGCACGACGCGCGGCCCGTCGGTGATCTCGATCCGCGCGACCACCGGCACCGCGGGCAACGCGTCGAGGTTGACCCGGCGGTGCATGTCCCACGCCAGCGTGTCCAGATCGAGCTGGTCGGTCGCAAGCTGGCGCGGCAGCCAGCGCTGGCCCCACACCCCGAGCTCGCGCACCACCCCCGACAGCGCCTCGCCCGCGGCGGTCAGCCGATAGGCCGTGCCCTGATCGCCCTCGTCCTTCTCGACGACACCAGCGTCGATCAGCTCCCGCAGGCGCGCCGAGAGCATCGTGCGCGACACCCGCGGGATGCCGCGCTGAAAGTCGCTGAAGCGACGCGTGCCGCACAGGAGCTCGCGGACGACGAGCAGCGTCCAGCGCTCGCCCAGCAGATCGAGCGCGCGCGCCATGGAGCAGTACTGGCCGTAGCTCTTCATCCGGGCATTGATGCACAGCTGGAGTCTCCCGTGGTCCAGATTCCGTACCGGTGCATGGAGGCCGCCGCCGCGAAACCACAGGACCGCCGCGCGCGGGGCCAGCTCCCGCCGGGCTATAGTGCGGTCATGGCATGGTCGAGGCGCGAGCTGCTGCGCTTGGGGGCTTCGTCGCTCGCGCTGGCCGCCACGCGCTGCACGAGGCGCCCGCCCGCCGCTGCGACCGCACCACCTCGATACGTCGTCATCGTCTACCTCGACGGCGGAATCGATCCGGTCCTCACGCTCGATCCGAAGCGACCCGCCGAGGTGGCCGCCGAGGTCGATGTCCCGTACGCAGCCGAGGACATCGCCGTCACCGGGCCGGTGAAGCTCGGGCCTCACTTCGCGCCGCTCGCGCCGTGGGCGTCGCGGATGGCCATCGTCAAGGGCGTCGCCCTCGACACCGCGAACCACAACACCGGCTGGGGGCAGGTCACGCGGCTCCGCACGCGGGCCGCCCCCGCGATGCCGGGCATCCTCGACATCATCGGCCGCCACGGCGACGGGCAGCCCCTGCCGGCGCTAAGCTTTGGTGACCTCGCGCCCGACCAGTACACACCCGATCACGCCGATGGCCAGCTCGTGTTCGCGATCCACGAGCTCGGGCGCGAACGACTCGAGGCGCTCGGCCGCAGCTTGCACGCGGAGGCGCGCGAGCTCGCGCGGCGTGGCGCGGACCCGCGCGTCGCGCGAACCACCGACAATTACCGTCGCGTGGGGCAGCTCGCCGAGCGACTCCAGGACGTCCCGCCGTTCGTGCCGCGCACGTGGGGCGGTGCGGCGAGCGAGCGCACGGGCCGCGACCTCCAGCGCGCCCTGTGGGCGTTCGAGCACGACCTCGCGCGCTGCGCGTTCGTCAAGGTCCGGCCGTACGCCGGCTGGGACAGCCACAACCACAACGAGCTGCGCCAGCGCAACTGCTCGCGCGCGTTCACGGACGTCTTCGTTCCGTTCCTCGGCGAGCTCGCGACGCGGCGCAATCGCCACGGGACACTGGCCGAGACGACGTTGATCCTCGCCGGCAGCGAGATCGGGCGGTTCCCGCGCCTCAACGGCAACGCCGGCAAGGATCACTTCCCGCAGACCGCGTTCCTCTTGCTCGGTGCCGGCGTGCAACCCGGCGTGTTCGGCGCGACCGACGAACGCATGTGCGCACGGCCGCTCGACCCGGCGAGCGGACACCCCGTCACGCGCGGTGGCCACGGGCTCGTGCTCGACGACCTCGGGGCGACCCTGCTGGCGATCGCAGGCATCGCGCCCGAGCCCCACGGCTACACGGGTCGCGTGCTGCGGTGGTTGATCGCATGACGCGAGCGCCGGCGCTGGTCGTGCTGGTGGCCGCCGCCTGCGGCCGTGGCGATCCGCCGCCACCTCCCGTGGACGGCACGCCGGCACGCGAGGCGCTCGCCTCCCAGCTCGCGAAGCTCGCGCTCGGCGCCCCACCACCCCTGGCGCTGCGCGGACAGGTGCCGTTGTTCGACACCTATATCGACACCTATATCGATGCGCTGCTCGCGCGCGACGAGCTCGCCGATCACGTCGCAGGTGCGATCGTCCTCGGCCCGATCGTCAGCACGATCGACGAGGCCGCGGCGCAGCTGATCAAGCTCCGGACGTTCGACGCCGGCGGCCGGCGGATCCACTACCTGGTGGACAGGTGCAATCCCGATGACGCGGTCTCCGTCCGGCCATGGTGGAACGCCGGCACCATCGCGATCTGCCCGCGGGCGTACGCACCCACCCACCGGATCGATCCGCACACCGGCTACCGGTGCGGAAGCAGGAACCAGGTCGATCAACTGCGCAACCTGGTCGCGCGCCAGACCGCGGAGCGCACGGCCGTGAGCGAGGACGCGACGTACTGTGGATGCGGCCCTGCACTGGTCTTCTGCGTCCCCGACGACGACACGCGCACCGCGATGGCGCGCGCACTCGAGGCCGAGGTGACCGGTACGGTGGCACAGCTCGTGCGCGAAGATCGGCCGCTCGAGGAGGCGTTCACGCGCAACGAGACCTATCGCGACTCCGCCGCGGACTTCTTCTACCAGCGCTCGCGCCTGCTCGCGGGGGAGATCGACACGCTGCCATCCGTCGAACACGACACCCCGGCGTGGCGTCCGCGCCCGGAGAGCTGGCCCGGCCAGCACGCCGGCATCCTGACCACCTATCACATGCTCTATCTGAGCGATGGCATCCGCGATCGCATGCGCGACCTGTTCTCCATCCTGTGGTGCAGCGATCGCGGCAGTCACGGCGCGACCGCGGAGGCGATCTACGGCCTCGGCGTCACGGACCTGCGCAACGGAGGCGGCTGGCAGCAGCTCGCGGCGATGCCGTCGTGCACCGACTGTCACGCGCGCCTCGACTACGGCATGCAGTTCTTCCGCGGCTTCGCGAGCTCGTACGACAGCCTGTTCGCCGGACGCGAGCTCGTCGCACCGGGCACCGGGCCGCTGTACGGCAATGATGTCTCCGATCTGCGCGGCCACGCCGACCTCACCCCGGCGGGCTTCGCGCGGCTCGCGGTTGCGCAGCCGGAGCTCGCCACCTGCGCGGTGCAGCGGGTGAGCCGCCACGTGCTGGGCGATGCCGCGACCACCGACGACGTCGCCGCGCTCGCGGCCGTGTTCGCGCAGACCCACCGGGTGCGCGCCGTCATGCGCGAAGCGCTCCGGCGGTTCGCCATGCGGTGGACAGCGGTGCGATCGCAGGGCGGTGGTAGCGTGCCCGAGCCGGCAGCCGCGGCGCCCGGCTCCGCAATCGCGGTCTCGCGCGAGCTGCGGCGCGTGATCGATCGGAGCTGCCTGGACTGTCACGATCGAGGGGATCGCGTGGATCTGCGCTCCGCGCAACTCCCCCGCGGGCTGGTCGTCGAGATGCTCGGCCGCGTCGCGTGGGGCGACATGCCGCGGCCGCCGCACGTGCTCTCCCATGACGATCGCGACTGGGTGGTTCGCGCGTTGATCCACCAGCTCTGGCCCGCGGGTCCGGACCGCACGAGCGCGGAGAGCTACTTCCTCGGCCGGGGCCTTCCGATCCATGCGTGGGGGACGCTGCGCGCGATCCTGGCCGGCGCGCCTCCCGCGCTCGCGCTCGAGCGCTACGTCGATCCACCCTCGATCCAGTACAGCCCCGGGTTCGTGTCGGCGATCGCGAGCTCCGCCGCTACGCTCTGTCGCGAGCTCCACGGGGCTGCGCTCGACCGCTGCGTCCACGAGCACCTCGTCCCCGCCCCGTACGTGACCGAGCCGCTGCCTTGAGCGGCGATCCCGGCGCATGTTACGGTCGCGACGACAGCGCGATGTCCTGTGCTGTCTTCCAGACGGGGGACCCTCATGACCGGACGTTTTGCTACAAGCCTGCTCGTCATCGCGAGCTGCACACTATCGAGTGGCGATGACGCCACGGTGAGCGTCGAGCCGAATCCGCTCGGTGTCACGAAGCTCGTCGTGCAGCGTTCCGAGCGCGGCGGCGATCGGCTGTACGAGCTGCGCGGCGTGGATGACCACGACAGCGAGCTCGCGAGGGTCCAGCTGCGCACGGGCCTGGTCGGCGAGCTTGGGGGCGCGTCGGGCTCCGAGCTCGTGATCTCGATCGGCGGCGTCGCGACGCGGTTCCTGTCGAGAGAGACGCAGCTGTTCGACCTCTCGGGCACGACGATCGCGAGCTCGCCATTCCTCACCATTCCGGCGGTGGCCTCCACCCTCGAACACGACGCGAACATCATCGTCCAGTCGCAGCCCGTGCCCGCCGACGAACCGTACGTGCTCGCGGCGTGCTCGTCGGGCAACGTCACCAGCGGCGTCACGGCGTACCAGTGCTGTCTGAAGCTCACCGCAAATTACCTCCACCTGATAAACAATCCGATGTGGCCGAACGAGACCATCGCGTTCCGACACCAGGGCTCGGCGTGCACGGCGCAGGGTGGCGGTCCGTGCACCGGCGGCACCTGTTTCTACGGTCCCAACGGGTTCTCTCGCTCGGCCTTCACGCCGCCGGGCCCCGGTCAGTACGCGAGGATCTACTCGGACCCGACCGGCTTCGGGGGCGGGTGGCTCTGTGGCGCCCAGTTCGTGTCCTCCGATCCGTCCGCCCAGTTCACCGATGTGGCCGGATCGTTCCCGGCCGGTCAGGGTTGCCCCGGCGGCGGTAGTGGCGCGGGCGAGTGGGACCTCTGATCTACCGCGCGCCTCTAACACGATCGCCGCGACGACGCCGACCAGGATGATCTCGACGATCACCGCCTGGCGCCACCAACGTCGTCCCGATGTCCCCGCTGCGCCCGCCCTCGCACCAGACGCTGCGCCCATCGGGGCTTGCGATGTCCCCGCGGCCCGCCGATGTCGCCGCCGGTGATGCGGCCCGTTCCTCCCGAGCGGGTGAGCATCGTCGTGCTTGCTCGGCCCGATGGTGCTCGCAGAGGTCCGCTGCGGCGGCGAGAACTATCGACACGACATCGCGGTCCTCGTCTTCAACACGCATCCACGGGGGCGACGACGTGTCAGTCGGCATGCCGGTGCAGCGCCGGTCCCGGCCGAGCGACCGCGCTCCGTGCGCGGATCCGCCTGAACGGCGTCGCCTAGCGGTTTCCAGTGCTTGCAGCGAGTTCGCGGCCGAGGGCCCGGCATGACAAGATCGTCAAGCGTAGCCGGCGATCAGCCCGGCATGAGACAAGAGTCGGCCCATGGCGCGCGCGCAACCCCGGTTCGAGTTCGGCTCCCTGCCCAGGGATCCCGATCGGGATGCTGCGCTCGTCGACGTTCGAGATCCCGAGCACCAGCGGGATCAGATCGTCCTGTCCGGCGATCTCACCCGCAAGCTCGACCGCACGATCGCCGAGTATCGCAACCGCGACGCGCTCGCGAAGCACTCGCGAAGCACGGCCTCGGGCCGCGCAGCCGGCTCCTGTTCGTCGGCCCGCCCGGCTGCGGCAAGACACTCGCCGCGGAGGTGCTCGCCGCCGAGCTTGCGTTGCCGCAGATCTACGCGCGGTTCGATGGCATCGTCTCCTCGTTCTTGGGCGAGACGGCAACGAACCTCCGCCGCGTGTTCAGCTACGCAGCGAAGGCCCCTTCGCTGCTGTTCTTCGACGAGTTCGATACGATCAAGGCGATGGTCCTGGCCGGGGCCAAGGAGCTACCGGGGGATCTGCTCCGGTCCGAGCTAGAGGAGCAACGCGGGCGCCTCCGGGCGGCGGGCACTGTCATTGCCTCGGAGTAACATCATCGTCGGTTTCGGATGGCCGACGGTGACCAGTACCCGCTGCTTCGAATGGGCACCCCGCGCGAGCTTGCGCGCAAGAAGGTGAAGCCCAACTTCCCGCGTCCGCCCACGCGGAACGTGGTCACGCACGGTCGCGCGTTGCTCGCGGGCGCCGACGCCGCACGACAGCGGGTCGCTTCCGCGGTAGCGGTCTCTCGTGACCTCGCGACGGATGTTCCCTACGTCCGGATCCAACCCGAGCTGAAGCATCGACAAGCGCTTCACCATCCATGGCCTCCGGTACACGTTCACCGACCTGAACTTTGGTGTGAACGAAGGGACCTTCAGCTAAATGATGCACGTCAATCTGGAGGTCGGTTCGTGGTGCGGCAACCCCGAGGGTCGCAGCGCGCTCGCGTGCGAGTTCATCGGGACGGGTACGGCGCGTTTGCTCGGGCTCCCTGTCGTCGATGTTGCGATCCCCGAGTTCCCGCACGAGCTGTGCGTGCCACTCGAGCATGGCCTCGTGCCGCAACCCGGTCCGTGTTTCGCGACGCAGTTTGTCGAGGGCAGCTCATGGGATGGTCGTGGCGCGTTGCTCGACGCGTTGGAACACCCCGAGCACATCCCTGGCCTAGTTGTGCTCGACACCTGGCTACGCAACCCCGACCGCTACCTCGCCCGGGCGGGACGGACGCGCAAGAACCTCCGCAACGTGTTCCTGCGCGAGGGCGGTGTGCCGCGTGGTTTGTTCCGTTTGCTAGCGATCGACCACACCCATGTGATCCGGCAAGACGGCGAGCTGACGAGCCTCTGCCTCAACATCGATCGCGAGCGGGATGACATGGTCTACGGGCTGTTCCCCGAGTTCGTGAACCGCATCGACCGCGAGGACCTGGAACCCTTCCTTGAGCGGCTGCGACACCTCGCCCAGACCAACGAAATCGACGACCTGGTACGCCGGACCCCAAAGCAGTGGCTTCCCGATGGCCAAGTACGGCAAGATCTCCCAGGCTTCCTCAAGCGCCGTGCGACGCACGTCGCGACCCACATCGAAAGCTGGCTAGCGACCGAATGCAGGTGGGACCAATCTCCCCCGAGCGATCAATGAACCATCCCGGATTTTACAGTGTGGTGCGCTTCTGCCCGGACATCGAGCGGGGCGAGGCCGTAAACGTGGGCGTCATCGTCGCCGCGTCGGGGCTCGGCATGCGCGTGCGCATGGCAGAGCGGAACGAGTATGTGAAGCGCCGATTAGGTGCGGAGGCGTTCGACAACACCCGCCTGACGCTCATCAAGGAAGGCTTCGCGGAGCGGCTGAAGGACGTAGAGCCCAGGGCCGAGGCGCTCGCCGCATTCGGTGCAGCCGAGGCCGGCAAGCTCCAGATCTCGGCTCCCCGCCCGATGGTCGTCAAGGACCTAGACGATGACGTCATCGCGCTGTTCCTGCGGCTGGTCGAGGACCCCGAGCTCCAGCGCCGCGAACGCCGCACGCCCAAGCCGGACCTCGCGCCGATCGTTCGGCAGCTACAACGCCGGAACGTCCCGATCCAGCGCCGCCCAGAAGTCAGCGTGCCGGTGCTCAACGCACCATTCACCGCGGACTTCGCGTTCCAGAATGGCGCGCGGAACCTGGTGAAGGCCGTTGGCCTGTCGAGGTACGAGGAGAACGCGCTTGAAGAAGCGAGCGACCTCGGCTCGAAGGGTCTCTTGTTTGTGAAGCATCCGGGGCCAGATGGCGCCAAGAGCAAGCTCATCGTGGTGGCCGAGATCGACGATCAACAGCTCCGCCAGCGCGTCGATCGCCTGCTCAGCGACCACGAGGTACGGCTGGTCGAGGCCAACGAGCTGCCAAGCTTCGCTGCCGAGATCGAGCGCGAAGCTCACTAGCCCGGATTATTCAGGATCTCGTCAAGGACCGGTCGACAGGGTGTCGGAGGGGCCTGATAGGGTTCCCGGCACATGGCCGGCGAGCGTGCACGACAGCGACAGCTGGAACGGAAGGCGCGGCGACGCCGCGAAAAGCGCGCGCGGTCCCCCAACGAGCTGCACCGGTGCTCGTGAGCGTCGGTTCGGGCTTGCCGAAGATCTCAGAGACGCTCGTGGCCTTTGCCGAGCCACGGCTGGCCGACGTTCCTGAGACCCAGGAGGAATGGAGACCGGGTTTGCTTGCGGCGGCGACCGTTTGGAATGGCCTCGTCTCGGGCACCTCCGAGGCCGAGATCGAGCGGATGTTAGAACGTGTCGCGTAGCACACAGATTGCATGGCGCCGACCGCATGGCCGCTGCGCAGGTCGAATTCCCATTCTCGGGCGCGCGTAAGATCCGCGCTGTCTTCGACGCTGAACCGACCGACGTTCCCCCCTCGCGCCCTCGAGTGGAGCAGCGGTCGCCGAACTGGCGATGCCAGTCATGCGACGTCTCAGGGGCAGCCGCCGCACACCAGCGCGCCATCGCAGTTCGAGATGCCAGTGGCGCAGGGGAGCGAGATGCTCGCTGCAGTGGTCGAGCCATCCTTCCGTCGACACGCGCCGGCGGTCAGGGTGCTCACCTCGACGCCGTTCACCTTGATACCGCGAGTGCAGCGCCCGCTACACGTCTGTTGATATGAGCCCGGCGGATCGGGGACCGCGCCGCGTCGCTCGTCGCGATACGAGCGCTGGCCGCCCAACATCTCGGCGATGGACGTGCACTTGTTGTCGACGGGAACCACGTCGGGGTAGCCGGTCAGGAGCGCGTACCCATCGCCGAGTTGCTGCGAGTAGAGCGAGAACAAGAAGATCCGGCCGCAGGCGCTGGTGCGGCGGCACACGTCCGCGATCGCCACGGCATCGGCGCCCGGGTTCAGGAACGTTCGCTTCGAGTGGGCACCGCAGGCGATCCGTGCGTCAGCGCTGCCGTACTCCTCGATCCAGAACTGGCGCACGCAGTAAACGCGGCCAGCGGTGCAGAACCCCTTGCCCGGATGAAACAGGAACTTCGCGAGCGTGTCGATCTGGCGAATCGTACCCGCCGTGCTGGAGTAGCTGTCGAAGCTGACGAAGTCCAGAGGACGTGTCAGGTGCCCGTCCTTGAGGATCAGATCGGCGAGCTCGCCGCCCGGATCGTAGGGATCGTTCGCGATCGCGTACGGACCGCCGACCAGCGCTGTGGAATCGTGGGCCTTCACTGCGTCGAAGCCTTCCTCCAAGATCCGGGTCCGGAAGTACGAACGCGGCAGCTCCCACCAGATGCCGCCGTTGGTTTCGACAAGGAAGTCGTACGATTTCACGAACGGGTACCGCGTCGCGAATGCACATGAAGTCGCCGCTCCAGCGCAAGGAGTCGGCCTCGGCGCCACCAAACCCCTCTGTCGTCGCGGCGTGGACGAAGCGGAGCTTCATGCGCGCGGGAGTGGCGCCTGCGTTCGCCGTAGGGTGACCGTCGCAGAAGACGGCGATGTCCGCGATGAACAGCCGAGGAGCGCAAGCACGAGGACGACGGCATTCAGCGTTCGGAGCATCGCGGCCGACAGGAACCTTCGCCTGCGCCTCTGTGAGACGACAGGCCATTCATAGAACTTGCTCATAGCAATAGCGCCTTCATGTGTAGCGAGAGCGGGCCGAGCGTCCCGAGCAAGAGCTTGGTCTCGAGCTTCGCCTCCTCGCCGCCTCGCCGGTCAGCGGTGCAGGATGTGGATCTCCGTCGAGCCCGTGCCGGTGTTGTGCTTCTTGAACGCGAACACGTCGCGATTCCAGGCAACTGCGAACTCAAACGCCTGGTCGGTGGGATGGAGCGCGGTGCCGGTCTGGAGCGTGAACCCGGAGTAGCCGCGCGACGCGGACAGCACGTGGATCTCAGTCGATCCGGAGCCGGTCTGGCTCTTCTTCACGCCGAAGACGTCGCGGTTCGCCGCGACGCCGAACTCCCACGTCCCGTCGGTCTCGTGGAGTGCGGTGCCGGTCTGGAGCGAGAACTGCTGGTACTGGTTGGCCGCGGACAGCACGTGGATCTCGGTGGTCCCGCTGCCGGTGCCGCTCTTCTTGATCGCGAAGACGTCGCGATTCGGCGCCACGCCGAACTCCCACGTCCCGTCGGTCTCGTGGAGCGCGGTGCCGGTCTGGAGCGAGAACTGCTGGTACTGGCTGGCCGCGGACAGCACGTGGATCTCGGTGGTCCCGCTGCCGGTGCCGCTCTTCTTGATCGCGAAGACGTCGCGATTCGGCGCCACGCCGAACTCCCACGTCCC
>Ga0137459_1000764_pt1 | contig 10841 bp, 11 predicted proteins | sample EasRivERMGT700_2_FD_104908 | JGI IMG/M metagenome (GOLD analysis project Ga0137459, IMG submission 104908) | Soil microbial communities from meander-bound floodplain in the East River, Colorado, USA - East River MetaG ERMGT700_2 | ecosystem: Environmental > Terrestrial > Soil > Floodplain ...
CCGAGCCGTCCAGCGCCCGAGCCGTCCAGCGCCCGAGCCGTCCAGCGCCCGAGCCGTCCAATGGAGGTCGCGCATGAGCCGCCCCGCCCTATATCGACCGGCGCCGCGATGTTGTAAGCTCAACGAGTTGGGTGCTCGTGCGGTTGTCAGGCCGTCCGAGTATGCTGCATCGATTACATGGTCTTGGTGTCCGGATCTACGTGAGTCGAGCGAAGCTGATCACACGCCGTGCCCTCCGAACGTTTGCGGAGCTGGTACAGGCTTACCGGCAACGAACGTTCCGGCTCTGGTTGATCAGCCCGTGGATCTCGTTCGAAGACGAGAACCAGGACTCGCTCATCGTGTTGATCGACGCGCTACGGGATCGAAACTGTCCGGTCGTTCTCATCACGCGCCCACCAGCGTCGGAGTGGCACCGCAAGGCTGTACAATTGCTCCAGGAAAACACGAAGCTTACCGCGTTCTCCTGCCCGTCGCTCCATACGAAGCTCTACATTGCGGAGTGCGATGGGTTTCGAGCCGCGCTTCTCGGATCTGCGAACCTGACAACACGTGGTGATCGGTTCAACCGAGAGATCGCGATCGAGCTTCGCACTACTATAGAAAACCCTCGCGGTGATCCAATCGCGAGCCTGATCAACGAGCTGACCGAGTATGCTTCCTCGCTTCGCGAGGAGGATGATGTCGACCTGCTGTAAGGAGAGACCTCATGGCCGCGCAAAGGTTACAGAACTGGTTCTGCCTCAAAGTAGGGCGCGATAACTTCAAGCCCCACAACGTCAAGGACAAGAACCTCACGTTCTGCCATCAGCATCTCCTTACAGACGAGATCCTCGGAAGCATCGAGCGACGCTTCGCGGGTAACGAACCCGTCAAGATGCTTCTGTACGGAGACTGGGGCGTGGGGAAGACGCATGCGATCAATCACATCTGCTGGTGGCTTGACGAGCACAAGGACGACTACGCAGCAAGAACGATCGTTATTGAAATCGGCGACATCACGAAGAGCACGCGCTTCGATGTCATCGTCGGTCCGTTCATCGACGCGATCGGGCTCCCCGAGCTAACCGAACTCATCCATGCCTACCTAAAACAACACCAGAACGCGATAAAAGCGCTCGAGGATTCGGGTGTGGCGGCACCAGTGGCCGGAGCTCTTGGAAAACTTTTGCTTGCCGTTCCCGGTCAGGCACCGCCCCCGATGGTCCTCCATGCCGTTGATTATTTGAAGGGCAGAAAGCTCTCGGGCGCTGCTGCATCAATGGGCTTCGGTCCGCAACTCAACGGGAGCGGCGACTTCTACAATGTGCTACTCGGTATCGGTGAGTTGTACAGGGCAGTTCGGGGTGTACGACTTATTTTTATCGCCGACGAAGCTGCCAAAGTTGAAAGCGTCGACGCGGATGACTCCGCGCGTGCTCACTGGGTGAACGTCAACAAGCTGATCTTCGATGACACCAACAACACCTTCGGATTCATCTACACCATCAGCGGGCGCAGACGGGATCTACCGCAAGCCCTCTTTGAGCCCCAATTGCAAAACCGACTAGGCGAAAACGTCTTTGAGATGAAGAACCTCATTCCGGCTGACGTCGGAGGTTTCCTGAAGAGCCTCGCTGAGGAATTCGTCGACAAGTCCGCCGTCGAAGCTCTTGTTGCCTCGGGAGACATCGCCGCGGCCGAATACAACTGGAACAGTTATCCGTTCACCGACGCCGGCAGACACGACTTCATTGACTTCTTTAGTCGGGCGCAGGAGGACTCCAAACCGCGAGATATCAGTTCGAAGCTGAACGACGTGGCGTTTGTCGCAATGAAGTCCGGAAAGCGTCTGATCGATCCGGACGTTCTACGGGCTGCAAAAATGTGAGGCGCTGATGGTGAACTATGCATTGGATCCGGATCCGGCGGGAGCGTCCGGCGACATCGTTGCCGGGGATGCAGCACAGCGTGAACGGGACCTCCTCCTGATCGGCAAACTCGCCGAGGCTGGTCGTCTTCGGAACCTGTGGCTCGACATCAGCGGCGAACAGGTCGTAGCAGTTCTCGGAAAGCGTGGTACCGGCAAGTCGTACACCCTCGGCGTATTGGTCGAAGGGCTCGCCGCAGGTGCCGGCAACACTCAGATCTCGAAGGTCCACACGCCGAGGGCCGGTCTCGTTCTGGACATCATGGACATCTTCTGGACCTCACAGATCGCACTTTCACCGAATGGGCCGCCCGAGATTCAAAAGCAGTACGACGCAATGCGGCGTGCCAATCTCCAGCCACAACAATTAGCCGTGGATGTATGGATCCCAGGCGGCTTCGAGCGCCCGGAAATCGATCCCCCGGGACTAAGGATATTGCACATTCGAGCATCGCATCTCGAGATCGATGACTGGGGAGCGCTGTTTGAGGTCGATGTCTTCAATGAGCCGCGTGGTATGTTGCTGGCGGATGCGATCGCGCATGTCTCAGTTCAAGGGTACCGAAGGGGCGATGGAACCGTCGTTGCTCCGGTCCCGGACTACGACTTTACAGTTCTTCTCGACTGTCTCGCCGATGACGTGGATATCAACGCGAACTTTCGGTCCGACACGATCCGAAGTATTCGACAGAGATTGACTAGCTACGCATCGCTGCCGTTGTTCTCCGGCCCCCCCACGCCGTTGGCAGACCTGTTGCGGGCGTTCCGCACCAGCGTGCTCATGCTTGCTAGAGTTCCGGACGCGCTAAAGAAGGTTCTCGTTGCCGTACTGCTGCGACGCCTGTTGCGTGAGCGACGAGATGCATCCCTTGCACAGAAGCGGCTTGATCTCGACACACGCATGAGTACGGTAGACACTCAGCGGCTACAGCAGTTCATCGCCAACTCGGTGCCGCGAACGTGGGTTCTAATGGATGAAGCGCACGTGCTTGCGGGTGTCGATGACCCGTCGGTCGCACGCGATGCACTTGTAAAGTACGCGAAGGAAGGTCGCAACTACGGCTTGTCGCTGGCGCTCGCAACTCAGCAACCTAGTGCTCTTGATTCGCGGCTCATGTCGCAGGTCGAGACGCTAGTCGTGCATCAGCTAACAGCGCCGAGGGACGCCGCAGTGGCGACACAGAACATGCGTTCGCCTGCTCCTGCACGTCTGCGCGTCGATGGAGCCGACGTTGACGTTGAAACTCTACTTCGACGATTGGGACAAGGAACGGCTACGTTTTCTTGCGGCAACGCGCCGGGGCTTACCAGGTTGTGCGTCGCTTCCATTCGGGCACGTGTCACGGCACATGGAGGCTACGAAGCGTGATTGCGTTGCAGGCGCGCATCCTTGGGGGGTTAGACGAGTTCATGCTTCGTCTAGGTCATCTCTCGGCGCTTTGCGCGCTTGCCTCTGAACGGAGAGGTTCGTGGGCGCGGATTGAGCGCGAACTCGGTAGCGCAATCACCGAGACGGTGCCGGTGTCGCCGGCTCTCAAGCCCCCTCTCGCCTCCTATCTGCGAATCAAACGCTTGTGTCCGATACAAGGATCCGGTGCCGCTGCGGAACCTGGCGACACGCCGGAATACCGCTATCCGTACCTGACGGTCATCAGCGAGGGAGAACATGATCGGCTGGAGGTCGAGCCTGGCGAGCGCACGGAGGTTTGGTGGCAGGATCTCTGTCTGGCTGATCCGGAAGTTCGTTCTCGTGTCGGTGCTGTGACGGTGAGCAAAGGTAAGTCGGGCTCCAAGACCGGAGTCTCACATATCACAGACTGGGCGCAGATCTTGGACCTTGTCGCCAACTCAGGAGCGCTCTCGGCCGAAGGACAACTGATCGCAAATCTCGGGGGCTTTCGCATCGACGAGCACTGGGCGCGAAATCCGTATGTCCTAGGTACCGAACGCCTAGTCTATGCTTACATGCAGTTGTCCTCCGACATGGACGTTTTTTCGCGATTTGTTCCGCGGCTCCTTGGCGAATCCATCCCGATCAGGAAGCAGACCGGCACGCAAATCTTCGTGCGCACCATGTCAGAGCTGGTGGATGAAGCAGAGGGCGCCCGCTATTTATCGAGCCAGCAGATCTATCGGATGTCTCAACACCTACGGGATCTGGAACCCGCTGGAAAGCGAGGCGGGGTTGAAAAGGCAATTGGGTCACCATCCACGGCATGGCATCGAGCAGCATCGCGTCTCGAGACCTATGTCGATCTGGGCCTACTCGAGAAGGGAAGGGCTGGTGCAAACGAGCTGTATGAGTACGTCTACTACCCTACGAGTGCCTTACAGCGCGCTACCGATGCATTGAGCAGTTCCGAGCATAATGGGCTCACTTGGCTCGACGAACATTTGGCGTTCATACTTTTCGAAGGCAACTTATACATCGACCGGTTGGAATCCGAGACCCTGCTTCCTTTGATCCCGAATGTTGTTGCAGCGCTCAATCGCCCCGCTTCTGTGCTCCCGTTGGGCGCGATGGCGCTGGGTATTGTCTGGTTGCTTCGAGATCGAGGCATCGACTGCTCGATAGCAGTCGCGCGACAGAGCCTGGAGAGTCTTGCACGAGAGCAGCCCGACCTTGCCCGACTCTCTCGTGGGGGAGCTGGCGAGCGCGCGGAGTTCATTTCGTTCACACCGAAGGGGCTCGGCCGTTAACCGCGATGTCGTCCACCCTCGTCGGCGCACCGTTCGCGATAACCGCGTCCACTGCAACTGCGCGTTGCTGGGCGGGGCGCCCCGAGGTTCTCGTGAGATTTCATAAACTGGAGCAGTCGCTGGCGACGAGATCGGAATCATCGTTCGATCTTATCTGGGCGAACTTGGGCGCGGGCAAATCGCATGCGCTCTATTATCTTGACGCGCGCCTTCACGACCGTGCCGACATGGTTTCGATCTTGATGGAGATGCCGGAACAGCCGAAGCGGTTCTTGGATCTGTATCGGCAAGTAATCGGACTGTTACCATTGCAGGTGGTGGCGCCGCTCCTAGTTGCTTGCCCGGGTATTCAATCGGATGTGCAGAGAGCCGCGCGCGCGATCTTCCACGGCGCTGCAACAGAGAAAGACTTGGCCGTTGAGTGGCTTTCGGGCGGCCGTCCACCGCTTCGTGATCTTCGCAATGCCACAGGCATCGGCAGTAGGCTTGAGGACGACGGCGCGGCTGCCCAGGTCTTGGCCGACGTCGTGACCTCGCTCGCGGCCAGGCGGATCCGTTTGGTAATTCTCATTGATGAGTTTCAACGCCTTTCAACAGCACAGACCAAGGCACGCGCGAGCATCCTCGCAAATCTGCGCTCGATATTTAGCAAGAGCCCGTCCTACTTCACGGTGATTCTCGCGATTGCTTCCCGCATGGAGGACTCGGCGATGGCGATGCTCCCCGGCGAACTCCGCACACTCATGGGGATGAAGCCCGCCGTATCCTTGCCGATGATGGACGAAGACGAAGCATTCGAGTTTCTCGTCAAACGTCTGGCGTTCTTTCGGCCCGCTGACTACGCTGGAAATGCTCATGCCCCGTTCGGCGCTCCGTGCCTTAAGGCACTTGTTCGCTTCATCGGGACGAAGGGGCCGGGACAGCTGATCCCGCGCACACTTCTCCAGGCCTGTGGATGCGTATTTGATGAACTTGAGAATGGAGGCAGAACATCAATGACGGTGGCGGAGGTGAACGAGGTGCTCAACGCGTTACGCTGGGACGTTTAGGAAATTGGCGAGCAGTGCAGCGCAGCTTACTTGCAGTGCGCTCAACGGCGATCAAGCTGTATGTGAGAACTTTGGCGGGCTCCGCATCTGGGCTCCAAACGATGTTGTTTATCGTGAGGGATTGGAGGAGCTCAAGATTGGTATCGAGACGGCACTTGACGAGCATTCAAGTCTCGACAAGGCCGGACTGCTGTTCATGTTGGGTGAACTGATCGGTGAGCGTATCGACAAGAATGTCGTAGGCGCGATCCTAGGTGCAGAGCTTCGGTGCGGCCGTGTCGAAGAGGTGCTTTGCGCAAGCCTATCAAACAAGGTGTTTCGGATCTACGTCGGGGTATCGGTTCGTGAGCGATTCCACGACCGTATTCGTGCATCGACAGAGCTGCTCCGGGCCAAAAGGCATATTAAGGTCAGTGAACTGCGGGATCTTTTTTTTACGCAGGCACCTGGCACCTGGACGCAAGCCTCGCATCTGCTTGCCCACATGGTCTTCCATGGAACGGCCGTATACGTCGACAAGTATAAGGCTGCCTGGCCCACGGGGTTGGAGAATGCCTTCCGTTGAGGTGTTGGCAGCTTCGTGTGTTGCTACTCGTTCCGGGTGGCAGCCGCTAGTCGCGCTCGTGCCGCCGAATTTACTCGTGCTTGACCGCTTTGGAACTCTGGTCGACGTGCCCATAGAGGTCCAACAAGTTGGAGTTGATACGATCACGTTTCTCGGTTCACGAGCGGCATTCGGCCCGTTTGCGCCCGAAACTCGGGTCCTGGAGAGCGATGGCGGCACTTGTCGGTTAGGCGCTTTGGTCGACGCTGGCGACGTCCGGGATCACAACTACGAAGCCACGATCTCCGGGGTTGCGCGCGAATTTCGCAATGTCTCGGATTACGGTCTTTGGCATGGACTTCGCTGGCTTGCCTGCGCTTCGACCGAGGAAGAGCTTGTTGTTCGTTGTGTGGAATCGTCGGCGCCAGTGCCTCGTAGAGTGAGGTCAGTGGACCGAGCAGGCATTCGCTATCTCGTGATACCGCGAGCCACGCTTGCGGATAGCGTTCGGGCCGATTGGTGCAGCTTCGTGCTTGAGCTCGGACGCGCGTTGTTCATGCGCGAGCACGACGACCGGCTAGAGATCCCGGCTATGGCCTTCGTCTTGGGGCTATGGTATGTAAGCGCGCTTAGCGCCACTGGAACTGGGTTTCGTTTCGCATACGATACCATTCAGCATTCTTCGTATCTCTTCGTCCATCACACGGCCGACGTCGCCGCTGGTGGCGCGGTTCCAGGTTCGACGGCATTCCGGCGACCTCTCACAGAGAAGGTGGTGAGGTTGAACTGGACCGATCCGAGCTGGAATCCATTAGTCAACGGGTTTATCGTGGTCGGGAGCTAAATTGATACACGCAGAGCGAAACCGAGAGGGTAAAAGAGGGCGTCGGAAACTCCCACTACGTCGGAAACTCCCACTACGTAGCAGCCACATTGGAACTGCGACCCCGGCGCGCATCTCAGCGTTCCGCCGAATTCTTCTCAAGTGGGGTGAGGCCAACCGTCGAGAGTTCTTCTGGCGCGAACCTGATGTAAGTGCATTCGGTGTGCTTGTGACCGAGATTCTCGTCGTAAGGACGCGTGCAGAATCCGTCGAGCCCGTTGTGCGAGAGTTGATACGGCGCTTCGCGGACCCCGCACAACTTGCCGCTGCGAAGCCGGCTAGTATTTCGCGTATCCTTCGTCCTCTTGGACTCCACCGAATGAGGGCTCGCCTTCTTGTACGATGTGCGCGGGCTCTCGTCGTGAAGTACGGCGGACAAGTCCCGAGTTCCATCGAGGAACTGCTGAGTCTTCCTTACGTGGGCCGGTATGCTGCGAACGCCGTCGCATCGGTTGCGTTCGGGCAACCGAATGCCATATTGGATGCGAACATTGCACGCATTTACAGGCGTGTATTCTCAATTCCTATAACCGATGAACGACTGACCGTCGCTGATGAGCTTTGGGGGCTCGCCGAACGAATTCTAAGCAAAGCCCGACCGCGTGAGTTCAACTGGGCGATGCTGGATCTGGGTGGGACCGTCTGCACTCCGCGATCTCCACATTGTGAGTGCTGTCCATTGTCCGCTATGTGCGACGAGTATCAGTCTTGACCGCCATCCGCTTCCTTGGCTTGTTCTTGAGCTGACGTACCAGGTGACGACCGGCAACCTTGGCGAACCGGCGCGGCAAAGCGTTTCCAATCTGTGCGGCGATGCTCTCTGCACCGCTACCTCGGAGCTTGTAGTTGCGGCCCAGTGTCTGAATCATCGCCGCTTCCCGCGGTGTCAAAGGCCTCAATTGGGTCGGGTGTCCGAAGCGTCCCTTCGAAACATTTGTGCATCCACTTGTGATAGTGGGAGACGGTGCATCGAGGTTGAACACGCCGTAGACGTCGCTGAACCCAAGGTTCTTGCCCTTGCGGTGACAATCCAGGATTAGGTCCTCTGGCAGAGCTTGACGACTGCCGCCATTCTTCGCGGCATGAGCGAGACGTCGTCGCACGTCATTGGCGATGTCTCGCGCGACGTGCCACGACGCAGGAACGCTTCGAGGTTTCCTTAGTTCACTTCGTCGCTGTGGTTCAGGCAGCTTCTCGATTGCACTTCGGATCGAGACCCAACGCTTGGGACCATGATGTGTCTTCGTGGGTAGAGGGATCTTGAACCCGAGCCCCGCAATCAAGACAAGTCGCTTTCGAAACTGCGGAACACCGAACTCAGCCAACTCCAACACGTCGTAGGTCACCTCGTACCCGGCCGCCGCAAGCCCGTCTAGGAGCTCCTTAAAGAGAGACGCGCCGCGAGTCAATAGCCCCGGAACGTTCTCCATCATGCAAATCGTTGGCCTCAGCTCCTTTACGAGCCGAAGGAACTCCAACACTAGAGAGTTCCGAGGATCACTACGGCGGTGCTTCTCGGTCAGCCGAGAGAACCCCTGGCAAGGAGGACAACCGACGACGATATCGATCTTTCTTCGTCGAGCTGCCTGGAGAACGGTCGTCGCCCTCAGCTCGCAGATATCGCCGAGCAACCGTACCTCAGGATGATTGGCGGCATACGTCGCGCGCGCGTCCCTGTCGATCTCTGACGCAGCGACGACACGAATGCCAGCATCTTTGAGGCCGGCGGTCAAGCCTCCAAGTCCGCTGAAGAGGTCAACTGCGGCGGGCTGTCGGTGCGACACGATTGAATGCTCCTACAAGATGCGAACGGTTTCGATTGGTTCCGTGCTGGAATTTTCGAGCGGGGCCAAGAACGGGATCTGCTCTTATCTTTACAGCATCGGGCTGACAGTTGTTGCCGATGTTGTTGGGCGGTGAGGCGGCGGTAGCGCGACACCGCTTCCCGTCGCGTCGTTACCGCGTCTGCGGCATGCTCGGTGAGGGCCTGATCAAAGGTGCCGCGAACGACTTCGCGGAAGGCCGCAACGCCGAAAAATTGACGGCGATAATGACCGCAACCCTCAGTAAGCGCAGGAAAAATCGGCACTGCCGGCAAGGGTGTCGCGCGTACAAAGCTGAAATCATTCACTGCTGATGCTTCGTATCAAGAAGCCGGACTCAGGCCGCTCATGACCGTGCAGTATCGCACGGATTAACGAAGCTTCGTGCAAGGAGCCGGACCCGAGGCCAATCCCTGGCCGTGCAGGCATCCGACCCACAGACCATCAACCAGCCCGCTCCGAAACCATGCCCAGCCATCAAGGGATGCGCTCCCTAACGGCCGTAAAGTCCGAGTTCATGGCCGAGCGCGAGCAGTATCCAGCAACCAACGTGTTGCACCATGTGCACACCGCGGAAGTGTCCGTCCGCTCGAAGTCGCAAGCGATCGATCTTCCTCGGGAATCCGTCTTCGTGGTTCTGAACGCGGCTGCACCCCATCGATTCATCGATTTCGCCGGGCGCGGTGTGGGGCTCCGCGCTGCCTTCGCCGGACATCGCGTGAGCATCGCCCTGGTCAGGTGGTGGTTGTTGCCCACAACGGCAGTTGGCCTTCACTCCGAAGGTGTGTTTCGGACAACGGCGCCGCCGGTGGCGCGCTCCTTCCTGGTTCCACTGGTCGTGAAATCCCACACCGTCGAGCAACCACGTCGACCCTTTCGCGGCTGCTCGCGAAACGGGTCGATCGGCATCTACCCTGCGTCGAACATCGCGCACCAGGCGGCACGCAGTTCCGGGCTCACCAAGCACAGTTTGCCTTGCCGTGCTTCGAGCACCGCGCCCAACCCGCGCGCTTCCTCCTTTCGCCGAGGAATGCGAAGGTACTCGTCAGTCATGCTGAACGCTGATGCGAGACGCCCGAGATGCAACTGCCCCGACTTCGGGAGCGTCACGTCGATGCGGTTCGCGACGTGAGGCCGGGCCAGCACTCGGGCAGGGTCCGGTCAGGGCGCGCCAACTGGCGGCGGGGCTAGCACGCCGCGCGTCGCCCGGGCGATCTCGCGCTCCTCGTCGGTGTGCATCACCCGGACCTCGCAGCGGCCGGTGCTGATGATCGGCTCGTGCGCCGCGTTGCGGGCCTCGTCGAGCGCGATCCCGAGGTGCGCGAGGTCGCCGCAGATCTCGGCGCGGACCGCGGCGGCGCGCTCGCCGATGCCGCCGGTGAACACGAGCGTCTCGACGCCGCCGAGCAAGGCCGCGAGCGCGCCGATCGCCTTGCGTGCGTGGTAGCAGAACGCATCGACCGCGAGCTGCGCCCGTGGATCCGTCGCGCGCAGGGCGAGCAGGCTGCGCATGTCCGAGGTGGTCTCCGACAGCGCGCGCAGGCCGGCCTCGTGGTTGATCAGGCGATCCAGGCGGCGGGCGTCGTGGCCGTGATCGAGCAGGTACACGAGCAGGCCCGGATCCAGATCGCCGGCGCGCGTCGCCATCACGAGGCCGCCCGCCGGCGAGAACCCCATCGTGGTCTCGACCGAGCGGCCGTCGCGGATTGCGGCCATGCTCGCGCCGCTGCCGAGGTGGGCGATCACCGCGCGCCGCAGCCGCTCGGCCGGAAGGGCACCGGTGATCGACGCGTACGACAGCCCGTGAAACCCGTAGCGCCGGATGCCGGCGTCGAACAGCGCCGAGGGCAGGGCGTAGCGGCGCGCGACCATCGGCAGGGTGGCGTGAAACGCGGTGTCGAAGCACACCACCTGCGGTAGATCGCCGAGCCGC
>Ga0137459_1000765_pt1 | contig 10841 bp, 9 predicted proteins | sample EasRivERMGT700_2_FD_104908 | JGI IMG/M metagenome (GOLD analysis project Ga0137459, IMG submission 104908) | Soil microbial communities from meander-bound floodplain in the East River, Colorado, USA - East River MetaG ERMGT700_2 | ecosystem: Environmental > Terrestrial > Soil > Floodplain ...
CCGGCTGTCGCCGACGTGGGCGATGAAGCCGCGCAGGTGGTCGCCGCCGCCGGCGATCAAGAGGACGGTCGCCGTCGTGCCCATGCCGCGCTTGTCGGGCTCGGCCTGCGCGCGGGTGTGGACCGCGCCGCACGCCGCCTGGATCGCGTTCTCGAGGATCTGGAGGATCTCGTACGCCTGCACGCCCGGGTGATCGACGCGGTAGCGATCGAGCAGCTCGCGGTTGTTGAACACCGCGTCGCGGATCTCGTGGACCGCGATCTGCGACGCCACCTCGCCTGCGGCGTGGCCGCCCATGCCGTCTGCGACGAGGAACAGCCGCAGCTTCTTGTCGATGAGGAAGTTGTCCTCGTTATGGGTACGCTGCCGACCGATATCCGTCGCTGCGGCGAAGGTCAGCTCCACCTTCTTCGGGTAACACGCGCCGGTCCGACGGTCAAACCAGCTACTTGCCTGTATGCCACCGCGGCAGCGATCCGAGCACCCCCGGCGCGAGCTCGGCCTCGACCAGCGCATGGATCAGCGTCTGCTCGGTCAGCCCGTCGTAGATCCGCCCACCGATCACGACCGCGGTGTTCGAGCGTGGCACCCCGGCGTGACGCGATGCTGCGATCCACGCCAGCGTCGAGCTCGCCATCGTCGCACGGCACGCCGAGAGCGCCCGCACGTCGACGTCGAGCTTGGCCGCCACGGCGTCGATCAGCTTGTCGGCGGCGAGCTTCTTGCCACGGGTCCTACCCGACTGCGTATACATCTCCTTCACCCACACCCACCCCGGTGAGGTCGTTAGCTCGCCCTGATTCGAGCCGATCGCCTCGGCGCACAGCGCGGCATCGCCGAGCAACGTCAGATCGGCGGCATCGTCGCGGCCGACGTCGAACCACGGCGCCCACACGATCCGGACGTCGTCGGGGTAGAGCCGCATCTCGGGCTCGACCACCCGCAGCAGATTGCTGCATGCCCCGTCGTTGGGCCGGCACAGCACGATGACCGGCACGGCGGCGGTGATGCCGGGCTTGCCGAACGACGGCAGCCCGTCGAGCTGGAGCGGCGGCGAGGCGAGCGGATGATCCGACGACGATCGATCGGGGTCATCGTCGGTCACGCCGCCGGCCAGCACGAGCGGCTGGACCCCGGACATCGCGTCGTCGTCGAACGCCTCGGCGAGCGTTCCGGGGTCGAACCCGCGCTCGATCTTGTCGATCGCCCGATCGTAGGCCGCCTCGTACTCGCGGTCGAGCTCGGCGGTGGTGAACCCCCCGACCCCCACCTTGGTGGGCCTGGCGTTGAACATCACGCTCGGCGGGCTGGTGCCGTGCAGGCGCTCGAACCGGCGCTGGTTGGCCTCGAGCAGATCGCGGTAGCGCTCGAACTGGGTCGCCAGCGCGACGCGCTGCGGATCGACGCCGACCTTGCGGGCGAGCTCGAGCAGATCCTCCTTCTTGAGGACGGTCTTCGCATTGCCGAGCTCGACCATCAGCTCGAAGAACTTGCCCTCCGCGTGGGCCTCGAGCGCCGCGCTCGGGACCTGCAGCGACGAGCCGCTCTTCAGGATCCGGAACACCAGCCGGATCCGCGCCGGGTGGCGGTCGGCCAGCTGGTGGAGCAGGCGCAGCGCCGCGGTCGGCATGTTGGGGCTGGGCACGAAGAACACCTCGATCGTGACCGGCGCGTGTGCGGGGCCGCGCGCGGGCGGGGTCGCCGGATCGTGGTACTCGACGCGATCGGCGTGACCGGGCGCCGGCCGGGCGCCGGCCGCGGCGGGTGCGCCCGCGGCGAGCAGGCCCACCAGCCACAGGCGGGCGGCCGACGCGAGCGGAGCCCGTCGTGCGCGCGTCCCGCGCTGCGGACCGGCGTCGATCCGGCCGGAACGAATCACGGCGCAGGGCTCGCGGCCGGTCCTGCCGTGGCGTCGCCGCCAGCAGCCGCGGTCGGCTGCTCGGCGGTGCCGGTGGCCTGCTCGGCGGCGCCGGTGGCCTGCTCGGCGGCCTCAACATCGCTCTCTGCAGGGGCCGAGGCGGTCACGGCCACCTCGCCTTCGCCTGCCACGACTGGCGAGGCGGTCACGGCCACCGGTTCGTCGTCGATCGGCTCGACAGAGGGCCACAGGTAGGCGAAGTACAAGCCTGCCGACACGATGATTCCGAGCACCAGCGCGAGAATGAATGGTTCCCAGATCACGCCGCGATCATAGCGCGACGCTCGCCGTGGTGTAGGCTCACTGGCGCATGTACGCCCTCGCCCTCCTGACGTCAGCCGCGACGACCGCGGCAACGACCGGCCTGCCGTACTTTCACCTCGGAGAGCTCCACATCGGGATCCCGATCCAGTGGTTCGGGATGATCGTCGCCGCCGGCGTCCTGATCGGCGCCATGCCGCTGCGGCGCTACGCCGAGTGGCACGGCGTCAGCGACGACCACATCCGCGGCCTGCTCACCTGGATCATGGTCAGCGGCTTCCTCGGCGCGCACGAGCTCGACATGATCGCGTACCAGTGGGACCGGATCGGCGACACGACGATCGTGGAGCCGGCGAGCTGGTGGTTCCTGCCGTCCAACCTCTGGCCATCGAACTGGCCGCTGGCGCTCAGGATCTGGGACGGGATCTCGTCGTACGGCGGCTTCATCGGCGGCGCCATCGGGTTCGCGCTCTACGTGTGGTGGAAGCGCCTGCCGGCGCGGCTGTTCGCCGATATCACGATCGTGGGGCTCCTGCCCGCGTTCTCGATCGGCCGGATCGGCTGCACCGTGGTCAGCGATCACGTCGGCGCCGCCGTCGACCCGGATCGCTGGTACGCGTTCCTCGCGATGGACTACCCGCGAAAGGGCAACCTCGCTCACCTCGCCGAGACCTATCCGGGGACGAGCGAGTTCATCCGGGCGTGGAACCTCGGCCTCATCGAGCTCCTCTACCTCGTGCCGGTCAACCTCCTGATCCTCTGGCTCGCGTTCCGGCCGTCGAAGCGCATGCCGGCCGGGTATGTCACCGTGCTGACCGGCGTGCTCTACGCGCCGGTCCGGTTCTTCCTCGATTTCTTGCGGCCGGAGGACACCGATCCGCGCTACGTCGGCCTGACCTTCGCGCAGTGGTCCTCGATCCTGGCGTTCGGCGTCGCGGTCTATGCGGCGAGCCGCATCCTCAAGACCGGGGCGGCGGCCGAGACGGTGGCGCCGACCTCGCGAGAGGCGCAGGAGCGCCTGCGGGTCATCCTCCGAGAGGACGTGGAGTCGCAGCAGAAGCAGGAAGCCAGCAAGGCGGCCGAGGCCGAGCGCAAGAAGGCCGAGATCGCCAGGGCCCGGGCCGAACGGGATCGCGAGGATGCAGAGATGGCGGCCGCCGAGGCCGCCGAGCGTGGCAAGGCGGCGCTGGCCGGCACGCTGCAGGAAGCGGCCGGCGACACCGAAGCCACCGGTGACGACGCCGTCAAGGCCGACGCCGTCAAGGCCGACGCTGTCAAGGCCGACGCCATCAAGGCCGACGCCGTCAAGGCCGACGCCGTCAAGGCAAAGCTCGCGGGCGCGGCGAGCGGCAACAAGCCTGCCGGCAACAAGCCTGCCGGCAACAAGAACCAGAACAAGAACCGCAAGCGCTAGCCGGCCGCGCGGCCGTGACCACGTCGGACCCCCCGCTCGGCCGATGGGAGGGACAGCACTCGACGACCACGGAAACAGGTTGATGACCATGGCGAACTCTGGCGGGGTAATGACGGCAGCACGTAGCGAAGGGCTGCAACGGAACAAGGTGAAGGCCCTCTTGACCCCAAGGAGAACGACCTCGGAGCAAGTAGGCGTGGTAAGGGCGCCGAAGGTCAAAGGGAGGCCGCTGGGTTCGGCAGAGTGATGAACCATCGGTAACGCGATGGGACGCCGCCAAGCGCAGGCGACGACCGGGAGCGAGCCCGGTCGTGCAAGAGGACCCGGCTGGTCGAGGAACCGTACGGAAAGTGAGGCACGGAGGATGATGAGATTCGTCATCCTACATGATGGAGCAATTACGCAATGTCGACGAGGATCATGCGATCGCTACGATCGAACGACCGGATAGCCCGCAGCTCCGTCAGTAATTCAAGCATGAAGTATTCCGGTTTCCATCATGTAGCAGATCTTCCTCGGAAACCGCCCTGTTTCTGCGAAGGTCCCGCTAGGCGGTCACGGTGCGAGCCTTGACGGCATCGGCGGCGACCGGCTCGACCTGCGCGCGCAGCATCGGCGCGAACGCGGCGCGGTAGGCCCAGGCGAGGTAGCCGGTCAGCGCCATCAGGACCATGATCACCGGCAGGCCGGCGGGGTCGAACACGCCGTGGTACGCGAGGATCCCGATCTCGACGGGGGCGAGCAGGGTGAGCGCGAGCGGCACGAAGCGATTGCCGAGCAGGGCGAGGCCGGCGCTGATCTCGACGAGCTTCACGATCGTCAAGATCTTGCCGGTGACCAGCGCGCCGAGGAACGCGCCGCCTTCGGCGGGCGGGGGCGGTTGCGGCAGGAAGTGGAGGAAGAAGTTGAGCCCGAACACCGTGAAGGCGAGTCCGAGCAGCGTGCGAGCGACCAGAGGGACCTTGGGACGAACCGACATGACGAGCTCCTTGGCGCGACGAGCGCCTGTCGACAGCATCATAGGTCCTTGCTACAAAGGCACTAGTCCTCGCAAGCGCAACGGATTATTGTCTAGAAGGCAAAGATATGGATCTCAACCGCGCCGCCACGTTCCTGCGGGTCGTCGAAGCCGGCGGGTTCACCGCCGCGGGCCTCGCGCTGGGGTTGCCGACGTCGTCGGTCAGCCGCAGCGTGGCCAAGCTCGAAGCGGATCTCGGCGTGGTCCTGCTCGAGCGAACCACGCGGCGCGTCTCGCTGACCAACGTCGGCCGCGCGTACTTCGAGCGGGTCCGCGAGGCACTCGCCGGGCTCGATGAGGCCACGGCGGCCGCGCTCGACGCCGCCCGCGAGCCGCACGGGATGGTCCGGATCGCCGTCCCGCCCGACTTCGCACCCGCGCTCGCACCCGTGATCGCAAGGTTCCTGCGGACGTACCCCAAGATCCGCATCGAGCTGTCCGCGAGCGCGCGGGCCGCGGAGCTGGTCGGCGAGCACGCCGATCTCGGGATCGCCGTCGGGCGGCTGCCGGACTCCTCGCTGATGAGCCGGCGGATCGGCGAGACCGCGCACCACCTTTATGCCGCGCCGAGCTACCTCGACGCGCGTGGCCGGCCGAAGCTGCTCGCCGAGCTCGCCCGTCATGACGCGATCCTCCTGCGCAGCGGGGTCGCCCGCTGGGAGCTGAGCGGCCCGCGCGGCGTCGAGGCGGTGGACGTCACCGGGATCGTCGCCGCCGATCACCTCGGCTTCGTGGTCGACGCGACGCTCGCTGGGCTGGGGATCGCGCTGTTGCCGGCATTCTCGACCGCGGTGCATGTCGCGTCGGGCGCCCTCGCGCAGGTCCTGCCTCGGTTCAGCACCACGATCCAGCTCCAGCTCTTGACCCACGCGGCGCGGCACGTGCCCCATCGCGTGGCGCTGTTGCGCGACTTCCTGGTCGAGCACCTGTCGGGGGCGTGCAGCGCGCATGCCCGGCACTGAGCGGCCCCTGTTGCGTTCGATTGAATGCTATCACTCGGCGCGTCACGGACGATGACTGACCACCTCGATGTCCTGCTCACCGATGGCGTGATCGATGAGGTGCTCGGCCGCTTGAAGAGCGGCAAGGAGGCCAACATCTCGCTGGTCCGGCGCGGCGACGACGTGCTGGCGGCAAAGGTCTACAAGGACCGGTCGACGCGCAGCTTCAAGAACAACGCGGACTACAAGGAGGGCCGAAAGGTCCGCAATAGCCGCACGCAGCGCGCGATCGAGGGCGGCGGGCGGTTCGGCCGCGACGCGGCGGAGCAGGCGTGGAAGTCGGCCGAGGCCGACGCGCTGTACAAGCTGGTCGGCTCGGGGGTGCGCGTGCCGGTGCCGGTGATGTTCTACGAGGGCGTGCTGCTCATGGAGCTGGTCAAGGACGGCGATGGCCGGCCGGCGCCCCGGATGATCGACGTCGCGATCGAGCCGGCGGCGGCGGTCGGGGTGTACGCGGATCTGGTCGCGCAGATCATCGCGATGCTGTGCTGCGATCTGATCCACGGCGATCTGTCGCCGTACAACATCCTCGCGGCGGCGGACGGGCCGACGATCATCGACTTCCCGCAGGTCGTGTCGGCGGTGCACAGCTCGCGGGCCGAGTTCTTCTTCCTGCGCGACTTCGACAACGTGGTGCGCTTCGTGTCGGGCGTCGATCCGTCGCTCGCGGTGCATCGCCACGACGGCCGCGCGATCTGGCGGGCCTACGTCGGCCGCGAGCTGACCCGCGAGTTCGTGCCGCCCCCGCCGCCACCTCCGCAGCCGCGCGGTGGGGGGCCGAACCAGTGGCGCGGGCAACGCTCGGAGCCACGCTGGGATCCGCGGCGCGGTGACGGACGGCCGCCGCAGCAGCGGCCCGATCCACGACGAGGCGATCCACGAGCGCAGCCGCAACGCGGCAACGGCCCGCCGCCGGATCGCCGACCATCGAGCGGCTCGCAGCAGCGGGACCAGCGGTCACCGGACCCGCGGTTTTCGGAGCCGCGGTCGCCCAACCGTTCGCAGCAGGGTTCGGGGCAGCCCGGGTCCGGCCCGCATTCACCACCTCGAGATCAGCGGTATCCGATGTCGTCGGACCCCGCGTCGGCGGGGCGATCCCGTCCGTCCGGAGAGCCGCCGAGGCAGGTCGATCGACGTCCTGATCCGGGCGCGCCGCCCCAGCGCTCCCGCCCACCACCACGCGAATGGTCAAATCGTCCCGCGCCGGGTCCCGCGCCGGCACCCTCACGTGGCAAGCGACGCCGGCCGAAGCGGCACTGGTAGCGGCGACTTCCCCGGGGGCGTTCGGGCACGGCGCACCGTGGGTCAGCCAGTACCCGGCCACAGAGTATCTGACTGGTTGCTCTGCGGAGAGGCCCAGGGAGCACCTCTGGTTTAGCGCTGGCGTCAACGCGCAGCGCAGCGCCGCGGGCTGGGTCACGGCGCGAGATAAATTGCACGGCCGGGGGGTGGATCGTCGGTGGGTCGTGGAGATGGCGCCGCCATTCATGCTCGATTCGGTGGTTGACGGACGAGCGACGGACCCAAGCCCGCGGTGCCAGCGCGCGTGTCCGCGATCTCCGGGAGCTCACGGCCCGCACTGCCGGGCAACCGATCAATCACTGTGGCGGGGTGCCGGCGTGCGCTGCTGCTCCCAGATCAGCGCTTGCCGCGCTTGTTCGCGGGCCGCTTGCTCGCCGTGGCTGCTGCTGGTTTGCGCGTGGTCGCGGTCGTGGTTGGCCTGGCCGATCTGGCTGGCTTGGCCGACATGGCTGGCCTGGCTGGCCTGGCTGGCCTGGCCGACGTGGCTGGCTTGGCTGGCTTGGCCGACTTCGCCGCGGTGGTCCTGGCCGCGCGTGGCCCGCCGCCGCGTACCGCGACCGACGCCCGCTTGGTGGTGTGCTTCGGCGTGGCAGCCGACTTCGTCGCACGCTTGACGGGCGTGGGGGGCGAGTCCGGCTCTTCCTTCGCGGCCGTTCTCGATCCATCGTCGCCACCACCGCCACCACCGCCTCCGCGACCACCGCCGCCGCCGCGACCACCACCGCCGCCCCCGCGACCACCACCGCCGCCGCGACCACCACCGCCGCCGCCGCCGTCCTCTCGTCCGCGGCGGGTCTCCATCTCGGCGACGATCTCGGCATCGTCCTGGGCGGTGAGCGCCTCGTGCGCCGCCGCGAAGATCGGGTCTTCACGGCCGACGTGGGCGCGGTGCGCCTCGGCGAGCCTGGTCGCCGCGTCGAGCAGCGTCTTGCCGGCGTTGGGTCGCGAGTCGCCGTCGAGCTCGCGCGCGGCCGCTGCGACGTCGGCGTGGAGCGCGATCTGCGTCGGGTGCTCGGCCGACAGCTCGGCGAGGGTCGCGGCCAGCTCGGGGCGGCGCGTCGACAGCCGCGGGAACACGGAGCCTTCCTCGTCGACGAAGTGCCGCGTCACGGCGCGGTCGAAGTAGGCGACGGCGTCGCGCACGCGGCCGAGGTCGCCGTCGTCGGGGCGGCCTGCCGCCAGCCGCCGCGCGGCCTCCAGGAGCTCCGCCATCACCTCATCGTGGCGGCGGTGGGATCGCTCGAGCTGGACGAGGCTGGCAAGCTCCATACACCCCAAGGATCCACGCCCGGCCGTGTGGCGACAAGCGCCGGACGTCGTTGAAACGTGGCCGGTTCACTTGCTAGACCTAACCGTCCATGACCGAGCACGTCGTTATTATTGGGAGCGGCCCCGCCGCTCATACCGCCGCGATCTATGCAGCACGCGCGAACCTCGCGCCGGTGCTGTTCGAAGGCTTCCTCGCCGGCGGTATCGCAGCCGGCGGCCAACTCACCACGACGACCGACGTCGAGAACTTTCCGGGGTTCCCCGACGGCATCCAGGGGCCCGAGCTGTGCGAGCGGTTCCGCGCGCAGTCGGCGCGGTTCGGCACGCGGATCTACACCGAGACCGTCGATCGCGTGGATCTGTCGAGCCGGCCGTTTCGCTACTGGACCGAGGAGCAGGAGGGCACGACGAGCGCGCTGATCATTGCGACCGGCGCGACCGCCAAGCGCGACGATATCCCGGGGACCCGCGACAACGAGCTGTGGCAGAAGGGCGTCTCGGCGTGCGCGGTGTGCGACGGCGCGCTGCCGATGTTTCGCAAGAAGCCGCTGTTCGTGGTCGGCGGCGGTGACTCGGCGATGGAGGAGGCCAGCTTCCTCAGCAAGTTCGCCTCGAAGGTCTACGTCGTGCATCGCCGCGACGAGCTGCGCGCCTCGGCGATCATGCAGGAGCGGGCGCGCGGCAACCCCAAGATCGAGATGCTGCTGTCGCACCGCGTGCAGGCGGTGGAGGGCAGCGGCGGCGTCGAGGCGGTTCGCGTGGTCGATCTCAAGACCGATGCCGAGCGCACGGTCGAAGCCGCCGGGTTGTTCTTCGCGATCGGCCATGTCCCGAACACGCACTTCCTCGGCGGCCAGCTGGCGACCGACGATCAGGGCTACGTCGTGACCACGCCGGGGACCACGCAGACCTCCGTCGTCGGTGTGTTCGCCGCCGGGGACGTGCAGGACAAGAAGTATCGCCAGGCGATCACCGCGGCCGGCACGGGGTGCATGGCGGCGCTCGAGGCCGAGCAGTTCCTCGCGCATCATCACTGAACTGAGCCGGCGGGGCTGGGCCTGCAGGATCCCCGGATGGCGCCGGGCATCGTCCGGGCGGCCGGCCGGGCCCATGCGGCCACGTGATCGCCGTCGCATGCGACACCAGACGACCTCGGAGCCGCAGGGAATATCGCTCGCCGTATGTCGGTAGCGATCAGGGAGCCCGAGCCATGTCACAATCCCTCTACCCCGTGACCCGAGAGTTGAATCAGCCCTACCGCGAGTCTGGCATGACCAAGGTCCTCGCGGTGCTCTTGCTACTTGTCGCCGGCGCGCTGGTGTTCACCGTGATCCAGCAGCGCCGGCAAACCCAGCACTACGTCTCGTTCGAGCCGCGGCCGGTCGCGCAGCGGCCCGATGACAAGCTCGGCGCCAACGAGCAGTCGACGATCGACGTGTTCTCGAAGTTCTCGCGCTCGGTGGTGCACATCACCAGCCTCGAGACCCACCGCAATCGGATGACGCTCGACGTCAGCGAGATCCCGCAGGGCACCGGGTCGGGCTTCGTGTGGGATCAGGACGGCCACATCGTCACGAACTTCCACGTGGTCGCGAACGGCGACCGCGCGTCGGTCACGCTGAACGACAACTCGACGTACCCCGCGACGATCGTCGGGACCGCACCCGACAAGGACATCGCGGTGCTCCACATCGACGCGCCGCCGCAGAAGCTCCTGCCGCTGCCGCTCGGCCAGTCCGCGATGCTCAAGGTCGGCCAGACCGTGCTCGCGATCGGCAACCCGTTCGGCCTCGATCAGACGCTGACGACCGGCGTGGTCTCGGGCCTGGGCCGCGAGATCAAGAGCGTCACCCAGCACCCGATCTTCGACGTGATCCAGACCGACGCCTCGATCAACCCCGGCAACTCGGGCGGGCCGCTGCTCGACAGCTCGGGGCGGCTCATCGGGATCAACACGGCGATCTACTCGCCGTCGGGAGCCAACGCCGGCATCGGCTTCGCGGTGCCGGTCGATACGGTGAACGCGATCGTCCCGCAGTTGCTCAAGTACGGCAAGCTGGTGCGGCCGGGCCTGGGCATCAACATCGTCTCGGATCAGGCCGCGATGCAGCAGGGCATCGACGGCGTCGTGATCTTCGGCGTCGTGCAGGGCGGGGCGGCCGAGCAGGCCGGCATCTCCGGCGCGAAGCAGGAGCCCAACGGCATCCTGCTCGGCGACGTCATCGTGAAGATCGACACCATCGACGTGCATCGCTCGAGTGACCTGTACCGGGCGCTCGACATCCACAAGGTGGGCGATCAGATCGATGTCACGATCGACAACCGGGGCCACCGGCGAACGGTCAAGGTCACGCTGCAAGCGGTCCAGTGAGCCGCCGGGCCCCGGAGACGGCTGGCTTCCCGGCGCACGCGGGCGCCGCGGCGCGGTCCGCGGGCGGAGGGCCGCGGCGACAGCGCTGGCGCGCCACGCTGTGGCGCCGCGCGCGGTCGTTCTCGGCCGAGGCGTTCTTCTGGTGGCCGCGGAGCGCGACATCACCGATCGCCTGCGCGATGTGCGCGCGGATCGAATCGTGATGCAGCCGGTACTCGCGCTGGCCATCCGGCCGCTCGGTCTCGACCAGAACCTCCTTGGCTCCACGCAAGAACGCTCGTCGCGTC
>Ga0137459_1000766_pt1 | contig 10833 bp, 11 predicted proteins | sample EasRivERMGT700_2_FD_104908 | JGI IMG/M metagenome (GOLD analysis project Ga0137459, IMG submission 104908) | Soil microbial communities from meander-bound floodplain in the East River, Colorado, USA - East River MetaG ERMGT700_2 | ecosystem: Environmental > Terrestrial > Soil > Floodplain ...
CCGTTAACCACCGAATCGAGCATGGAGGGCGGTGCCATCTCCACGACCGGCCGACGCTCCACCACCCGGCCGTGCAATCTATCTCGCGCCCAGACCCACCCCGCGGCGCTACGCTGCGCGTTGACGTCGGGCCTCCGCAGCGCAACCGGTCAGATCCACTGCGACGAGATACTAGGACTACGGCCGTGCTGGTGCGTGGTTGGCGTGGCGACGGATTGCGGCCTCGAGCGCGGCCCGCACGGCGGCCTGGGGCTCGGAGCCGAGCCGCTTGCGCAGCGCGGCCAGGATCGCCCCACCGAACCGGCGCTGCAGCGACGTCGCCGCCAGCGCGCGGGTGTCGCGATCGACGGCGTCGAGCAGCGCGAGCATCGCGGTGTCCCAGGCCGTGGTGACCTTCTGGGTACGCAGCGTCCGCGCGGCGAGGCCGCGCAGGTCGGCCGCGGGGTCGTGCAGCGCGAGCCGCGCGAGGATCGGCGCATGGCTGTCGGCGGGGCACGCGTTCATGAGCTCGATCGCGGTGCGCCGGTCGGCCACGTCCGCCGACGCAGCGAGCTTCACGACCTCGGTCCGCACGCCGAGCTTGTCGAGCACGTCGTGCACGCAGCCGCGGTCGGGGAGGCTCTCTTCCGTGCGCGCCACCACGCGCAGGAGCGGCCCGATCGCGCGGCGGTCGCCGAGCCTGGCGAGCGCGGCGGCCGCTTCGCACCAGCGCTCCGGAACTTGCAGGAGCGCGACGGCTTCGTCGTAGGTCATCGCGCGGTGATCGCGCCTGGCCGGGGCCGCCTGGGCATCGCGACAGGCCACCCCCGCGACGACGATCGCGGACAGCACGAGCGCGCGGCGCCGCACGCTACTGGTAGATCGGGTTGTCATCGGTGCCATATGCCTTGATGGTCCCCTTGCCGGCCATCCGGGTGGTGGTCTGGGCATCGTCCATCGCCTTCGCGATGGCCTCGGCCGACTGTATGCCGAGGATCGCATCGAGGAACGCCGCCGTGGTCGCGGCGATGTCGTTCCAGTACAGCGAGATGGTGCTCGAGAAGGTGTCGGTGACGTGCTTGTCCATCCCCGGGGTGGCGCGCAAGCTGGCTTCGTAGTCGGTGGCGCGGCAGCCGTCGAACACCGCCCCGCGATACCTGCGCTCGGGGTGTGCCCTGGTCCGGTCGTCGAGCTCGCCGCCCTTGCCGGTCACCGGGGCGACGCCGGTTGCCGCCTGGTCGAGGTTCCAGTACATGAGCAGCGCGCCGAACTCGCCCGGGTGGGGATTACCCTTCGTCAGGCGCACGTTGCCGTGGTTGTCGCCGTGCACGGCGACGCGCTTGTTCCCGGCGCGCCACGCGAACTGCGCCCAGGCGCCGCGACCGTGTGGCTTGCCCTCGGTGATCAGGTATTTCTCGAGCCTTTCGTAATCGTCGAAGAACTGCTCGAGCGCGCCTTTGCCATCGAACAGCTCGATGGTGAAGTTGCGGTCGAAGTCGGGCCCCGAGCCATGGCGACCATGGCCACCGTAGAACGTGGCATCGGACTCGACCAACCCCTCCTTGAACGCGCTCGCGGCCTCGGCGCCGCGCGTGCCGTCGAGGCTGGACACGAACCGCACGACCACGCGGATCTGGCGCGCGGCGCCCGCCGGCGGCTTGTACGTCAGCGCAGTGCGCCGCACCCAGAACGTGCCAAGCGGATTGGCCGGGATCGCGCGGCCGGCTGCCTTGTAGAGCTGGATCCCCAGCGGGTTGTTGACGACAAACGATCGTGCGCGGAGCGACTGCTCGATTCCGCGCGCGACAAACCTGTGCGACTCGGCTTCGTCGAAGCCGAGCCCGAGCGTGATGTCGAGCAGCCCGTCGGCGAACATCTCGCCAAGCCGTAGCGCGTGTTCGCCCTTGTCGCCGGCGGGGGGCCGGGCCGCCGTCACGCGGGTCAACACGTCGGCCGCCGTCATCGTGCGCCACGTGTTGTCGCCGAACGCCTCGACCAGGCCAGCCTCGGTCCTGGCGCCGAGAATCCCGTCGACGTTCAGCCGGTACAGGCCGAGGCGCGCGAGCTCGAGCTGGATCTTGCGGATCTCGTCCTTGGCCCACGCCGGCCTCACGGTGCTGTCGAGGTGCGCCGGCAGGGACACGTCGGCCGGCGCAGCCGCGCCGGGGCTGGGAACGACGGCACTGGCCTGGATGGGCAAGCCGGAGGTCGACCTGGCCTGCACGACGAGGCCGGCGATCGTGACGAGCACCGCGCCCGCGCCACGACGTTGCAGCCTCGACCTGAATCCCATCTCAAACACACCGTATCATGCGCGCGACGAGTGGCACGTCGCGCCATTGGCCCGTGGGCTACACAACAATCAATCTGACGATAGCCTGATTATGTGATTGCAGAAAAACCCGCACTCGAAGCTGCCTGTCATGCAAGCGAGTTGCAGTACCTCCGTCGTGAGCGTGGAGATCTGACGCGCTGCGCGGCGAGGTTTGCCGAGCGTCCTGCGGGGCAGGATCGCTGGTTGTCGCCGGTGAGCCTCGCTTCACGCGGCGAGGCTCGCCATGAGGGTCGTCCCGGCTAGCTCGCGTCGATCGAGCTCCGGCGCACGCTTCGGTGTCCGGACCCGAAGACCTGCCGTGGTCTTGCGGTAGGCTCGAGGCCACGTGATCCACAAGTATCCGCGCACGCAGCACCTCGAGGGCTCGCGGCTCCAGCCCGGCGACGCCGATCTCGATCAGGTCCCGCTCGACGCGTTGCGCGGTCAGTTCTGTGTCATCGAGGAGAAGCTCGATGGCGCCAACGCCGGCCTCTCGCTCGACGCCGGAGCCGAGCTTCGTCTGCAGAGCCGCGGCCATGTCCTCGTCGGTGGCGCGCGAGAGAAGCACTGGGATCTGTTCAAGCGGTGGGCGCGCACGCACACCGCGGCGCTCGCCGCACGCGCCGCCGGCGGCCTCACGATCTACGGCGAGTGGCTGTACGCGAAGCACACGATCTTCTATGACCAGCTGCCGCACTACTTCCTGGAGTTCGACATCCGCGACGCGGCCGGCACGTTCTGGTCGACCGAGCGACGCCGCGCGCACCTCGCCGGCTCCCCGATCGTCTCGGTGCCGGTCCTGTGGGAGGGCGTCGTGACCGATCCGCGCGCGATCCCCGAGCTCGTCACCGGCGCGCGCTACAAGTCGGAGCGCTGGCGCGATCGGTTGCGCCGGGCGGCGATCGCCGCGCACGTCGATCCGGATCGCGCCGTCGCGGAGACCGATCCGGACGTCACCGCCGAGGGGCTCTACATCAAGGTCGAGGATCGCGCGCAGGGCGTGGTCGTCGGCCGCTACAAGTGGGTCCGGGCGTCGTTCTTGACCGCCGTGGTCGACTCCGGAAGCCACTGGCTCGCCCGGCCGATCGTGCCCAACCAGCTCGCCGGCGAGGTCGACCTGTTCGCGGTGACGCCATGATCGATCTCCCGCCGGCCGGCCCGGTCGACGCCGCGGCGATCGCCGCGTTCCTGGAGCCGATCGCGGCGGTCGCCGAGCTCGCGGCGACGCCGCAGGACGCGGCGTTCCACGCCGAGGGCGACGTGTGGACGCACACGCAGATGGCGATCCAGACGCTCGTCGATGGCCCGGCGTACGCCGCGCTGGCGCCGCTCGGCCGCCGGATCACCGCCGCGGCGGTGCTGCTCCACGACATCGGCAAGCCGGCGACGACGCGGGACGAAGGCGGCAAGCTCACGTCGCGCGGCCACTCCGCGAAGGGCGAGGGGCTGGCGCGCGGGGCGTTGTGGCGGCGCGGCGTGCCGTTTGCGGTCCGCGAGCACGTGTGCGCGCTGATCCGCTACCACCAGATCCCGTTCTTCGGGATCACCAGGCCGGCCGGCGAGGCGCGCCGGCTCGCGTGCCGGCTCTCGCTCGTGCTGCGTCACGACTGGCTCGTTGCGGTCGCGGACGCCGACGCGCGCGGCCGGCGCTGCGCCGATCCTGCGGATCAGGTACGCATCGTCGACTACTGTGCGCTGTGGGCCGAGCACGCCCGCGAGCTCGCGGTCCTCGATCGCGCGCAGCCGTTCGCGTCGCCGCACACCCGGCGGGTGTGGTGCGAGTCGGAGACCCGCCAGCCCGACGCCGTCGCGCACGACGACACGACCTGCGAGGTCGTCCTGATGTCCGGGCTGCCTGCGTCGGGCAAGGACACCTGGCTCGCGACGCATCGCCCGGACTTCCCGGTGATCTCCCTCGACGAGCTGCGCGCCGACCTCGACGTCGATCCCGACGATGCGCAGGCGACGGTGATCGCGGCGGCACGCGAGCAGGCGCGCACCTACCTGCGCGCGGCGACCTCGTTCGCGTGGAACGCCACGAACCTGTCACGGTCACTGCGCGCGCAGCTCCTCGAGCTGTTCCGTTCGTACCGGGCGCGGACTCACGTCGTGTACTGCGAGGCCTCGGCCGGCGATCAGGAGCGCCGCAACCGGTCGCGGCGCGAGCCCGTGCCGCGCACCGTGGTCGCGCGGATGGTCGAGCGCTGGACCGTGCCGGATCTCACCGAGGCGCACGAGGTCACCTACGTCGTGCCGCCCGGCGACGGCGACGTGGCGTGGCCACCCGAGTAACCACCAGTCACCCCGACACCGGGCGGCGGTAGAACCTCTGGTACATCCGTACGTGACCGTTGCATGCAACGCGCGTCCTCGTCTCCTGGTGATCCTGGCGGCCGGCACGTGGATCGTCGAGCGACCCGCTGAACCGCGTCGGCACGCGCTTCACGTCTCGGACCGGGGCGCCTTCGGGAGCGACGCGCGCACCGCAAGGCCGAGCACGAGCGCCACGCCGGCGATGCACCAGAACGCCCATGGCGCGTACGAGCTCTCGAACCCGCTCACGAGGTTCATGCCGAGCAGCGAGCCGAACGCGGAGATCGGAAGGAACGTCGCGGCGATCAGGTTCAGGCGATGTCCGGCCTCGCTCACGTGCTGCGAGCTCACCGCGTTGTCCTCGGCAGCCTTCGCGATCGCGAAGTCGAGGCCGGCGCGCGCGTGGCCGTGGATCAGATCGACGTCGCGCTCGATCTCCTGTGATGTATCGCGCAGCGAGATCAGCTCGCGATCGGTCTTCGCGAGATCACGCGCCTCCTGCAACGTCGCGCCGAGACCGCGCGCGACGCGCAAGAGCGGCGCCGAGTCGTGCAGCAGCGCGAACCAGTCCGACGCGCGCTTCGCCGTCCCGGCCCGCGCCTCCATCGCATCGATGGCCAGCTCGACCTCCTCGATGTGCGCGCGCAGCGCCGCGATCGACGTGGCGCTCGAGCCCGTCGATCGCCACGTACCGTCGGGCTTGCGCCAGTACAGCCTGGCCTCGCGCCCCGTCGCCTCCTTGCGGCCGGGCACCTCGTGGAGGATCAGCAGGAGGTGGCCGTCCGCGGACATGGCGCGCTGGCGGCCGGCGTGGGTCCCGAAGCGCCCGCGGAACACCTGCGGCACGTCCCAGTTGTGCGGGATGACGTTCGACATCCGGCGAGCGTAAGCCATTCCGGAACGTACCGAGGGTCGAGATCCACAGCGCGGCGCCGGCGCGCGCCGTGGTCCATGGGCCACAGAGCTGGCGGCGAGCAGGCGGGCAGCGCGAGGCCGTCGCTGTGACCGCTGGCGCGGATAACGTCGGTTCAGATCTTCGACTTCCTCGATCGCCGGAGCAGGTTCGACGTGCGCGCGCCACGGAGCCCCCCGGGGTCAGCTCGACTGGCTTTCAGTCGAGACCAACCGCCAGCATCGAGACGGTCGCTCGTCTCGAGCTCGCGCGCGATCGCTTCGTAGGTGACTCGGCAGACTCCGAGCACCGAAATCACCAGCGGCGGCTCTATACAGCTTCGTATCCGATGTCCCAGATTCCAGTAGAGTGTTAGTCAGGGGATGGCACTCGCTGATGAAAATTACAGCAACGCTGCAGGACTGGCGCCGCGTTATCGAGCGTAATCGAGCGTAATCTGGAGGAATCCCGCGAGCTCATGCGGAAATTTCCTCGGGAACTCGACCGCTTGCAGGGTGAGTCCTCAGGCCAGCGTCAGATCGGGGGCAGATCGGTCGCTTGACGTGAGCGCCGTGCGGAAATAGCCTGTAAACAGATCATCCAGGACAAAGGGGTTGTCCGAGGTGCTCAAACGTTATCGCCAGGGCACTCAGGCTCTGGCGAGCTCATTCAATGATAGTAGGAGGATACCATGGCAGGTCAGACTTCAGCGATTTCATGGTTCGACGGTAGTACCCACATTCGTGCCTACACGTGCAAGGGTCAGGCGTTGACCGAGCAGGGCTGGGACGGCAACGGCCCATGGTACAACGGGGGGCTGTCGACGGGGGGCGCCACGGTCGGCGCGACGAGCTGGGTCAGCGGCGGACAGATCCACATCCGCGTCTACGCGGCGTTGAACAACAAGATCGTCGAGCATTGCTGGGACAACAACAGCTGGTACACCGGTGCGTTCTCGGCGACCGGCCAGAGCGCCTCGGCCACGTCGTGGCTCGACAGCAGCGGGGCGATCCACATTCGGGTCTACGTCCGCGCGGAGGACGGCTCCGTCACCGAGCAGTGCTGGGACGTCAACGGCCCGTGGTACTCCGGCGCCTATCACGGGGCGGCGTAGCGCGGTAGCGGCAGGCCACCCGCTGCGCCTAGCGCTGGTGGTCGGTCGATTCGTCGGAGTCGTCGGCGCTGCCCTCGCGCGCCTCGGTCTTGTCGAGGCCGAGCCGGCGGATCATCTTGTAGATCGACATGCGCTCGATGCCGGCGGCGCGGGCCGCGGCCGAGATGTTGTTGGACGCGGTCGCGAGCTTCCAGGTCTGGCCGCGCCGTGTGCGCTTGCCCTCGTGCTGCTGACCACCGCCTCGGTCGCGCTTTACATCTCGGGCTGGGGCGCCTTCGGGAGCGACGCGCGCACCGCCAGTCCGAGCACGAGCGCCACGCCGGCGACGCTCCAGAACGCCCACGGCGCGTACGCGGTCTCGAACCCGCTCACGAGCTGCATGCCGAGCAGCGAGCCGAGCGCGGAGATCGGCAGGAACGTCGCGGCGATCAGGTTCAGGCGATGTCCCGCCTCGCTCACGTGCCGCGTGCTCGCGGCGCTGTCCTCGGCGGGCTTCGCGATCGAGCCCCCACGTGGGCTCGGCACGTTTGGCGCCAAGTTCGAGGCGATCCTGGTCATCACCGAGCGCGAGGCGTATTACCTGGACGAGGATCTGCCGCACGATCGCCGGTGGGCCTCGGCGGGCTTGTGACCGGCCGGCCAGGCGCTGATGGTCGGTCGAGTCCTCGTTGCGCGGTCGGTGCCGGTAGACGCGCCCTGCTCGTGGCCAAGCTCTGATCTTCGGAAGCTGCTTGGGGATCTCCTCCTCGTCGGCGACATATCGGGTATCCTGGTTCGGTGACTGGTCCCCAGCAGCCTCGATGCGACGTGCCGCTCGCGCGCGTGACCGTCGACCCATCTCGAACTCCGTCGACCCGGACCCATCGGCCGAAGCGGTAGCCCTGGCGATGAAATCGGACCATGTCCGCTTTTCCGTCGTAGCCGCTGATCGGCTGCAACCTCCGACCGGACGCTATAACTGTCACGGGCTCGTGTTCGCCTCCCGGCGCGCGAACATCCCTGCCGCCAGCGATGACATCGACATCGCACAACTCCTCCGCGCCGACGGCTATAAGCGCGTGATCGGGGTCCCCCGGCCGGGCGACGTGGCTGCGTACGTGGACCCACGTGGAGACATCGAGCACACGGGCTTCGTGAGCGCTGTCGACAAACAGTTCGCGTCGGCGCCGATCGTCCATGTGTGGAGCGCATGGGGTGGCCTCGGCGAGTTCCGTCACCGCGTTGACCAGACTCCATACTCTACGAGTGTCCAGTACTGGAGGATCGAATGCCGCTGATCGCAGAGTCCTTCGTTGCCGATGCGACCTTTCAAATGTTGGCGAGCAGCACGATCAGGCGGTATCTCCGGGTCGCACGCGAGATCTCGGAGCGCGCGGGGCTGGTCGCGGCGATCCGCACGGCACCGGAGACAGCACGTCAAGCATTGGACCGAGCACGCACGTCATGGAATGCGGTGAGCAGCGCCGACACCCGGATCCCCGAAGAGTTCGAGCTCGGACTTCTTCTGGTCGGCCTGATCGATGGACAGTATGAACTGGCCGAGGCGTTATTATTGCAAATCGCCTCCAGTCCCGACACGCACGCGACCTGGAGCATCGCGCTCGCCAGGCGCTTGCGCCAGCTCGGCCCTCTATTGAAAGACGAACGAGAGCAACTCGACAAGGAGCTCACTGCCGTCCTCGCCGCCGCCACAGCCGGCCCATGCACCGACGATCCGAGGTTGCGGGTAAAAGCTTAGCATGATCTTGACAGCACAACACGTCCGAGCTTCGACAGGTGAGGAAGGGATCAACGCCTTCTGTCGTCTCCAGGGCCCGCACGAATGGGCGGATTTATCATCAGGGGATCTGGCAGAGGATCTGGCCGCTGGCGAGCTCGTGAATCAAGCGATCGTGCTCCAGCCAGGCGGCAATGACGTGCGAAGTTATCTGGATGTGATCGCTCCGGACGAGACGCCTACCCAGGAGATTCGACACGCAGTGGTGCTGTTTGTCGATCGATCGCGCGGGCGCACCTTGCCATGGATGGAAACCGTCGGGCGGTGCACGTTTCGATTCGGCGTGGAGCAGGGGCTCCACGCGAGCTGGCCCGAAGAGTTCGTCGGCTACTGCTTTCCGCCCTCTCCGTCCGCCGAGCGGCCTGACCACGCCGGTCGGACTACTCCAACCTTGTAGGAATAGAAGGCGAAAGTGGAAACACTGGCGCCGTTTGCCTCGCACACGCCTCGCGCCATTGTCGGATATCGGAGCGGGGGCGACGTTTCGCCAGCGCCGGAAACCTGGCACCCCAGCGCTTGTCAGCCTCTGCCGCGGTCCTGGACCCCTCGACGATGGCAGACGGCTCGTCTTCGAGGTCAAGCCACGTCGGACGAGCTGCGTCCCATGCTTCCTCCTCGTCGGCGGCCCGGCGTGCGACGTCATTCAGCCATTCCTCAGATAGCTCGATCATGTCATGACTTTCCCTTGGCGCAGGTTCTCACCACGGAGCCAGAACGCACACATCTCGAAGTAGCGCCACGCGCCGTCTTCGCACTGCTCCTTGGCGCACTCATGGAGACGAAGATTCCGGTAGAAATCCTCGACGTCCGGTTTGGAATGAAGACCGATGAGGCCGTTACCCCCTGTCAAGATCCCGATCTGGGAAGCAACCTCGAGCATCGTTCGCCCCAGCCCTTTGATCGCCTGTTCCCCGATAGGAGGACGTTGGTGCGCCGGTGCGACTCCGACGAACTCGATATACATGACGGTACGAGCGGGGGTCCAACCGCGATCGTTCCTGCTTTTCGGTGAGTGACATCAAGGCGTCCAAACCGCCGTCACGCGCCACAGCTAGGCAGAGGTACCCGTCGCTCGACTCGGATCTTGCGATGTGTGCTTCCCACGGCCACTCACCATCCGGTCGCGCGCGGCGGCGCAGGACCGGCTTCGACGTCTCCTCGGTGAAGATGTCGGAGCTTTATCTGCCTCGGCTTGAACGACTCGCGGAACGGCATCGGACGGATCTTACCCCAGATGGGGCAGTGTGGGCTCGTCGCCGGATTCCCCCGGCGCCAACGTTCGTGAGCACGGCAACGCGCGCGCAGCGCCGCGGGCTGGGCCACGGCGCGAGATAGATTGCACGGCCGGGTGGTGGATCGCCGGCCGGTCGTGGAGATGGCACCGCCGATCATCGCGATCCGGTGGTCAACGGACGAGCGACGGGCCCAGACCCGCGAGCGCGAGCGCGCGTGTCCGCGTTCTCCAGCGACCCACGCAACCGGTCAGGTCCTCCGAGGGGGAGGGTACGAGGGGGGAAGGGGGGCGAGGGGGAGAGGCGGGCGCGGCGGGCCGGCTAGCGGTGGTCGGTCGATTCCTCGGAGTCGTCGCTGCCCTCGCGGGCCTCGGTCTTGTCGAGGCCGAGCCGGCGGATCATCTTGTAGATCGACATGCGCTCGATGCCGGCGGCGCGGGCCGCGGCCGAGATGTTGTTGTCGTGCGCCTCGAGCAGCGCCTCGAGGTACTTGCGGTCGAACTCGTCGACCAGCTTCTGCTTGGCGACCTTGAACGGGATGTCGATGTCGACCTCGCCGAACTGGCTGTCCTTCTTGGGCGGCGCCTCGAAGCCGAGCGTCGGGTGGTTCGGCAGCAGCACGGCGCGCTCGACGGCGTTGCGCAGCTCGCGGACGTTGCCCGGCCAGGCGTGGCGCTGGGCGCGGGCGGCGAAGTCGTCGGGCAGCCGCGGATCGCCGTGGGTGGCGACCAGCTGGCGCAGGAAGTGGTCGACGAGCAGCGGGATGTCCTCGCGGCGCTCGCGCAGCGACGGGACCGACAGCTTGGCGACGCTGAGCCGGTAGAACAGGTCGGAGCGGAACGTGCCGCGGTTGACCTCGGTCGCGAGGTCGCGGTTGGTCGCGGCGATGATGCGGACGTCGGACGCGATGACCTTGGTCGAGCCGATCCGGCGGACCTTGCGGGTCTCGACCGCGCGCAGGAGCTTCGACTGGACGTCGAGCGGCAGCTCGCCGATCTCGTCGAGGAACAGCGTGCCGCCGTGCGCGGCCTCGAACACGCCGATCGTCGCGCGGCCGGCGCCGGTGAACGCACCCTGCTCGTGGCCGAAGATCTGATCCTCGAACAGCTGCTCGGGGATCGCCGAGCAGTCGAGCACGACGAACGGGCCGTCGCGGCGCGGCGAGCACTGGTGGATCGCGTCGGCGACGCCTTCCTTGCCGGCGCCGGTCTC
>Ga0137459_1000767_pt1 | contig 10832 bp, 8 predicted proteins | sample EasRivERMGT700_2_FD_104908 | JGI IMG/M metagenome (GOLD analysis project Ga0137459, IMG submission 104908) | Soil microbial communities from meander-bound floodplain in the East River, Colorado, USA - East River MetaG ERMGT700_2 | ecosystem: Environmental > Terrestrial > Soil > Floodplain ...
CCGGGGCCGGGAACGCGCCGCGCGCGCCGCGCGCGGCCCGGGACCCCGAGCCCTCGCGCCCGGCCCGGAGGCGGGCCCCGCCGGCCCGCGCGAGCGCCACCTTGATCGTGTCCGTTCGGGCCGGCGCCGCGCTGACGACGCGCTCGAAGCGCAGCGACATGGGTTGGGCCGCCGTTTTTCCGAGCGGCGGCGGCAGGTCGGCGGCAACACCGGTGAGCTGCGATTGCACGATCAGGGTCACGGGCCGCCCGCGTCCCGCGGTAAGCGTTCCCTGCCAGGCCGCGGAGCCCGAGACCCGGCGCAGCAGCGCCTCGCCCCAGAAGCGCGGGATCTGCGCCGCGCTGGCGGTTCCGCGAGCGTTGACCGCGATCGTTCCCTCGGCGCGGGTCGCCACCGAAATCGTCGTGGGGCCGCCGAGAAACTGGGCGTTGAGCGTGCGGGCGATGATCCCGGACTCGGTGAATTCGAGCCGCCCGTTCACGCGCGAGAAAGGCGGAGCGTCGGAGTCCGTTCTGATCTCGTTGTCGACGAACTGGTAGTCGCCCGCCACTTTGAACGTCTCCGGATTCCGGATCGGGAGGTCGAGCTGGAGCGCGAGGCGCCCCGCGCCGGCCGCGCTCATGCTTTCGGTGACGCCGTCCAGGGCTTCCGTCACCGGGCTTTGGGCGATGAACCGGAGGAAATCGCTCGTCTGGTCCTCGGCGCGGACCTCGACTCCCACGCGCACGTCCCCGAACAAGTCGGGAATGCTCGCGCGCACGCTGCTTGCCCGGACATCGAGAACGGCCGCCTTCGAGGCGACAACGCGCATGCTCTTGCCTTCGAAAATGAGATCGCCCGAAATGCCGCTTACCTGCGGCCAGCCTTCGGCGTAGCGCAAGTCGGCGTCGGTGACTTTCGCGACAACCTGGAAAAGTCCCGATCCGGGGTCCTCGAATGGAAATTTCGCGAGGTCGCCCTTGAGCCGCAGCCTGACATCGTTCGAGTGGCCGCCCCGGATCGAGGCCTTGAGGTACTCGACGACCGGTGCGGGCAGCCAGGGAACGTAGCGGTATACCGCCCGGCCGTCGGCGCGGGAAAAGTTCCCGGTGAGGTCGATGACGTTTGGGCCGCCTCGCTTGCCGGCAAAACTGCCGGTGAATATTGCAGCGAGGTCGCTGTTGGCGACCGAGACGTTGTGCAAACCGAACTCGAACCGCTCCGGCGCGAGTTTCCAGTTGACCTGGCCGCTGAGCGAGTCGATTTGCACCGGGCTCTCCGCGAAGATACCGGGCAGCTCGACCGCGACCCGCTCCGAGCCGAGCACGACGTTGCCGCCTTTCTCGCTCGCCTCGAACCGCCCGCTGAGCCCCGTGAATCCGGGAATCCCGTCGTGGGCGCGCGCGGCAAGCTTTGAGAAGGCTCCCCGCACGCTGTAATGCTGCGGATCCTCCGCGTCGCCCGTCCAGGCGGCTTTCAAGCTGCGCACGCTGCCGCGCGGGTCGGTCGCGGCCAGACGCGCGCGCGTGCGCTGCGGAAACGGCAGGTACTCGGCGAGTCGTGCGAGCGGAGCAAGTTCGATCGCATCCGCCTCGATCTCGCTCTTGGGCCCTTCCGGCCCCTCGGCCGGCTGCCAGCGCACCCGAAAATCGGCGGGTGGGACGACGATCCCGGTCCCGGTTCCGAGCGTGAGCTTGCGGCCGAAGACCTCGAAGCCCTTCCCGTCGCGCCGGCTCGCGCCCAGCCGCCCCTGCAGGTAATCGAGTTCCAGCAGCGGAGTCTCCTTGGACACGCGGCCTGCGACCTGTGAAAGCGCGACGTCGGCAGTGAGCTCGGTAGAGGTTTTGCCATGCAGATTCAGCCACAGACGCACCCCGCCCTTGCCGGAGCGTATGTCGAACGGATAGTCCACCCAGCGCTTCCATGCGACAAGATCCGTGTATTCGAGCTCGGCGTACACCTGCCCGGTCCAGCTCTCCAGGTCGCCGATCTCTCGACCACGCAACTCCCCGCGCACGTCGAGCGCCGAAGCGAGTTCGGCGGGCGGTTTCGCCCTGAACGCGAAACGGTGCCTGAGCAGGCCGTTGCGCAGGACGAAATTGAACCCCGGCAACTCGAGCAGCGGCGCCCCGCGTTGCTTGTCGTCCCAGCTGACGCTCGCGTCGCGGATGACGATCTCGCGCTGCGACAAGACCCATTGCGCGATTCCTGCGTCTCCCTCCTGGCCGGCGTGCAGTTCAATGCCCGCAACATGGAATTTGCCGGCCTCGTCGCGCCGGATTTCGAGACTGGGGCGATCGAAGACGAGCGAATAGAACCGCGGGGATCCGATCACGGCGGAGATCCAGGCGAGCGTCGCCTCGACCCCGGGCAAAGTGAGCGCTGCGCTGCCGTCGTGATCGAAGACCGTCACGTTGGCAAGAAGAAGCTCGGGCCGCAGGCCCTGCCAGTCCGCTTCAATGGCGCCGATCGTGACGCGCTGGCCCAGCGCTTTCGAAGCGATCTGCTCGATGTCGCCCCGGTACTCTCCGATTCTTGGCAGGGCGTAGTAGCGCAGGAAAAGCACGGCCGCAGCGAACAGAAAATAAACGATCACCAGCGCCCAGGCGGCGAAGCGCGCGCCGGCGCCCCACCGGCTTTTCGGCGGAATGGCGTGGTCGATCGTTTCCTCGATCGCCTGCTCGAGTTGCTCTAGTTTCTGAAGCGGCTGGTCCAAGATTCGGTGCGTTTTTCGGCGTGGAAGGTCGGCCCCGGCTTACAGCAAGGCCCAAGTCTGCAATCCAAGGATGAACGCGAGAGCATCGCCTCGCGACGGCACCCCGTGCAACGAGAGACATTTTACCTGCAAGCCCCTTCGCCGGGCGAAAAATGCGCCGACAACTCCCTGAACCTTCTCTATTTTCGCGGCTCCCCCAACTGTTTTTCGCCGCGCGGGACAAGGGCGCCTCGGGGCCAGGCGCGAAGGCGCCTGGCGCGTTTCCGCTAGAATAAGCTTCTTTCGAAAGCTTCCCGGAGATTCCCATGTCGATGGCCGATCGCGACGGATTCATCTGGTACGACGGCAAGCTCGTCCCCTGGCGTTCAGCGACCACTCACGTGCTCACTCATTCGCTGCACTACGGCCTCTCTGTATTCGAGGGCGTGCGCGCCTACAAGACCGTCGAGGGAACGGCGATCTTCCGGCTCGGCGACCACACCGAGCGCCTGTTCAACTCGGCGCACATCTACATGATGAAGATCCCCTATAACCGGGAGACGCTCATCGAAGCGCAGAAGGAAGTGGTGCGCGCCAACCAGCACGAGTCCTGCTACATCCGGCCGATCGCGTTCTACGGTTCGGAGAAGATGGGGGTGTCCCCGATCGGCGCGACCGTGCACGTCGCCGTCGCCGCGTGGCCCTGGGGCGCCTACCTCGGAGCCGAGGCGATCGAGAAAGGGATCCGCGTCAAGACCTCGTCCTACGCCCGCCACCACGTTAACGTGACCATGGCGCGCGCCAAGATGGCCGGGACCTATCCGAACTCGATCCTCGCGAACCTCGAGGCGACCCAGCACGGCTACGACGAGGGCCTGCTCCTCGACGTGGACGGTTTCGTCGCGGAGGGGTCGGGCGAGAACCTCTTCATCGTCAAGGACGGAAAGCTCCACGAGCCGGAGCTCACTTCCGCCTTGAGCGGGATCACGCGCGCCTCGGTCATCACCCTGGCGAACGAGCTGGGCTATGAAGTCATTTCCCGGCGCCTCACGCGCGACGACATCTACATCGCCGACGAAGCCTTCTTCACCGGCACGGCGGCCGAAGTCACGCCCATCCGCGAGCTCGACGGGCGCGTCATCGGCGCGGGCGTGCGCGGACCGGTCACGACCAAGATCCAGAAACTGTTCTTCGACGTGATCGCCGGCAAGGTCGCCAAGCACAAAGACTGGCTTTCGCCGGTCAACGAGAAGGTTTCGGCGAGAGTATCCAAAGAAAAAGCCTGATGGGCGCGAACGAGCCGGCGGGCCGCGTCATCGAGGTCACCGAGACGGACCTTCCCCTGCATTGCCCCACGCCCAAGACGCCGGTGTGGTCCCTGCACCCCCGGGTGTTCCTCGACGTCGCCAAGGCGGGCCAGGTGCTCTGCCCCTACTGCGGCACGCGCTACGTCTACAAGGGCCAGAAGCCTAGGGGCCGCTAGCGCCCGGTGCCGAAGATCCTCATCGTCGCGCCGAACTGGATCGGCGACGCGCTGCTCGCCCAGCCGCTCTTCGCGCGGCTGCGGAAAAAAACCCCCGGCGCCGTCATCGACGCGCTCGCGCCGCCTTGGACCGCGCCGGTCCTGCGCCGGATGCCGGAAATCAATGAAGTCATGGCCGCGCCCTTCGCTCACGGCGAGCTGAAGCTTGCCGCGCGCTGGCGCCTGGGCCGGAGCCTGCGCTCGCGCCGCTACGACGAGGCGATCGTGCTGCCGAATACCCTCAAGTCGGCGCTGATCCCGTTTTTCGCCGGGATCCCCCTTCGCACAGGGTTCGTCGGCGAATTGCGCTACGGCCTCCTCAACCTCGTGCACAAGCTCGACGAAAAGCGCATGCCCCTCATGGCCGAGCGCTACGCTCAACTCGCCGAAAAACCCGGGACGAAGCCGGCGCTGCCCTTGCCGGAGACGAAGCTCGCGATCGACGAGACGAATCTCATCATCGCTCTCGGCCGGCTCGGGCTTTCGCGCGCGAAGCCCATCGCCGCCTTCTGCCCGGGCGCGGAGTACGGTTCGTCCAAGCGCTGGCCGGTCATGCATTTCGCCGCGCTCGCGCGCAGGCTGGTCACGCTGGGCTGCGCGGTGTGGCTGTTCGGCTCGGAGAAGGACCGCGCCATCGGCGAGGAGATCGCCGTCGCCAGCGAAGGCGCAGCGACCAATCTGTGCGGCAGGACCGATCTCGCGAGCGCGATCGACCTGCTTTCGCTCGCCGAAGTCGTGGTGAGCAACGACTCGGGACTCATGCACGTCGCCGCCGGCGTGGGGCGCCCGGTGGTGGCGCTGTACGGCTCTTCCAGCCCCGAGCACACGCCGCCTCGCGCGCGCACCTTCCGCATAGTCAGAACCGGGATCGAATGCAGCCCGTGTTTTGCGCGCGACTGTCCGCTCGGACACTTCAAGTGCATGAACGACCTCGCGCCCGAGCGGGTGATGGCGGAGATCGCCGCAGTGCGCGGATCGGCCTGAAACCGCCAATACGGTGCGCATGGCGCAGTTTTCGCACCATAAGAGAGCACGCGGAATCCCCGTTGCACCATTAGGTGACGCCGAATTCCGCTTCCGCCTCGCGCTCGGTTGCGGAATCCGTTCCGTGGGTTTTGCGTAACGAGCTAATCGAGGACGCTTTTTTCGCGTCGGATGCCGTCGCACCGCGTGTGGCATGGATCATGCGGTACCCCCCTCAGCTTGCCGGATTTTCGCAAGCTCAAATCCGAACCAAACCTGGGGGAGAAAGAGATATGTCCAAGCTCAAAAGAATCGTCAAACGCGCACTGTCTCTAGTTGGACCGGCGGCGCTCGCATGCGGCCTCGCAGTGCCGGCCGTTCCGGCGCTCGCGCAAGGCACCATCAAGGTCGGCGTTCTGCATTCGCTGTCCGGAACCATGGCGATCAGTGAAACCGTGCTGAAGGATGTGACGCTCATGGCGATCGAGGAAATCAACGCCAAGGGCGGCGTGCTCGGCAGGAAACTCGAAGCGGTGGTCGTCGACCCCGCGTCGAACTGGCCGCTGTTCGCCGAGAAGGCGCGCCAGCTGCTGACCCAGGACAAGGTCGCCGTGGTGTTCGGCTGCTGGACCTCGGTGTCGCGCAAGTCCGTGCTGCCGGTATTCGAGGAGTTGAACGGCCTGCTCTTCTATCCGGTGCAGTACGAGGGCGAGGAGCTGTCGAAGAACGTGTTCTACACCGGCGCCGCTCCCAATCAGCAGGCCATCCCGGCGGTGGAATACCTCATGAGCAAGGACGGCGGAGGCGCCAAGCGCTGGGTGCTGCTCGGCACCGACTACGTCTATCCGCGCACCACCAACAAGATCCTGCGCGCGTTCCTCAAGTCCAAGGGCGTCGCGGAGAAAGACATCGACGAGAAGTACACCCCGTTCGGCCACGCCGACTACCAGACCATCGTCGCCGACATCAAGAAATTCTCGGCGGGCGGCAAGACGGCGGTCGTTTCCACCATCAACGGCGATTCGAACGTCCCCTTCTACAAGGAGCTGGGCAACCAGGGCCTGAAGGCGACCGACGTACCGGTGGTGGCGTTCTCGGTCGGCGAAGAGGAACTGCGCGGCGTGGACACCAAGCCGCTGGTCGGCCACCTCGCCGCCTGGAACTACTTCATGTCGATCAAGAACCCGGTGAACGACGACTGGACCAAGAAGTGGTCCGCCTACGCCAAGAAAATGAAGCTCGCCAACGCCGGCAAGCCGCTGACCAACGATCCCATGGAGGCCGCCTACATCGGGATGTACATGTGGAAGCAAGCCGTGGAAAAGGCGAAGACGACCGATGTCGACAAGGTGATCGCCGCCATGGCCGGGCAGACGTTCAAGGCACCTTCGGGCATTACCTCCACGATGGACCCGAAGAACCACCACCTGCACAAGGCGGTGTTCATCGGCGAAGTCAAGGCGGACGGCCAGTTCAACGTCGTGTGGAAAACCAAGGGCCCGATCAAGGCCGAGCCCTGGAGCCCCTTCATCGCGGGCAACGACAAGAAAAAAGGCGAGCCCGACGGCAAGACGATCGTCACCAAGTAGCTTTTCTTGCGACAATAGGCGAGGGGCCGCCGCGGCGGCCCCTTTTTCATACATGCGAATTCTTCCGACAGCGCTGCCTTTCGTCCTGGGCCTGCTCGCGTCCGCAGCGCTTGCCCAGGACGCGAAGACGGTGGAAAAGCTGGCTTTCGGCGATAGCGACGAAAGAGTCGAGGCAGTCGCCGCGCTGGTCGCCGCGGGGGACGAGAAGTCGGCGGCCCTGCTGCAGGCGCTTGCCGACGGCGAGCTCTACACCGCCGGGAAACGCGTGCTCATCGTCAGGGGCGCGGGCGCGGTGGACGCCGCGACGGGTGCGAAAGTCGCGCCTTTGCCGGAAGACCGCGAGGAGATTACCGTCAACAACCGCCTGCGGCGCGAGCTCGGCAGGGCGCTCGCGGCGCTCAAGCTTGTCTCGCCCGGGCGCGACGCACGCTTCGCCGCGGCGAGGGAGCTGGCGGGCGGAGCCGAACCGGCGATGCTGCCGCTGGTGAAGAAGGCGCTGGCGACGGAAACCGACTCCGCGGTCAAACCCCTGCTCGAGCAGATCGCCGCGGCGCTCGAGCTGAAGGCGGGCGACCGCGAGGCGCGCCTGGCGGCGGTGCGCAAGCTCGCCGCTTCGCACAGTCCCAACACGAAGACGCTGCTGCTGTCGTTCCTCGAGGCGGAGAAGGACGAAGATCTGCGCATCGAGGCGCAGAAGAGCCTGCGCGAGATCGAAGGCCGTCTCGCCTGGGGCGAGCGCGCCGGCATCGTTTTCACGAGCATAAGCCTCGGCTCCATCCTGCTCCTCGCGGCGCTGGGACTCGCCATCACCTACGGGCTGATGGGCGTGATCAACCTGGCGCACGGCGAGCTCATCATGATCGGCGCGTATACGACGTACGTGGTGCAGAACCTGTTCCGGGCGCACGCGCCCGGCGTCTTCGACGCGTACCTCGCCTGCGCAGCGCCGGCGGCGTTCGCGGTCGCGGCGCTCGTCGGCATGGCGCTCGAGCGCAGCGTGATCCGCTGGCTCTACGGCCGGCCGCTGGAGACGCTGCTCGCCACCTGGGGCATCAGTCTCATGCTCATCCAGGGCGTGCGGACGATATTCGGCGCGGCCAACGTGCAGGTCGAAAACCCGGTGTGGATGTCGGGCGGCATCGAAGTGCTCGCCAACGTCGTGCTCCCGTGGAGCCGCATCGTGATCATCTTCTTTGCCGCCGCCGTGCTCGCCGGGATGTGGCTGCTGCTCACGCGGACGCGGCTGGGCCTTTTCGTGCGCGGCGTCACGCAGAACCGTTCCATGGCTTCCTGCGTCGGCGTGCCCACGGCGCGCGTCGATACCCTGGCCTTCGGCCTGGGCTCGGGCATTGCGGGCCTCGCCGGCTGCGCGCTGTCGCAGATCGGCAATGTCGGCCCCGACCTCGGCCAGGCCTACATCGTCGATTCCTTCATGGTGGTGGTTCTCGGCGGCGTGGGTCAGCTCGCCGGCACGGTGTACGCCGCTCTGGGCCTGGGTTTCGCCAACAAGCTGCTCGAAGCCTGGCAGGGCGCAGTGCTCGCCAAGATCGCGGTGCTGGTATTCATCATCTTCTTCATCCAGAAGCGGCCCCAGGGCATGTTCGCCCTGAAGGGGCGGGCCGTGGAAGTCTGAAGATGGGTCCGTTCGCGTCTGCGTTCTCGCGCCTGTACGGCGCGAAGGGCTGGGCCGCGCTCGGCGCCGTCGCCTGCGTGATCTTCGTCGTCTTCCCGCTCCTGAATCTCGTCGTGCCCGCGGCCAGTCCCTTCCACCTCTCGGCGTACTGGGTCACGCTCATCGGCAAGATCATGTGCTACGCGATCGTCGCGATGGCGATGGACCTGATCTGGGGCTACGCCGGAATCCTGTCCCTGGGGCACGGCCTGTTCTTCGCGCTTGGCGGCTACGCCTTCGGCATGTACCTGATGCGCCAGATCGGCTCCGACGGCCAGTACCGCCAGAACATGCCCGATTTCATGGTGTTCCTCGACTGGAAGGAGTTTCCCTGGCAGTGGTGGAACTCCGACCAGTTCTGGTGGTGCGCGCTGCTCGTGGTCGTGGTGCCGGGGCTGCTCGCCTTCGTGTTCGGCTACTTCGCCTTCCGCTCGCGCGTGAAGGGCGTGTACTTCTCGATCATCACGCAGGCGCTCACCTACGCGGCGATGCTGCTGTTCTTCCGCAACGCCACCGGCTTCGGGGGCAACAACGGCTTTACCGACTTCAGGCGCATTCTCGACATCCCCATCGCGACGCCGCAGGCGCGCATGACGCTGTTCGCGGTCTCCGGCGCGGTGCTGATCGGCACGCTTCTGCTTGCGCGCTGGATCGTCACATCCAAGTTCGGCCGCGTCCTCGCCGCGATCCGGGACGCCGAGCAGCGCGTCATGTTCTGCGGTTACAACACGGTGCACTACAAGCTGTTCGTCTGGACCTTGTCGGCGGTCCTGTGCGGAATCGCGGGCGCGCTGTACGTGCCGCAGGTCGGCATCATCAACCCGAGCGAAATGTCGCCGGCGAACTCGATCGAGATCGCGATCTGGGTCGCGGTGGGCGGGCGCGGCACGCTCACCGGGGCGATCGCGGGAGCGGGGATCGTCAACGGCGCGAAGAGTTATTTCACGCAGGCGTTCCCGGAATTCTGGCTGTATTTCCTCGGCCTCCTCTTCATCCTGGTGACGCTGTTCCTGCCGCAGGGAGTCGTCGGAGCGCTCGGCCAGATTCGCGACAAGCTGCGCGTACGAAAGATCACGCGGATGCCGCCGGGGAAGGCGTCATGAGCGCGATGGTGCACGCGGGCCTGGGAACAGGCGAAAGCGCGCCGGGGCGGATCGCCGCGGGCGGACTGGACCTCACGCACGGCACGGTCCTCTACCTCGACGACATCAGCGTCAGCTTCGACGGTTTCAAGGCGCTCGACAAGCTTTCGCTCACCATCGACGCGGGCGAGCTGCGCTGCGTGATCGGTCCGAACGGCGCGGGCAAGACCACCATGATGGACGTGATCACCGGCAAGACCCGGCCCGACGCGGGGACGGTGTTCTTCGGCCAGACCATAGACCTCACGCACCTCACGGAGGCCGAGATCGCGCAGGCGGGCGTCGGGCGCAAGTTCCAGAAGCCGACCATTTTCGAGCATCACACGGTGTTCGAGAACCTGGAACTCTCGATGAAGGCCGACAAGCGCGTGCGCAAGACACTGTTCGCGAAGCTCTCGTCGGAGGAACGCGACCGCATCGCAGCGATGCTCGCGCGAATCGGGCTCGCCGGCGACGCCGGCCGGATCGCAGGCCTGCTCTCGCACGGCCAGAAACAGTGGCTGGAGATCGGGATGCTGCTGATGCAGGAGCCGCAGTTGCTCCTGCTCGACGAGCCGGTCGCCGGGATGAGCGACGAGGAAACGGAAAAAACCGCCGAGCTGTTCCTCTCGCTCGCGGGCAGGCATTCGCTCGTCGTCGTCGAGCACGACATGGCCTTCATCGAGAAAATCGCGCGCAAGGTCACGGTACTGCACGAGGGCAGCGTGATCGCCGAAGGCCCGATGGAGCAGGTGCAGAACGACCCGCGGGTGATCGAGGTGTATCTTGGACGTTAACCGTCATTCCCGCGAAAGCGGGAATCCAGAGTTTTTCGGCGAAAGTCACTGGGTCCCCGCGTGCGCGGGGACGACGAAACGGTAACAAACCATGCTCTCCGTCGCCAAGCTCAACCAGTATTACGGCGGCAGCCACATCCTGCGCGACCTTTCTTTCGAGGTTCCGGAGGGAAAGGTGACGGCGCTGCTCGGCCGCAACGGCGTCGGCAAGACGACTCTGCTGAAGACGCTGATGGGCCTTCTGCCCGCCGCAAACGGAACCGTCAGATTCGGCGAGCGCGACCTGACCCGGGCCAAGCCCGACGAGCGCGCGCGCGCGGGGATCGGCTACGTGCCGCAGGGGCGCGAGATCTTTCCACGCCTCTCCGTCGGGGAGAACCTCGAAATTGGGCTGGCGACCAAGCCCGGCGCCACGGTCCCGAAGCGCATCTACGAGATGTTCCCGGTGCTCGCGCAGATGCTGCACCGGCGCGGCGGGGATCTCTCGGGCGGGC
>Ga0137459_1000768_pt1 | contig 10830 bp, 6 predicted proteins | sample EasRivERMGT700_2_FD_104908 | JGI IMG/M metagenome (GOLD analysis project Ga0137459, IMG submission 104908) | Soil microbial communities from meander-bound floodplain in the East River, Colorado, USA - East River MetaG ERMGT700_2 | ecosystem: Environmental > Terrestrial > Soil > Floodplain ...
ATTCAAGCCACTGTCATTATCGGGTTGATGACCACCTATCAGGCTTTGCTCGACCATAACATGTCTCACACGTGGATGTTGTTCCCCTTCGGCTGGGCGCGTCATGGCGATTGGCCCGATATCGCTGCGTGTCGTGCGCCATTACCGTTGCTGGTTCAATATGATCTGCAGGATTATTTATTCACAGAGATCGGGATGAAAGCTGCACACGCGCATTTGCAAAGTCATTATGAAAGTGTTGGAAAGCCTGAGGCGTATACCGGGCAGTTCTATCCAGGTACGCACAAGTTTGACTTGGAGATGCAGTCCGCTGCTTTTGATTGGCTAAAGAAACAGTTGAAAACATAAACTTTTCGTTGTTGCGAGTCGTCGTAGGGCGCGAGCATGAGTAGCTGATGTAATTTCCAACTGCATCCCACTGTATAATCTGTTTATCCCTAACTCTATCGAGATTGTCTCGCTGAAATCTTGCTGAAAAGTGACCATTCAATGCAACGCAACTATCGTCACGGTAAACCTACAATTGGCGTACTGGCTGGCTGGCAATTCTATAGAACAGCGACAAACCTAAGCTATCTTGCGCCGGTATTTCGGGGGATTAGTAGAGCTGCTCAAGATCTCGGGTGTAATTTGCTGTTAGGTTGTGGCATTGGTCCCTCTGCCAGTCCATCTGACCCGTTGCGCCCGGCCTGGCCCGTGCCCATGCCCGAAGTGGACTTTGTGCCTATCGGTCCGTGGAATACAGATGGGATTCTGATCGCCAATCCCTTGCATACGCAGGCGCGGTCAGACTATGTGCAGGAACTGATTGCCATCGGACATCCGATTCTTTTTATTGGCTCAGGCGAGAATGGACCGACGATCGTTGCAGATAATTCTGGGGGCATCACAGAGGCAATGCGGCATCTGGTCGATCACGGACACAAGCAGATCGCTTTCATTGCAGGGACGCAGGAGGATATGAGCGGGGATTCAGGTGACCGTTTCATGGCGCATCAATCTTTTCTTGCATTAAATGGTTTGGAACATAATCCATTACTTATTGCTTATGGACGGCATGTCTATGATGGCGGGTATTCTGCCATGCAGCAAATTTTGCAGAGTGGCGCTTCATTCACGGCCGTTCTCGCTAGTAACGATGAGTCAGCTTTGGGAGCGATGCAGGCATTAGAGGAAGCTGGGCTCAAAGTTCCGCAGGATGTGGCGATCATTGGGTTTGATAATCGCCTCGAGGGCGCCGTTCATGAGCCTGGCTTGAGCAGCGTCCACGTGCCGTTATTCAACATGGGCTATCAGGCATTGAAGCGCATGTTCGAGCACCTTGAAGGGAAGACCGAACTTGGTAACACGATCAAAGTGGATACCCGGCTGGTGGCTCGCGCCTCCTGTGACTGTGGTTTCAAAAACGAACATCCCTCACACAGCAAATTAAATACGGAATCACAGCTAGTGAGTGCTATGCTCTCTGCTGTTCTGAGTCAGGCACATAATCTTACAGATGATGAGTGTCAAATCCTTTGCCAGCAATTGGTGGAGTCCTTTGCTGCAAGTATTCAACAAGGTGATGCGGAAAATTTTCAAGCGACGCTCATGGATGTTTTACAGCGAACAGCTGTCGGGGATGATGATGCGCACATTTGGCAGGAGGCAGTTTCATTATTAGGAACTGGCGCGTGGGGCGATTCCACATCGACTGTGCTGGTACATGAAATCCTGAATGCGGCACAGTTCACTATCAGCGCCCAGATGCAGCGTCAGTATCGGCAATATGTGCTCCATGAGCGTTGGACCTCTAGCCGTTTGAGTTTATTGACTGATCGATTACTCGGTGCGCTTGATGAACTGCAGATTTATGAAATTCTGGAAAAGCACCTACCTGATCTGAATATTCCTGTTGCCATGATTGCGTTGTTTGATGCAGAAGAGTCCGACCCTGTTGCTTGGAGCAACATTCACAATGTCATCACTGCAGATCAGCCACCGATTCGTTTTCGCAGTAGAGAATTTCCGCCATCAGGATTGTTTGATGAGGAACAGCCCTTCATATTGACATTGATTCCATTGGTTCCTCACTCTGGTCAATTGGGATTTATGGTGTTCGGCTCGGAGCAATTGGATTTATATGGCGCGATCGTGCAACAGCTTGGCGGCGCGTTTAATACAGCCAGGTTGTATCATCAGGCAATCGAAGATCGTCAACTGGCAGAAGAAGCCAATCGGATGAAGAGCCGCTTCCTTTCGACTATCAGCCATGAGTTGCGCACACCCTTGAACTTGATCGTTGGCTTAAGCGGAATCGTGTTACAGGAAAATGAGGATGGCAATTTTACACTTCCGGCGCCGGCGCAAAGAGATGTGGAACGTATTTATGCGTATGCTCAACATTTGGGTGGGTTGATCGGAGACGTGCTTGACCTTGCCATCAGTGACGCGGGTCAACTGCGTTTAAACAGGGAACTCGTGGATCTGGGCGATGCCTTACGAATGGTTTCTGAAAGCGGCAGACAATTGGCTGCGGATAAAAGTTTGTCGTGGAAGGCGATACTTCCGGAAAATGGTCCGTGGGTATGGGGCGACCTGACACGTTTGAGACAGGTCGCACTCAATCTTGTCAACAATGCGATCAAGTTCACTGCTAGTGGTGAGGTCAGCCTGAAGGTTGAAATAGGGGAGGGAACAGTGACGGTGCTGGTACACGATACAGGTTTGGGAATTCCGTTGGATGAACAGGATACGATCTTTAGCGAGTTCAATCGTTCTGAACGAAGTATCTCATTAGGTTATAAAGGGTTGGGTCTCGGGCTGGCAATTTGTAAACGACTTGTGGAAATGCACGGTGGCACGATTGGAGTTCGTTCGACGGATGAAGAGGGCACTGGTTCCACTTTTTACTTTACGCTGCCGACTGTGCAGCCTTCTGTAGATCAAATTGGAAATCTGGACGGTAATATTGCTGAAGACATGCACGATCTGGCAAAATCTATTGAATTAAATGAATTGTCACTGATATTGGACCAACAAGATTTGATATCCGGAATTGAGGAACAGACTTTTACGATCCTCGTGGTGGATGATGAGCCGAATACATTGGACTTGCATACCAGAATTGTGCAATCGCATTCACTTTCAAATCGAGTTCTAAAAGCCTTGGGCGGACGCGAAGCATTGGAAATTCTGGCGCATGAAACGATCAATCTGGTGTTGTTGGATTTGCAAATGTCCGAGCTGGATGGGTTTGGTGTGCTTGAAAAGATGCGTATGAACAGGCTTCTGCAGAAAATCCCTGTGATCGTGATCACAGGTCAGACCCTGACTGAGACGGAAATGGCGCGGCTGAATCGTGGTGTGACAGTTATCCTGGAAAAAGGATTGTTTAGTCTGGACGAAACGGTGAACCATATCAGTGCAGCTTTGGAACGCAAACGCCGCTTGAGCGGTGAGGCGCAGCGCCTAGTGCGGAAGGCGATGGCTTTTATTCATGAACATTTCGCCGAATCGATCTCACGCCGCGATATCGCACAACATGTCAGCATTGCCGAAGATTATCTAACGTATTGTTTCCGGCAGGAACTGGGCACCACGCCCATCAAATATCTGCAACGTTATCGTATCAACCACGCCCGGCAGTTGTTGAAAGAGAACGAAAAATCTATTACCGAGATAGCGTTGCTAGTAGGTTTTTCAGATAGCGGCTATTTCAGCCGTATCTTCCATCGGGAAACTGGGATGTCACCAGAAGCGTTCCGGCGCAGTTAGGACGATGCTCAGCCTTTTCCATGAAGAACTGCCTTCTCTAAAGAAGGCAGTTTTATTATCTGTAACCTGAAACTATGAAAAATCCATCTCTCACACGGTTTTCTACATGCTGGTTTCCAACTGCTCTTATATGATGTATAGACTTATGAAAGCGCTACCAATCACAGATTTCAGGTATTTGTATGACAATTACTTTAGAACAAATCGCAAAACTGGCTGACGTATCACTGACGACCGCTTCACGGGTGATTAACGAGCTTCCGGGTGTCAGACCCGCTACTCGTGAAAGGGTGTTGCAGATCATCCGTCAACATGGTTACCAGCCCAATCCCATGGCGCGTTCTTTAGCCGCCCAACGCTCTCGAAAAGGCTCTGACCTTCATGAAACCGATTCGGGAAAGGAGTAAAAGTCCTGTAAATTTTTTATGATCTTGATCGTACAACCAATCCATTCATTTGAAGATTCAAATAAACCTTCTGAGGAGTAGACCAATGAGCAGGAAACATCCAGCATTTTCAACCATTCTTATTCTGAGTTTGTTGATTAACGTAGTGATCTCACCTTTTGCTTTGACGGGTTCGGTTCTGGCAGCCACTTTACCCGTCATTGACGATTTTGAAGCAGGTCTGCCAACCGGTACTGATGCCAATGGCGTTGGCATCGGCTTTATCACCTTCCAAGACCCCAACAGTACGGTCGCAATCTCCACAACAGCAACTCCTCCAGCGCCTGTGCCTGGTGCAACTGACCCGAACAATGTTCTGAAGATGGATGTGAATGTTGTCTCGTACGCTGGCTTTGTCCACAACTTTGAGAATGCCAGCGTCAATGCCTGGGTGCCACAAGATTGGAGTGCCTACGAAGGCATTTCCTTCTGGCTCTACGGCAACAACAGCGGTACCACCATGTTCGTGGATGTGCTCGACAATCGCAACCCCGGTTCCATCCGCGATGATGCCGAGCGCTGGTCGGTCGATGTGCTCGACAACTTCAGTGGCTGGCGCGAAATTCAACTTCCATTTGCCAGCATGCACCGCAAAGAGATCGGCAACGGCGCACCCAATGACGGCTTTGGTCTGACCGAAGTGTATGGTTGGGCATTAGGCACAATTACCACGCCTGCGCCGCAATCCTATTACGTTGATAACGCCATGGTCTACGGTGTGGCGCCCATCCGTCCGCTGACTGTTGGCTTTACTTCAATTGACTACAGATTCACCGAGGGAACGATCGCCACACTCACAGCCAAACTCAGCAAACCCTCCAGTGATCCTGTGACGGTTCAATACGCCACCGATTACGGCTCAGCTATTCCAGACCGTGACTTCACTCCGGTCAGTGGCATGCTGACCTTCCCACCCAACATCACTCAACAATCATTCACGATTCAAACGATTGATAATCAAAAGTATCAGGGTGCTCGTGGTGTGTTGGTGCAACTTTCGAATCCCACTGGCGGCGCTTTGCTGGGCATACCTCCTGTCACACGCCTGACTGTTGTGGATAATGAATCTTACGACCCGACCCTGCTCGACGACTTTGAAACCTACCCCTATCTCTGGACTATCGATAAGAAAGCGACTCTTTCCAACCCCGAAATTGCTGCTGGCGATCCTTTGGCATTACCCAATCAAGGAGCCTTTGAACATGTGTTGCAAGCTGCCCAGAAAAATGGCAGGGGAACCTATTCATTCAGCCGCACCTTCCCAGTTGCACAGGATTGGAGCGACTCTGATGGCGTGAGCTTCTGGTACTACGGTCGCAACAGCAACAAGAACATTCTGCTCAGCCTGGATAACAATCAAGCGCCTGTCGGTGCTCCCGCTGATTGGAAGTTGGTTTGGGCAGATGAATTTAACAACAAGGCTGGCATAGCACCCAATGCAAATGTGTGGGGACAAGAGGTCGGCGATGGCACAGCGAACGGCATTGCTGGCTGGGGCAACAGCGAATTGGAATACTACACCAGCGGCACAAACAATGTCGCGACAGATGGCCTCGGAAATCTAAACATCACCGTCAAAGAAGCCGACGGTTCGATCATGTGCTATTACGGCCCATGCGAATACACGTCGGCACGCCTATTGACCAAGAACCGCTTTGAAGTAGCATATGGCCGCGTGGAGGCCCGCATCAAGGTCCCATATGGTGCCGGCTTATGGCCCGCCTTCTGGATGCTCGGCACCGATATAGATCAGGTCGATTGGCCGCAGACTGGTGAGATCGATATTATGGAATTTGTCGGTCGTCGTCCTAATGAGGTCTTCGGTACCTTGCATGGACCAGGGTACTCGGGCGGACAAAGCTATGGCAAAGTTTATGATTTTGGTCAGCCAGTCTCAGATGCCTATCATGTTTTTGCGGTGGAGTGGGAGCCTGATAAGATCGTTTGGACTATTGATGGCGCCCCATACTTTACCGCAACACCTGGTGACCCCTTCCTGCAAGGCAAACAATGGGTCTTCAATCACCCATTCTTCATTTTGTTGAACGTTGCAATTGGCGGAAACTTCGGCGGCCCGGTAGGACCTGAAACAACTTTCCCGCAAACCATGTCGGTTGATTATGTACGTCTCTATCAAACCAAACCGACATCCGTCTCATTTACTGCTTCGTTTAGTGACAATTTCACTGGCTGGCAAAGAATCAGCCTTCCCTTCTCTGCCTTCCAAAACGTAGATGGTTTCGTGCTGGATACCACCAACATCCAAACTCTGCGCTTCACCATCCCTGATGGTTCAAATGCTCCGGTCATGGTGGATCAGATTCGCCTGAGCTGCCCGAGCGAAGTGACCGTGATCAACACCGCTGATACTGGCGCCGGTTCATTACGCAAAGCGTTGAGCACCGTTTGTGTTGGCGGCACCATCAACTTCTCAGATGCACTCGCCGGTCAGACGATCACGCTGCTCTCCGGTCCGTTGACCCTAGGCAAGAACGTGACCATTGATGCATCTGCGGCTCCTGGCATGACGATCAGCGGCAATCAAACCGACCGCGTGTTCATCGTCAATGCAGGCACGACCGCAACGGTCAAGCATCTGACGGTAACAAAGGGCTATGGCTTCCAACTCGCAGGTGGTGTTCTCAACAATGGCTCACTGACGCTAGATCATGTGGCTGTGACCCAGAACACCATGACGACCAATGGCGGAGATTTCTGGCAGGGTGGTGGTGGTATCTATAACAGCGCCACGCTCAATTTGATCGATAGCTCCGTCTCGAACAACCAGGCAGGTTGGTCTGGTGGCGGCATCTACTCGTTCTTCAACAGCACCACGAATATCATCCGCAGCACGATCAGTAGTAACGTGTCCAACGATGTCGGTGGTGGTATCCGCTCGCTCGGCAACATGACGATCACCAACAGCACGATCAGCGGCAACACCTCCACCGGCTGGCACGGCGGCGCGATCTTCCACACCGATGGCAACATGGAGATCCTCAATTCCACCATCGCCAATAACAAGGGACCCAGCTATGCACCTTCCGCGATCTTCAACGGTTCCTTTGGTGGTCCTGCTCCCACGCTCACACTGACGAACACCATAATCAGTGGCAACGAGTGGTACGCCTGCGACCACTGGACAGGTGCGAACACCCTGATCTCGGGTGGAAATAACCTTATACAAGATGACACCTGTAACCCAGTCGCGAGCGACAAGATTAGTGTTAATCCCCTGCTCGGTGCACTTGCTGACAACGGCGGACCCACCTGGACACACGCCCTGCTCGCTGGCAGCCCCGCGATCGATGCGGGAAACGATACAGCCTGTTCTGCAACAGACCAGCGCGGCATCGCCCGTCCTCAAGGTGCGCATTGTGATATCGGCTCCTATGAGGCTCAATAATTCAAACTGTACTGTGTAAGTAAAAATGGTAAGTACCTTACTCGAGAGGGGTAACAGCCTCTCGAGTAAGGCAACAAAATGGGGCAAGTGAAACAATATATTTGGAGTGCTCCCTTGAAAACAGGAAGCATTCTTGTTAATATCTCCTCTGCTATAATCCTATTTATGATTCTAGTTACCGGCGCGACCGGTTTCATCGGTCGCGCGCTTGTACGTCAGCTCTCTGAAACTGGACAACAAGTCCGTGTGTTGTTGCGTCCTTCGCCGAAATCGCCGCGCCTGCCCAAAGGCGTGCCGGTGGAAGTCTCGGTGGTAAGTCTCAACGATGAACGCGGCGTACGCGCTGCCCTACGTGGCGTGGACGAGATCTATCATCTCGCCAGTGCCGCGGCTCAAGGTCGGCAGGGCAGTCTGCTCAAAACCGATATCGAGGGCACGCGCACGCTCGCGCAAGTTGCTGCCAGTGCCGATATCAAACGACTCGTTTTCCTCAGTCACCTTGGCGCTGACCGCGCCTCTGCATTCCCAGTTCATAAATCCAAGGGCATTGCTGAAGAACATATCCGCAGAAGCGGTGTACCATATACGATCATCCGTTCCTCCATTGTCTTCGGTCCTGAAGACGGCTTCACCACCGACCTCTCCGAGATCATCAGATTGTTTCCTGGTTTCGTGCCCATCCCCGGTGATGGCAAAATATTGCTGCAGCCCTTATGGGTCGAAGACCTTGTCACCTCTTTGATCTGGACCTTAGGCAACCCCGATACGATCAATCAGACCTATGAGATCGGCGGCGGCGAATACCTTACTCTGCGCCAGATCATGGAAACACTCATGACCGTCACGCACACACGCCGCACACTTGTATCTCTGCCGCCACCATACATGCGCGCGCTCATCGTGCTATTCGATTCGGTTGCACGCAACTTCTCCGCCTCCACTTACTGGATCGATTATGTAGCGGTCAACCGCACCTGCCCGGTGGATAATTTGCCGCGTACCTTCGGACTCATGCCCGCGCGTTTTGCCTATCGCCTCAATTACCTTGAGCGCGAGCCGTGGTACAAAACATTCATGCAACGCTTTATAAAACCCCGTCTACCATAAACGGATGAAGAACACGCTTCGCTAACACCCTTATGCCTGCCCCTCTTATCAAGATCATTGACTCCCCCGAAGAGCTGACCGCCGTCGAAGAACTGCAACGTGCCGTCTGGCCCGGCAGCGAAATCGATGTGGTACCCGCGCACATGTTCATCGCCGCCATCCATAACGGCGGGTTGGTCATTGGCGCATACGTTGACAACCAACTCATCGGATTCGTTTTTGGCTTTCCCGGTCTTGAGTCCACTCCGGATGGTCCGCGCCCGAAGCACTGTTCACACATGATGGGCATTCACCCTCAGCACCGCGATTCAGGCGTCGGCTTCGTATTGAAGCGCGCGCAATGGCAAATGGTCCGCCACCAGGGACTCGATCACATCACGTGGACGTATGATCCGTTATTGAGTCGCAATGCGTATCTCAATATCTCCAAACTCGGTGCCGTCTGCAACATCTATCGCCGCGCTGAATACGGCGAAATGCGTGATGGTCTCAACGCTGGTCTGCCATCCGACCGCTTTCAAGTGGATTGGTGGATCAACACCCGCCGCGTCGAAAGAAGACTTGGCAAACGTCCGCGCCGCCCGCTGAAACTGGATAATTTTTCAAAAGCCGAACTTGAACCTTTATATTCACTGCATGACTCAGCCGGTAACTGGCTGCGCCCACCCGAACATTTTTCGCCGCTTGAAGAGCGCCTCGCCCTCGCTGAGATCCCGTCCGATTTTAACGCCTTGAAAGAAGCTGATTTCGCACTGGCGCGTGACTGGCGCTTTTTCTCACGCGAAGTCTTCGAGACTGCCTTCTCCGCAGGCTACATCATTACCGATTTTGTTTATGATGTTGGTCGCAGTTTCTATGTGCTTTCACACGGCGAGAGCACCCTGGAACCATAATTCCATTGCAATAGCATTCTCAAATCAAAAGCAGGTAACCAACCCCATCGAAATGCGTCTTAATGACATGACCAACACAAGACCCGATATCACAAACTGGTGGGCAGTGGAAGCCATGATCGCTTCCTACAATCACGTTTATCAGGTGATATACAACACACGCTACGAGGAACACGGCGCGATCGGCGTATCTATTTATGACAATGCCCCGGTTGCCTCCTTCCATTTCGAATTTCTCGCTCTTAGTCCTGACCTTCAGGCAGTGACCGAAGCGATTCGCGCCTATCCCATCCCTGATGGCAAACAACATATCGTCAATATCTTTCATCCCGTCTCCGCCGATCCCGAGTTAAAGGGGCATTTTTTGAAACTGGGTATGGAATTCATCCGAACTGGACCGATCTTGGGATATGACCTGCCGCTGCACGTTAGTACCATCCCGCTCAACGTTCACAAGGCGAAGACACTTCAACATACCGAAGCCGCCAATAATAGTTTGACCAATGAAGGCGAACGCATCCACGTGGAAACCCTGCGCGATAAGCATATCCATAATTTTTACGCCAAGGAAAATGGGCAGGCTGTGGGCTGGATTCAATTGGTGACCAAATATCCCGGTGTTGGCTATATCAATCAGGTGTACGTGATGGAAGAATTTCGCAAGCGCAAGCTTGCCACCATATTGGTGCATGCCGCACATTCTGAGGCGCTCAAATTGGGCATTAAGAAGATGGTGGCAATTCCATCGAGTATGTCCATGCACCTCTTTCGACGATTTGGGTACCGCCCGCTATTGTTTTTCTCCGCGTTTCGCCCCAAGCCCTACAGAAAATTCCCGGTCTACGAACAGCCGACCTATTCTCAATTACAGGATTAAGCAGAGTAAAAAAACGCCGCGCAATTGCGCGGCGTTTTTTTGTTGGATGTTCAATTGTAGGAGGTTGTTCATGAAAGCTTTTTAAAGGACCGGCTTACCTCCTTGTATAAGTATCGTTATTTTGATTGGAAGACTGCGCCGCCATACCGATGGGGTGATAGGTTGGCTCGTTATAAGCTGGTTGTGAAATATTCACAGGAGTGGGTCGGGGCGCAGGTCGTGGATACGGGTTGGGTACACGGTTTGTTTCATTGGTTGGGCGATAGACCGGCTTGTTCTGATTCTGAATATATTGGGCAGGTCGCTCATCAGCCATCGAGAAGATCCGCTCACCGGCAATGGAGA
>Ga0137459_1000769_pt1 | contig 10826 bp, 10 predicted proteins | sample EasRivERMGT700_2_FD_104908 | JGI IMG/M metagenome (GOLD analysis project Ga0137459, IMG submission 104908) | Soil microbial communities from meander-bound floodplain in the East River, Colorado, USA - East River MetaG ERMGT700_2 | ecosystem: Environmental > Terrestrial > Soil > Floodplain ...
CCGCCGGCGACCCCGCCGGTGACCGACACCAAGCCCGCGCCATCCGACCCCGTGCCGAACAAGCCCGCGCCACCGCCCGTGGCGGTCACGATCCCGGCGCAGCAGACCACCGTGAAGCTCGTCTCGGGCGGCAAGGGCAAGAAGGAGATCGTCCGCTACACCGCGAAGCCGGGCGTCAAGCAGCCGATCGAGTTCGCGATCGACTTCTCGAGCCGGCAAGACACCGACGAGCAGATCGTGCCGACCATCGTGCTGATCGGTGAGGCCGAGGCCACGGCGGTCGACCCGGACGGCGGCGCGGCGTACACGGTGGCGATCCGCAGCATGGACGCGCGCACCGTCGCGGGCTCGCGCGTGCCGGTCGACAAGTTCAAGGCGGTGCTCGCGCCGCTGGCGGGGCTCACCATCGCCGGCAAGCTGGGCGCCACCGGCGTCGCCGGCGATGTCACGCTGCGGATCGACAAGCCGCTCGAGCACGCGGCCGAGGCGCTCGAGCTCCTGCGCGTCACGCTGCCGGTGCTGCCGGTGCTGCCGAAGGAGGCGGTCGGGGTCGGCGCGAAGTGGCAAGCCACGACCATCACCAAGCTCGCCGATCGGCTCGACATCACGCAGGTCACCGACTACGAGCTGGTCGGACACAAGGGCACGACGTGGACGGTCAAGGGCACGTCGAAGATCAGCGGCAAGGACCAGGCGATCGATACCAGCAAGGTCTCGGCGATCACCGGCGACGGGACCAGCGAGACCACGATCGTCGAGGGCGCGCTGTATCCGACCTACAAGTCCTCGCTCGAGACCCAGTTCAAGGCCTCGGAGCAGGACAAGTCGATGCAGTTCGCGATCAAGGTCGGCGGCGCGGTGACCCCGAAGGCGCCGTAGGCCGGACCCGCGGGCGCGGCCACGCCGGCTACGCAGTCAGCTCGGCGCGCAGCCGGGCGATCCGGTCGCGCATCGCGCCGTGGGCCGCAGGCGGCCCGACGATCCAGGCGTGGCGGCCGAGCCCGAGCACCCAGCCGGTGATCCACTCGAAGCCGTCGCAATCGACCAGCAGCTCGGCCGAGCCGTCGTCCTGCATCGTGACCTCGCCGACCGGCCAGTTCGCGCCGATCCGCGTCACCGCGAGCGCGTCGAGCTGGACCCGCACGGTGACCGAATCGGCCGACGGGACATAGAGCCGGTCGCGGCGGTAGGCCTCGAGATCGAAGCCCGCGGGCCGCTCGAACGACGCGCCGGTCTGGTGCAGCGCGGCGATCCGGTCGATGCGAAACGTCCGGACGTCGCCGCGCTTGTGGCAGAACCCGACCACGTACCACTCGCCCGCGTGGTGCACGATACCGTAAGGATCAATGGGCCGGCGCTCGGCCATGGCCCGCGACGCCGCGGAGTAGTCGATCTCGATCCGCTGGTTCTTGCGCGCCGCGGTGACCAGCTCGCGCAGGTGGCTCGCGACCGCGGCCTCCGGCTCGGCGACGATCGTGCTGGTCGCCAGGCTCTCGGCCTCTCCGGCGTCGCGGCCCAGCGCGGCCAAGAGCTTGTTCTCCGAAGACAGCATCGCCGCGTCGAACGGCGCGATCCCGCTCTCGCGCAGCGACCGCAGGCCGAGCAGCAGCGCGGCGCCCTCGGCCGGCGTCAGCCGCAACGGCCGGGTCAGGCGATGCGCGAGGTCGACGAACACGCGGCCTTCGTCGACCGAGACCAGCAGGTACTCGCCCGGATCGCCGTCGGGCGGGCCGACCTGCGACAGCAGATCGAGATCGGCGAGCAGCTCGTCGCGCTCGGCGCCCAGCATCTTCGCGAGCTGCTCGACCGGCACGCCCTCGGGGTGCTTGGCGACGTACGGCACGATGTAGAGCAGGCGCCGGAGCTTCTGCGACACGTCACGCATCGCGGATCTCGGCCATCTCGGCGGACGCATTCCCGCCGGTGGCGGACGCATTCCCGCCGGTGGCGGTGACCTCGGTGATCGCGGCGGGCGACGCACTCCCGCCGGTGGCGGTGACCTCGGTGATCGCGGCGCCCCCGAGGGCCTCGGCGGTGGCGACCCGGGCGGTCAGGTCGGGACGCACCGGGTAGTGCGCCTCGATCGCGTCGAGCTCGACGTGGATCCGCGCACGCAGCCGGTCGCCGCGCAGCAGGCGGATCGCGCCCTTGGCCGCGAGCACGCGGGTGGCGGCGAACTCGAGGTTGCCGCAGTCGAACGTGACGAGGACGCGATCGCCTTCGGTGCGCTTGATCGCGGTCGGGCCGAAGTCCTCGTTGCCGACCTCCGCGGCCGCGGGCGCCAGCGCGAGCTGGACCTCCTCCGGCGGATCGCTGGTGAACGTCCACGGCGAGCGCTGCGCGTAGGCCTTGACGTCGAAGGCGGTCGGCCGCTCGAAGTCCGGCGACTTCGGCTTGGGCGCGATCACCGCCTCGTGGATCCGGTCGACGCGGAACGTGCGGACCTCCCGGCGCAGGTGGCACCAGCCGACGGCGAGCCAGGCGCCCTCGCGGTAGACCAGCGCGTACGGATCGAGATCGCGCTTCGAGACCATCCCGGTCGCGGCGGCCTGGTAGGTCAAGGTCACGCGCTTGCGGTGGCGGGTCGCCGCCTCGATCGTCGCGTAGATCTCGGACAGGTCGGGGCGCACGCCGATCCGGCGCTCCGGAAAGTGCACCAGGACCGGCGCGGGGCGCGGAAACTCGGTCGGCGTATCGGGCAGCTCGGGCAGATCGAACGCGAGCTTCTTGAGCGCCAGGTCGACGATCTTGGGGTACGTCCCCCCGGGCATCGCGTGCGCGACCGACGCGGCGAGCACGAGCGCCGAGATCTCGTCGGGCGTCAGCCGGACCTCGGGCATCTTGAACCGCTTCATGTCGATCACGTAGCCGCCGTCCTCGAGCGAGTCGTCCTCGTCGGGCGTGATGTAGCGGATCGGCACGCCGAGCTCGAGCAGGTCGGCCTTGTCGCGCTCGAACGCGCGCAGCCCGGCCTCGATGTTGAGCGTCTGGTAGGCGAGGAACTGCTCCCGGATATCGCGATACGTCACCGGCGTGCGCGCGCGCAGCAGGATCATCACGAGGTCGAGCAGGCGCTTGCTTCGATCGCCGCGGGAGCCCGCGTCGTCGCCGCCCCTGGACGGCGCGCGCGCCGGCCTCGACGGACGTGCCTCCAGCTTCACCTTCTTGATCGGCACGGGGCCGTTCTAGCGCACGCCCGCCGAATTCGGAAGCACTAGCGTCACGCCGGACGCCCGGACAACGCCGGACACCCGGACAGGCGTGGCACCTCAGAAGTAGTAGCGCACGCCCGCGCCGGCGTTGAGCTTGATCCCGAAGCCGGCGCCGTCCTGGAGCTCGTACTCGAGCACGCCGGCCACCTCGATGAAGGCGTCGAGCGGGACCTCCTTGAAGTCGAACAACAGGCCGCCGACCGCGCGCGCGCCGATCGCGAACGAGCTGTTGTCCCGGCCGTTGGTGTAGTCGATCAGGCGCAGGCCGGGCCCGACGTAGAGCGGCAGCACGAAGCTCGGCCGCGTCTGCAAGATGTAGGGATGAAACACGTAGTCGGCGTGGAGCTGCAGCCCGCCGCCGATGAACGCCGATCCGACGGCTGCCTGGATCGCCTCGTCGTCCTTCAGGTAGAGCTTGGCGGTGATCCCCGTCGGCTCGCCCAGGATGATGCCGACCCCGAGCGTGCCCTTGTCGGCACCGCGGCTGCTGTCGTCGGTATCGATGTCGGTATCGGCGCGGGCGGCGCGGGCAGGTGCGGCGATCGCGATCGTCGTCGCGGCGGCGAGGGCAAGAACGAAGCGCATGCCACAACCTAGCTTGCTGGTTCGACCCCGCGCAAATCGCTCGCCTCGCGCTGGCTGGCGACGCGGGGACGCTCCCCATGAGCGAAACTAAGAGGCGCTTGGGAACCAAGAGGCGCTTGGGAAACTAAGAGAGGCGCTCGGGAATGGTCGCCCGGCACAGCGGTGTAGGATGCACGGCGCCCGCCGGCGACCGTGCCCAAGCGGCGGGTTGAAAACTAAGAGGCGCTTGAACTAAGAGGCGCTTGGGAATGGTCGAGCGGTGTAGGCCGCCGGCCGCCTGGGCGCTAGCCTTCGAGGCCGAGCGAACCGGGCCCGCTGAGCGTCATCTGACCGACGAACATCTCGAACTTCACGCGCTTGATCTGATCGGCGTTCGCGCTCGCCTGCTGGATCGCGGCGGACATCAGGCCGACCTGGGACAGCTCGATGCGGAAGATCGTGCTCTTGCGATCAGGCGTCAGGAACTCGATCGCGCCGCTCATCTGCGCCGAGGGGTCCTTCTTGCCCTTGAAGATATAGTCGTTGTGCCACTTGAGCAGCTTGTCCGCATAGCCGAGCGAGATCGTGCCGGACAGGTTCGGGAACTCGATCTTGGTCGGCTCGACGAGCGGGAACCGATCCGCGCCGGTGTAGAGCTTCTTCACGCCCTGCTTGATCGTGAAGGACTCGATCTTGTTCGTGTACTGCATGTCGTCGATCTGATCGAGCGTGAAGCGGAACGCCGACGGGGTCCACATCTTCTGCTTCGCGCTGTAGGCGCTGGCGATCTGCGGCCCCGCGCTCGACTTGGTGACCACGCGCTCCGGCTGGATCTTGCACTTGATGTAGCCGCCGTCCTTCGAGGCACCGTCGAGGGCCGGGAACGTGGTCTCGGTGACCAGCGCGTCGTAGAACCAGTGCTCGAAGGTCTGCTTCAGGTTGAAGTCCGCGTGGCTGACCTGGCCGTTGCGGCGGGCCCACTTCCGGTTCCACGACCCCTGGATCCATTCGAGGATGTGGGTCGATCCCGACAGCCCGAACTCGAACGACATCGGCTCGACCTCCACCGTCGAGAGGTGCTTGACGCGATCGGTGCTCCCGCCGGACGGATCGTCGACGACGTTCGCCTTCGCCCAGCCGCCGTCGACGGACTTGAGGAACGTCGTCGACTTGTGACCATCGATTTGCAGCTCGAAGTGGCCTGCCGTGTAGCTCTTGCTTTGTGTGACGGTCATGGTGCGAGCCTCAGCTTATCGCATCCCTTTTACGACAACCGTCGTACCGGGATCCCCTTGGGATGAGGCCACGGGCCCCAGGCCATCCGGTCTCCGCTCGACGCACGTCTCGGTCGGGACGGCCAAGGCATCAGAATCATGAGGAATGGTCCGGCCGCCGATGTATGCTACCCCACGATCGCCACGAACTCTGCGTGCAGCCGTCGGCACGAGCCTTGTAGAATGAAGCTGCATGAGCGTGAAGGCACTCCTCGTCGTTCTCGTTCTTGGCGGCGTCGTCGCCTGGCCGAAACCCGGCCACGCGGAGAAGGTCAAGGCGAACCAGAGCACGAAGTTGTACAGCCGTGCGGGTGAGCAATCACCGGTGGTCCTGAGCGTCAAGTCGGGCCAGATGATGACGCTGCTGACCAAGGACGGCCGCTGGCTCAAGGTCCGGGTCTCGGGCCGTACCGGCTGGATCCCCCGCAGCAAGGTGGACGTTCCGGAGGGCGATGATGAGGAGATCGCGCGGAACACGCGGCGCAGGCCGTTCGTCGACGGCCGCGGCACCAAGCGCGGCGGCTTCAGCGGAGAGGGCGGGCCGGAGGACCGGATCGGCGCCGACGCCACTGGTGACGGCGAGGATCCCAAGGGCGACAAGGGCGGCGACGAGCCCAGGTCCGGCTCCCGGAAGCCGCCGACGGGCGGGGACGACGAGGATGTCGTGACCGTCGACGACGACGACCAGACCAAGCGGCCCAAGGGCGGCGACGGCGATGACGCCGACGATGCCAGCGAAGCGCCGCGCCCCATTGCGCACGTGTCCGAGGCGACGAAGATCTACAGCGACCCCGACGCGGCCAGCGAGGTAGCCTTCCCGGCCGGGCCCAAGACCGCGCTCTACGTCATCGAGGCGCAGGGCAAGTGGTCGCTGGTGGAGAACGACGCCGCCGACGCCGGCTACGTGCTGACCTCGAAGCTCGAGATCGAGGAGCCGCCGGGCGGCGGCAGCGGCGGGCGGATGCGGGTGATCGACGTCCGCGGTCGGATCGGCGCGACGAACGTCAAGCAGACGGTCACCACGCCGGGGGTCACGGGCATCGTGGTCCCCGACAGTTACAGCGCCAGTAGCGCGGCGTTCACGCTCGCGCTCGGCGGCACGGTGCTCTACCCCTACAAGGCGCGTTACTGGGTCGGCGGCGAGCTCGCCTACGACTTCGACAAGGCGCTCCCCGGGATCAAGTACATGAGCCAGTCGATCGGGTTCTCCTATCACGTCCTGAACCTCCGGGCGATCGGTGGCTACGATCTGCAGAAGAAGAACGGCATGACGGTGTACGGGCGGCTCGGGCTCCACTACGACTCGTTCCAGGTCCCCGACGTCGCCGACTTCACGAAGAACACGGCGAAGCTGCCCAACCAGATCATCACCGCCCCCACGCTCGGTGGCGCGCTGGCCATCCCGCGGCTCACCAAGGACTTCGGTCTGAAGGTGAGCCTGGACTTCATCCTGGTGGGCGCGAGCGTGAAGCAGACCAAGAACCTCGAGGACGGCACCGATCCGAGCGCGAAGGCGCTGTTCCTCGGCGGCGCCGTCACCTACCGCTGGAAGCCCAGGATGGACCTACAGGCGAACTACGATCTCTCGTACACCTCGCTGAGCTTCGATGGCCTGCCGCCGATGAACTCGCAACGCGGTCACGATCTTACAAAGACCGGGGTCCGATCGGGGTCGGACTTCAACAACGCCCTCTCGGTCGGCATCGCCTACGCGTTCTAGTCCTGTTCTTGCCCGTTCTGGCCCGCTGCCCGGATCGTCGAGCCAGCCGAGCCGTCAGGGGCCCGGTCACAGCGCCGGCGCCGGCATCGCCAGGTTCGTGGATTGTTCGCGCAGCAGCTTGAGCACCAGATCGTCGACCGTATCGCCGCGCTCGAGGCTCTCGTGATAGCGCGCCAGGATCTCGGTGTACTCCGTGTACGCCGACGTGAACTCGGGGAATGACATCTTGTGGATGAGGCGCCCGGCGTACTTCGCGAACTCGCCGACGTCGATGTTCCCGACCTCTTGCGTGAGGCGTTCCAGATATTCGGCGTAGCGGCCTGGAAGGTCGTCGAGGGTCACGGCAGGTCGGATCACGCTCCTCTTCTATTGCCGTGGTGTCGCCAGCTTGTCGAGATCGATTTGCGACAACGCGAGGCGGATCAGCTGGGACTTGCTGGCCTTGGTCCACCCGCGACGCTTGAGCTCGGCGACCTTGGCCTCGAGCTCCTCGATGTCCCGGGTGTACATCGAGATGCAGATCACCTTGTAGTGGGTCGGTTTCAGCGGGCCGGTCGCCGCTCGACGGCGGGGATCGGCGCCCGGCGCGAGGTCGTCGGCACGCGCGCGGCGGCCGTAGTACTCCTCCGAGAGGATCGCGTCGGCGTCGCGCAGCGGATCGTGGGCCATCAACTTGGCTTCCTTCATGGGACCTCTCAGGCGAGCGCCGGGGCAGCGGGCTCGGGATGCAGCGTGGTCTCCGCGTGCGTGGTGGTCGCGAGGACCCAGTCGCACACGCGGTTGTAGTCCGCCGCGCCGTGTGACGTCGGGGCGTACTCGAAGATCGTCTTGCGGTGGCTCGGTGCTTCGGCGAGCCGCGTGTTGTGGCGGATCGGCTCGAGGCAGCGGTGCTTGAAGTGGCCCTGCAGCGTCTCGAGCACCTCGCGCGCGAGCCGGGTCCGGCCGTCGTAGAACGTCGGGAGCACGGCGGACACCCGGACGGAGTGATGGAGGTGACGCTCGACGTCCTTGATCGTCCGTAGCACCTGCTTCACCCCGACCAGCGCGAGGTAGTCGCAGGTCACGGGGACGATCACTTCGTCGGCGTACGACAGCGCGTTCTGGTTGAGCAGGTTGAGCGATGGCCCGCAGTCGATGATCACGTAGTCGTAGCGCCGTGACACCTGGGTCAGGTTCAAGCGCCTGGTCATGATCCTGGAGCGCTGGTCGGGGTTCTGCCGCGCCAGCCAGATCTCGGCGGCGGCCAGTGTCGCGTCCGAGGTGATCACGTCGAGGTGCTGGCGAACCGGGACGCTGGCGTCGTCGGGCTCCGTGCCATCGACGAGCACGTGGTAGAGCGACTTCTCCCCGGCGACGCCGAGCGAGACGCCGACGTTGCCCTGCGCGTCGGTATCGATCAGCAGGCAATCGTTGTCACGCTCGGCGAGGCCCGCGGCGAGGTTGACCGCGGTCGTGGTCTTGCCGGTACCGCCCTTCTGGTTGAGGATCGCGACGCGGCGCGCGCGCCTGGCGCGGAACCCCTCGGCCCCCAGCCGCGCCGTCCGGCACTCGAGCGAGCAAAAGTGGCTGCGTTCGCCTTCTGATGTGACCGCGATCTGGAACACGAAGGCAGGTCGAAACGTCTGCCCACACGCGTTGCACGTCTTCTCCATGGCCTTATCGAAGCGTCATCGTCGGAACCGGGCAACTTTTCGGCGGTATAGTCGTGGGGTTGGTGGAGTCACTGGCACGTCAAGCGATCGTGACCGGCGGCGATCCGGCCCAGCTGGCGCGCGCGCTGGTGGAGCAGCTCGCCTCGCCGGCGCTCCGGGTCGCGTTCGTGTTCGTGGATCGCCGGCTCGATCCGGCGGCGTTCGCCGGGATCGGGCGCGCGCTCTCGGTGCCGGTGGTCGGCGCGACCACGGTCGGGGTGCTCGGGGCGGGCGTGACGGCGGGCGGGGGCCCGGCGGCGATCGGGCTCGGGCTCTACGGCGACTGGATCCGGGCCGGGGTCGGCGTCGCGCCGGAGCTGTCGAGCGCGGCGCTGGCGCGCAGCCACGCAGCCGTGCACCAGGCGGCGGCGGCGCTCGGGACGACCGCGGACGCGCTCGATCCGGCGCGCCACGTCGCGATCACGCTGCTCGACGGCCGGTGCGGCCACCAGGAAGCGTTCTGCATCGGCTCGGGATCGTGCGCTCCGAAAATCCGGTTCATCGGCGGCGGCGCGTCGAGCGATCTCGACCACGACCTGCCGACCCATGTGTGGGCCAACGGCGAGGTCCGGTCCGACGCCGGCGTGGTGGTCGTGCTCGAGAGCGAGCTGCCGTTTCATGCGGTGTCGTCCTGCCACCTGGTGCCGACCGAGCTCAGGACCGTGGTGACCTCGGCGACCGGCTGCGTGATCGACGAGCTGGACGGCCGGCCGGCGGCGCCGCGCCTGCGCCAGCTGCTCGGGAGCGTCGGCGACCAGCTCGAGGAGCCCCGGCCGACGCACGCGTTCGCGCGCTACATCGAGGGCGTACCGTACGTGCGGTCGTTGTACAGCGTCACTGGAACACGCCTGGTCCTCACGAGCGCGGTCGAGACCGGTCACGTCTTGCGCGTGATGCGGCCGGGTGACCTCATCCAGACCACGAAGCGCGAGCTCGAGACCGCGGCCGAGCGCGTGGGTGGCACGATGGTGGCATTCCTGGCATTCTCCTGCGTGGGACGACACTCGGAGGCCGCGCTCCGCGGACGCGAACACGAGCTCGCATCCGCGTACGCGGCGTACCCCACGGTGGGAGCTCAGACGCTGTGCGAGCAGTCATGCATGTTGCTCGTCAACCACACACTCACGGGCCTGGCGATCGGGGCGCCCAGACTATGACCATGCAGGTGACCACGGACGCGGAGCGAATCACCGAGCTCGAGGACGAGCTCGCGGCGGCCCGGCGGACGATCGATGTCCTGATCGCGCGGCTCGAGCGCTCGGGGACGACGACCCCGACGCAGAGCGAGCTGTTTGACGCGGCGGTCCGGATCGGCAACGTGCTGGAGGAGCGGACCCGCGAGGTCGAGGAGGCCCGCGCCGAGTTCCGCGCGCTGCGCGCCAACCTGGATCAGATCGTGCGGCAGCGCACGCGCGCGCTCGCCGAGTCGGAGACCCAGCTGCGCGAGACCAACGCCGAGCTCGTGCGCCAGAGCAAGGGCAAGGCGGACTTCATCTCGATCGCCGCCCACGAGCTCCGCACGCCGCTGACCAGCATCGTCGGCTACCTCGATCTGTTCTCGGAGGGCCGGTTCGGCGAGCTCCCGCCGCTGCTCGACCGGCCGATGACCTCGGTGCGGCGCAACGCGCACCGCTTGAAGCGCCTGGTCAACGACATGATCGATGTCTCGCGCCTCGAGGGCGGCCGGATGCCCCTGCGCCGCGGACCGGTCGATCTCGGGGAGGTGGTGAGCGACGTCGTGACCGAGCTCAAGCCGCTCGCGGAGGACCGCCAGCTCCACGTCGCGACCCACATCGAGCCCGTCGAGTCGATCGACGCCGATCGCGACAAGCTGCACCAGATCGCCGTGAACCTCGTGTCCAACGCGATCCGCTACACGCCGGTGCAGGGCGAGATCCTGATCGACGTCGACGAGGCGCCGAGCGAGCGCTATCCGGGCGGCTGGGTGCGGCTCCGCGTGCGCGACAACGGCGTCGGGATCGCCGCGGAGGACCGCGAGCGGATCTTCGACCCGTTCCTGCCGTACTCCCGGCTGCCGTCCAGCCGGGGGACCGCAGATCAGCCGGCGAAGTACCACACGTCGACCAAGATGGATCCGGCCGGGCTCGGCCTGTTCATCGCCCGCGGCCTGGTCGAGCTGCACGGCGGCCTCATCACCGTCGACTCGCAGCCCGACGTGTTCACCGAGTTCACCGTGCTCCTGCCGTTCAATCACCAGCTGCAGCGGGACGTCGACCCTCCGGTGGACGGCTAGCCAGGCCCCTCGAAGGACCGACGCTCGCCGGTCCGTGACAGGGCCTACTTCTTCTTGGCCGACTTCTTCTTGGCGGGCTTGGCCGGCTTCTTGGCGGGCTTCTTCTTGGCG
>Ga0137459_1000770_pt1 | contig 10821 bp, 6 predicted proteins | sample EasRivERMGT700_2_FD_104908 | JGI IMG/M metagenome (GOLD analysis project Ga0137459, IMG submission 104908) | Soil microbial communities from meander-bound floodplain in the East River, Colorado, USA - East River MetaG ERMGT700_2 | ecosystem: Environmental > Terrestrial > Soil > Floodplain ...
GTCGTACCCGTCGAGCCAGGTCCCGGTGCACGTCCCGCGTGGGAGGCCGAGTCGTCGTGCCTGTCGAGCCAGATCCCGGTGCGCGTCCCACGTGGGGGCCGAGTCGACGTGCTCGTCGAGCCACATCGCGCCGCGCGTCCCACGTGGGCGCCGAGTCGACGCGCCCGTCGAGCGACGCGTCCCACGTGGGGGCCGAGCTCGACACGCCTTCGAGCCAGATCCCGGTGCGCGTCCCACGTGGGGGGCCGAGTCGCCGTACCCGTCGAGCCAGGCCCCGGTGCGCGTCCCACGTGGGAGGCCGGGTCGTGCGCGTCCCACGTGGGGGCCGAGTCGCCGTGCCCGTCGAGCCACATCCGTGCTGCCCGTCCCACGTGGGAGTCGAGTCAACGCGCCCATCGAGCAACGCGTCCCACGTGGGGCCGAGTCAACGCGCCCATTGAGCAACGCATCCCACGTGGGGCCGAGCTCGACGCGCCCGTCGAGCCACATCCCGCTGCCCGATCGCGGAGAGCGATGGTTCCTGTAGGGCCGGGCGGGGTCACGGTACCGGTGATTCCGGGGTGGAAGCCCCGAGCTCAGGCTGTACCTGGTGGGCCTGGAGGCGCGGATCGCAGGCAGCCGTGAGTGGCACCAGGGGAGCGCCCGCTACCGCCAGCGCCACCGCACGTGACCGCTCGATCAGGCCCCGGATCTAGTCGGTGCGCATCTTGGGCACGAGCTCCTTGGTGAGAAACGCCGAGAGCGTCTCGGAGCTGGGAAGGTCGTGCTCGCGCGTCGTTCCGCTCGCGACAAGCGTGGCGCCCGCGGTGCGGAGGCCGGCCGGCCCGGCGCAGGCGCAGGCGTCAGGGGGAGAGAGAATCCCAGAAGTCGCAGATCTGCTGATCGAGGTGCGCACCCGTTGTCGGCTGCGTGTCGAGGATGAGGTGCTGGTCGCCGGCGGTCGTGTAGCGCGGCCAGCCGTGGCCGGGGTCGCCGGTGTAAGCAAATTTGCCCCACAGGTCCTCGACGAGGTCGACCAGCGGCTGCTCGGCCGCGCTCGGGCCGATGCCCAGGCTCGTGGCCCCGAACAGGAAGAACAGATCGACGCCATGCGTGGGGCCGAGCGCGTGGACCTTCGGCGGACCATCGAGCGCGTGCGTCCACTGGTACAGGTAGACCGGCACGCCGCGCGCGGCGACCAGGCGCGCGACGCGGCGCGTGTTGCAGCGGAAGATCCCGTCGGTGACGATGTCGGTGAGCGCGGCCTTCGGCGTCGCGCGCGCGTAGCGCGTGACCACCGGCAGGGCCGCCGCGTCGCCGAACACGCCGCGCACGAACCAGGCGAGCTCGTCGGGCGAGACCGCGTCGAAGGCGAGCGTGTGCAGCATGCCCTCGTCGCGCGCGGTGCCGAGGATCAGCGGGACGCGCGCGAAGTCGCCGGCGCGGAGTGCGGCGAGCGGCATGCGTGGCAGCTCGACGCCGTCGACGATCGGCCCCCACCACACGCCGGGGGGCAGCAGCAGGCCGCGCCTGAACGGCAGCGCGGCCGCGAGCACGTCGGCGGTCTTGCCGCGCAGGCAGGTGACGACGTCATCGCCGGTGCAGCCGACCTTGGACGCGAGCTCGTCGCCCTGCGCGTTGGCCGCCTCGGCCGTGAAGTAGAGCGCGTCGGAGCACGCGCCACTCTGGATGATCGCGCGCGCGAACAGCCCGCGGCTGGCCGGCATCGCGAGCTGCGCGCACGCGCTCCACGCGCCGGCCGACTCGCCGTCGAGCGTGACCTTCGCGGGATCGCCGCCGAACGCCGCGATGTTCCGCTGCACCCACTGCAACGCCGCGCGCTGATCGAGCAGCCCGACCGCCGGCAGCGCGTCGCGGCCCTGCTCCCTCGCGAGCGCGCGCTGCGACAGGAAGCCGAGCGCGCCGAGCCGGTAGTTGATCGAGACGACGATCACCTGCGTGCGCCGCGCGAGCCGCGCGCCGTCGTAGAGGTCGTCGCCGCCGCTGCCCTGGTAGAACGCGCCGCCGTGGATCCAGACCAGCACCGGCAGCTTGCCGGTCGCGCCGTCGGGCACCCACACGTTGAGGTTCAGGCAATCCTCGGACGTGTCGCGGTGAACGCCTTCCTCGGGCTGCGGGCACGCCGGGCCACGGTGGGTCGCGTCGCGCGGCACCGTCCACGCCGGGGCCGGTGCGGGAGGACGCCAGCGCAGCGCGCCGACCGGTGGCGCGGCGTACGCGATGCCGAGGAACGCGTGCACGCCGTCGCGCGCGTGGCCGACGACCACGCCGCGGTCGGTCACGATCTCGAGCGGAGATGTGTGCGGCGCGGTCGCGGGCGCCGCGGCGGGTGTCGCGCACGCGGTGAGGACGACGAGGGACACACGCATCCGGCGAGCATGACGCTGTCCGGTGGAGCGGACAGGCGAAGCCTTCACCGGGCGGCGTCGCGCGCGCAGGTCCATCGGATCCTGGGACACGCGGGTGGTGCGCCGGTTGCTCCGGCGCGGGGGCTCTTCTTGTCCGGTGATCGTCTCGAGCTCGGCGGCCCAGACGGGCGCCGGGGTCCATCCAGTGAGCCCAGGGCGGATCTCCCCGCGAGCATCAATCTCGGTCCGGATCTACCCCGGATCTCTCACCGAGCTTGACCGCCCACGCGCTCGAGCATAGCGTCAAGTCATGAAGTGGGCTGTCGCGATGATAATGGCGATCGTGCTCGTGGGCTCGGGTTGCTCGTGGATCGCGGTACAGGGGCCTCCGACAAGCGACCCGGGTGTACGTCCGGTCCAATGCACGGAGACGATCATCCCGCCCGTCCTCGACACCGGGCCCGCCGTGGTGCTCCTCGGGCTGGCCGCCCTCCTTGTCGCGGTGGGTGTCAAGGAAGGTGGAGAGACCGGCAAGGAGGTGGCCCAATTGGGCGTGCTCCCCGGCGTGCTCGGACTGCCGTGGGCTTTTTCGGCGTGGTCCGGCTACTCCAAGACCGCGCGCTGTCGCGAGATGAATCGAACACCGCCGCTCCCTCCACCTGGGTTCCTGCCACCACCGCCACCCCCCTCGACGGCACCACCGGGGATGACACCGCCTTCGCAGCCGCCCGCCGGGCAGTCGTGAGCGACACCCAGCGCCGCGCTGTCCTCTCCGACGCTGCTGACCCGAGGCCAGGCCCGCCGGGGTTGGTTCTTCTGCGCCGGCTCATCCAGGACGTCCGTGCCGACGAGGAGGCTCCCGCCGGGGTTAATTTTCCAGGTCTGCAGTGACCCACGACTGTCCGGAGTGCAGATGCCAGTCTGAACCGGACCTCAATGAGGTGAAGGTCACAACGACACTAACCTGGTACAGGGGTTCCGCGTGCGGAGGGATCGGACGATCTGGCCGGGCAGGAGGTTCAGCCATTGCGTCGTTGACGACGGATGAACGCGCTGAGCCCGGCAGCGGTCATGGCGGCTCGCCACGAACCGTAGTGCTTGTAAGCAGCCCTCTCGAGCCGGCCGTCGTCGCGTCTGGCCGCAGTGCAACTCATGTCATGTCCGCGGCGATGCCGTGCTTGCAGCATGCGCACGACGTCCTTCGCCGACGGCGACGGCAGGGGATACGATGCATCGACCACCTTGCCGAGCCCGGCGGCGCGCATCGCTGCCTTCCATGTGCCGAAATGCCTGCATGCGGCGTACACGAGCTTCCCCTTCTCGCGCAGCGTCGCAACAGCGGTCATGGGCCTGCCACGTCGATGTCGCGCTTGCAGCTCCTGCATCACCTCCTGCGGTGACAGCAGCGCACGCGGCTCCGGTACCTCGCCGAGTCCGGCCGCACGCAGCGCTGCCTGCCACGTGCCGAACTGCGCGCAGGCCGCCCGCACGAGCCTCGGGCGCTCGCGCGTTGCCCGTTTGAGCGCCATGGGGAGGCCATGGCGATGGCGTTCCCGCAGCGCCCGCACGACCTCCTTCCGAGAGGTCAACTGCGCCCCACCACCGATCAGCTTGCCGAGCCCCGCCGCTTGCATCGCTGCCCGCCATGACCCGAAGCGCCTGTAGCAAGCACGCACGAACCGCGGCGCATCGACGTTCGCCGCATCACAGCTCATGTGACGGCCGGCTCGATGTCGTGCTTGCAGCCAACGCACCACCTCGTCCGCGTCCGGCACCGGCCGAGAACGCTGCGGCGACCAGCGGCCGACCCCGATCTTCCGGATCACCGCTTCACGACTACCGAACCGAAACACAGCTTGTCGGCCGAGCCGCGACCGGAACAGCTGCCCGGAGGTCGGCGGCGGAGTTCGGGCTACGTAGGCCCGTAGCGCGTCGATCAGGGCGGCGTTGCTGCTCCATTCCGAGGGTGCGCGCTTCTGTACACTGGCCGGATCGATGCCAGCCGCGAGCAATGCCCCGCGCAGCCCCCCGAACAGGCGCTGGATTGCACGGTGGTACGATACAACCAGCTTGCTCAGCGAGGGTGCGTCCGTGCTGCGCGCACGCGATTTGACGGCAGCTCGTACCTTCGCGATGAGCTCCTCGCGCGTCCATGCGCGACGGTGCAGTCGAATCGACTCGTAGTCGAAGCCCGCCATTTCGATCGCAGCCTGCCAATTTCCGCAATAACGGTCGGCAGCTGCAAGCAAGGTCAGCGGAACCTTCGTGGAGGCGAGCGATTGCTTGCTCCGGTAGCGCGCTCGGATCTCGCCGATGACGCTATCTTCGTTCCAGCGGTGGATCTCGTCCGGCGGGCGATAGCCAGGATCGGGGATCATCGCGAGGCGCCGCGCGCGCGGAACTGACCCGATGCGCACATAGATCGCAGAGAGCAGCCCCTGGTAGCCAGCCGCCCTCAACGCATGGTTGGTGATGCGTACTCGCCCACGAACGTGGATCCGGCGCAACTCGTCGATCACACGCGCCTGTGACCAGAAGGCGAAGCTCCGGGGCGCCACGCCCGCCGGTGGCCGCAGCACCGAGAGCTCGCCCATGCCGCTCGACACCATCACGATCGTGCCGCCGTCGGCGACGCGCGGCGCGAGCGCCGCCGTGACCTGGAGCGTGCGATCAGTCCCCTCAGGCCGGTGGGGCTGTGGTAACGACAGCGCTTTGCGCGGTACACACTGCCTGGTTCGTCTGAGCGACGAGGCCATCGCCTCCGTGGACAGCGCGCGCCAAGTCCGCGTTTGTCAAGGTCCGAAGGGTCTCTTTTCTAAGCGCAAGCTTGATGGTTGGCTTCTTCATTTGGGCAAGATAGCGCAGGCACTGCCAGCGGGCCCCGATATTTCTCCGCTACGGCCGCACGCCTCGATGAGTGTCGGCAACCTCCAGCGAGCGATGTCGCCGCCGAATCCACGCGTCACGATGTTGTCGCCCTCGAAGTGGATCCCGACCACATGCGACCGGTGCGCTTGCAGAGTCCACAGGAGACGCGCGTCTGCTGCGTCCCAGAACCGCACCAGACCATCGGCGGCACCAGCAACGACCATCGATTCGTCTGGAGAGAGCGTTGCATCGGCGAAGAAGCGCGAGTTTGCACGATAGGTTTGGCGAGGCTTCCCGGTTGTGCCATCCCACAGCCGGACTGCGCCATCGTTTCCTGTGGTGATGATGGCGCCCGACGTAGCGAACCGCGCCGAAAATACCTGCCCGACGTTGCCATCGAGCTTGGCAGCCACTTGGTAACGCTCGAGATCCCACAGCACTGCCGGTGCTGTGTTGCCCGAGTCCGTGTAGATCGGGACCGAGATCAACCGGAGACCATTCTGCGATGGTCGCAGCAACCCCACGCGAGTCGGAACTGTAAGGTTGGCGAGCACACTGTTCCGGTCTGCGTCGTAGATCCGCAGTTGGCTACGCGTGTCGCTCGCTGCCACTCGACCGTCCGGGAGGATGGCTACGGCGTCGATTCCGCCGTTGGCCACCGGCAGCGAGATCGGCGCCTGGCCGTCGTGTGTGACCAACAGGGAGCCGTCGACGGAACCGCTGATGATGTCGTGTCCGGTGCTTGCAAAGGCCACGGCGGTGACGGCTGTGCCGTGGGCGATCGTGCGCAGCAGCCGACGGCCGGGTACCTCGTACACCTCCAAGACGTTGCCGCGCGCGATTGCGGCGCGGTCCCCTGCAGCCGAAACGGCGGGATACGCCGACGCGAAGTCGCCATCAACCGGCGTAACGCTCGGCAGCTGGGCGAGAAGCTGATCGCGAGAGGTGTCCCAGATGCGGGTAGCTTGGCCACTGCAACCGACAGCCACGAAGCGTCGATCTGGCTCCAGACTCATGACGAGGCCGCAGTCGTTGCTGATCGGTGGCGCGCTCCAGCGGCGATACGGCGAGGTCGCATCCCAGATCCGCGCGGTGCCATCCCACGACGCGCCGATGACTCGGCGGGAAGTTGGGTCGAAGTGAGCAACCCTGATGATACTCTTGGGGCCTTCGAGCACGGCTATCGGCATGCCCTCCGCCGCGTCCGTGATCGCGACTGTACCGTCTGCGCTGGCTGCCGCGACGAGAGCGGAGCCGTGATCGAACTCGACAGACAAGACCCTGCTGTGAAGGTGGTTGCCGTGGCTCCGCAACGCACCTGAGCGTGCATCCCAGACCTGTTCCGAGCCGTCACGGTTGGCGGTGACAACGAGATGGCCATTCGGCGCGAACGCCACCGCATCGACCGGCTCTCCGATCCCGCGCAGGTGGCGAACCCGTGCGCCGCTCGGGATCGACCAGATCGACGCGTCACCTTCGGTGGTCCCGGTCAAGAGGCGAGGACCGGTCGGATCCCAACTCATCCTGCGGGTTCCGGGCCCTGCGATGGTGAGCGCTCGTGCCCAGGTGCCCGTATCGAACACGCGGACGTCGTTGCCGCCGCTCGTGGCAAGCCAATGGCCGTCGGGACTAAATGCGACGGACGGAAATCCCGATGCGTCGTTGGGAAGTACCATGAGCGGTGTGCCGGCGGCCGCGTCCCAAACGTGCGTCTCCTCCCCCATCATATCGATGCCGACAACGACCCGTCCGTCGGGAGATATTGCGACCGCGAAATATCGTGAAGTCTTGCCGTCACGGCGTTTCTGCTTCAGGTCGCGCACAAGGGCCCCGCTAGCAACATCCCAAAGCTTCACGACGTCTTGGCCGGCGGTGACGAGCATTTCGCCATCTGCGCTGTACACCGCATGATACACGCCGCTGCCGTGAGGCAATGTGAACAGCACGCGGTCCGTCTGCGCATCCCAGACCTGCGCACATGTGTCGTCGGTCGTGACGATGTGACGGCCGTCGGGCGAGAACGCCGCCGACCACATACGCCCCTTGGCGCTCGCGAAGCGTGCTTGCTCGGCGAGGCGCGGCTGCAGGGCACGAGCAAGCATGAACTCCGTGGCCTTTGAGCGTTCGCCGCGCTGGTATGCTTCGGTCAGGTGGACCTGCGCCTCGGGTTCATTGTGGTTCAGTGCTGAGCGGCCCTGCTCGAGCTCGGATTGCGTGCGGGTCACCTCGGCCATCTGGCGGGCCGAACGGCTCTGTTCTTGAGCCTGTTGCTCGACCATGCGTGTATGCCTCGCCGCGCGATACTGAGCCACGCCAAACACGCACACCGCGGCAAGCGCGACGAGCGACCTCCGGACCCACCTCATACGCCGAGCGCGCCGCTGGCTCGCCGCGATCAACGAGCAGTCGAGCTTGCTGAGCACACGCGAGGGAGCGCTGCGCGTCCAGCGTTCGACCTCCGTGAGCACGGGACCGCGCAACAGCAGGGCCGGCGCCCGACCTTTGGTTTCCCACTGCTGTGCCTGGGAACGCAGTAGCTCGGGCGGACTCGCCTGCAACTCCGCCCGCAGGTCCGATGCCAGCTCCAGTGCGGTGCCGTAGCGAGCTTCGGGGGGCTTGGCAAGCGCGCGTCGAACGACCCGATCGAGACCCGACGAGAGCTCACCGCCGAGCGGCGGCACCTCTGTGTAGAGATGATGCCGGTAGCATTCTCGCTCGCTCTCCGCGGGGAATGGCACGCGTCCAGTCAGCGCCTTGTAGACGACCGCGCCGAGCGAATAGATATCGGCGGCCCGACCAACGGCATAGGCATTGTCCCACTGCTCAGGCGCCATGTACGTCCAGGTGCCAATCCCGTCGCCGGAGCGCGTCAGGCGGTGCACATTCGCCTTGGGACCCGTGCGGGTCCGTTGCTCCGTCACGATCCCGTCGGCCGCCTGCGCGTTCACCGGCTCATGGTTTTCGGCAAGGGGACCGTCTGGCCAGCTCTCGGGCGTCGCAGGCGCGACTTCGTGGTGCTCCTTGGCGATTCCGAAGTCGAGCAACTTGGGCAACAGCCGGCCTCCGCGCACGATGACCATCAAGTTCGAGGGCTTCAGGTCGCGATGTACGATCCCCTGCTCGTGTGCGACCTGGACCACTTCGGCGACTTTCTCGAAGAACGGCACGAGCTCCTCGAGTGGCATCGGACCGTGCTCGATCAGCCACTCGTCGAGTGTGATGCCGCGCACCAGCTCCATCGCGATCCAGAGTAGACCGTCCGCTTGCTCGACGCCGAAATCATGGATATGAACCGCGTAGGGATGATCGAGCCGTGATGCAAGCTGGGCCTCGCGCAGGAAGCGCCCCTTCTGGACGTCGTTGCTCTGGCGGACCTTGTTCAGCACCTTGACCACTACGTCGCGCTTGAGCGACGGCTGGTAGCCGCGCCATGCGGTACCGGAACCGCCGCATCCAATAGGCTCGATAAGAACGGCTTCGCCCAGTTTCGCCCACGGAGATCGCGGTCTACCATTAGTGCCTCGGTGCGGTAGAGTACACAGGTTTCCTCCGGGGATACAACCCCTGTTGTCGCATTTGCTGCACCATCGATCGAGTGCAAGTCCCGGCTATGACGTAAGCCATAGCTCACAAGTGCCCGCGGTTGGCTCGCGCTCCCATGCCGTAGGCCCGAGCTCATAAGCTTCGGCGCCAGCAATGTGTCAATGCTTCGCGCAGAACGGCGCATGCGGGCGGCGGCTACACTCAGGTGGAAAGCTTCCGGTTCTTGTTGCGCGCCCATTGTGACAGCGACGAGTGTTTGAGCTCCAACTTCTTGGGTCGTGCGGTGGAGTCGTCCGGCCACTGGCGCGAGATCACCATCTCCGATCAGGATGAGGGGCGTGCGCTGCATCGCGCAATCACGGAGGTTCTGCAAGTCCTCGTCGATGGCGGCTTGGCGCGCCGGCCCCCACCCGACGAGCTGCTGATCACCCTGGTTGCGTGTGCGCATCACGCGCGGCCATCGCCGTGTCCCGCAACAGCCGTCGTGGCCGCGGTGCCCCTCGAGGGCGCGGCGCTCCGGCGCTGGAAGGCGATCCTCGCCGCGGCCCGGGACTACGCCCACCGCGAGACCGATCTACGCGGCTACACTGGCGCGCGCGGCTGGGCCCACGCGGCCGCCCATACGGCGGACCTGCTGGCCCGGCTCGCGAAGCTGCCGTCGTTCACCGACGACGATCGCGCGATCATGCTCGACGCCGTCGCCGGCTTCATCGTCCGGCGACACGGCGAGATCCTGCATCATGGCGAGGATGGCCGGCTCGCGGTCGCGGTCGTCGCCGCGGCCAGGGCCGGCATCGCGCCGCCGGCGCTCGTCGCCTGGCTGGGCTCGATCAAGACGCCAATCGCCGAGCGTGGAGGCCCGGCGTTCGACGCAGGCCGCTACGCAGCACAACGCAACGCGCGCAACCTGTTGTTCACGCTGTTCGTGCAAGTGTCGGTGATGCCGGCGCCCTCCGACGGCGAGCGCCGGCTGCTGGACGCCGTCCGCGCCGTGCTCGTCGAGTAGCGGACTGAAAATCCGCGTGTCGGCGGTTCAACTCCGTCCCTGGGCACTGAAAGGGCCGCTGGGACGGCGCGCCTCTCTGGCCGTTCTCCGTTTACGCATGCTGTAATCTCGCAGCCGGAGGACACATCCATGAGCTCGAACACGAGCACGTACGAGCACGCAGGCATGGTGAGGTAAGCTGGCGCGATGGAGCTGCCGCGCGTTCGTGTGCGCAAGGCCGGTCAGGCGCGCCCGGACGTCCCCGCGCGCCGCGTGCCCCCGATGATGCGCTGGTGCATCCGGCTCGGGACGTTCTCGGCGGCAGGTGATGTGGGGCTTCGCGCCGTCCGCTGCCTGGCGTGAGCGCGCGACCATGGCGGTGCACCGGAAGCACTCCGTCCCTGGGCACGCAACAACTCCCGCAGATCATGGATTCCTCGCCGGGATCCACGGTCGCGATCTGCGCGACGTGCTCAGTGGCCCGCTCACCCGAGCTGACGGCGCCGCGCGACGGTGACGTGCAGCGGCTCGCCGTCGCGGCGCATGGTGAGGGCCACGGAGGTCCCGGCGGTGCCGCGGATCCGCGCCATCGCGCCGTCGATCCCGAGCTCGGTGACCGGCACGCCGTCGACGGCATCGATCAGGTCGCCGAACTGGATGCCGGCGTCGAACGCGCTGCCATCGGCGTCGACCCTGAAGACGCGCAGGGCGTCGCGGTCGGGAGTCAGGGCGACGCCGATCCCGACCATCTCGGTGCGACGCGGCTCCCCGGGCTCGACCCGGGTCAGCTCCAGGATCAATGGGCCGAGCGCGCCGCCGCGACGGCCGAGCAGCGATGACTCGAGCCGGGCGTGGTAGCCCTCCGCGCGCACGCGGATCTCGAGCGGACCGTCGGAGACGTCGGTCAGCTCGAACGTACCGTCGGCCGCGGTCGTGGTTGCCAGCTCGCCAGGTGCCCGGCGCCGGTCGAGCCCGGTGACCTCGCACGCGACCGACGCGCCGGCGATCGGTGCGCCGTTGTCGCTCGCGATCATCCGGCCGCGCAGGGTCGGCCCGCCATCGATCACGAGCCGGAAC
>Ga0137459_1000771_pt1 | contig 10820 bp, 6 predicted proteins | sample EasRivERMGT700_2_FD_104908 | JGI IMG/M metagenome (GOLD analysis project Ga0137459, IMG submission 104908) | Soil microbial communities from meander-bound floodplain in the East River, Colorado, USA - East River MetaG ERMGT700_2 | ecosystem: Environmental > Terrestrial > Soil > Floodplain ...
AATTTCGTTCGAAAATTCGCCAAAAGTGGCTAAGTAAGCTAATAAAACTTGCACCAAACGAGCCATTTTTTTCGAAAACAGCGACAAAAATCTACGCAAATCGTAGTTCATAACAGACTCTAGAGTTATTTTCAGACTTTATCGGAATCTAATGATATATACGTATAGGTTAATGTGCCACATTTAATTCCCGACAGATCTTATATAAGAATCTGAATACAGACTACGCGGGGATATACAAAACAAACGTTTTCCGGCAACAGATCATCTGAATGTCAGTAGCGCCGATATGCGCTCGGAGAGATCAGGCAATTTTGCAAGTTACAGGATGAAGTGTCAGAGTTTGATGCGGGCGGCAATGAGCCAGCTTAATCTATCGGCGCGAGTCTATCACCGCACGCGAAGCGTGAAACTCGCGCGTATAATTGCGGACTTGGCAGAGACAAAGGGTATTGTCAATCTGTTACTTGCTTGATGGATGGTTTTTGATGACTAGAATCCCCAATGCCATGTGAAATATTTTGGTGCAATCGTTGTAGTGCGCCCGTTATTATAGATGTCAGCGTTTACCGACAATCATGTCAAATTGGGGGATTTTTGTTTTCCAAGGGCAACAATCGACAATAATCAAATATGCTAGAATAAGATAAATATTATCTGTAAATATCGGCTTGAGGTTATGACCGTATGAAATGCCCGAATTGCCAGACGAGTAACCCAGAGGAAGCGAAGTTTTGCATGAATTGCGGAAACTCTCTGGCAACGACTGTTCACGGAACGGACGGGGGAATGAATAATGTTCAGGCGAAAAACCAGTCACTCGATAAATTTATTCCCCGTGAGCTGCTGACAAAGATCGAAGCGGCTCGTGTGAATGAGGCAATGGTGGGGGAGCGGCGCGTCATCACGATGTTATTCTGCGATGTCAAAGGATCGACCGCCGCCGCTGAAAAAGTGGATCCCGAAACGTGGACGGACATCATGAACGGCATTTTTGAATTTATGATCCGCCCGGTATATAAATATGAAGGCACAGTGCCGCGCTTGATGGGCGACGCGATCCTGGCTTTCTTTGGCGCACCGATTGCGCATGAAGATGATCCGCAACGCGCGGTGCTGGCAGGGTTGGAAATTCTGGAGGGGATCAAAGAGTATGCGGATGAGATCCGCCTCAAACATGGACTTGAATTTGGTCTGCGGGTTGGAATCAATACTGGTCTCGTTGTTGTCGGTGCGATCGGCTCGGATCTGCGCATGGAATACACGGCAATCGGGGATGCGATCAATCTCGCGGCACGCATGGAACAAACGGCAGTACCTGGAACAGTTCAGATCTCAGAAGATACGTACAAGCTGGTGGCGCCTTTCTTTGACTTCGAGTCCTTGGGAGAAGTCGAAGTCAAAGGGAAAGCCGCGCCGATCAAAACGTATCGTCCGCTGGCGTTGAAAAAGCGGCCCGGACATTTACGTGGGTTACAGGGGCTAACTTCACCATTGGTTGGGCGCGAGGCGCAATTAAGTTTGCTCGATCAACAGCTAAAGCAACTGCAGATCGGAGCCGGATCAGTCGTCGCCGTAGTAGGCGAAGCGGGGCTTGGAAAGTCCACGTTGGTCGCTGAGTTGAAAAAGTCGAACGAGGCGGCAGGTCTGGTTTGGTTACGAGGTGATGCGTTGTCCTATACTCGTTCCGTCAGTTATTTCCCGTGGCGGCAAATTATCCGTCAATCAATCGAAGCGCACGAGGATGATTCGCCGGACGAAGTCCGCCACAAATTAAGATATGTGTGTGACTGCTGCACACTTCCTAACGGCGACACCCCGTTTTTGGAAGCAATGCTCGCGGTGGAGAGTGAAGAGAGTTCAAAGGTGGTGATGGGTTTTCAAGGCGACGCGCTTAATCAGAGAATGATCGATGCCACGCGCGGATTCCTGTGCGGGCTGGCGGCTGAAAGTCCGCTGTTGATCGTGTTCGATGATTTGCATTGGTCGGATGAAGCCTCGTTGAATTTGCTGCTCAACGTCGTGGACCTGAGCAAATCCCAACCGATTTTGTTCATTTGCATGTCGCGCCCCGATACGACCGTTGCGAGTTGGAAATCCATTCAAACGATGAAAGAAAAGATGGCGGATGGCTTTCATTCCATCGAGCTTGCTCCGTTACAGGTGGATCAAACCGAGACCCTGCTTACCAATTTGCTTGGTGTAAAAGGTTTGTCAAAACCCATCCGGGATTTGATCGTGGATAAGGCGGAGGGAAATCCGTTCTTTGTGGAAGAGATCATTCGCTCGCTGATCGAGACGAAGCAGATCATCCGCGAGAACAGCCATTGGCAGGCGACAGGTGACTCGGCAAAAATATCCCTGCCGAACACTTTGCGTGGTGTGTTGAGTGCCCGCATTGACCGCCTGCCGGAAACATCCAAACACGTTCTACAGAACGCGGCAGTGATCGGTCGCCTGTTCGATGTGCGCGTTCTGAAACCGTTAACCAGCCTGAACGGCGGGCTTGATACGCAGATCCAATACTTGCAGGATGTCAGCTTGATCGAGGCGCTCCAGAACGAGTACGCCTTCCGGCATGTGCTGATCCAGGAAGCGACATACGAATCGATCCTTATCAAAAAGCGCGCCGAGCTTCATCGTAAGATCGGCGAGATCATGGAAAGTCTGCACGCAAGCCGCATTGACGAGTTTGCCCCGTTGCTTGCCTATCACTTCTACAGCGCAGGCGATGAACGCTCATTGAAATATGACATCATAGCTGGTGAGAAATCCGCGCGTTTGTATGCCAACGTTGAAGCAGCGACCCATTTCAGCCGTGCGTTGGATGTGGCGAAACGGATTGGGAACGATAATGGGTTCATCGCCAAACTTCATACACAACTGGGAACCGCGTTGGAATTGAGCGGACGGTATGAGCAGGCGTTGCAAAATTACGAATCGATGCAGGCATTTGGGCGTGAACGGGAAGATGTCTCCATTGAAATGTCCGCGCTGATGGCGAAGGCGACCATTTATTCAACATACACAAATTTGCATGACCCCGCCTTGAGCGAACAGGCGCTTATTCAGGCACTCGAGCTTTCCAATCAAATTGGCGACCGCACCGCGCAAGTCAAATTGAATTGGAACCTGATGCTCACTTATTTATTTTCAAGCCGCGTTGACAAGGCTCTGGTCCATGGCGAACTGGCTTTGCCTTTGGCGCGCGAATTGAAGAACGATGAGCAGCTTGCATTTGTGTTGAATGATCTGTGCCGTGTCTACGTCTGCCTTGGTAAATTCAGCGAGGCGCACGCGCTTGTTGAAGAGGCACGCATGTTTTGGCGGGCGTTGGATAATCAAGCCATGCTGGCAGATAGTTTTGGTTCACAAACCGAGGCTTATTTCAATGAAGGAAATCATGCGAATGCGTTGGAATGCGCCTCCCAGGGTTTGCAGATCAGTATGAAGATCGAGAATTCATGGGGTAAAGCCTACAACCGTATGTTGATGAGTTATATTTATTTTGACATGGGTAAGATTGGGCACGCGATACAACTTGCGGAGGAATCGATCAGTGAGGGAGATCAGGCTGGCTTGATCGCAAGCTCGATCAGTTTGCGTGCGGAGGTGGGCTGGTTCCATGGATATTACGGTGCACTCGAAAAGGGGTTTGAACTTGCCGAACGCGCCTTTGAAATTTCAGAACAACAACCCGATTTCAAAACTTTTCCCCAGGCGGTTCTTATACGGCTGCATTTAATGAATGGCGACCCTGGATCGGCGCAAAAAGTTGCCGGCGCTGAACCGCTCAAACCAATCACCATTCCCTATGCGCGATTTATGATCGTTGTCTGTCTTGCAAATATAGAACTCGCGCTTGCACAGGAAAATTATCAACAAGCCCTTACCTTTGCGGATGATTTGCTGACACAGGTAACACCTCTCATCTGCATTGACATTCCGTATATTCTCGTCCGCAAGGCAGATGCATTAATAGGATTGGATCAACTGGACGAAGCGCATCGAATCTTAACGGAAGCCTGTTCATACGCCGAGAAGTTCGGTTCGATGCATCATCTTTGGTCGTCGCTTGCAAGCCTCGTCGAGGTCCAGTTCATGTTGGGTCAAACTGTCGAGGCCGAGGAAAATAAAAAGAAGGCAAGCGCAATCGCAGAATGGATTGCCGGGGATCTGCAAAAAATTGGACTCAGCGAATTGTTTTTGAATCAGCCTCGGGTAAAGAAATTGATGTCGTGATTCCATACCAATGAATCTTCAAAAATTTGCATCACTTCTCAACATTCGCCCAGAGGAAGAACGCCTTGTCTTTCTGGTCGCCATCCTGTTCGCCTGCATCCAGGCCGGACAAGGCATGGGTGACAACGCCGCGTCGGCATTATTCCTTCTTCGCTATGGCGTGGACTTTCTGCCTTACATGTATTTGTTTCTAGGGGCGCTGACATTCATCACCACACTTGTATACTCCACGGCGCTCGGACGTTTTGACAATGGCAAATTCTTTTCTTCCCTGATCGCGATCTTTATCGGCTTGTTGATCCTCGAACGGGTCGCCATTCTTTTTCCCTTCCCGCTGCTCTATCCCGTTTTGTGGTTGACGGTCAACGGAGTGAGCATGATCCTTGGAACCTTCGTCTGGAATCTCGCAGGCGAGGTTTGTGATGCACGTCAGGCGAAGCGGCTTTTTCCACTGTTCACCAGCGCGGGGATCCTTGGCAGTGTCATCGGCAACGCGGTCACAGGTTCGACTGCCCGTCTGCTTGGTACCGATAATTTGCTTCTTTTATATGCGGTTTTACTCGGCATTTCATTCCAACTCACGCGCACCATCGCAAGCGGATATTTTCGCAAGGATAAAGCTTTCAAGGATAAATCGAATCTCTGGAACGACCTGCGCGCTGGCTTTGACTTTGTACGCATCTCGCCTTTGCTGCGATTGGTCGCCTATACATCGATCCTTTTCTCGGTGTTGTTCTTTGCGGTGGCATTTCCATTCAATAAAGTCGTCACGGCTTCGTTCACAGACGAAGCAGGTGTGGCAGGTTTCTTCGGTCTCTTCAACAGCATCACCACTGCATCCACCTTTCTTGTTTCGCTTCTCCTCGCCAGCCGCATTTACACCCGCCTCGGCATTATCAACGGTGTATTCCTTATGCCGCTTACCTATATATTTTCGTTTGCGGTTTTCGCGGGGTTTTACGACCTCAACGGCGCGGCGATTGCGCGCTTTGCTCAACTCGTGATCCTTTCGGGTATCGCAGGCACAGCCTGGAACGCGTTGTTCAACGTTGTGCCATCTCAAAAACGCGGACAAGTGCTGGCGTTCAACAATGGTGTCCCTTCGCAAATTGGCGTGGCGCTTTCGGGCATCCTGCTCATCGTTGCCGATCGCTGGTTCACCGTGCAACAGATCTTTTTGATAGGTACGGTGCTTGCCTTCGTGTGCGGTGCTTTGATCTGGCAGATGCGCAAGGCGTATGCCCAGGCACTGGTTGAGGCGTTGAAAGCGGGCAGACTTGAGGTCTTCAGTGCAAATGAAGCCACGTTCAACGGATTTCAAAATGATGCCGTAGCCATGGATGTCGCTGTGCGTGCTTTGCAGGATGCAAAACCGACCACACGTCGACTCGCCGCCGAAATGCTGGGACGAATGGAATCGGACTCTGCAGTCCCACACCTCATCCGCCTCCTCTCCGACCCCGAGCCTGCGATGCGCGCTTCGGCAGTTTCCTCGCTGGGCGCATTACGCGCGGACTCCACGATCAACGAGATCACTCTCCTGCTTGATGATCCCAATGACCAGGTGCGCGAAGAAGTATTGACAATTCTCTCAAAACTCAAAGTGCTTGATTCACATGAACTGATCACAAAAATCTCAAGCTTGATGACAAACGATTTATCCTTGTCGGTTCAAACCAAAGCGATCATCACGCTGGCAAGACTCGGTAACGTTGATGAAGCGATTTCAAACCTGACACCGCGCCTCAATTCAAACGATTCCCAAATCCGCCTCTCTGCGTTGGAAACAGTTACCCAAATTGCACCATTTCTCAGTCAGTCTTTCGATGCCAAACCCATATTGGATTCTCTCAACGATGATTCGATATCTATCCGCCGTGCTGCTATTTCGGCATTTGGAAGTCTGAAAGATGACTCGGTCAGTAAAACACTGATCAAATATTTAACTGATGTTGACGAAAGCGTCCGTAGCGCCACCGCAGAAGTCTTGCGCCGCCGCAGTACTGAGAGCCGCACACTCGTCCTTGAAATTATTGAAAAAGATAACTCTGCAGTTGACTCTGCCCTCGACGCGCTCATTCCTGGGAATCCTGAAGCACTCATCCCACTTCGAGAATATGCCAAGCGCGAAACCATCCGCGCGCGGACGTTGCGGAATCAATCAGCCAGTGTTCCAGCATCTGGACGCGCCGCAGGCTTTCTGCGCAATTATCTCCGAATGCAAGCCTCCCTTTGCGAGGGACGGCTGATAAAAACTGTTGGCTTGTTTGGCGATACACACACGATGGAACTTATCGGCAAAAGCATGAGCGGGACGAATATCGAAAACCGCGCCGCCGCGCTCGAAGCGTTGGACACCATCGGCGACAAACAGCTTGCGAAAAGTGTAGTCTCACTTCTTGAATCAGAGCCTGCGTCAACTGACCTCGCTGATGTGATCGCTGTCTTGCTGAAAAGTGCCGATCCGTGGCTTCGGGTTTTGGCGATCCGTTCCACATCCGAACTTGGCTTGCGTGAATTTATTTTACTATTACATCAATTGAAATCAGGCTCAGATCCGCTTCTGCGTGGAGCCGCGCTTGGAGCGTTGACCGAATTTGGCGAGGAGAAAACCATGGATACTTTGAAGACCGTTTCCATATTGGAGCGCATTTTGTTGTTGCGTGAAATCCCTATCTTTGCCGACCTTTCCCCCGAAGATTTGAAACTGGTGGCTGAAACAGCCCGCGAGGAATGGTATCCGCAGAATACGGTCATCTTTCATCAAGGCGATGATGGCAATATGATGTTCGTGATTGTCGATGGACAATTGCAGGTTCTGCGTTCAGCAAATGGAATCGAACAAGTATTGGCACAACGCGGTTCAGGCGATTTCGTTGGTGAAATGGCGATCATCGAATCCGCACAGCGTTCCGCTACACTTCGCACCCAAACGAATGTCCGCCTGCTGGCATTGGATGGGGAAACCTTCAAAGGAATTTTGCGTGAACGTCCCGATGTTTCTTTTGCCGTATTGCGCAGTATCTCGCGCAGACTACGGGAAATGTCTGTGTAAGCCTGTATTAGTTTTAAAGATTTGCCCTCGCAACAAGCTTCCTTGCTTTGAATAAAAAATAGTGAGTATCCCATATCATCATGTGAAAATTTTGGCAGACCGTTGTACGAGATAACAAAAGCGCATTTCCTTTAACTAGCGCGTTTCTCAAGATCGAATCATCGAATATTTTCGCGAACGCAGATATGCGTGTGGGGAGATCAGGCAGTTTTGCAAGTTATAAGAGGAAGGTCATAGTCTGATGCGAGTGGCGATGAGACAACTTAATTTATCGGCACATGTCTATCATTGCACCCTGAAATTATCGCGTACTATTGCAATTAATAAAGCCCGGATTCGTCCAACGAATCCGGGCTTTGATTTCTTTTAGGAAATCAATTATGTCATCATGATCGCCATCGTCCCAGGCTCGACCAATTGACGGAAGTATTCGGTCATCTTCTCGGCGGGGAGGGGGTAGTCGTTGTCAATCCAACAGGTCATGAAGGCGATAAATGAACTGGCAACATAGTGCGCCAGCAATTCAGGCGGGATATTTTTGTTTCTTTTGGGTAACGATGATCTAAGATGTTCGAGCAAATAGCCGTATAAAAACTTCTGGACGTGGGTCAACGTGATGTAGCCTCCCTTTTGTTTTTGCACCTGTTGAAAAATGGTCAGGCTCAATGCCCAGGGGCTCTCATGATCGAATTCTGCGCCTGAGAGGAAGTCTTCGAATTGGGCGCGCAGGGGTTCGAACCCACTGAGGAGGAGTTGATCGAGACTTTCGAAGTGGGCATAGAACGTGGAGCGTCCCACATTGGCACGGTCAATCACATCCTGCACTGTGACCTTTTCATATCCCTTTTCAAGGATCAATTCACTCAAGGCTGTTTGAAGTGATTGTCGTGTGCGTTCCACACGACGGTCTATTTTTTGTTTGGGCATTTAAACCATCCTTTTCTTTTCACCACAAAGGGTCACGAAGGATCACAAAGGTTTTTAATCTTTCCTTTGTGACTCTTTGTCTCCTTTGTGGTTGAAAATATCCGAGTTTTTTCTGAACAAACCGCCCCTCAATGTTCAATAACATACGGATTTCAACACATTGGTTGTTGACACCTTTTCTTCACTCTTTTATAACCGTACACAGTGTTCAGAAACATATACAGTGTACATCAATTTCTTTCAGAAGAGAAGGAGAAAATAAAAATGCAATTGGCAGGCAATAACAAAAAAGCGATTTGGTTCATTGTAATTTTTTCAGCATTGGTTACTGTGGCGGCTTGGGTCAGCCCATTGTTGGGAGGAAGCCCCGCAAAGCCAGGTCTTGGATTCATTCTGTGGGGCATGGCTCCGATGCTTGTGTCATTGCTCATGCGTTGGGGAACTAAAGACTGGTCTGACTTTGGCGGAAAGCCTGGGTTCAAGAAGAACGCCTTATGGTATTGGGTCAGCATTCTGGCTTTCCCTGTCATCATGGCGTTGACGTTGTTGATCGGCGTTTCGACTTCGATCTCATCGGTGCCTGAGTTCTCAATGGGGAAATATCTTCAGGTCTCACTAACAGCTCTGCCGTTCTTCCTTATCTTTGCCGTCTTCGAAGAAATCGGCTGGCGTGAATACTTATCCCCCAAACTGGATTCGCTTGGCATGAATCGTTTTACAGCGTCTGCCATTGTCGCAGTGGTATGGGCGACGTGGCACATGCCCTATCTTCGTGAACTTTCATGGGTCTACAGTTCGGAAGATTTAGCCACGTTCATTCCCCGCTTCTATCTGGTCTGTTTTGCCCTGGCATTAGTGTACGACGAGATCAGGCTCATTACAGGCACGTTCTGGGCGGCTGTATTCATGCATGGCATTGGTAATGCGTTTGGACATCCTTTGGTTGCGGAGTATGTCAACTATATGGCAGGCACGGAATATCTCGGCTCGGTTAGTAACGGTTTCATCATGGTTGCTTTCGTCATCGTTTTGGGTGTTGCCATAAACCGATGGCGGTTGAAGCAAGCCATTCTGTAACAGAACATATTTTAGATAAAAGGAGAAAATCCAAATGGAAACACAATTAGCAAGTAAAAATCAGGTGCTGGTTCAACCTCTCGTGGAGAATCGCTTGATCGAGTTGAAGAAGGTCTCGAAGGCATATAACGTCGCCGCTGGGAAATTCCTAGCGCTCAAGGAAGTGGATATGGGTGCCGATGCGGGCGAGTTCGTGGCAGTGGTTGGCAAGTCGGGGAGCGGGAAGTCCACGCTCATCAATATGATCACAGGTATCGACACGCCAACCTCGGGTGAGGTGTTTGTCGCTTCGACTCCTGTCCATGAATTGGATCAGGAACAGTTGGCGGTATGGCGTGGACGGAATGTGGGCGTCGTCTTTCAGTTCTTTCAACTGCTTCCCACGCTGACCGTAGCGGAGAACATCATCCTACCGATGGATTTTTGCAATACGTTCCCTGTGAACGAACGACGGGCACGTGCGATCTCCCTGCTGGAGAAAGTTGGTATCGCCGAACAAGCCGATAAACTCCCCGCCGACCTCTCAGGTGGACAACAACAACGCGCCGCCATTGCCCGCGCGCTGGCAAATGATCCGCCGTTGATCGTGGCGGACGAGCCGACGGGCAATCTCGATTCGCACACGTCGGATGCAGTGATGGATTTGTTTGCGAATCTCGCCGCAGAAGGCAAGACCGTGTTAATGGTGACTCATGAGCGCGACCTCTCACGTTTCTTCACACGCTCAATTGCACTGGCAGACGGCGTGATTGTTAACGGAGGGAATAAATGAACAGCCCACGTTGGAAGAAGTTAATGCGTGATTTGCAGTCTGCTCGTGGGCGTATGGCGATGATGGTTATTGCCATAGCCATCAGCATTTTTAGTGTTGGCACGTTTCTGAGCGCCTATACCATTTCGATTCGTGAGATGAAGCGCAATTATCTCGGCACAAATCCCGCCTCGGCGTTCATTGAGTTGGATCGTGTGGATGATGCCCTCGCGCTTGCGCGAGCCGTCAGCGAAAGAGAAGGCATCTCGGAAGCCGAAGCAACCTCGTGGGTCGGAGCAAGAGCCGAGATTGGTCCCAATGAATGGATGCCCGTATTGCTGTTCGTTTATCCCGATTTTGAAACATCGCATGTCAGCACGGTTGCCCCTGATGCGGGTGCATATCCACCAGCGAGTCAAACGATTCTCGTCGAGCGTGAAGTCCTGCCGATGTTGGATTTGAAGGTCGGTGATACGCTCACAATTCAAACGCCGAACGGCACGAAGCAACAGATAAAAATTTCTGGGACGGTGCATGACCCTGCGCTTGCGCCCGCCTGGCAGGAACAAACGGTGTATGGATACATCACGCCTGCCACGTTGGCGACGCTTGGCGAAAGCGAGACGTTGCACATTCTCAAAGTGGTTGTGAGTGATGAGCCATATAACCTTGCCAAGATTGAATCGACAGTGAGCGAGTTGGCAGTGTGGCTGAAGGCACAGGGATATGAAGTGCATGAGATTCGCATCCCGCCGCCTGGTAAACACC
>Ga0137459_1000772_pt1 | contig 10819 bp, 9 predicted proteins | sample EasRivERMGT700_2_FD_104908 | JGI IMG/M metagenome (GOLD analysis project Ga0137459, IMG submission 104908) | Soil microbial communities from meander-bound floodplain in the East River, Colorado, USA - East River MetaG ERMGT700_2 | ecosystem: Environmental > Terrestrial > Soil > Floodplain ...
CCGCCGGCAGCACCTTGAGCGCGACGTAGCGATCGAGCCGCTCGTCGCGCGCGCGCCACACCTCGCCCATCGCGCCCTTGCCCAGCTGCGATATCAGCCGGTAGGGCCCGATCAGCTCGCCGGACTCGGCCATCGCCGCGATGGTACCAGCCGGCTACTTCAAGGAGATCTGGGTGGTGAGAAACTCGACCAGCGCGGTGTTGAACCCGTCGGGGTCCTGCCACAACGCGAAGTGGCTCGCGTCGGCGAACACCTTGAGCCTGGCGTTGGGGATGAGCTTGGCCATCTCCTCGATCTGATCGAGCACGATCACCTCGTCGTGATCGCCGTCCGCCATCATCACCGGCGCCTTGATCGCACGCAGCTGGTCCTTGGTGATCCCGGTCGGGCCGCGCCACAGCGGCAACAGCGCATCGACCAGCGCGGTGTACGGCAGGCCGGGCTTGACCAGCCGCGCGTAGTCGCGGCGGCACTTGGCGGTGTACGCCGCGAACGTCGTGCTCGGGGTGGTGCGCGACTTCGAGCCGTTCGCGTCGTAGTTCGCGCCGAACACGAACAGCCGGTCGACCCGGTCGGCGAACCCGATCCCGAGCTTCAGCGCGATCTCCCCACCGTCGCTCCAGCCGACCACCGACGCGCGCTTGATCGTGAGCTTGTCGAGCACGGCGATCACGTCGGCCGCCATCTGGTCGTAGGTGATCGCCGCCTTGCCCTTGGTGCTGCGGCCCTGGCCGCGGCTGTCGATCGCGATGACCTGGAACTTGTCGACCAGCGCGGGCAGCTGAAACCCGAAATGCGCCGAGTTGCCCAGGCCGCCATGCAACAGGACGACCGGGTCGCCCTTGCCGTAGACCGTGTAGTAGATCTTCGCGCCCGCGACCTCGACGCTGCCCTCGTCGTCGGCCTTGGGCATCGCCGGTGGCAGCGGCAGCGTTTGCCAGCGCGAGCGGGGCTTGCCGGCGTGGGCGACCGTCGAGAGCGGCCCGACGCCAGCGCCGCCCATGGCGAGAACGACCGCGACCGCGACCGCACGCTTCAGGTTCACCCTTCCATCATGAGCGATCGCGCGCCGGCTGGCGAGTGGTTTCACGGCGCCGGGCGCCCGACCTGGCGGTCGATCTCCTTGGCGATCGTGTCGCCCAGGCGGATCGTGTAGTCGACCTCGGCGAACGGCGTAGGCTCCGCTCCGAGCCCCTGCAGGCTCTTGCCCAGCGCCTGGATGATCCGGAGGTGCGGCGACTGCTTCTGGAGCCGGGCCAGGCCGTGGCCGGCGCGATCGGGCGCGGCGCGCAGCAGCGTGCGGCCGGCGTCGAGGATCGCGGCGCCGACCGCGCGCTTGAGCCTGGCGTCGGTCTGGGTCGAGAGCTGCACGAAGTCGCTGAGCAGATCGACGGTGATCCGGCCCCTGGTGCCCTGCAGCGTGACGGTGCGGCGGTTCTGCTCGCAGTTCGCCGAGTACTGGAACGTGCCGATGCAGCGCTCGCCCTTGAGCACGACCAGCACCTCGTCGGCCGGGGCGCCGGGCGGCGCGGTCTCCGTGCGCAGCGCGGTCACGCTCGACAGCGCGAGCGGCCCGGCGAACCAGTGCGTCAGGTACAGCTCGTGCGGCATGGTCTCGAACCACCGGCCGCCGGGCAGCTTGTGCGACCAGTGGGAATCGCCGACCAGCATCCGGTCCGACGACGGGTGGGTCAAGAACTCGCGGTGGATCCGGATCAGGTCGCCGATCCGGCCGGCGTCGACCCACTGCTTGGCGGTCTGGATGCTGCGCAGGAACTTGCCGTTGTGGATCACCGCGAGCTTGGTCCTGGCCAAGGCGACGCGCGCCGACAGCCGCTCCCAGTCGGACAGCTTGGTGACCACCGGCTTCTCCATCACGATGTGGCGGTGCCCGGCGATCGCCTGCTCCGCGATCGCCGCGTGGCTCTGCGGCGGCGTGCACACGTCGACGACGTCGCACTCGGCGATCAGCTGATCGAGCCGCTCGTAGACCGTGTCGATCGCGAACTCCCTGGCGCGCTTGTGCGCCTGCTCGGTGTTCGTGTCGATCACGCCGCGAACCTCGAACCCCGGCGTGCGCCGCCAGGCCTTGATGTGTGCCGAGGAGATCACGCCACAGCCGACGATGCCTACGTTCATGGTCCGCATCGTTCTAGCTCGATTTCCCGCGGCGTGGCAGGCCGACACCGTGCCTATGCCGTGCCCATGCCGTGGGTAGACGCCCGGCGTCAACAAGTCGTTCAGCGCCAGAAGTGATCTTCGCATCACCTGGCGCACCACATTTGCACCACCTGGTACCCCGCCACATGGGTTGATCAGCTGCGTCGCAGTGCGGGGCGTGAGCTCCCGGAGATCGCGGACACGCGCGCTGGCACCGCGGGCTTGGGTTCGTCGCTCGTCCGTCGACCACCGTATCGAGCATGAAGGGCGGCGCCATCTCCACGACCGGCCGGCGTTCCACTACCCGGCCGTGCAATCTATCTCGCGCCGTAACCCAGCCCGCGGTGCTGCGCTGCGCGTTGTCGCCGACGCGGGGGACGGAATGCCACGGTTCCCGGCAACCGGCTGGGCAAGGCGACGTTCATCCAGGGGCTCGCGGCCTGGGAACGTCGGCGCAAGACCGAAACGGCTCGCATTGCGTGTAGCTCCCTCCGAGATCACGTCAACGCGCAGCGTAGCGCCGCGGGGTGGGTCCGGGCGCGAGATAGATTGCACGGCCGGGTGGTGGATCGCCGGCCGGTCGTGGAGATGGCGCCGCCCTCCATGCTCGATTCGGTGGTTAACGGACGAGCGCCCGACCCAGCCCCGCGGCGCGAGCGCGCGTGCCCGCGTTCTCCAGAAGTCTCCGAGAGTCTCCGGGAGCTCATGGCCCGCACCGCCGGCGCAACCGATTCAAACCCACGGTGGCGGGGATGGCGAATCAGCCGGCGAGCACGCGCTCGATGACGTCGGCGACGTGCTGGCGTGCCCGTCCGCGGTCGTGGAGGTGGCGCGCGAGCAGCGCCTGGCCCGCGGCCCGGCGCGCCGGGGCGCCGGCGAGCAACTCCGCCACGCCGGCCGCGATCGAACCGGCGTACACCGGGACCGCCGCGCCGCGCTGCACGTACTCGAACGCGAACGGGAAGCCCGGGATCTCGAGGACGCCGAGCGGCAGCCCGAACGCCAGCGCCTCGAGGCCCACCGTCGACGTCAGCACGATCGCCGCGCGCGCCGCCGCGAGCAGCGCGAAGATCGGCGCCGACGGCGGCAGCACGGTGACGAGGTCGGCGATCGGGCTCGCCCGGCCGACGCGCACGTAGTCGTCCGGATCCTCGTGCGGGTGGTTCTTCACCACGACCGGGACGCCGTGCGCGCGCAGCGCCGGCGCGGCATCGGCGAGCAGGCGCGCGAACAGCGCGAGCTTGCCCTGCTGGGTTCCGAACCCCTGGGTCTCGATCGGGTTGGACATGTAGAGCAGCGGCGCGGCGCCGAGCCGGTGCGCCGCGAGCAGCTCCGCGCCCGGCGCCACCCACGCCGCGCGGTCGAGCTCGTCGAGCCGGGGCGCCCCGGTGACCACGATGTCGCGCTCGCGCACGTGGCACGCGGTGAAGTAGTCCTTGCTGCCCTCGCCCCACGCGCAGATCGCCGTCGCGCCGCCGGTGCCGTACCAGCCGCCGGTGTAGCCCTTCTCGGGCGGGAACCGGATGCCCTCCTGCATGAGCACCGAGCGCGCGCCGCGGCGATGGACCTGCGCGAGCAGCTTGTCGTACGGATACGCCGTGTCGTTCGGCATTACGACGACCTCGGCGCCTCCGATCAGCTGGCGGAGCCGCAGCGCCAGCGCGTTCCACACCACGGCCTGGGCGAGCTTGCCGCGCCACCAGCTCTTCGGCCCGTCGGTGGACACCGTCGCCGCCGCGCCCGCCGCCGCCGGCTTGCCGCGCAGGTTGTACGGCAAGACGCGGCGGAGCCTCGGGTCCTTCGGGGTGTCGAGGCCGCGCAGCTCTGCGAGCGAGATCATGCGGCAGGCGATGCCGCGCTTGCCCAGCTCGTCGGCGACCGGCGCCATCATCTCGAGGTGATGGCGCGGGCTGGTGAACACGAACGCGACGGAGGTCATGCGATCACGGCTTGCGGTAGCTGCTCATCGCCCGGATCTCGAGCCGGCCGTGGTCGCGCATCGCCGCCGCCGCCGCGACGATGTCCGCGAGTGTGGCGAGCTGGGCTTCCGGCTCGTAATAGAAGTTCGAGGGATGGAACCACAGGTGGAAGGTGCCGCCGGCGCGGCGGGCCGCCCGCAGGCCGAGCCGGGCCTTGCCGGCGATCGACGCGGGGTGGATCGCGCGGCGCAGCCCGTTGCGCGCCATCAGGAGCATCGAGCTCGGCAGCTCGACGAGCACCCGGGCCGCCGCGGGCGCGTTGCCCGGCGCACGGCCCCCGGTGTCACGCTCGGCGGACTCGACCGGCGCCGCCATCGGATCGTCGATCGGATGATCGATCGGCTGCACCGGCGACGGCGGGATCGGCAGGAGCTTGTCCGCGAGGTTGGCGACCCGTCCCGCGCGGGCGCCGAGCCGATCGCGCACCGTCATGTGCCAGCCCCGATCGGTGCTGCGGAACACGCCGACGCCGGCCTCGCGCAGGAGGTCGAGGTGCGCGACCTGGTTGCGCGGAAACACGAACGAGGTGAACGGCAGGCCGTGCGCGTCGTGCACTCGCCGCGCGGCGGCCAGATCGCGGCGCAGCGCGGCGCGCGGCGTCTCGCCGAAGTACACGTGGCCGTAGCTGTGCGAGCCGATGTCCTGCGGCACGCGGGCGCGCTGGATCGCCTCGATCACCCCGGGCGCGTACCAGATCCGATCGCCGTGCGGCGTCGTCGCGGCCGCGCCGGCATCGCGCTCGAGCAGGCGACCGACGATCGCCCACGTCGCGCTGACCTCGTAGGTCTCGAACAGCTCGATCAGCCGGCGGACGATCATGGCCTCGTGGCGCGCGCAGCGCTCGTGGTACTCGGCCGACGGCTTGTCCCAGATGCCCCACGCGAGCTCGACGTCGATCGAGATGCAGAGGGCGCCGGCCATCGCCAAGGCGTATCACGCAACGCTCCGCGGCGGCAGCGGGTGTACCGTTGCGGCGTGCCGGAGACGGACGACAAGGCCGGCGACCACGCCGCCAAACCACCGAGCGACCACGCCGCCAAACCACCGGGCGACCACGCCGCCAAACCACCGGGCGACCACGCCGCCAAACCACCGGGCGACGGCCACGCCGCCAGGCCACCGGGCGACCACGCCGCCAGGCCACCGGGCGACCACGCCGCCAGGCCACCGGCGCTGGCGACCCGGCCGATGCGCCGCGAGCCCGGCGAGCTCGAGCGGTTCGGCCGCTGCTTCGCCGGCAACGGCTCGCCGAAGCGGCCCGAGCTGCTCGCGTGGCAATACCTCGACAACCCGACCGGCGAGCTGTTCGTCGACTTCGCGCTGGCGCCGGGAGCCCCGGAAGCCCCAGAAGCGGGCAACGAGCTCGCCGCGATCTACGCCACGCTGCCGGTCCGCTTCCGGGTCGCCGGCCAGGTCGCGCTGGCCACCCAGTCGGTCGATACCATCACCGACGCCGGGTTTCGCGGCCGCGGGCTGTTCGTCCAGCTGGCCAAGGCGACCTACGCGCGCGCCGCGGCGGCCGGCGCCAAGCTGGTCTACGGGTTCCCCAACGGCCAGTCGGCGCACGGCTTCTTCGAGCGGCTCGGCTGGACCTCGCTCGATCCGGTGCCGTTCCTGATCCGGCCGCTGCGCACCCGCTACCTGGTCGAGCGCCTGAAGCTCGGCGCGTACGCGCGCCTGGTGCCCGACCTGCCGCTGTTCGTCAGCGTCGATGGCGTCATCGAATCCGCCGGGTCGCTGCCGCTCGTCGGGCCGCTGGTCCACCGGATCGTGGGGCCCGGCCGACCCGGTCGACGCAACACGATCGAGCGCGTCACGCGGTTCGACGAGCGCGCGACCGCGCTGTGGCATGCCGTCGCCGGCGAGACCCTGATCGGCATCGAGCGCGACGCGCGCTACCTCAACTGGCGGCTGATCGACAAGCCATTCGAGCACTACGACAACGTCGCCGCGACCTCCGGCGACCGCATGACCGCGCTGGTCAGCCACTGCGTCAAGGACAAGCACGGCGGACGGATCGGCTACCTGATGGAGGCGCTGGCGCGTCCCGGCGCACGCGGCGCGCTCGGCGCGCTGGTCAGCCGGGCGCTCGGCGACATGACCCGGCGGGGCGCCGACGTCGCGCTCGCGTGGTGCCTGCCGCACGCACCGGCCTACCGGACGCTGCGGTCGTCCGGGTTCGTGCCGTTCCCCGAGCGGTTGCGGCCGATCGAGCTCCACGCCGGCGTCCGCGCGTTCGACGCCGGCCTGGCGGACCCGATCGCCGATCGCCGGCGCTGGTACCTCAGCTACCTCGACAGCGACACGGTGTGAGTCACGGCTCGAGCCCGCCGATGAACGCGAACATCCCGCCGATCACGATCGCCTGCACGATCGCGTAGCGCAGGACGAGCTGCCACCGGGGCGTCCGGTGCGGCCGCAGCGGCTTCACGCCCAGCCGGTTCTCGAGCAAGAGCATCACGCCGTGGTAGATGCCCCACGCGATGAAGATCCAGCGATAGCCGTGCCAGATCCCGACGACGAACATCGAGCCGAGCACGATCGCCGACAGCTGCCAGCCCGCCGCACGCACGCCGCCGAGCGGGATGAAGACATTCTCGCGCAGCCAGTCGCCCAGCGTCGCGTGCCAGTTGCGCCAGAACTGGGTCAGCGTCGTCGCCGTGAACGGGTTCTTGAAGTTCTCGGGCACGGTGAACCCGAGCAGCCGGCCGATGCCGATCGCGATGTCGGTGTAGCCCGAGAAGTCGAGGAACAGCATCACGTAGATGACGACGAACGCCGCCGGCTGCCGGGCCAGGCCGCCGGCGTGGAGGTCGCTCGACCACCCGCTGAGCAGCGGCACGGCCACGACCTTCTTCGCCATGCCGATCAGCACGCGCACGAGGCCGTCGTGGACGGCGTCCCACGACAGCCGCTTGTCGGCGGCGAGCTGCTCGGCGAACCCGTCGAGCCGGTAGATCGGCCCCGCGGTCAGCGTCGGCAGGAACACCACGTAGTGGGCGAGCGTGACGAGCGACGGCGCCGCGAGGATCCCGCGCGCGGTCGCGAACATGACGTGGATGGCCTTAAGCAGGAAGTACGAGAACCCGATCCAGTGCAGGACCTCGTTGGCCGCCGGCGAGCGCGACAGCGCGAGCGCCGGGAAGAAGTACGCCTTGAGCCGCAGCAGCGTGGCGACGGCGACGAGCAGCACCGTGCCGGCCGCGGCGACGACCACCGCCCGCTTCGGGTTGCCGCGCACCCGGATCCGGTCGGCGATCACCGCCACCGGGTAGACGATCACGAGCGACAGCCCGCCCAGCGCGATCAGCGTCGACGGCGAGAACACGCACAGCCACGCGACGCTGCCGGCGAGCAGCACCGCGTTGCGCGCGCGGCCGCCCAGGGCCCGGCCCGCAAGCCAGTAGACCGCGACCAGGACCGGCACGAGCGCGAGGAAGCGATAGTCGAGGAAGTACATGGCTAACCAACGCCGCAAAAGCCAGGACACGAGGACCGTTTCATGGGCCGACCAGGAGACGCGGAGCCCGATCGCGCGACGCGACGCGACGCGCGGTCGCCAGTCGTGCATGGTTCGACCGGCTCCGCCGATCCAGCGGGGGCAGGGAGGCCACCTCTCGATCAACCGGCACCAGCGCGAGGAAGCGGTGGTCGAGGAAGTACATCGCTAGGTCCGCCGCGCCCGCATCTGCACCAGCTCGTCCTCGAACCCCATGTCGTTCCAGAAGCTGCGCGCCGCGGCGTTGTGGACCAGCACGTGCAGCTCGATCGAGCCGACGTCGGCGCGCGCGAACCACGCGAACGCGGCGTCGACCAGCGCGCGACCGACGCGGTGGCGGCGCTCGGCGGGCCGCACGAACAGCTCGCTGATGAACCCGACCTTGGGCTTGTCGGCGGCGAACTGCGGCGGCAGCCGCTTGGTCTGGCCGGCGAGGAAGCCCAGCAGGCTGCCTTCCGGCTCACCGGTGGCGCGCAGCGCCTCGCCGACCAGGATCACCGAGACCGGCGAGTCGAGCCGGCTCGCGAGCTGCCGCGACCAGATCTCGGCGGCGTCGTCGCGCAGCGGCAGCGCCATGCCGTGCGCGCGCTGGCCGGCGTACATCTCGCCCCACAGCGCCGTGACCTCGGCGATCTCGTCCTCGCGCGCCGGCCGCACGCGAACGTGCCCGCTAGCCATGGCTCGCTTGCCAGCGCCCGAAGTCGGCGCGGAGCCCCGCCGGCCACGCCGCCGGATCGAGCCCGCACTGCGCGAACACGGCGTAGATCCAGCGCTCGAGCCCGAACGCGGTGCACCCGGTGCACACCGGGCGGTTCCGGCTCGTGATGTTGAACGCCTTGCCGAACGTCACCGAGTGAAAGTTCGACGACGCCGCGGCGAGCGAGCCCGACAGCAGCGGCAGGCGGAGCTCGTACTTCATGTCGTTCTGGCGCTGGAACGCGGCCTTGACCTCGAAGTCGTTGGTGAAGAACGGATCGTTCGCGGTCTCGAGCCACGCCGCGAGCCCCCACTCCTCGATCAGCGCGCGGACCAGCGCGATGCCGCGCTCGCGCTCGGCCTTGACGAAGTCGGGCCGGCCCACGTAGATGACCTCGCGCATCGTGAAGTCGAGCAGCCGCGCGAGCGTGCGGTGGTTGCCCGACTCGTAGCGGTGGCAGCGCGACCGTGCGGTGACAACGAAGCCGTCGCCGTCGAGCTGGGTGTTCTCGGCCGCCGCGTAGCAGTGGTAACAGACCGCCGGATTCAACGCGACCACCGGGCTCGCCATCGGCCGCTCCAGCTTGCCGAGGATCGCCGGGGTCCAGCCGCCGGCGTCGCGCAGCTCGCGCGCGAACTGATCGAGGACGTCGAGATCCTCGCGCAGGTGGGTCACGAAGTGGACGTGCTCGGGGAACGAGCTGAAGTGGTTGGTGCGGTTCAGCCGGTCGGTCGCCATCACGCCCGGGTAGTACTCGGGGCGCGCGTTCGCGGGGCCGCCGACCCGGCGGACGAACCGATCGTCGAGGAACTCGAGCAGCTCGAGCGCCAGGCCCCGGAGCGCGACCTGGCCGACCCCGAGCGGCACGACCCAGCCGCGCGCGACCAGCTCGTCGTACGGCTCGATGACCTCGGGCGGCTCTCCCGCCTGGCCCGCCTGGCCCGCCTGGCCGGCGCGGCCGGTGCGAAACACCTCGCGGATCTCGAAGTCGTCCATTCGCGCGAACCGCGCCGCGAGCCGCTCGAGCTTGCCGCGGATCGCGGCGACCGCGGCGGCGTCGGCGCCATCGCCGAGCCCGACCACCAACTCGCCGCCGCGCAGCTCGACGCGGGTGACCCGCTCGTCGGCGAACCACGCCGCGTACTGCATGTGCTTGCGGATCGCCTCGGACGGCAGCGGCAGCGCGAGCTCTTCGATGGCCATGGCGATGGGCTAGCGCGCGCCGCGCTGGCGGTCGACGATGAACTTGCTGATCTCGGTCAGCGTGTTGAGCGGGTACTTCACCAGATCGTTGTCGCTGATCTTGATCGCGTAGGTCGCCTCGAGGTGGGTGATCAGCTGCTGCGCGCCGAACGAGTCGAGGTAGCCGTAGTCGAACAGGTGGACGTCGCTCGTGAAGTCCGGATCGTCGGCCGCGACGTTGAACGTTGCCCGGACGAACGTGTCGATCTGGTGCAGCACGGCGGTGGCGTCACTGGTCATGATTCCCGGACTCTCCGGCTCTCAGGAGCGCTTGCGAGGAGCACGTGTTGCATACGCCGCCGCCGCAAAACGTGTCAACTGCCGTGCCGGCACCGTGCCGGCACCATGCCGGCGCATGCCGGTAGGTGTCCCTCGCCATCGCCGGCGTTCACGGGGATCGCCGCGGTCCGCGCCGAGGCAACGCGGTGTACGTGTGTGCGTTGACGCGCGCCGGCCCCGAGCATAGGCTTCCTGCGTTCGCGCCGTCGCGCGCGCACGCGACATGGCCACCACGACCGCACGCGACACGGCCACCACGACCGCAGCCGCCCCGGCCGATGCGGCGCCCGCCCGGCGGAGCCGCCGCTGGCTCGACTGGTACCGGCGCTACTACCTGCTCGTCAACCTGCCGCTGCTGCTGCTGGTGACCGAGCTGGTGGTGAGCCGCCTGGACCTCGTCCACCGATTTCCGTTCAACGACAAGGACGACCTCGCGAAGGCCTTCACCAGCTTCGACGCCCAGCCGCCGAAACCCGACGACGACGTGATGCTCCTGCTCGGCAACTCCGCCACCGATCGCGGCTTCGATCCGCGGGCGCTCGAGCAGGCGATCGGCAACCCGCACCTCCGGATCTACAACTTCGGCCTCAAGGCCGCGCGGCTCGACGACGAGCGCGGCCTGCTCGCGCTGGTGCGCGCGCGCGGCATCACGCCGCGCTTCGTCGTGCTCGGCATCAACCCCTACCTGATCGACGACGTGGTGAACAGCGACACGCTGTATCCCTGGCTCGAGCGCCACACGCCCTATCTGTATTTCCACCGGTCGCGGTTTCGCACCAAGCTGTGGTTCTGGATGAAGTACATGGTGGGGGCGGCGAAAAAGAAGACCGCCAAGGCGGACCGCGACGCCGATCCGGTGCCCGACGCCTCGGCGCGGATCACCCGGGCCGCGATCCGCGCCTACGTCACCCAGTTCGATCGCCGCCCGGCGAGCGACTATCCCCTGGCCCTACGCCTGCCGGA
>Ga0137459_1000773_pt1 | contig 10816 bp, 9 predicted proteins | sample EasRivERMGT700_2_FD_104908 | JGI IMG/M metagenome (GOLD analysis project Ga0137459, IMG submission 104908) | Soil microbial communities from meander-bound floodplain in the East River, Colorado, USA - East River MetaG ERMGT700_2 | ecosystem: Environmental > Terrestrial > Soil > Floodplain ...
CGATGGGTTCCTGCGGTTCTGGGACACGTCGAACGGACGCTTGCTCTGGATGCTGCAAGCGCACAGGTCCTACGTCATCGGTGTGCACTACGAAGGCGATGACCTCGTCACGCGGGGCTTCGCTGGAGATGTCGCGCGGTGGACGCTGCCACCGTCGGACAGGATCATCGAGGCATGCCACGCCAGCACATGCGCATCGGCGGCGTCGGCAGAAAAATAGCCACTAAAGTACGCGCGCGTTATCATGCCGCAATGAAGAAATCAACGCTCAAGCTCACCATCCGTCGCGAGACGCTCCGGGCTCTCGTTCAATTGGATCTTCTCCGGGTCGCCGCTGGAGCCAACCCAGACGCACAGCAGGCGGGCACGGGCGGCGCCGAGACTGGATGTCCGTTTGTCCAGGCGGCTGCACTGCCGGCCAAGCCGTAGCTCGAGGAGCCGGTCTGCCGCCCAGCAGGCTCGGCGCTTCTTCTCCCGACGGGCCGCGGAGCGGACCGACGTTCCGGAGGGCTCACCCCGGCCTGCGGCCAAAGCGGCACGGAGCGGGATCGAGCCGCGGCCAACTACGCGAGAGAGTTGTAGAGCGCTGACGACAAACGGGTTTTAGTAGCGCCTCTCTCAGGTGTCCGGCCGGACATCGGACGAGCAGACGCTCAGATGTTCTCGCAAACTACCCCCGGTCGGGCTTGTTCCCGGAGAGTGCCGACTCGAATGTTTCGACGACGTGCTCTTCGAGACCGGGTGTGTCAGTCGGAATCGGTTTCGACAGCTCGATCGTCACCGGTCCCGGCCGGATGCCGGCGCGTCCACGCGGCAGACACGCGCGCGCGCCGCACACGGTCACGCAGACGATCGGCCGGCCGGCGGCACGCGCGAGCACGAAGGCACCGCGCTTCATCGGCAAGAGGCGCCCGTCCCAGCTTCGCGTGCCCTCGGGACTGATGAGCACGCACGCACCGTCGCGGACGCGATCCGCCGCGGTCGCGACCTGCTTGCGCCACTGTGCCTCGTCGGTGCGATCGATCCAGAAGTGATCGCTCGTTGCGAGATACCGCCCGTAGATCGGAAACCGCCGGACCTCGTTGTTGTACGTGACGTGAAACGGTCGCGGAATCGCGATCGGCAGTAGCAGGTGATCGAGATGCGATGTCTGGTTCCACATGAACACGAGCCCACCGCTCGCGGGTACGCGCTCCAAGCCGCGCACCGTCACGTCGATCCCGATCGCCCTTGCTTGCTCTCTGCACGCCGCCTGGACCTCGGCGTAACCTGCGGTGCTCGTCGAATCACGCGTCGGCTTGCCGTTGCGCGCGAGATCGATCGCCATCGTCACCAGCATGCGTCCGAACACGCGCCCCGTGCGCGCGATCTCGGCGACGCCGTCGCGCGGCGGCGGCTGCCAGTCCACCGGCGGCGCGAGCCCGGAACGGCGTGCCTGTTCGAGGGACATCGTCGAGGTTGGCTTCGGCGGTCTGCCGAGAGTACGCAGCGCCCTGAGCACGTTCATGCGTGGAGTACCTGCTCGCGGCATCTGAACGTTTCGCACGATACTCGCGATCTCGCCGCGCTGCAGCCGTCGCGGAGAGCCCCGACCAGGGATACCGGAGGCCGACGACGCAACCGCCCATGAGGTTGCGCCATCAGCTGGAAAAGTGCGGCGACCAGCGCGTCGCAATTGTGCGTGCAACCGCCAGGGGAGGGAGCTCGCCTCAAGGTCCCCAAGGGCCCGGCGCCGATCCATTGGCACTCGCTCCCCACCCATCTCGATGCAAAGCAAGCGAGGGGCCATGCCAGGAGTACGGTAACTCGGCTGATCTCCGTGAGCCGTGCTCCTCTGGACGTCGCCGTCGGCGGCGTACCCAGGGGCGCACCACGAGCAACCCCAGCAGCGGCAAGGCGGTGTTGCCGTTGCTGCTGCTGCAAGCCGGCGTCGCCGGCGGCGGCGCTGCGGGCGGCGCGGCCGAGCCGAGCAGGGCGACCGCGGCGATGCCATACACCCAGTCGTGGGGCACGCCGAGCCGGGCCGTGCGCGCGCCCGCGCCGCCCACCGGGTGAAACCGCAGCTCGACGCTGCATGCTTGCGCCGGTGCCACGATCGTGCCGGCCCGACAATCGGTCGCTTCGATCGAAAACTCGGCCGCATGCGCCCCCGCGACTTCGGGCGCCGCGGTGATCACAAACGCGAGCAGCCCTGGATTGGCGATCTGCAGCGTTGCCACGGCGCCCGCCGCGAGCTCGACATCGACGTCGAGCTCGCCGAAGTCGATGCGATCGGCCGGCCCGGCGGCACCGTTCGACAGCCGCGTCGTCAGCTGCACCTGCGGGCTCGGGACCGCAGGGTTGCCGATGTAGGCGGCCAGATCGGCAAGGTCCGCCCCGGCCAGGCGGTCGCGAAACGGTGTCATCTGTGGAACCGAGCCGACGGCGTTCTCGACGAGTCCCGGATCGTCGGCCGCACGGCCGATCCCGAACGCCCCTCCCGGTAGCCCGCCATGGCAATCGACGCAGCTGACACCACTGCCCACGATCCGCGCAGCGTCCAGGTACAGGCGCTTGCCGCGTAACGCGTCTTGCGCGCTGGCCGGGCCGGCGGCCAGCATCGCCATCACGACGACGAGCGCACGATGGCCCGGCATGGCTATCGGCTACACACCGATCACGCCACCGTCATCCCTGGTGATGACGATCGTCGACGAACGGGGACGCGTGCCCGCCACCGTGGAGGGCCAGATGCTGAGCGGCGTCGTCAGGTTGGCCGGCGAGGTGCTCTCGCCCGGATGCTGGATGTTGATGAACAGCGCCTTGCCATCGGGGGTCTCGGCCATGCCGGTGATCTCGCAGTCACTCGGGCCCACCAGGAACCGGCGCAACCTGGTGCCGAGCTGCGCACCGACACGCGTCGTGACATCCTTGGTCGCGCCTCCTTGATCTGTATTGGTGATGGTCTTCGTGGCGCCGTCGCCCACGGGGCCGGGCAACGCGGCGAGCAACATGCAGTTCGTGACGTCGGTGTACGCGCCGTCGTCGGTCTGGATCCAGCAGATGTTCGTCTTCGGGCTGAACCACAGGCCATCGGGGCTCGAGAAGTCGTTGTCCGCGGTGAGCCCCGACAGGTTCACGTTGGCGGCGCTGGCATCCGCGTTCGCGCCGAACAGGAAGACGTCCCAGGTGAACGTCGTGGCCTCCGGTGACGGCTCTTTCCAGCGGATGATGTGCCCGTTCGGGTTGCCAAACTGGGCGGTGGTCCCGCCTCCGGCCGCCAACTTCGGATCATTGTAGTGGCGCGGATTGGCAGCGTCGGTGAGCGCCAGCGTGCGCACCGCGGCAGTGTTGTTCGTGAGCGAGAAGTACACCGCATCGGTCACCGGATCGACCGCGCCCCACTCGGGCCGGTCCATCCTGGTCGCGCCCGCGGCGTCCGCCGCCAGCCGGGCATGCAGCTGGACGTCCGCCTGATCGGCAAACGGATAGGTCGCGTTGGTCGACGTGATGTTGTTCTGCCCGAACGCGAGCTCGAGCCAGGTCCCCGTCCCGTCGGCGTTGAACCTGGCGGCGTACAGCTTGCCGCTGTCGAGGTACTTGTCGCCGACCGCGAGCCGGTCGGTGCGGTTGGCATCGGCAGGGTCCCAGCTGGCATTGGACACGTACTTGTAGATGTATTCTCCGCGGCTGTCGTCGCCCGAGTAGTACACGAGCGGCTTGCCGGCGACCGGGCGCGCCGGCCATGCGCCCTCGTGCGCGAATCGGCCAAGGGAGGTTCGCTTCTTCGGGACCGACGTGCCGCTGAACGGATCGATCTCGACGACCCAGCCGTAGGTATTCGACACATGGCGATAGTCGTCGGCTGCGGTCGCGCCGAGCACCATCGTGTTCCAGCGGCCATACTGGTCATCCAACGTATCCGGCGTCACCGTGGCCCACAGCTCGCGGCCGTTGCCGGCGATCCCGTACCGCGCGAACGCGGTCTTTTCCTTGGCCGTACGAAGGACGTCGTCGGTGGCCGTGACGCGACGGAAGTAACCAGCCCAGTTTTCTTCGCAGGTGAGATACGTACCCCACGGCGTGAAGCCGTTCGCGCAGTTGTTGAGCGTGCCGCGCGTGCGCGTGCCGGTGGTCGAGAACTTCGTGATCATCGCGGCCGCGCCGCGCAGCGGCCCCGAGATCTCCATCTCCGTCAGCGTGTGAATCCGGCGGTTGAACTGCGAGCCTTGGGCGTACGACCAGGCCCCGGCCGCGCTCCGGTTCACTTCGATGATCGAGACGCCGTGCAGGTGAAACTCGCGCTGAACTTCCTCGGAGACGGTGCGTACGCCGGCGACACCGGCGCCGGCGATCGTCTGCCCTGCAGGATGCAGGAACAGCGGCGTGATGGCCTCGTGATTCATGCACAGCAGCCCACGATCACTCGATCCGGTGCCATAGCCGCCGCTTCCATCCATGCCGAAATAGTGCATGCCGTCGTGATGATCGCCGCTGCGCTGGGCGAAGCTCGCAGCCGCATCGGTGCCATCGTTCGCGTACGCGGAGACGCCGGCCGCGATCGGATCGCCGAGCGAATACAGCACGGAGAACTTGTAGCCAGCAGGCACGGTCACGCTGTCCGCGAGGCTCTTGGCAACCGCGGTAAATCCTAGCGCGGTGGGGCGGGTCGGGCCCTGATCCGGATTCGCATCTGGATTCGGACCCGGATTCGCATCCGGATCCGAGGCAGGCGAGCGATTGTCGCCGCACGCGGAGAACAAGGCAGCGGCGCCGCTGCCGCTCATCACGCCGAGCGCGCCCAGCCCCAGGCCGCCCCGCAGCATGTCGCGACGCGAGGGAGCGCGCAGCCGCTCGGAGATGATGTCGTCGAGGTGGAGGTTGCTGGACACGTTGGAGACGGGGTCATCGGCATCATGCGACATGGCTGCGGTTCCTTACGGTAGTCAGCGAGGGAGTGTGGCGCGGGCGTGTGACCGGATCGCTGTGGGAGCGTGACATCACGGTCTCGTACAGGTCCAGCTCCTTGGCGAGATCTCATCGGGTCCGTCGGTTCGCGACGCGTTCGAGGCGGCGTGCGATCGAGATGTTGGTCTCGTCGTGTCCGTCGAGCCCCATCCGGACGATCACGGTGTGGGCGCACGTGAGACAAGCATCACCTGCCCGTGGAAGGCGGCGCGGGCGCGAGCGCGGCGTGCTCGAACGAGCTACCGTGCGCGCGTCGGACGTCGACCCACTCAACCCAGGAGAGCCGCGTGACCCCCATCATCTATGGACCGGAGCTCAGTACCTATGTGCGCAGCGTGCGAATGGCCTACGTGGAAAAGGGGGCCGAGTACCGGCTCCACGATGTCAGCCTGATCCAGGGCGAGCACAAGCAAGCCGAGCACCTGGCGCGCCACCCGTTCGGCACCGTCCCCGCCTTCGAGCATGACGGCCTTCAGCTGTACGAGACCACGCCGATCCTGCGCTACGTGGACCAGGTCTGTCCCGGCGTCTCGCTGACGCCGGATCATCCGCACGACCGGGCGCGCATGAACCAGATCATGAGCATCATCGACTATCACGGCTATGCCTCGATCATCGGGCAGATCGCCGTGCAGCGCCTGTTCAGCGTGTTGCTGCCCAACGGCACCGACGAGGCGGTCATCCGCGCGGGGGTTCCGAAGGCCGAGCTGGTCCTGAAGGAGATCGAGCGGATCAAGGGCAGCAACCCGTTCCTGGCCGGTAGCCAGGTCAGCCTCGCCGACCTCTACCTGGTGCCGCTCGTGTTCTACCTGAAGATGACGCCCGAGAAGGTGCTGATGGCGCCGCGCGAGGGCCTCGAGGCGTGGTGGCAGAAGATGAGCGAGCGCCCGAGCGTCAAGAACACGGTGCCGAAGCTCGGCTGATCGGCGACCCGGTCCGCCCTGGTACCCCGCCACAGTTGTTGCGCGCGGCAGTGCGGGCCATGAGCTCCCGGAGACTCCAGGAGAACGCGGACACGCGCGCTCTCGCCCCCTCGCGCCCTGACCCACCCCGCGGCGCTACGCTGCGCGTTGACGTCAGACCTCCGCAGCGCAACCGGTCCGGGGTCAGGGCTTGATCGCCTTGATGATGTCTTCGGCCTTGAAGTCACCGGAGGCGGACTCCGAGTACGACAGGTCGAAGTGGTTGTTCGTTCCGGGCTGGAAGAACGTCCACTGGTTGTCGCGGGCGCTGAGCAGGTACGTGCGGTAGGGCTTGCTGCCGCGCTTGTGGTCGAGATAGACGTTCTTCTTGCCATCGCCGAGATCCTCGTACAGGTGGCGCAGGGTCTTGCCCTCGAGCTCACCGCCGAGCTTCTTGAAGTGGACGAGCATCTCCTTGCCGTCGTTGATCTCGAGCATCACGACGATCAGCCCCTCGCGTCCCTTGAACGCCTTGACGATTCCGGACGGCGTGACCTTCGGGTCGAACTTCGTGATGACCTTGTCATCGGCGAACGCGGGCGCGGGCGCGGCGAGCACCGCGGTGGCGACGATGGCCGACAGCAGCCAGGCGGCGGCGCGCATCATCGGCGCCCCCGGCACGACGTCACGAGGAGGTCCTCGAACCCGAGCACGCCGGCGTGCGCGGGGAAGGGAAGCCACAGGGACAGGATCGCGGTCACTTTCACGAGGGTCCTTTCTTCGGCATCGAGGTACGTCCCGGTCGAACGCGGCGACCGCTCGGGTTATTCGCGCGAGCATAGCACCGCGCATCGCGGCGCAACCCGGGGTAGGTAAGCCGGTCGAGGGCGGCAAGCGCCTCGGCGCCGTGGATCGCCCCGGCCACCACAAGTGGTGAGCTGGGCGCCCGGTGTCTCGCATGGGGCTGCTTTACATTGTCATGATAATCTAAAGTACATGTTTACGTGATCGCTGGCGTTGCCGGCACCAGGCAAGGAGACGTTCTTCCTGTGGGGACCGCGTCAGACCGGAAAGTCGACACGAAGCGATCGAAGCGGCGCGTCATCGGTGCACCAAAATTCTACTTCGCCGACGTTGGCGTCGTGAACCAACGTGCGCGCCGCGGGAAGCTCGAGCGCGGCGGTGAGCTGTTCGGGAAGGCGTTCGACAACTGGGTCTTTCACGAGCTGTCGGCCTACAACGCGTACAGCGAGACCTTCGCGGCGCTTTCATACTGGCGCCTCGCCAGCGGGATCGAGGTCGACTTCATCGTGGGGACGATGGAGGTCGCGATCGAAGCGAAGGCACGTTCGCGCATTGGTTCCGACGACCTCAAGGGCCTGCGTGCGCTGATCGATGACCACCCCCGCGTGCGTCGGCGCTGCATCGTCTGCCTCGAGACCAAGCGCAGGCGAACCGATGACGGGATCGACGTCCTCCCGGTCGACGCGTTCGTCGAGGAGCTCGCCAGCGGCCGTCTGTTCTAGGATCCGAGCTGCCGCTTGGCCCACAGGGAGCCTCGCAGCTGACTCGCGATCCTTGCTACCCTGCGGGCCCGGAATCTTGGCCGATCCGGCGAGGCGTTCGCTCGCCGTCGTGATGAATTGCGCAAGCGTCGATGTTGTTCTCGAGCCCCGACTACCCCCTGTTCCTGATCGCGGTGTTCTTCCTCTACGCGCTCGCGCGGTGGGGCGGGCCGCGGCTGGCGTGGGCGCGGATCGCGGTGATGGTGCTGCTCGGCGACGTGGTCTTCCTGCTCGTCGCCAAGGATCCCGACACGCTGTGGGACCCGATCGGCGGCGCGCTGCTCCGGCTCGCGACCGGCGAGGCGCGCTGGCCGGCCGCGATGTTCGGGCACTGGGCGATCGGCGGCGCGGTGCTGGGGGGCGCGCTCGCGATCGGCCGGCGCCACGGCGGGTGGATCGCGTCGGATCGCGGCCAGGCGTGGATCGCGCGCAGCGTCGTGGCCGTGCTCGCCGCGATCGGCGCGACGGTCGCGATCGCGTGGCGGGCGGGCACGCTCGACGGCGTGACCGCCGAGATCACCGCGCATGGCCACCTGGCCGTGCTGGTGGTGCTCGGCGTCGGGCTCGGCGCGGCGCAGACGGCGGCGTACCGGCCGCTCGGGCGCGTCGTCCTCCTGTTCGTCGTGTCGTCGCTGTTCTATCACGCGTGGGCGGCGGCGATGCCGGGGCCGTATCGCTACCTCCTGGCGCTCCTGCTCGCCACGATCGTGCTCGATTACTACCTCGGGCTGTGGATCGAGCGCACCGAGGACCCGCGGGGGCGCAAGGCGCTCGTGATCGTCAGCCTGTGCTCGAACCTCGGCATCCTGGTGTTCTTCAAGTACACCGACTTCTTCGCGCAGGACGTGCTGCGGCTTCCCGTCGAGCCGCTGCACCTGATCCTGCCCGCCGGGATCTCGTTCCACACGTTCCAGTCGCTGTCGTACACGATCGACGTCTACCGCAGGCAGCTGCGCGCGACCCGCTCGGTCGTCACGTTCGCGACCTTCGTGCTGTTCTTCCCGCAGCTCGTCGCCGGGCCGATCGTGCGGGCGCAGGACCTGTTGCCGCAGCTCGAGGACCTGCCGGCGCTCGAGCTCGACAAGGCGACCGCGGGCCTGTTCCGCATCGTCGTCGGCCTGTTCAAGAAGATCGCGCTCGCCGACACGCTGGCGCTCGCGCTCGTCGATCGCGTGTTCGAGGCGCCCGAGCGGTTCTCGGCGCTCGAGGTCGTCGCCGGGGTCTACGCGTACGCGCTCCAGATCTACCTCGACTTCTCGGCGTACTCCGACATCGCGATCGGCTCGGCGCAGGTCCTGGGCTTCACGCTGCCCGAGAACTTCCGGACGCCGTACCGCTCGGCCAACCTCCAGGAGTTCTGGCGGCGCTGGCACATCAGCCTGTCGACGTGGCTGCGCGACTACCTCTACATCACGCTCGGCGGCAGCCAGGGCGCGCCGTGGCGGACCTACGTCAACCTGATCGCGACGATGGTGCTCGGCGGCCTGTGGCACGGCGCGAGCTGGGCGTTCATCGTGTGGGGCGCGCTGCACGGCGTCGGCCTGGCGGTCACGCGGTACTTCCAGCGCAGGACCACGCACGCCGCGGGCGCCGCCTGGTCCGTGCTCCGCGACTGCGTGCTGATCGCGGTGGTCGGCGCCACGCTGCAGCACCGCGTGCTGGGCGACGCCGGCGCGTGGACCCAGCTGGTCGTCACGTGGCTCTACCTCACCCCGCTGTGGGCGGTGCTCACCGCGTGGCTGTCGCGCGAGGCGCCGGCCCGGATCGATCCGGTGGCGCCGGTCGCCGCCGAGGGCTTGCCGTGGCACGCGCTGTTCCGGCGCAGCCCCGAGCTCGCGGGCCCGGCCGCGCTGCGCTCGCGGATCCCGGAGCTCGTGCGGCTGGCGATGTTGCTCGCCGGCCTCGGCTTCCTCGCCGCGCTCGCGTGGGGGCCGAGCTGGACGTGGATCCCGCTGGTCGGCCTGACCTGGGGCCTCGGCATCGCGGCCGACGTCGTCGAGCGCGGCCCGGCGGTGCTCGGACCGCAGCTCTGGATCTACGCGCGCCGCGCGCTATCGGTCGCGCTGGTGTTCCAGTACGTCTGCCTCGCGTGGATCTTCTTCCGCGCGAGCTCGTTCGACAACGCGCTCGCCGTGCTCCGCCAGATCGCGACGCTCGAGACCGACCACGCGAACCTGGTCCCGCTGGTCACGCTGGCGCTGGTGGTCGGCTTCGCCTGCCACCTGTTCGCCGACGGCAGCTTCGGCTGGCTGCGCCTGCGGTTCGTCGCGCTGTCGCCCTGGGCGCAAGGCGCCGTGCTCGCGGCCGCCGCGCTCGTGCTGCGCGAGCTCGGCCACACCAAGATCGTGCCGTTCATCTACTTCCAGTTCTGACGCCGAGCGCGCTGGCAGGGAACGGCCATACGCCGCGGCTTCGGCTCGGCGCCGTCATCCCCTGGTCCTGGCCGGCCGGAGGGCGCAGGCGCTGAGGTATGCTGTGCGCAAGCGATGCACCTGCGACGCGTCCACATCCGCAACGTGCGTTCGATCGCCGAGCTGACCTGGGAGCTACCGCCCGAGGTCACCTGCCCATATGATCCTGCTCCCTGACATCGCGCTGGCCGACGCGGCGGCGGTGGGACTGCGGGCGTTCCAGGCCGAGGTCGATGCCGCGGGCCCGTACGCGGATCGGGTCGCCGAGGGCAAGCGCCTGTTCGAGCTCCGCAACACGCGGGGCAACGCGATCTTCGACGAAGTAAAGCGCGCGCTCGACCGGATGTGCTCCGGTGCGCGCCGCTGCGCGTACTGCGAGGACAGCGCGGCCGACGAGGTCGAGCATGTCCAGCCCAAGGATCTGTATCCGCACGTCGTCTTCGCCTGGAGCAACTACGTCTACGCCTGCGGCCCGTGCAATGGCCCGAAGGCCAGCCACTTCGCCGTGTTCGTCGCGGGCGACGCCACGCCCGTCGAGGTCGCGCGCAAGCCGAAGGCTGCGATCGTGCCGCCGCACGACGGCGAGCCGGTGCTGATCGATCCCAGGGCGGACGACGCGACCAAGCTGATGTCGCTCGAGCTCCGGGAGACGTACTTCTTCATCCCCTCCGCTGCGGGTGGCGTTCGAGGGCCGGCAACAGGTCCGGCTCGACGAACTCGGCGACTGGGAGCCGATCACCGGCGCGCCCCTCAAGTAGGAGGTCGCGGGCGACCGAAATCCAATCGCGTCGCCGAACCGACCAGGATCCCGCCACAGTGGTTTTGATCGGTTGCGCCGGCAGTGCGGGCCATGAGCTCCCGGAGACTCAGCTCCCGGAGACTCCTGGAGAACGCGGACACGCGCGCTCGCGCCGCGGGGCTGGGTCGGGCGCTCGTCCGTTAACCACCGAATCGAGCATGGAGGGCGGTGCCATCTCCACGACCGGCCGAC
>Ga0137459_1000774_pt1 | contig 10813 bp, 8 predicted proteins | sample EasRivERMGT700_2_FD_104908 | JGI IMG/M metagenome (GOLD analysis project Ga0137459, IMG submission 104908) | Soil microbial communities from meander-bound floodplain in the East River, Colorado, USA - East River MetaG ERMGT700_2 | ecosystem: Environmental > Terrestrial > Soil > Floodplain ...
CCCGTAGGGCCCCGGCGTGAGGTCGGCCGGTACCTCGGTCAGCTCCGTCGCATGCACGAACAACCAGGCCCAGAGGTCGGCCCCGGGGACCTCGGGCCGTCGATCCGGCATCTTGGGCAGCTCCAGGAACGCATATTGAACCTGCAAGAGCCCCTGGTTCGCGGAGGCGCGCTCGGTCATGTTCCACCGACTCAGCATCGGCACCCGGGGAAGCCCCTTCTGGTCCTGCTCCTTGTCCGGCCACAGATCGAAGTCGCAGATCGAGATGGCCACGACGTCGGTCAGCTTCGTATACCAGTCGCCCTCCTTGAGCTGGCCAGCGTACGCCTTGCACGCGTTGTACACGACGCGATTGACGAAGCCCGGGTGGTGGATGAGCTGCATCTCGACCACGAACATCGTGCCCGCCCGATCCTGACACCGGACGTCCAGGATCGACAGCTTCGCCCCCTCCACCACGGGAAGCTGCTCACCCGGCAGGTACTCGATCTGCTCGATGGTCTGGGCATCCGTGCGCTCGAGCAGGTCGTTGAGCAGGCGCCGGAGGATGTCCGGATGCGTCGCAAAGATCCGCCGGAAGATGTAGTCGTTCTTCAGGTCGGCGAAGGCCATGGCCTACTCTGGCCCGACGATAGCCAGCCTGGCAATCGTTCTCGAGCTCGCGCCCGCGCACCAGGCTGCCTCGTGAGGAGGCCATCAGGTGGGCGACTTGCCGCGCTGGTTCCTTGCCGTGCCTCCGGGTTCCCCGCAGTATGTGCGGCTCGTGACCGACGACCTGCTCGCGATGCTCGGGATCTACGGCGGCACGTTCGTCGTCTCGATCATCGCGGGCCTCGTGCCGCTGGTGAACACCGAGCTGTTCCTCGTCGCGCTCGTGCGGCTCGCCGTCGATCGCTCGTCGCAGCTGCCGGCGATCGTCGTCGCCGCGGCCACCGGGCAGATGGTCGCGAAGATCGGCCTCTACTTCGCAGGCATGGGCATGCTCGAGCTGCCGCGTGGCCGCTACAAGGCGAAGATCGAGGAGGTTCGCGGCAAGCTCGACCGCTGGAAGACCAAGCCGTACCTGATCTTCGCGATCTCGTCGGCGACCGGCGTGCCGCCCATGTACCTCACCGTGCTCGCCGCGGGCGCGCTGAAGATCCGGTTCCAGGCGTTCCTGGTGATCGGCCTCGCGGGCCGCCTCTTGCGCTTCGCGATCCTGGTCGCGGCCGCCTGGGCGGTGTGACGCCGCGCGCGGCCCGGCGATCCGCGCGTGAGCCCGGCGGCCGCTCGGTGACCTGATGGGTTCCCTGTCGCGGCGCCGGCGCGGTACAAAGGATCCGGGTGAGTGACGTCCATACCCAGCTCCTGACCGACGACGCCAGCGGCATGCTCGTGGAGCGCCGGTACCGGCTGCGCATCGTCGGTGGGCCCGATCAGGGCAAGGAGCTCGCGCTCGAGGCGGGCACGACGATGGTCGGCACCCACGCCGACAACGACCTCGTGCTGACCGACGCCACGGTGTCGCGCTATCACCTCGAGATCCGGCTGCGCAAGGACGGCATCGAGGTCCGCGATCTCGAGACCACGAACGGCACCAAGCACGGCGGCGCGCGGGTCGGCCAGGTCGTGCTCGTCGGCCCTGCGCGGCTCCGGCTCGGCAAGCACACCGAGCTCGACGTCGAGCCGGTCGACGCGGGCGTCGTGCTCGACGACTGGCGGGGCGACCGGTTCGGCGACGTGCTCGGGACCACGCCGCCGATGCGCCGGCTGTTCGCCTTGCTGGCCAGGGCGGCCGCGACCGAGGCGACGATCCTCTTGACCGGCGAGACCGGCACCGGCAAGGAGGCGATCGCCGAGGCGGTGCACCAGGTCAGCCGCCGCGCGAAGGGCCCGTTCGTCGTCGTCGACTGCGGCTCGATCCCGCACGAGCTCATCGCGTCGGAGCTGTTCGGCCACGCCAAGGGCTCGTTCACCGGCGCGAGCGCCGACAAGCACGGCCTGATCGAGGCGGCGAACCGCGGCACGCTGTTCCTCGACGAGATCGGCGAGCTCGCGCTCGACCTGCAGCCGCAGCTGCTGCGCGTGCTCGATCGCCGGTCCGTCCGCCGGGTCGGCGAGACCCAGGCGATCGACGTCGACCTGCGTGTGATCGCCGCGACCCACCGCGATCTGCGGGCGATGGTGCGCGCCGGGCAGTTCCGCGAGGACCTGTACTACCGGCTCGCCGTGGTCGCGACCCACGTGCCGCCGCTGCGCGAGCGCAAGGCCGACATCCCCGCGCTCGCGACCTGCTTCGCCGAGCGGATGGGCCGCGGCACGTTCGAGCAGTCGCCCGCGTTGACCGAGCTGCTCGAGCGCCACGACTGGCCGGGCAACGTCCGCGAGCTGCGCAACGTCGTCGAGCGCGCGCTGTCGCTGGGCGATGCCGCGCTCGCGGATCTCGCCGAAGCCGCGGATCGCAGCCAGGCGCCCCTGGACGGCGACGACGCGCCGCCCCGCCGCGCACCGAGCGCCGGTGGGACCGCGTCCCCCGACGTGCTCGAGCTGCCGTTCAAGGAGGCCAAGGCCGCGCTCGTCGAGAGCTTCGAGCGCGACTACCTCACGGCGCTGCTCGCGCGGCATCGCGGCAACATCTCGCGCGCGGCGTCCGACGCCGGCATCGATCGCAACTACATCCATCGCCTGGTCAAGAAGTACGGGCTCGAGGTCGATCGCGGATGACGGCGCGGGCGGCGCCCGGCGCGCGGCCCGCGCCCCACGCCGGGCACGCGCTCGGGCTCGCAGGGTTCGCAGCGCTCGCAGCGCTGGGGGCTTGCAAGGCCCGCCAGCGCGAGAGCCCACGGCAGGACCCGCCGAGGCCCGCCGACGCCGCGCTCGCCGACGCCGACCTCGACGCGTGTCGCCAGGCCGCCGCCCGCGTGCCCGGCCTGCCGGCGACCCAGCGCGCCCAGGCCTTGCTCGACGGCTGCCGGCCGTGCGGCGACTGGGAGCCGCTGCTCGCGTGGAACACACCGCCGTCGGCGGGCGGCCCGACCCGCGCGGCGATCGAGCAGGCGATGCTCGCGTGCGAGGCGTTCTGCGCGCCGAACGCCAAGCAGCGGTTCCTCGGCACGCTCGACGGCGCGCGCGGCCAGGACAGCCGGGCACCGTGGCGCTTCCTCGGCGAGATCTGCAAGGGCGAGGTCAGCGCCGTGCCCGACACCCGGTTCATGGGCGCGCCGTACTTCGCGCTCGATCGGATCGCGCGGGCGATCGGCGATCCCGCGCTGCTCGCGGCGATCACGCTGCCGCTGCCCGCCGTCAGCCTGACCGGCGTCGGCCTCGAGCTGGCGAGCTCACCGCTGACCGTCCCCGAGGCCGGCCCGGCGGCGCTCACCGTCGACGCCAGCCAGATCCTGCTCGGCGCGCTGCCGGTCGCGACGCTGTCGGCCGGCGGGCTCCAGGTCACGAGTGATTATCCCGGCACGCCGGTCGCGCCCAGGGCGCTCGCCGCCGCGCTCGCGACGCCCGCCCTGGCCGGTCAGCCGATCGCGCTGCTCGCCCCTACAGCCCTGGCCGCGGCTCGGCTCGTCGAGGTGATCGGCGCGGCCGGTGGCCACGATCTCCGGCTCGCCGTCGCGGCGCCCGGCCCACGGGGCTGGACGCTGCCCGGCACGATCCCGATCGCGCTGGTCGATACGCCGGCCCACGCGGCCGTCGCCGGCGCTGCCACCACGAGCCCGAAGGGGGTCACCGGGATCCGGCTCGCGCTCGAGGCCAGCCCCGACGAGCCGATCCAGGCGATCAAGACCACTCCCCGCAGCGATCTCGTGCGCGCGCCGGTGACGATCGCCATCGGTCCCACCGCGACCGTCGCGAGCCTGGCGAGCTTGCTCGGCGCGCTCGGCGCCGTCGAGGTCAAGGCGGTCGTGCTCGTCGCGTCACCGGCCAAGCCGTCCTCTACCAAGCCGTCGCTCGCCAAGCCTTGACGCAGAGCGGCGCAAGGGTATCGTTCGGCCCGTGAGCGCTGCCGAGGGGTACGACATCGTCGTCATCGGGGGTGGCATCACCGGCACCGGCATCGCGCGCGACGCGGCCCTGCGCGGGCTCAAGGTCGCGCTGTTCGAGAAGGGCGACTACGCGTCGGGCACGTCGTCGAAGTCGAGCAAGCTCGTGCACGGCGGCCTGCGCTACCTCGAGCACGGCGAGATCGGCCTGGTGTTCGAGTCGGTCTCCGAGCGCCGGGTCCAGACCCGGGTCGCGCCGCACCTGGTACGCCCGCTGCCGTTCCTGATCCCGATCTACAAGGGCGCCAAGCCGGGCCTCGAGATGATGAATTTCGGCCTGTGGATCTACGACTCGCTCTCGCTGTTCCGCGCGCCGCGGCTCCACAAGACGTTTCGCGGCACCCGGGCGGCGCTCGAGGTCGAGCCGGCGCTGCGGGCCGAGGGCCTGCGCGGCGCCCTCGAGTACTACGACTGCAACACGGACGACGCCCGGCTCGTGCTCGAGAACGCGCTCGACGCGCGCACGCTCGGCGCCGACTGCCACACCTATACCGAGGTCACGAAGCTCGCGCGGCGAGACGACGGCCGGATCACCGGCGTCGCGGTCCGCGATCGGCTGACCGGCGAGGCGCGCACCGTATCGTCGCGCGTCGTGATCCTCGCGGCGGGCGCGTGGACCGACGAGATGATCACGCGGTTCGAGCTGCCGATCGAGCGGCCGCTGCTGCGCCGCACCAAGGGCGTGCACGTCGTGGTGCCGCGCGAACGGCTGCCGCTCGCGCGCGCCATCACGCTGATCTCGCCCGTCGATCACCGGGTGATGTTCGCGATCCCGTGGCGCGAGCGCACCGTGCTCGGAACGACCGACACCGACTTCGAGGGCACCGCCGACGATGTCGCCGCCGACGCCGCCGACGTCCGCTACCTGTGCGACAGCGCCAACGGCGTGTTCCCCGCCGCCCAGCTCGAGCCCAAGGACGTGATCTCGACCTGGGCCGGCCTGCGACCGCTGATCGCCGCGCCGCCCAATGTCGATGAGAGCGACGTATCGCGCGAGCATGAGATATTCACCCGCAGCGACGGCCTGGTCATCATCGCGGGCGGCAAGCTCACGACCTATCGCCGGATGGCGCGGCAGGCCGTCAACGAGACGCTGAAGCTGTTCGACCAGCTGGGCGAGGCCGTCACGGTGACCCGCGTGAGCACCAAGGGACGGCCGTTGCCGGGCGCCGAAGGCCTGACCCGGACCGATCTGGAAGGCGTCGCAGCGATCGGCCGGCAGCTCATGACCGACTACCAGCTCGACGTCGATACCGCGACCCACCTGTGCGGCGTCTACGGCACGCGGGCGCCCCTGCTCGCCGCGCGGATCGCCGAAGATCCTGCGCTCGGCGAGCGCCTCGATCGCGAGCTGCCGTACGTGTGGGCCGAGGTCGAGTTCGCGGCCCGGCACGATCTGGCGCGCACCGTCGAGGACGTCCTCGCCCGCCGCGTCCCGCTGCTCCTGGTCAGCCGCGATCAAGGCCTCGGCGTGTCCGAGCGCGTCGCCGACATGCTCGGCCCGCTGCTCGGCTGGTCGCCCGCGCAGCGCACGCAGATGCTCGACGAGTTCGGTGCCGAGGTCGCGCTCAGCCGGCGCTGGCGCTGACGCCGGGGCGGCGCAGCCTCTTGTCTCGTGGGCGCCATCGCATCCGTTGCGCCAGGAGACGCGTCGACGATCAAGCACCCACAGCGCTCAGCTACGTGTAGGTGATCGCATCACACAACACGACCGGGGAGAACTCCCGATCGAAGCGTCAAAACACTTGGCCCGACATCGCCCCGGCGCGAAGCTACCCGGTGGGAGATCTGGACATGTCGCTTGTGCTTCGCTTGTCACTGCTGACGCTGTTGATCGCTGGATGCGCCAGTCAGCTGGTGACGGTGCCGGAATCTGACTGGCAGCAGGTGCCTGCGACACAGCGCGACGCCGTCGACCGCCAGCTTGCCGCGGATCACGCGACGGCTCGCGCCGAGATCACCGCCGCGACGGCGAGCCTCGACGCGATGCAACGCTCGCAACCCCCACCGGTCGCAGCATCACGCACCGCGACTGCTCCCCGCACACCTACCGCGCCCACGCCCGCAGCGGGTGGGGATGAGTGGGCGAAGACAATGCATGCTCAGGAGCAAGCCAGGGCCGAGGCCACCGCAAAGGTCGAGGCCGCCAAGGCTGCGTGGCAGCGGGCCGACCTGACCTGGCGAAAGCTCCGGCTCGACGCTGCGAACGCGCGGATCGAGGTGCTCGTGTGCGAGCGCGAGCTCGTTCGCGCGCAGACGATCGATCGCAGCTTGCCGGGCACCGACACCTACAACGTCGCGCCGTTGCGCGGTCAGTTCTCCCAGGTACAAAAGCGCTGGTATGGCGTCGCCAGCAATGCGAGACAAGCGCGCGCCGCGTTCGAGCAAGCCAGCGCGAACCTGTCGGCGGCCAAGGAGGCCTACGCGGATCTGATGCGCGGCGGTCCACGGCCGTCAACGCCGTCGGTTGCCGCAGCCGACCCGGTGCCGCTCCTGCTCCCCGGATGGGCGCTATCACGCAGCGACACCCGCCGTCGCCGCGGGCTGCGTCACTTCCTCGACGCGGGGGCCTCGCCGCAGCTGCGCGGCGTGGCGATCCAGCTCAAGGTCACCAGCCGCACCGCCCAGGCGATCTCGCTCGGCATGACGCCGCCCGCGGCGGACACCCCGTCGACCATTGACAGGCCGGCCATCAAGGTACCGCAGCCCAACGCGCCCGCGCCCGCAAAGCCCGCCGATCGCGCGGTCCCGCCGACCAGCCCAGCCCCCGGTGTCGCCAGCAACGTCAAGCCAGCCGCCGGTGCGCTGCAGCCCAACACGCCCGCCGCCGGTGCAAAGCCCGCCGACCGCGCGGTCGCGCCGACCAGCCCAGCCGCCGGCGTCTCGGTCAACAACAAGCCAGCCCCCGGTGCGCCGCAGACCAACGCGCCCGTCGCCGCAAAGCCAGCTAATCGTGCAGTCTCCACGGCGAGCCCAGCACCCGGTGTCTCGATCAACAACAAGCCAGCCGCCGGTGCGCCGCAGCCAAACGCGCCCGCCGCCTCAAAGCCCGCCGATCGTGCGGCTCCTACGACGAGCCCAGCCGCCGGTGCCCCGGTCAACAACAAGCCAGCCGCCGGTGCGCCGCAGCCAAGCGCCCCCGCCGCTGCCACCAAGCCCGCCGCTGGCCCGCTGTTTTCGACGAGCTCGGCCGGCGCCTCGGGCAACGCCAAGCCAGCCACCGGTGCGACGCAGGGCAACGCGCCCACCGTAGCGCCCAAGGCCCCCGATCGCCCGCTGTTCCCGACGAGCTCCGACAGCACCTCGAGCAACGCCAAGCCACCCGCCGGGGCCTCACCGGGCAGCGCGCCCGCCGCCAAGCCCGCCGATCGCCCGGTCTCCCAGCCAGACGCACCGAAGCGGTAGTCGTCGCTGCCAGATCGCCGGCAAGATCGCAGCTCGCTCTCAGCATCCCGCGCCCCGTGTAGCTGGGCGTGGTGTTCGGCGCCCCGACGACGAGGCATGCAGTGCAACGCTCCGGGTCCTGCGTTCAACGCAGACGTGTAGCGTGATCTGGCGGGGCGATCACCTCCTCGACAACGCGTAGCGCAGCGACGCGGGGTGGGTCTCGTCGCGAGATAAATTGCACGGCCGGGTGGTGGATCGCCGGTGGGTCGTGGAGATGGCGCCGCCCTCCATGCTCGATTCGGCGGTCAACGGACGAGCGACGGACCCAACCCCGCGTCGCCAGCAAGCGTGTCCGCGTTCTCCCCAGCGCCCGCGGCGGCACAGCAAGCGCGTCCGCGTTCTCCCCAGCGCCCGCGCCGGCAGGGCCAGTCTATGGGCGCACCGGCGTCGCCGCGCCGTCGCCCACGACGGTGGTCCACTCGCGGGCTCGCCAGCGCACCACGACCCCGTTGAGGACGTACGGATCGGTCCGCGCGAAGTCCTCGGCCACCGCGATGGTCTCGCCGCGAAACAGCAGCACCGCGCCGTCGGCCGGGTCCGCGAGCGCGCCGCCCAGCTGCAGCTCGCCGCGGCCATGCGACGCCCAGGCCAGCTCGAGGTGCGCCGCGCGGAACGTGCCGCGCCGCTCGAGGTAGTCCGCGGCGACATCGTAAAACAACAGGAAGTGCTTCATCGGTCGTGCTCCTGGCGAGTGGCGCGTGGCGAGAGCGTACGCGATCGTCCGCCCGATCCGGCGTACCCCACCCGGCCTGATCGTGCGGCCGGAGGGCCGCGCGCGCGCAGCGTCACGGTAGACTGCCGTATCATTGCGCTTGCCCAGCCCGAGCCCCCACCGCCACCGCCGCGCGTGCACTGGATCGCGCGCATCGTCGGCGCGATCGGCGCGTGGTTCATCTACCGGTTGATCGCGCTGTGCGGCCGCACCCACGCCTGGCGCGACGTGCCGTGGCTCGCCGGGCCGCTCGGCGGCGCCGTGATCGGCGATGCGCCGTATCGCGAGGTCGCGGCGCACGAGGGCCTGACCGTCGAGCGCGAGGCCAAGGACGCCGGCCTGGTCCCCGACTTCCAGGCGCTGCGCGACGACCGCTGCGATCCCGATCGGCTCGCTCCGCTCGTGCGCGAGTTCTACGAGCACACGACCCGGTTCGCGATGGACGTGTGGAGCCGGACGTACTTTCCGACCAGCATCGCCCTGTACCTGCTCGTCACGACGATCAGCCGGCAGGTCAACCAGCTGAACTTTCCGCTGTCGCCGCTCGAGGCCGCGCTCGGGATGTCGAGCGAGATCATCTCGCTGCGCAAGCCCGACGGCAGCGTGCGCTACACCGGGTGGTTCCGCACGCTCGGCGCACCGGCGCGCGTGCTGTACACCGGATTCTACATGACCGAGCGCACCCCGAACCACGGCCCGTGCGTGAAGGTCGTGTTCCCGATGCCGCACGGCAACGCCACCGTGCTGCTCAAGCCGCGCATCGAGCCCGACGGCGCGCTCGTGCTCGACTCCGGTGGCAAGCGGTTCGGCGACGCCGGGTTCTACCGGCTCGACGCCCGCGGCCCCGACCGCGTCCGGGTGTGGCAGATCAAGACCCTCAAGGAGCTGTTCCGGGTCTACGTCGACGACCGCAGCGTGCTGCGCTGCGATCACAGCGTTCGCTTCCTCGGCCTCCCGGTGCTGCGCCTGCACTACAAGATCTTCAAGCGCTAGCGCGCGAGGCAGGCCCAGCAGCCCGCGCTCAGAACAGGCCCCCGATCATGACCGCCCCGGTGTAGCGGAGGATCCGGCCGATCGCCGAGATCACCGTGAACGTCGTGATCCCCATCTTCATCAGCGGACGCGCGATGAAGCCGAGCAGGTAGAGCGGCGGCAGGCCGGTCACGGCGGCCACGAACATGATGAGCCGCGGCCGCTGGTTCCAGCGATCGATCCGCGCCTTGGCCGCCTCGATCTGCTTGCGCACCTTGCCGCGCGGCAGCTCGAACACGCCGGCGCCCGCGTAGTACGTGACCGTCTTGGCGATCTGGTGGCCGATCACCGCGATGCCGATCAGCACCACGAGCTCCCGCGCCTCGACGCGCACGGCGGTCAGGCCGAGGAACACCTCGATGCTGACGATCGGAAACATCCCGGCGATGAACGCGATCGCCAGCGTCGCGCCGTAGAGCCCCAGGGTCGCCGACAGGCTATCGACCACGCATCACCACTTCCGATCGTCGACCAGCCGGATGTCGACGCGCGCCAGCACCTTCTGGACGCGCTCCGCCATGTCCTCGAACTCGCTGAGCTGTGACGCCTCGCCCAGCTTGCGCGCGAAGTTCATCACGCGCACGAGGTACGAGAACAGGTTGCCCTCCTCGTGCTCGAGGCCGTGCTTCTCGATGAACTCGAGAAAGGACATGCCGGAGTCCTCGAGCTGCGCCCAAACGTTCTTCGGCTTCTTGCCGCCGTGGAGCTCGGGGTGCGGCACCTTGGCCGCCAGCTCGGACTGGATCTGCTCGACCTTGGTCAGCGGCCGCGGGTGCTCCTTGTCCCACTCGGCCTCGACGTCCTCCCACGTGGTGTGCGGGTTTCCGTCGCGGAGCTCGCGCAGCCTGGTCCGGCACCACTCGCGCTTGACGTCGTCGTCCTTGCGATCGAGCAGGCGCTGGATCGCGTCGTGATCGATCAGGTACTCGATCAGCTGGCGCAGCTCGACGTAATCGAGCTGGTGGTTGAACAGCACGTAGAAGATGAACAGGCCGTCCATGCCCTGGAGCTGACGGATCATGTCGCCCGAGATCTGCTTGCCGTGCTCGTCGATCACGCCGATCGCCTTCAGGTTGTCGACCAGCTGCGCGAGCGTCTTCTGGAGGCCGAACCGCTCGCGATCTTCCAGTAACAGATTTTCGATCACCGTCCCGATGTCGAGCCGCATCGACGGCGGCAGCGACGCCTCGGCCGCCGCCATCCGGGCCTCGATGCTGTGACCGAGGGCAAGGGATCGATCGTGGGGTGGGGGCCCCGCGACTCCTTGGCCCGAGGAAACCCCTGCGGGGTCGGGCACGAGCTTGGTCGCCGCCAGATCGGGCAGCCCGATCGCGAGCACCTGCTCGGCCGAGATCTTGGTCTTGCTGCGCAGCTCCGCGGGCTCGCCGCGGACCAGCTCGGCGTGGACCTCGGGTGTCCACACGATGTCGCCCTTGCGCTGCGCCTCGGACTTCGCCTTGTTGTAGACCGACTTCTTGATCTTGCCCTCGTCGTACGCCGGCCGCTTCGCCGCGTCCTTGAGCTCCTTCTTCAGATCGCTCACGATCGCCTCGGGCGCGAGCGTGATCGCCAGGCCGCGGTCGTCGAACTGCGG
>Ga0137459_1000775_pt1 | contig 10808 bp, 9 predicted proteins | sample EasRivERMGT700_2_FD_104908 | JGI IMG/M metagenome (GOLD analysis project Ga0137459, IMG submission 104908) | Soil microbial communities from meander-bound floodplain in the East River, Colorado, USA - East River MetaG ERMGT700_2 | ecosystem: Environmental > Terrestrial > Soil > Floodplain ...
CAGCGTCAATCATTAGTAGATAAAAGTTTACACCATTAGTATTCCACTTAGTATCTATGGATATTATCCCTACACTTAAGTATTATTTGGTTTATCTTCAATATGATTCTAGCTTTTAATCAAAATATGTTAAAAATTAATCAAATAAGGTTATTTTGTTATTTTAATTAGAGCTTAAATTAACATAAATTTTTATAAAGCTGCCTACTTACCCTTTACGCCTGTTTAAGACGACTAACGTTCGCGTTTCTGGTGTTACCGAGTCTTCTGGCACCAGTAATTTGGACAACACTAATAGTAAGGTATTATCATTTTTTTCCCTTACGTTATCTTAATTGCACGATTAAGTGTAATTAGGATTTCAGTTAGCTAGTTCACTCTTGCGAGCATTGACTAATATTCTTGACTGCAGATCCCCTATGGGATTTGGGGCTATTGCTTCCCCAATGTGGCCATCTCTTCTTTCAAATTTGGCTATTGATCGTAGGCTTGGGAGGCTTTTATCCTGCCAACTACCATTAAACAAAGTAAATCAATTCTTATAGCGGAAAATTTCCTTTATTTATAACTAAGCTAAGTTATGCTAATAAATTTAAATCAAATTTTCTTTATTAACTATCCTCTATTTAAGAAGTCTATAAGAGATCTTATTTACCATTACTCACCTTTACACCTTATTCTTTACTGGATAATTATTTATTTTTCTAGAATAACGATTCGCATGTCTTAAAACTACTGAAAAACGTTCAATCAGAACCAAAATTAAATTCATCTCTAGTTTTAATTTTTATTTATATTTTGATTATTTAGCCTTTCAAAATGGAAAAAATCCTCCCTCTGTCCCTTAGTCGCGTAGCGGTGGAAGAGTAGTTAGGAAAGTCCTATGGAGAAAGACAAAAGCAAAGGTAAATATAAATAAAAATGTATTTTATTTGCTTATAAAAATAGCAATTTTTATAATGTCTACTTTTATTTGAGATATCGCGTACGCGGTAAATTTTTATAAAGTTTAACAAATTCATTAATGTTTATCTCCCTCCTTTACTCCATCGCTACGCGACTATGGCCTATGGAGGGAGATAATCTTTTCTTCAATTCATCTTGTTTAAACACAATTTACACCTTTGCTTTTACTACAACACCTTTTCTCTATTAAAGGACAATTTATATGGAGTCCGAAGGACTATAGTACCCATAGGACCCATAGGAAAGAGTATATTTTATTATAATTTAACTCTTTTTTTAGGGTATTTCTTATTCCTCCATAGTCCTTCTCCCTACCTACCTAAAGGAGGGACGCCTTTGCTTTTGTAAGAAGATTTGCAAAGCAAAGGATCTATAAAAAAGTAGTAGCATCGGATGAATAGGGAGGCCTATCGAGATAGGGAAAATTTTACTCTTCCTATATATTTTATAAAAATTGTGAAGGTGAAATAGAATAAACTAAATAGCGTAGCAATAGCAAGATACAAATAAAATAATTAAAGCTAGATTATAAATAAATGAAAATTGAATATCTCCCTCCATAGGATCCATAGGATCCATAGGATCCATAGTATCCATAGGATCCATAGGATCCATAGGCCATAGTCGCGTAGCGGTGGAGTACGCGGTAAATATAATTAGATTAATTATGAAGAAGCTGAATCTAACCAAACAATAAAATCAGGTGAAGATACGGCTTCCACAACAATAGGCATAAATCCATGCCAAACTCCACAAATTTCTGAACATTGTCCATAGAATGTACCACTTCTTTCAGCTAAAAATGAAACTTGATTTAATCTACCAGGTACAGCATCTAATTTTAAACCTAATGATGGAACTGCAAATGAATGTAACACATCAGCACCAGTAATAATTAATCTAATATGGCAATCAACAGGTACAATTAATCTATTATCAACATCTAATAATCTAAATTGACCTAATTCTAAATCTGATTCAGGAATCATATATGAATCAAAATCAATAGAATCCCCAGAATCTGTAATAAAATCAGAGTATTCATAAGACCAATACCATTGATGACCTACAACTTTAATTGTTAAAGTAGGAGATATTACTTCATCCATTAAATATAATAATCTAAATGAAGGAAAAGCTATTGCTATTAATATTAGAGCTGGTGTAATAGTCCAAACTAATTCTAATACAGTACCATGTGTTAAATATTTATAAGCTATAGGGTTTTTAGAAGAACTATAGTAATAAATAACTGACATTAATACCCAGAAAACAGAAAAACTTATAACAATTAAATAGAATCCAATTGTATTGTGTAAAGTAACTAAACCTGTGAAACCTGGAGCAGCACTATCTTGGAAACCTAATTGCCAAGGTTCACCCGCATCATTAAAAATAGTTGTTAAATAAGTTAAATAATTTATCATTTTTTAATTTATTTTTAATCTTAATTTAATTAACACTCCTTACTAGGTTTTATGGAGGAATATAACACCTTTGCTTTAAAGGAATTAACAAACTCCACCATCCTCCCTCCTCTACTTTGTGGTAAGCAAAGCACAGGATTACTAAAAACTAGGAATACCCTGTGCTTTTTTTTAACGATGCTTTGTTGAGATAAAGGTGGATAATAACCATAGGGAAGAAAAAGTATTTTCTATAAACCTAGATTAACATAGTTGGCTTAATAAAAATTAACAAATAACAAAATTTATCTTAAACAAATTTTTCCTCCCTTTGCCTTTGTATTATAAAGACTAAAGCAAAAGACAAAAGGCCATCCTTTTATTAAAGAAATAAGTATGGAGTAAAAGGAGAAATATCTTTTAATTCCCTTCTCCTCCTCCCTCATTATGTAGACAACCTTTGGTTTGTCTCCTCCTATGAAAAAGGTAACCAAACCAAAGGTGAAGGGAGGGAGCTTACATAATTATGCTCACTACGGACGAATAGGGAGGTCAAATAAGAAGAACTAGACAAAAGCATTTTTACATACCCTACATTGTCTTTCTATTACTTCCTTTGTAGATTTCCTACTTTGCCTTTGCTTTAACTCCTCCCAATAGTATGGCCTATATGGACCTAGTTTTAATTTGCAAAAGCAAAACAGGCTCATAGGATGTAGGAGGGAGTCCTATTTAGTAAGAAAACCAGTTTTATATTTATATTTTCATCTTAAGATTAAGTCTTTGAGTGTATTCTTGTACCCTTATATTTTTAAGTTTAAGATATATTTATAAAATTATCGCATACGCGGTAAAATTTTTTTTGTACAATCTTTATATTTATAAGGAATCGAACCCTATAAATAACTAATTTTAGTTTAATTATACTTTTAAAAACTATTGTATCTAAATTATCTCCCTCCATAGGATCCATAGGATCCATAGGATCCATAGTATCCATAGGATCCATAGGATCCATAGGCCATAGTCGCGTAGCGGTGGAGTACGCGGTAAATTATTAAGCTATACTACTCCATCCCTATTTCCCTTTCCTAATTGAGACCCTCCACCTTTGCTAACCTATGGAGACAAAAAACCAAAGGCAAAGGTAGGAAGAAGAAATTTCTATAAAAGCATAGGGAAGGCAAGACATCTATAGATATTTAACAAATAGAAAGCAGAACTCGAGTGGTTGAGTGTCCCACTTTTAATGGGAAAGTTTTGGTTCGAGACCAAATGTTTTCAATTTTAATATTAATTGTTATTATTTCCCAAAAATAAACACACATTTATTACTCACTATACGTCCTACTTTTACCTCCTCACTACTCAGTACTTTGTACGTTGGGAAACAAAGGAAAAGTAGGTTGGTCTTATCCTTTAGTCGCGTACTCCTTAAAGTAGGGAGGAGTGAGTACTATCCTTAAATAAATAACCCTTAATATTTTCCTCCATAGGAAAACAAGGGATATATAACAAAAGTAGAACGATCTTATGGCCTATGGAGAGGGGAAGACTGCAGTTATTTATTAAAAAAATTTTATCTTAAAGTAAGTTAAGATCAATTCACAATTAAAATAGAACGTATGTATACTAATCAATTAAATTATATAATTAATTTTATAAATAAAAAAAATAACAGTAAATTAAATATCGCGTAGCGGTAAATTTAATAAAATAAAAAATAAAATGAATAAAGCTTTTAAATTAAATGAATTAAAAAAATTCTATCAATTAAGCAGAATAAATGAAACAAATAAAGAAAATTTATCTAATAAAAATAATTTATCTTTCTTAAAAAAAACAAACTCCTTCCCTATGGACCCTATTGAGCATAAAGAGGAGGAAATTCACAATAAAACAAAAGGAAGTATTGTAATATATAGATTAAATAAATTATTAAATTTAATTTCTGCTGAGCGTAGTGGACTTGCAGAGACAAGAGGAAATTTATCTCTTTCTCTTAAAAAAACAAAGAACAATAGTGATGAGAACATTAATGACAGTGGGCAGATAAAACTTTTAAGTAAAGGGGAAAACACAACATTAGAATTAGTTAAAATAAGTGAAATAAAAAAAGAAAGTATTTTAAATAAAACAGGTTATATTCAACTTTTATCTTATAAAGAAAATCCTAAGGATAAAAATAAAAAAAGTACTATTATTTATAAATATTTAAATAATAATTTACAAAGAATAAGTCCTATTGCGAATATAAATACTAAAAAAAATAATGGTCTTTTATTTAATTATAATAAAACTATAGCTTATAACTTCTTAAACACAAATATTAGTAAATATCTTGGTATTAGTATTAATACAAATAAAGATTTGTTTAAAATAAATAAATTATTATCTTATTTTTTTAAAAGTTTAAACTGTTTAATAAGTAAACCTGTTTATTTACATACTCCAGATAAAGTAATTATACAATTAATTTATTTTTTAAATATTCCCAAAAAAAAAGTATTTAGATTATTTTCTATTTTATATTATAATAGCTTTAGAAAGAAATGGTTAAGTAAAAAAAGTCAAATTTTCTCTTTAACTTTTAGAAAAAATGATTTAAGAAATAAACGAATAGCTAAAATTCCTTTTATTAAAAGAAAAGTAAGAAAAGCAATTTCAAGATTAAGAGGAAAAAGTAATTTACAAAGAAGTTTATTATTTAATTTAAGAAAATTTAATTTAGCTGAAGTTTATAATAATAAATTTAAAATATTAATTGAAATATTAACAAGAAAATTTAATAAACCAGTTGTTTTCCAAATTATTAGAACACATAATCCATATTTTGATAGTAATATTTTAGTTAATTTACTTTCTTTAAATATTAGAAATAAAAAAAAAAAATCTAGAATTGCTATTAATAAAATTTATTCTAATAAAGCAGTTAAAAATTTAAATGACCATAATTTAAAATCTGTAAATCTTATACCTGCTTTCTTATCAGGTCTAAATTTAAAAATAGGAGGAAGATTAATGAAAGAACCTATTATTCCTAGATTGACAACTAAAAATTTCGAAAGAGGAGCAACTAGTCCAGGAAAAGTAAATTATTTAGATATTGCTAATATTACTAACAAAAATAAAAAAGGAGCTAATACTATTACTATAAAATCTGCTCAAAAATTTTTTTTATAAAATTTACCGCGTACTCCATCCTATGGATACTATGGATCCTATGGATCCTATGGATCCTATGGATCCAATGGATCCTATGGAGGGAGATAATTTCCTTTGTAATCTAACCCCTCCCCCTCCTATGGACACTGCTATTTCTACTAAGTTTATACTTTTCATAATTTTACCGCGTACGCGACTAAAGGATAGGACCATACCTAATTTTTTAAGAGATGCTTTGCTTTGGTCTACAGGTTTTCAACCATATAGATAGGACTAACCATACTTGTAATCTTTTCATTATATAGGAGCTTATAAAAAAAAGAAATTCTTAATATATAATTATTATTAATTAAGGAAAACCATAGGTAATTTAAAATATATAAAATAACAGAATTAAATTTTGTGGAAAACTTAAAGTAAATTATAATTTATAGTGAAACGTATATCCACATTACTATTTTTGTTAGATAATTTAAGCAATCATCCTCCCATTTACTTACCTTACCTGCGAAGGGAGCCATAGGGGGGAGGAGTAAAAGAAAAATAAGTCTTTAACTATAGATAGGGAAGATGTTTATTAAAAAATAGTAAGGATTATATATCTAACACTTTAGTTTGTTACAATTTTCTATATTTTACCGCGTACTCCCTCCTATGGACATCCTATGGACATCCTATGGACATCCTATGGACATCCTATGGACATCCTATGGACATCCTATGGACATCCTATGGAGGGAGATATTTATTTTATTTATCCTATAAGGAGTTTATTTTCCTCTTCCAATATAGGAATCCTTAAACCTTCAAGATTATTTCAAGAGAAGTAATGGATGTAATAAAAAATGTAGAAAACTCTATAAATAATCCAGTTATTATCCTATATTTTACCTTTTTTTTCTATTAGATTTTTATTTATATTTACACCTATTGCCTTTGCAAATATTTTACTGGTATTTATCCATAGGCCATAAGATTTTTGCTTTTGTCTCATCCTTTACTTGTCTGTAAGGAGGAGGGTCAATTATAATATATTTTATTTAATATTGAGTGTAAATTAACAGAACTTGGTTTATAGAATTTCTTTAACCCCCTCTATAATAGGCCACCCTATCCACCTCTAATAATGGACTCCCTCCATAGGACTTTTATTTACTCCTTTATTGCTTTAGGAGAGACTTTAGGATTTTTACATTGAACTATTAAATTATCATAAAATCAATTACATCTAATATTGAATTATCCTTATCTAACTTTTCAAATTTATCATAATCTTCCTTATTCATAATTGAAGAAGTTATAAAATTATCATCCATACCAAATCTTCCGTATAAAGAATTCATTAAAATTTTAGCTACATAATTCATAGGATCTGATTTTGGATATTCTAATCTAATTTGATACATATCCTCAACAAAAATTTGAAATATAAAACCACTTTCAAATGTATAACCCCATAACACTTCGAATTTATAACCGAATTTCATTGCGTTATACATTTCCTCTGAGAATAACATATCACTCCAATTACCTAATGTAGCTACGGTTCTAATACCATCCTCAGTTTTAACGTGAGTTTGTATTATAGGATGTAATAAATTATTTGGTGCAATAATATTACAGTAAAAGAATCCAAATGCAATTTTATCTAATTTAGTAATGTCACCTGTAAAATAAGTTGGTTTACTAATAGGTAATTTATAATTAGCCCTAAGAAATGGGTATAGGCTATTAACAACATAAGCAAATATCTTAGTGTCCTTAATTGGAGTTGGAACATACATCTCACAAGCACCACCAGTATATCCTTGTCTAATATCATTAGCTATATCTCCACTTAACATATGAACAGTATCTTTATTTAAATACTTACTTATAAAGATAGCAAATGATAAACTAGGTAATGTTGGATACTTATTAATATTTATTTATCTCCCTCCATAGGATCCATAGGATCCATAGGATCCATAGGATCCATAGGATCCATAGGATCCATAGGATCCATAGGATCCATAGGCCATAGTCGCGTAGCGGTAAATTTATCAAAGATTAACTCATTAAACTTACTTAGAATTTGATATAATGATACACAATCTAATTTACAATATTTTATAGCCTCATTTCTAAATATTTAATTAAGAAGTATCCATCGAATTTACTAAAATTGTGAAAATAAATTTTATAATTTCTATACTTTTTAATACAAATATCCTCTATTGCATTATTAACCATTTTTATAAAATTTAATTCAATAGTTACAGGGTTTAAATCATTTCTAAAATAAGATTTAGTTAATTTACCAAAAAACCAGCTTAATAAATATGGAGTATGTACATTATCTATTAACACTGTTTCAAGATCCATTGTTATAATTTTATTATCAAGTTTTTTATTTACTTTAGACTGGACAATAGCTCTCGATTTCTTTTCAACTTTAACTAATACTAGTTCTCCATTTTCATAATAATATACAGATTTACCAATTTCTCTTATTATACTATTAAAACCCATTACTGTATCAGTCCAATTATAAATTACTTGACCTTTTTAATATATTTAATTTTATTAACTTGTTGATTATTAATATACGTTAATTCTAATATAATTAATGTATTATTATTAACAAAGATAGTATACTGATGATTATTAGTACTTAAGATTTTTCCATATTCATTGACTGATGATTATAGGTAATTTATGTTTATAAATTAATTGAAACTTAGTTTCTATATTAGATTTTATAGCTATTTCATTAATACTTGGATCTAATTTACCTTCTCTTATTCCATAGCTAATGATTATACTCTTAATTGGAGTTGTTGAATATGCTTAATTAGAAAGTGAAATCCTACTATGTAAATATTCTATAATGTCAATTTTGTTTGTTCGATCTATTTTTTGTAATGTACTTGCAGTTATAATTTTATTATTTTCAAATTTTAATCTTACCTCCCTCCATAGGATGGAGTACGCGATAAATAAATAAAGCAAAATTATCATCAGATAATGGATTCATAATTTCTTCCCAAAATTTATTGATATTTTACTTTAACATTTATTTACTGATTAGTATCGGAAATTTTAACTTTATTTCATAATTGTTCCATTTATTAATTTTGTTTTATTTTTGTTTCCCCTCACTATTGTAGGTACTGGAATACCACCAGACTGTTTAAGCGTTTATACTAGTTTTCAATGACAACTCGCGGTCATCCTAGTACTATAAGGGGGTAATTAACCTAAAACCAATTAAAATATCTTAAAAAACCAATTTTTCGTAAAATTTTTTCTTTTTTTTGAAAACATATAAAAAATTATTCTTTATTTATTATTAAAATATATAAGAACTTTATCGATATTTATTGTCTCTTTTTTAAAGCAAAAGTAAAAAGTAATTAAATAAATAAACTAATCCCAACTTCGTGAGTCTCTCCATAGGAATCTCGTAAAGACTAAAGGATAGTCGGAATAGCTAAAATAAAAAAAAAGTAATAATGAAAATAATAGGATGCCACATCCCTATCAGTATATATAAGAACTGTGAGCGGATAGGGGGTTAAATTTTAGCTTTTTTTAATAAGTTATCCCTCCCCCTCCTTTAGGAGGTACGCGACTAAAGGATATGAGGCCAATAGCCATAGGCCATAGGATGCTCCTATGGTGAACCATAAACTATAATAATATTGTAGGGTATTTAAATTATAATAATTATTAAATAGTAATTAACTATCGCGTACATCTCCGCGGTAAAATTAGTGTAATTCAATAGCATCTCTTAAGTAAGAACAAACTAATAAAGTAAAAACAAAAGCTTGTATTAAAGAAACAGCTATTTCTAAACCAACTAAAGCTAAAAATATAGCAAAAGGTATTAATGTAAGAATAGCAATAAATAAACTACCTGAAAATAATTTAAATAAATAAGTAGATAATATTTTTAATAAAGTATGACCTGCTGTAAGATTTGCAAAAAGTCTAACTCCTAAAGAAACAGCTCTGGCTAAGTAAGAAACTAATTCAATTAATACTAATAAAGGAACCAAATTTAAAGGTGTACCAGCTGGTATAAAGAAAGCAAAGAATTTTAATTTATGTATAGATAAAGCTAAGATTGTAACACCAATAAAGATTGTAAAACTTAAACCTAATGAAACTACTCCACTTGCTGTTATTGCAAATGAATATGGAACATTTGAAATTAAATTACCTATTAATATAAAGAAAAATAATGAGTAAATGAAAGGAAAATATCTTTCACTTTGTGATCCTATTTGTTCTCTTACCATAGTATTTAAACTTTGATAAGATGATTCTAATGAGATTGACCATTTATTTGGTATTAATCTGCTATCATTATTCCCATAGATATGTAATCCTAAGATGATAAATAATACAAAACTGGCATATAAACCTAAATTAGTTAAATTTAAATGTAAGTTACCTAAAATTGGAGCATTAACTCCTATTAAGTTAACTACTTCAAATTGACTTAAAGGTGATTGAATAAATAAATTTGTCATAATAAAAAAATTTTTTTAGGACTGATAATATAAATATAATATTTTATTTATATTTTTTATACTTTGTTTGATCTTACTACCTCCTTTACTCGCGTAGCGGTGGAGTACTCCCTCGCTACGCGAGTAAGGCCTATGGATCCTATGGAGGGAGATAAAAAGTAGGAAGTCGACCCCTGAAAGGATAAGGGTATCTCTATTTTCGTATTATTATTTATAATTACTCCCTTCTTACTCGCGTAGCGGTGGAGGAGGAATCCTATGGACGGACAGGCTCCTTACTATTTATAATAAATATAAGAATAAAAGGAGAGCTATTTTTCCTTAAAAGAGAAAAACAATAAAATTAAAAGCAAAGTTATTTTTACCGCGTACTCCCTCCTATGGCCTATGGATCCTATGGATCCTATGGATCCTATGGAGGGAGATATATTACTTTTATTATGTTTCTAATAAATATTGTCAACTATCACAAAACAAATAATTATAAGTTACCTTTATATTTAATTTAAAAGTGGAAAGCTTTACTTTGGTGAAGTTATTATTCCTCCCTCCATAAGACTATTTTTGTTACTCTTTTAGTTGAGAATATAATGAATTTGTTTACTCCTCCGTCCGTCCCTTCTTTATATCCCTAGGGAGTACTCCACCGCTACGCGAGTAGGGAGGAAGGAAGGACACCTTTGATTTTGTAGAAGATTTGTTTTAGCAAAGTATCTCTTTAAGCATCCTAAGGGCTATGGAGGTTAAAAAA